>Ga0326727_10003793_pt1 | contig 47385 bp, 41 predicted proteins | sample MB2enrmetagenome_FD_207643 | JGI IMG/M metagenome (GOLD analysis project Ga0326727, IMG submission 207643) | Lab enriched peat soil microbial communities from McLean, Ithaca, NY, United States - MB29MY | ecosystem: Environmental > Terrestrial > Soil > Wetlands > Peat | place: USA: New York... | reverse complement strand
ACTCCCGAGAATATCTTGTTTGTATAGGCGTTGGTCGAAGCGAATTGAGGAATGAAAATCTTCCACCAAAGCATCTGTAGTCTTTTCAAAACGTCCGCCCCAGAGCTTCACGTTACATCTTCCTTTCCGCATTAACATGTATTCTTTGGGTTAATTACCTCAATATATTAAACTTAGATCCATCAGCCTGTCCAGGATCAACGCTATCGTAAAAGAATAGCCCGTTGAGATCCTGAATTCCGCTGCCCCAATTCCTTGAACCACCTTACCGACTCATGAAAACTAATATTTTCTGACTATGAAGAAAGCGCCGGATGCCGGCGCTCGCGAATACCAAATCAGACTCCCGGGCCGCGTTGCGGCACCACTGTTATAAAAGAATTTTCCTTTACCTTCACTCTTATTTACGCAACCCTGACTGTTTCTCCATTAACGCTCTTACTTTTAACGGCAGCCCGAAAAGATTAATAAATCCACCCGCATCCTTTTGGTCATAGACGCCATCTTCCCCAAAGGTTGCAAAGGCTTCGTTGTAGAGAGAGTAAGGAGATTTTACACCTGCCGAGGTACAATTTCCTTTGTATAATTTTACGCGCACTGTGCCGGTAACGTTTTGCTGAGTTACATTGACAAAAGCATCTAAGGCTTCACGCAGCGGGGAATACCATACTCCGTCATAAACAATTTCAGCATACTTTAGGGCTATTTGTTCTTTGTAATGAAGGGTAAGACGATCCAAGGTGAGATGTTCCAAAGCCTGATGCGCCATATAAAGAATTGTTCCCCCCGGGGTCTCATAAACGCCGCGTGATTTCATCCCCACGAGGCGGTTTTCAACCATATCGACAATGCCGATCCCGTTTTTTCCGCCCATTTCGTTGAGGGTCTCCAACAAAGCTACCGGAGCAATCTTCTGACCATCTAAAGTTGTCGGCACCCCTTGTTCAAAACCCAATTCGAGGTAAGTCGCCTCATCCGGCGCATCCTCCGGAGAGACACCCAGCAGATAAAGATCGCGTTTCGGTTCATTCCAGGGATCTTCCAAGTCTCCGCCCTCATGGCTTAAGTGCCAAAGGTTGCGGTCCATGCTATACGGACGATCCTTGGTTACGGGGACAGGAATTCCACGTGCTTCGGCATAGTCGATGCAATCCTCTCTGGACTTGAGATTCCAGATCCGCCAAGGGGCAATGATCTCCAAATCGGGGTTAAGCGCTTTAACGCTCAGTTCAAATCGAACTTGGTCATTTCCTTTGCCGGTCGCGCCATGGGCTATCGCAACGGCACCCTCCTGCGCGGCGATTTCCACTAAACGACGAGCAATCAGTGGGCGGGCAAATGAGGTCCCCAACAGATAGTTTCCTTCATAAACCGCCCCGGCCTTTAAAGTCGGAAAGATAAACTCTGTGATAAATTCTTCTCGCAAATCTTCAATATACAATTTGCTGGCCCCACTTTTGGTCGCCTTTTCCTGGAGAGGAGCCAACTCTTCCCCCTGCCCAAGATCTGCGGCCATGGCAATCACATCATACCCGTAAGTTTCTTTAAGCCACGGGATAATGATCGACGTGTCCAACCCGCCGGAATAGGCTAAAACAACTTTTTTCATGCTGATCTCCCTTTTTTTCTTGAATTAATGTGTCGCGAGTTAATCTGTGATTCCTGTGCATAAACTCCAAAATTGCCAAAAAGGTTCTATAATAACCAATCGAAAAGGTCACTCGTCTATTCACTATGTTAAATAACTAAACCTACATGTGAGTAGGCTTACACAAATAAGGTGTAATCACTCCAATGGTTTCTTGTACGAACTCGTACTAATACATGAGATTTTATGAAACGTTTTGGCGCACTCTGCAGCGGAATCATCTATTGATTATAATATACATCCTCTGTAAAAACTATTTGTTTTAAATTCTCGCACATAAATGTGGACGGTCCTTGACTTGCATCTACTTGCACCGCCTTACGTTTTACCTAAATAACCAACGCCATAACCGCCTTCTGCGCGTGGAGACGGTTTTCCGCTTCGTCAAAGACGACAGACTGAGTCCCTTCGATGACCTCATCCGTAATTTCCTCGCCTCGGTGGGCCGGCAGGCAATGCAGAACGATGGCGGATTGGTCCGCTCGTTTCAGCACGTCGGAATTGATCTGGTATCCCACAAAAGCAGCCCGACGCGCTTTTTCTTCTTCTTCTTGACCCATGCTGGCCCAAACGTCTGTATAAAGCACATCAGCACCTTTTACCGCCTCTAAAGGATCATCGATCACTTCCACAGACCCACCGTTAGCTTTGGCATCCGCCTGGGCCAGAGCGACAATTGACGGATCCGGCTTATAACCCGGAGGAGAGGCGATCACGACCTGCAAGCCCATCTTCGCTCCCCCGAACATCAGTGAATGCGCCATATTGTTGCCATCTCCGATAAAGGCTAACTTCAAGCCGGCTAAGCGGCCTTTATGCTCTTGAATAGTCATGAGATCTGCCAAGACCTGACAGGGATGCAGAAGATCGGTTAGTCCATTGATGATTGGAATCGTGGCGAACTTAGCCAGATCCAAGACTTCTTGATGACTAAAGGTTCGAATCATGATTCCGTCGACCATCCGGGAAAGAGTACGCGCCGTATCCGCAATCGTTTCTCCTCTTCCCAATTGGATATCCCGTCCGCTTAGAAAAAGGGCATGCCCTCCGAGTTGGAACATCCCTACCTCGAAAGAGACCCGGGTCCGGGTCGATGACTTTGTAAAAATCATGCCCATAGTCTTGCCTTGAAGAATTGTATGAGGCCGTCCGGCTTTTTGCTCTGCTTTAAGTTCTCTGGCTACATCTAAAACGCAACTTAATTCATCTTGAGAAAAATCATGAAGCGATATAAAGTCCCGTCCTTTAAATATGGATCGATCAATTGTTTTCATCAGTCACTCACCCCTCCGTTTTGTATTATTATACTTATTAATGCATATTGATACAATACTAAATATTACTATTTTTCGCTCGGTAAAGGAGCGTCCAACCAAATGACGTAATACCTTTCAGCCATCAGCGGTTTGGTACATACAGGGTATTCCTTGATTCCTTCATATAGTATACAATGGACAAAAGTACCTTCAAGCATTGGCTTCGGTAATCCCTTCGAAGTCAGGAGTTGAAAGTTAAACGAAGTCAAGGCCCACATCCTGAACCTGCTTAGTTTTTTAGGGCAGAATTAATGAAAGGATTGATTTTATGCCATTACCACAAGAAGACGGTAAATATTCTTACGCCGATTATCTTACTTGGCCGGAAGGTGAGCGCTGGGAGATCATTGACGGTATCGCTTATCTGCAAGCATCACCATCTCCTCTTCATCAAGAGATATCAGGCGGCATTATCGCCCAGTTTCATAATTATCTTTCGGGTAAACCCTGTAAAATCTATCCTGCGCCATTTTGTGTCAGGTTAATAAAGGATGACGAAAAGAAAAACGAAGATATTAAAAAAATTGTTGAACCGGATATTACTGTAGTCTGTGACAAATTCAAAATTGACGAAAAAGGCTGTAATGGTGCCCCTGATCTGATCGTGGAAATCCTGTCACCCTCCTCAATCAAAATGGACAGGTTTATTAAGTTTAACAGTTATGAAAAAGCAGGTGTCAGCGAATACTGGCTTGTTGAACCCGAAGCAAAGCTGGTCAGTGTCTTCGTACTCCAAAATGACCTGCGCTACGGCCGGCCGGAAATATATACTGAAGAGGACAAGATAAAAGTATCCATCTTCTCTGATCTGATTATTGATTTAAAGCCAGTATTTGAGGGCATTTAGGGAGGAACGCAGATGACTTGGTCTGAACGTATTAAATTGGCTTGGACAACATTTAAGAGAGAAGCTCTCCCGCTGTATGGCTGGTCCCTTATTTTCACCGGAATCGGTGCTGTTCTGGTCGTTGCCCTGGTTATTGGAGTTTTGGCCCAATTGCGCCAACTGGGCTGGGATTTCCCCCATACCTTTAATCGGTATTATTCACCGAGGATGCCTGTTCCCGGAATGCCCGATCTCGGAATGCCTGATCCTGGGATGCCTGTCCCCGGAATACCTCCGATTCCCGGTTTCATTCCTCATACCAACCCCTTTGGCTCACCGAATCAGAATCCCTTTGGCTCCTTCGGAGGACCAATGAGCAATCTTTCCAGCCTTCTAGCGGCTGTCAGCAGCTTGGTCGGAACTTTTTTATTGATCCTGGTTGTCTGGTGGTTAATCGGATCTGCCTTTTATATCGGGCTGTTCAACTTGACGGCTAAGGCTTATCGCGAAAATGTTTCCTTCAAAGACTTTAGGTTTACGGGTTTTTCCCGGATCCTCGCCTGGCAAGGTTTTCTCCTTTTGGTCAAGTTACTCCTTCTGATCATTGGGCTGATTGGCGTTTTTATCTTGAGCCACTCTCCCGGAGCACTCATCGCTTTTTTGCTTGTCTACTGCCTCTTGATCATCGGAGCGGTATTCTATGCTTTACCTTGGCTCATGACGTCTACCATTTACCTTTTAGCTCATAAAAACGAAGGATTTTGGGACGCACTTAAAGGCAGTTGGAGATTCTTCCAAAAACAGATGGGGGTACTTTGGGAATACATTGGAACCGTTATTTTAATCGAGCTGGCCTTGCTGATTCTCGGCCGAATTTTCCATGGACTCTCAGAAATAGCAACCCTCGTCGTTAACCCCTTCATCGCAGTCTTAGCCATTGTTTGGGTACTTTCGCTTGGCGATGACGAACGCAGCAAAGACGTCGAGCCGGAATTCAGCCCGGCCGCTTATTCTCTCCTGCCTGATTATGATACCCAAGGAACTATTGTTATTCCACCGAACTCAAACTCTCTAACTAGTAGCGACTCCTCCTCCCCTGAACCGATAGAACCTAAGATCGACCTGCATAAAGCAGATCCTTTACCCCCTGTTCCGGAAGATGCCCCCCATTTTTGTCCCTCTTGCGGGAAGGCCAATGCGGGGACTGCCTATTGCCCACAATGCGGAACCAAACTTTAACTTTATTAAAAAAATTGCCAAAAACGCCTGCCGGACAATCATCCGGCAGGCGTTCACCATCTCTCTACAACTCCAAATACTCCTGCAACGCAAGCACTTGGGGCACTGTTTGACTTCGTATCTCTTGCAACGCCCGGACAACCGCCTTCGCCGTATCCATCGACGTAAAGCAGGGAACCCGATGTTCGGCCGCTAATCTTCGCAAAAGATAACCTGTGCGTTCCGGTGTTTTCCCTTTACTGGGTGTACTGAGGATAAAGGCGAATTCCCGTTGCCGAACGGCCTCCTGAAGCGCCGCGCTGGATTCACTCACCTCTTCGACTTTTACCCCACATAAGGCTAAAGCCTTGGCTGTATCCCCGGTCCCTTTGACGCCAAACCCCAGTTGAGCCAGTTGCCGAGCCAGGGTGATCGCCTCCGGGCGATCTTTGGCACCCACAGACACCAAAATATTCCCCTCGTTCGGAAGCGGAATATGGGAAGCCGCAAAGGCTTTGGCTAAAGCATGCCCAAATTGAGTGTCCATCCCTAAGACTTCACCGGTCGATTTCATTTCCGGCCCCAGCGATGTTTCGACTTTGGTCAACTTCTCAAAGGAAAAAACGGGAGCTTTAACCACCACAAAGGGTACCTCAGCAGCAAGACCCTGGGCATAGCCCATATCTTTCAAGGTTTTTCCCAGAGCAACTTGAACTGCCAGGTTCACTAAGGGAATCCCTGTCACTTTAGAAAGAATCGGTACGGTACGGCTGGCCCTGGGGTTCACTTCCAGTACATACACTTTACCCCGCACAACGACGAATTGAATGTTGATAAGTCCCCGGATGCCGAGTCCTTCAGCGATGCGACAGGTAAAATCTTGAATCTGATCGATTTCCGCGGGCGTTAAGCTTTGCGGCGGATAGACCGCCAAACTATCCCCCGAATGGACTCCCGCCCGCTCAATATGCTCCATGATCCCCGCTATCACCGTGGTTTCTCCGTCGGAGACCGCATCGATTTCTACTTCTTTTCCTTCCAGGTACCGATCCACCAGAATCGGATGTTCGGGAGAAAGGTGGATCGCCCGCTTTAAATAGTCTTCCAGTTCACTGAGATTCTCCACGACTTGCATCGCCCGGCCTCCGATGACGTAAGAAGGGCGAACGATAACCGGAAATTCAAGTTCCTCCGCAATTCCTTTGGCCTGTTCTACAGCAGTAACGCTTCGCCCTTCGGATTGGGGAATTCCCAAATCACTTAACAGTTGTGCAAAACGTTCCCGATCTTCTGCCATATCAATGGCGTTGACCGGGGTACCTAAGATTCGAACTCCGGCACGATACAGGGGGCCGGCCAAATTAATGGCCGTCTGTCCCCCGAATTGAACTAATACTCCATCCGCTTTTTCTTTATCCAATACATGAAGCACATCTTCCAAGGTCAACGGCTCAAAATACAGTTTGTCCGCGGTATCGAAATCTGTCGATACCGTTTCCGGGTTATTGTTGATCATAATGGATTCCACACCGGCTTCTTGCAAAGCCGAAAGGGCATGGACGGAGCAATAATCGAACTCGATCCCTTGTCCGATCCGAATCGGTCCCGAACCTAAGACGACGACTTTAGAACCGGTGCTGATGGAAACCTCGTCCTCTTCTTCATAACTGGAGTAGTAATAAGGCGTTGACGAAACAAACTCTGCGGCACAGGTATCCACGGTCTTATAAACCGGAACAATTCCCCCTGCTGAGCGCAGACTGCGAACGGTTTCTTCCGAACACCCCGTAAGCTTGGCAATCGCTAAGTCAGAGAAGCCTTGAACTTTAGCGAAATGCAGCAACTCTGTCGTTAGCGGCTCGTTTTGCAAACGCTGTTCAATCAAAACCAGGTCCTTGATTTTATGCAGATAAAAAGGATCAATCTGGGTGAGCATTTGAACTTCAAGAATTGTCCAGTCCCGCCGAAAGGCTTCAGCAATCGCAAAGAAACGTTCATGATCCGTTATCGACAGCTTATCCTCAATTTCCATCTCGGTCCAACTCCCGGAGGCTGAAATTCGCAGGCCTACGCTGCCGACTTCCAGAGAACGTGCCGCCTTCAATAGCGCAGCTTCAAGGGTCCGTTCCATGGCCATCACCTCTCCGGTCGCTTTCATTTGCGTGCCGAGACGATGATCGGCGGCGGGAAACTTATCGAAAGGCCAACGGGGAAACTTGACAACCACATAATCAAGAGCCGGCTCAAAACAGGCGCTGGTATTCCCGGTCACCGGATTGGTCAACTCCGGAAGGGTAAAGCCTATCGACAACAAGGCGGCCATTTTGGCAATGGGGTATCCCGTCGCTTTCGAGGCCAGCGCACTGGAGCGGCTCACCCGAGGATTGACTTCAATCACAACATATTCCCGACTGAGCGGATTTAAAGCAAATTGAACATTACAGCCACCGTTAACCCCCAAAGCCCGGATAATCTTCAACGACGAGGCCCGCAGCATCTGATATTCGACATCACTCAAGGTTTGGGACGGGGCCACGACGATACTATCCCCGGTGTGAATTCCCACCGGGTCAATATTTTCCATATTGCAAATCGTGATACAGTTGTCAGCATCATCCCGCATCACTTCGTACTCGATTTCTTTCCAACCTGCTACACTTCGCTCCACGAGGCATTGCCCGATCGGGCTGGCCTGCAACCCTCGGGGTAAAATCTCTTCCAGGTTCTTGGCGTTTTTAACAATTCCTCCGCCTGTTCCTCCCAGAGTATAAGCCGGGCGAATAATTAAGGGAAATCCTTGCTTTTGGGCGAACGCCTGCCCCTCTTCCAGAGTCGTCACTATAATACTTTCGGCCACCGGTTCCCCAAGCACGAGCATCGTTTCCTTAAACGCATCACGATCCTCTGCCTTGTAAATCGTTTCGGCATTGCAGCCGATGAGGTCTACGTCATAACGCCGGAGGACGCCGTTGCGCACCAGTTCCATCGCCAGATTAAGTCCGGTTTGCCCACCCAACGTGGGAAGCAACGCATCCGGCCGTTCTTTACTGATAATCCCCTCTAAATACTCAGGCAACAGGGGTTCGATATAGGTAATATTGGCCATCTTCGCATCCGTCATGATGGTTGCCGGATTACTGTTAACCAGAATGACTTCGATCCCCACTTCACGAAGGGCCTTGCAGGCTTGGGTCCCGGCATAATCAAATTCTGCGGCTTGCCCAATCACAATCGGCCCGGACCCAATGACCAGGACCTTTTTCCACGCCGGGTTAAGAGGCATGATCAGCCCTCCATTCCTGCATTAACTGCGCAAACTCATCAAAGAGATAAAGAGATTCACTGGGCCCCGGACCGGCCTCCGGATGGTACTGCACCGAAAAAACAGGCAACTCCCGATGTTTAACCCCTTCGACACTTTGGTCATTAAGATTGCGGTGGGTGACGTACAAAGGGGTCTGATCCAAGCTTGCTTCGGCAATGGCATAGCCATGGTTTTGCGAAGTAATTGTCACTCTTTTCGTGAACAGATCTTGGACCGGTTGATTTCCACCCCGATGCCCAAACTTCATTTTATACGTGTCTCCCCCCAAAGCAAGTGACAAAAGTTGATGCCCAAGGCAAATACCGAAGATAGGCCGCTTCCCCATCAGTCCGCGGATTGTTTCGATTCCCACTCCAACTTCCTTGGGGTCGCCCGGCCCATTAGACAAAAAGACGCCATCCGGGTGCAGATCCAAGATCTGCTCCGCAGAAGTGGCATGCGGAACTACCGTCAGACGAAACCCGCTCTCGCGCATCGCCTGCAGAATATTTCTCTTAATCCCAAAATCGAGGACCACGACATGAAACAAATTATTCACCTCGGTTGGGGCGGGGGGCAAAGTGTAAATTTTTGAGGTACTGACCTGGGCCACAACATCTGCCGGTACCAGCCAATCTTCCAGCTTTGGCATCAACTCATTTAAGTGCTCCAGCTCAGTTGTAATAACGCCGCGCAAAACCCCGTGTTCCCGGATAATCCGCGTCAAAGCACGGGTATCGATCCCTTTAATCCCCACAACTCCAGCTTGGGCCAATGTCCTGGAAAGGTTTTTCTCCATCTGCCAATGACTGGGATTACGGGCGGCCTCTTTCACGATATACCCCTGAACCTGGACTTTCTCTGATTGGTCATCCAACCTGTTTATGCCATAATTTCCTATAAGCGGATAGGTCATGCAGACCATTTGGCCGGCATAAGAGGGGTCCGTCAATATTTCTTGGTAACCTGTCATACCGGTGTTAAAAACCACTTCTCCAAAGGCCTCTCCCGTTGCCCCAAAGGACTCTCCCATCAATACTTTCCCAGTCTCAAGTACGAGTGCTGCTTTCATTTCATCCCTCCTCGGGAAAAATCCTTATTCATCCTCTAACTCCTATCACATCCGGCGATTAGGTACCCTGCTCCGGTTGTCTATTCTCCGGCTTCCGGCGCTGACTTTTTACCCTGCACTTCAGACCTCTGTCATCCGACCTCCGGCAGCTGACCTCGGGATTCTGGCCTCTGACTACCAGATTTCCCCGAAGATCTCATCTAAAATTTCCAAGGCTTTATCCATTTCCGGTTGCTCGGCGATAAGCGGCGGGAGAAAACGCAGGGTCTTTCCGCCGACACAGTTGATCAAAAGTCCCTTTTTCTGACAGGCCGCTACAAGCTCCGGCCCCAGCTTGGAAACGGGCCACCCTAAGATAAAGCCTTGCCCCCGGACGGGTCCCCCGGTCTGATATTTACTCGCTAGTTTCTCCAGCCCCATTTGAAAATATTTAGAGCGCTCCCGAACCCCTTCCAGGAATCCCTCTGCCAGCATCACATCCAAGACGGCGCAGCCTACCGCTGTCGCCAAAGGGTTGCCCCCGAAAGTCGAAGCATGATCTCCCGGCTGAAAGGCCTTGGCAACTTCATCGGTGGCCAGCATTGCCCCAATCGGTACCCCACCGCCTAACGCTTTAGCTAAGGTCATGATATCCGGAGCCACGCCACTCCACTCATAGGCAAAGAGCTTTCCGGTCCGACCGACACCGCATTGCACCTCATCAAAAATCAACAAGGCTCCATATTGGTCACACAGAGAGCGCGCTTCCTGAAGATATTCTATCGAAGCCGGAATCACTCCTCCTTCACCTTGAATAGGCTCGATAAAGACGGCTGCTGTATTATTATTGACCTTAGATCGAAGGCCCTCAATGTCATTCAAAGCGGCATACGTGCATCCTTCAGGCAGCGGATCATACCCTTCCTGATATTTCGTTTGTCCGGTGAGCGTAAGGGTAGCTAAAGTTCGCCCGTGAAACGAATTTTCAAGGGAAACTACCTCGTATTTATGCGCCCCGAATTTTTTCTTGGCATATTTTCTGGCCAGCTTGAAGGCCGCTTCATTCGCCTCGGCCCCACTATTGCAAAAGAAGACTTTATCCGCAAAGGAATGTTGAACTAAGCGCTCTGCTAAAGCGACTTGGTTCGGTATCCAGTACAAATTTGAGGTATGGATCAGCTCTTTAGCCTGTTTTTGCAAAGCACCGACAATCGCCGGATGGTTGTGCCCCAATGAATTGACCGCCAACCCCGTCAGAAAATCCAAATATTGTTTCCCTTCCGTATCCCAAACCCACGCACCCTCCCCTTTGACCAACGTCATCGGCAAACGGCCATAAGTGTTCATCACCACATTTTTACCGCGTTCAATAATTTCTTCGGTTGATAGACCTTCCAGCATCTCTTTATACCCCCATTTTCGATAAAAGGTGTTCGATACTCATCGTTCATCTTTCACCGCTTTTAGTTTATCGTTCGAACCACAAGCCACTAATTCTGGTCTCTGACCACCGACTTTTGTCATGACTTCCGTCAAACAAACATCGTTCCTATACCGCCATCTGTGAACAATTCCAGCAAAATAGCATGACTCAAGCGCCCGTCTAAGATATGCACACTGCCAACGCCGCCTTTTAAAGCTGAGACAGCGCACTCTACTTTGGGAAGCATTCCACCGTTTAAAATCCCTTGCTCCACCAGAGTTGCCACTTCTGCTCTGGTAATCGTTGAAAGGAGCGAATCCGGATCTGTAACATCGCGCAGAATTCCTCGCACATCTGTTAAAAGCAGCAGCTTATCCGCCTGCAGAGCTTCGGCAATTTTTCCCGCAACCGTATCCGCATTCACATTATAGGTTTCCCCGTTTGCTCCACTGGCAACGGGTGAAATGACGGGGATATATCCCTGTCCCAGTAAGGTGTCCAAAATATCGGCCGTAACGCTCTGGATTTCTCCAACCTGCCCCAGATCAACGTCTTCCATCTCCCCTTGGCTATTGGGCATCTGCATGGGCTTCTTAACCGCAATCAGCAATTGGGCATCTTTTCCGGATAAGCCGACACTCTTCCCGCCAAAGCGATTGAGCAGAGATACGATCTCCGTGTTTAACTTCCCGAGCAAAACCATCTGGGCGATCTCCATGGTTTGCGCATCCGTGACTCTTAAGCCCCGGACAAATTGACTTTCAATCCCCACTTTTTTCAGCATGGCATTGATCTCCGGTCCACCACCGTGAACTACTACGGGCCGAATCCCCACAGAATGCAAGAGGAGAACATCCATGATGACCGATTCTTTCAAGGCCGGATCAATCATGGCGTGCCCGCCATATTTAATTACGACAGTTTTTCCTGCAAACTTTTGGATATACGGCAGGGCCTCCACTAAAACCCTAGCTTTGCCTATGCCCTCTTCCATCGAAGTCATCATCAACACCTCCACTCCTACGTTCGATAACTTCCATTAATTGTGACGTACTCGTGAGTCAGATCGCATCCCCAGGCAGTTGCGTCTTCTTCCCCCATATGAAGGTTTAAACTAATTTGAACGTCTTTAAACCCCAGAATTTCTTTAGCCTTTTCTTCCGAAAACGCTATCCCTTTTCCCGCTTGAGCGACGCTTAAATCTCCCAAAGAGATATCCACCCTACCCGGGTCAAACTCCGCCCCGGCATAGCCGGCTGCCGTAAAAATCCGGCCCCAATTAGCATCTTCTCCGAAGAGGGCAGTCTTGACCAAGCTGGAGCCGCAGATGCTCTTAGCAATTTTCCGAGCATCGTCTTTAGTTTTAGCTCCGGACACTGTTACTTCCATAAACTTGCTGGCGCCCTCCCCGTCACGGGCAATATCCTGAGCCAGCTGAACACACATTGTCTTCACCAGTTTTTCAAAGTTGGCCAGATCTTCTTCGCTCAAGGTCACCCCGGATACTCCATTCGCTAAAAAGAGGACCATATCATTGGTACTGGTATCTCCATCGATTGTCACCATATTGAAACTTTCGTCGACCGCTTCACGCAGAATGCGCTGCAATTCCGCAGCAGGCAACTTCGCATCAGTCGTCAGAAAACCTAGCATGGTGCCCATATTGGGATGAATCATGCCGGATCCTTTCGCCATCCCGCCAAGTTTGATGACTCCTCCCCGAGAACAGGGAAGCTCATAGGCCCGTTCCTTGACGATCGTATCCGTCGTCATAATCGCTAAGGCCGCCCGATGGGCTCCGTCGTCAGCAGTTTCCTCCTGCCCGCGAATGCCCTTGACCATAGCTCCGAGGAGCTCCGCACTCGCCGCCCGAATTCCGTTCAAGACTCGATCTAGGGGCATTTCGACTCCGATCACGCCTGTGGAAGCTACAAGAACATCCTCAACAGGGACTGCCGTAAACATCGCTACAACTTGAGCCATCGCCAAGGCGGCCTGGTCTCCGAATTCCCCTACACAAGCATTGGCATTCCCGCTGTTGATCACAACAGCTTGGGCCAATCCATTGTGCAAATGGCGCTGGGTTAAATAAAGCGGATGTGCCTTAACCAGGTTTCGAGTGTAAACACCCGCAGCTTGCGCTTGAACCTGCGAAAAGAGCAACGCCACATCATATTTATTTTCATACTTGATTCCTGCCCGAACTCCGACGGCATAAAACCCTTGCGGGGCAGCTATACCCCCTTCAATCGACTTCCAGGTCTCTCCAACGTTACCCACGACTTCACACTCTCCTTTTAGGTTAGGGCCAAAGAGCCGTTCCAGTAATTCCTTGCCCTTCAGGGCATCCCATAACCAAGTTCATATTTTGGATAGCCTGACCTGCCGCACCTTTGAGCAGATTGTCAATTGCCGCGACTAGGATGACATTTCCGGTTCTCTGATCAACTGTTAATTGTAGAAAGGCGTTGTTGCTGCCACTGGCAAACTTCGTCTGCGGCCAAGTTCCCGTCGGCAGAACATGAATAAACTCTTCATCTTGATACTGTTCCAGCCAACACCTGCGCAAGTCCTCTTCTTGGACCCCTTCCCGAGGGGCAGCATAGATCGTAACCAACATTCCGCGGGTCATAGGGACCAAATGAGGGGTAAAATTAACTGTGAGCGGCTGTCCGGCAGCCCGAGACAGTTCTTGTTCTATTTCCGGGGTATGACGATGGTTTGCTACACCATAAGGCTTAAAATTTTCATTGACCTCTGAATAATGGGTACCCAGCGAGACCCCTCGCCCTGCCCCGGATACACCGGATTTAGCATCTATAATCAGAAATCCGGTTTGAAGTAAGTTTTTGCGCAACAAAGGAACCAGCGCGACTAAGGTAGCAGTCGGATAACAGCCCGGATTAGCGATTAGTGCTTGACCCCTAATCTGCTCGCGATAAAGTTCGGGCAAACCATAGACCGCATCTTGGAGAAGCTCTGACGCGGGATGCTTAATTTTATACCACTCTTCATAGACCAAGGCGGAGTTCAGTCGGAAATCTGCGCCCAGATCAATGACTTTAATATTACGAGATAAGAAAGTACTCGTCCTTGCCGCTGTCAACCCATGTGGAAGTGCACAAAAAAGCACATCCAGATCCGGGACGTTTTCATCCTGCAAGATCCCTACATTCTGACCACTCCAATGTGGATAAACTGAAGCATAATCCTCTCCGGCCACACTGGACGAAGCGAGATACAAATCCTTCACTTCCTCATGGCGCTGTAATAAGCGCACCAATTCCTGCCCCGCATATCCAGTGGCCCCAAGAACACCGACTTTCATATCTTTTCCCTCCATTCTCCGGATTGATCCTTTCTATAATTATACATTCCATCGCATAAAAATTCAATGCTTTGGCATAAGAAAAACCGAGGCCGCCGCAGCCTCGGTCCTTTTATAAACTGAAATTACTCTCATTACAAATGCCTGCCAACCAATAGGTTCCGTGGGTGCACTTCATACATGCGATTAGGGACGATTCCGGTTTGCACATAGTGAACATTCATCTGGAAGGGGAGGAAGTTGCTTAGCACGTTCGCACACGCTCCATTGCTATTCACTGGACGCTGCGGCTAAAACGCAAAAACTTTGGGTATTACTGGTCGAATGCTATGCCATCCTTGGCGCATTCGACACTAGGAACATCCTGTTCCGTCGCATGTGAACCGTTGCGTTTCTTAACGCCTCAGCCTCTGTGCTCATTGACGCAATTCCGCTAAAGTGCTTCACTCTGCTAAGCAACTTCCTCGGGTCTGGGGTCGACGGGGGTTGGAACGATGAAACGAGGGCGTGAAGGGGGGACGTTCTTCTCCTTTGCACTGGGTTACATGTTTTTACTCCAATTTTCATGCAAAATGTACCAGCGTTTCACTTATCTAAGCGGAACTCCCGCTTCATCTGTTGTAAAAGTTTTTTGTCACTTAAAACATCTGAACCGGTAAAGGCGAGTACCTGCATGGCCAACATCACAAGATTCTCCCCGTCCGGGGAGAGTGTTGCTTGGGCAAACTCTCGAGTATGAGGGATTTCCGTGCCTGTGCCTAGCGTTAAATACGGATGGATTGCCGGAACAGCCCGACTGACATTTCCCATGTCTACAGACCCCATAGCTGTTTGGGGATGAGCTATTTCAGTAACACCCAGATCCCGCAGATTTTTCGCGAAACATCCGGCCAAAGCCAGATTCGTATGCATCTCATCATAAGAAAATTCAAATTTCTGCCAAGTCATCTTTGCCGAAACCATAGCAGCCGCCCCTTCGGCACAGCGAATCACTTTCTCTCTCAATTCATCCAATTCTTTACGCTTGCGGGCCCGCAGATAAAAACGCGCCACAGCACGCTCTGGGATAATATTCGGAACTGACCCTCCTTCTGTAATGATCCCGTTTATTTTCATATCCGGTGAAATCTGCTTTTTTAAGGCGTTGATTCCGACAAAGAAGTTAATTACGGCATCTAAGGCATTAATCCCAAAACTAGACGCTGCCACAGCATGGGCAGCCCGTCCGTGAAAGGTAAATTCCAACGCATCCAGGGCGAGACTGGAAATCACCGAGACGTTTTGACTGCCCGGATGAAACATTATTGCGGCATCGACATTCTGAAATATTCCTTTCTCGACCAAAGTCACTTTCGCTCCGCTGGTTTCTTCAGCCGGGCTGCCGATGACTAAGACCTCACCCGACAGTTCTAAACTCTTACTCAAGATTACCGCCGCGCCCGCACTGGCTGCACCTATCAAATTATGTCCACAGCCATGCCCGACACCCGGCAAAGCATCATATTCCGCCAAATAGGCAATCCGCGGGCCGGGACGCGTACCCGTGAAACGGGCTAAAAAGGCCGTTTCTACTCCGGCGATTCCACGTTCAACTTCAAATCCATGTTGCTGAAGAAAACGGCTTAACACCTCGGACGCAAAGTACTCCTTATACCCCAACTCCGGATGCTCCCCAATCTGATGGGCAACCTTCCATACTTCCTTACGAAGCTGCTGGGCCTGATCTTTGAAAAACGCTTTAATCGCATCCATGGGGTATCCCATCTCTCTCATTAAATTATTTATTTATAATTATCTTCCATTTTAACCCATAATCTATTTTCAGCGCAACGTATATGGGAAATAATAACAAAGCGCAAGATATTTTGCTTAACCCCTCAAAATACCTTGCGCTTTATTTCTTCACTAACCGACGAATCAATTCCTCCAAAGTAAGACCCTGCGGCAAAGTATACGTGCCTGCTTGAAACTGACTTTCCACCCCCATTTGACGAGCGACTGCCAGGAAAGACTCTTTATCCTTAATTAAACTCTGAGCAACCAACAAATCCGCGATTCGTTCCGAACTGGCTCCCTTGGGAACGACAAAATTCTGCTCAATTTGAGTAGAGTTTGAGAAGGTAGGTGCTTGACCCTGAGAAGGTTGAGTCGGATTGGCGGGCTTAGTATTCAAAGGGGGATTGGCTTGTTTTGCGCCTTCTGCTGCAAGGGGTTGAGTTGTTGCTTGTTGCCCCACGGGTGAGACAGAAGACAGTTTTTGAGGTATTACGGCTTGTCCCTGCTGTAAAGAAATAATTTGAACCAACATTGCACTTAGAATAAGCCCCGAACCCAAACCGAGCCAATAGGAACGCGTAATTTTCATAGGATCTTTCCTTTTTGCTGCGTCCGCAATACCATTCCTACTGCATCTTGACTTAATAGTAAACGCTGGGCGATTTCAGGTATGCGATGCCCGCGAGCGGCAAGTTCTAAAACTTCTTGGTATTTCGGTGAGATATTAGGTTGATTTTTGGTATTTAACACACGAAGTTTGCTTCTTCCCGTTCCTTCAGCTTCCTGATGTTCAACTTTCTTACGTTCGGTTTCTCTAACTTCGACTTCACTGAATCCGGCTTCCTCAGGTTTAAATCCCTTAGCTTCAACTTCTCTGAATCCAAGTTCGTTAAGCTTAAATTCCTTAACCTCAAGATCGCTATATCCGGCTACCCTAGGCTTATGCCCCTTAACCTCAACATCGCTGTATCCGGCTACCCTGGGCTTATGCCCCTTAACCTCAACATCGCTGTATCCGGCTACCCTAGGCTTATGCCCCTTAACCTCAACATCGCTATATCCGGCTACCCTAGGTTTAAATTCCTTAACTTCAACATCACCAGACCCAACTTTTGGGGGGATAACTTCTTTTAGTCCAACTTCTTTACGTTCAATCTGATTAGTTCTTTGTGCTTTATCTTCGAGAATATGAGTCTGAATCTGCTCCTGAACCCGAAGAATTTCTCTTTTTAAATACCCGAGCCCTTTTAAAGCAGTCATAGCTTCTTGACTGGGTAAGCTCTTCCAGCGCCAACCCAACAGCAAAAAGGCCACTCCTAGGAGAAATAAAATAATTGGCAAGCTGCCCACGAAGGTCCTCCTTTCTTTTCAGCAAAACTTTGTAAGCACTATGTTACACCATTCTGCATTTTTTTGCATGTTAAAGTATTCGCTATGCGAAAATGGTTCTCCTGCAAAAGTAATATCTTCCAAATAAAATCTTTCTTCATTACTCGGAACTCTCGGTCTCCTCAAGTCTGTTTGCTGAAATAGACACTTAAGCCCTGATAAATCGCAATAGCCAGTTTTTCTTGATATTCTGTTGTGGTCAGCAACTGTTCCTCTTCAAGATTGGACAGAAAGCCCAGTTCGACAGTTACCGCCGCTTGGTGGGCCTTTTTCAAAACATAGATATCTTGATTTCCTTTGGCCACTCTTTTGCCATTCGTCATATTATTCAACTCCTGCTGAATCGATTGAGCCAAGAGCTTCCCCTCCGGCGAATCCGAATGATAAAAGGTTTGAGCACCCGTCAGTTTTGGGTCAGGAAAACTATTGGCATGAATGCTTAGATAGACATCAGCCTGAGCGTCCAGAGCCAGCTGGATACGTTGGGCCAAATCCTCTCGTTTGCGCTTCAAAAGCCCTTGTGAGGTTCCTAAGTCGCGGTCATCCTCACGAACCATAATTGTTTTAGCTCCACTTTGCTGTACCAAAGCTTGCAGGCGTTTAGATACGGCCAAGGTCACATCTTTTTCTAATACGAGCTTGCCTTTGCCTACCGCCCCCGGATCTACACCTCCGTGACCGGCATCAATGACGACAACCCGATGTCCGAGAGTCCAACTCCAGATTTTTTTATCCTGTCCTCGGAATTCCCAGCCAAGGGCTAACGTGACAACCAGCGCCAGTGCGATTCCCAGCATAACTCCTCGGCGCCGCTTCATACTTACAACCCAGATTGGTCTCATTCCCATCCGCCTCCCCTATCTATTCCGTCTTACCTTATGGGCGAGAGAATCGGAATATGCCTCTGACTTGTCAGAAAAGGCAAGAAATAAGATAGCCCTGCGCCTGAAGTTCTTCTATAAAGAACTCGAAACCATAGCCTAACGGCCTTGGCCGGGATATACGAAGAGAGCAGGTTCTGCTGCCTGCTCTCTTTTAGATCACGGTCTATTGCTCTACCTTCGATTTAATTTCTAATCCCACTTTTGCTCAGCCAGACGTTTGTAGGAATCATAGCGAATCTTGGCGTACTTTTCAGCGCCGGCAAAAAGTTCCTCAGCACGATCCGGGAAAGCACTCTGCAAGGAAGCATAACGAACCTCACCCATGATGAACTCCCGAAAGGACATTGTTGGTTCTTTAGAATCGAAGCTAAAAGGATTTTGACCTTGTTCACTCAGATCCGGGTTAAAGCGATAGAGATGCCAGTACCCGGAGTCGACCGCCTTCTTGGCCTCTTGGACACTTTTGGACATACCCGCTTTGATGCCATGATTGATACAAGGTGCATAAGCGATAATCAAAGAAGGTCCTTTATAGGCCTCTGCTTCCCTCATCACCTTGAGAGTATGAGCCATGTCCGCCCCTAAGGCAATTTGCGCTACATAGACATAACCATAACTCATTGCCATAGCCCCAAGGTCTTTTTTGCGGATCTTCTTGCCGGCTGCCGCAAACTTAGCTACTGCGGCACAAGGAGTCGCTTTGGAGGATTGTCCGCCGGTGTTGGAGTAAACTTCAGTATCGACGACCAATACATTGATATCCTCTCCGGAAGCTAAGACGTGGTCTAACCCGCCAAATCCGATATCATAGGCCCAACCATCTCCGCCGAAGATCCACTGAGATTTTTTAATGAGATAATCCCGTTTAACTAAGATTTCAGCGAGGACTTGGTTATTCCCAGCATATCCTTTCAGACCGGCCAGGATCTGAGCAGTTGCTGCTTTAGAAGCCTCAGCGTCGTCCCAGCCCTTGAGCCACACCTGGAAGGCTTCTTTCAGTTCGGCATTGATGTCCAGCTCTATTGCCTGCTTCATCAAAGCAAGGAGTTTTTCGCGGATCTGACGTACACCTGCCGCCATACCATAACCAAACTCGGCATTGTCCTCGAACAAAGAGTTAGCCCAAGCCGGCCCTTTACCTTCCCCGTTAGTCGTGTAAGGAACTGCCGGTGCACTTCCCGCCCAAATCGAGGTACAACCGGTAGCATTGGCAATCATCATGCGCTCTCCGTAAAGTTGCGTAATAAGTTTGATATAGGGAGTCTCTCCGCATCCCGGGCAAGCTCCGTTGAACTCCAGTAAAGGCTGAGTAAACTGACTGGCTTTAACCGAAGTCAGTTCAAAAAGCCGGCCCTTATTGCTTAAGGCAGCAGCATACAGCCAGTTACTGGCCTGAGCTTCGATCTGCTCAGCAGCCGGTTCCAGGACAAGAGCCTTACCTTTTGCCGGACATACTTCAACACAGTTGCCACAGCCGGTGCAATCCAGAGGACTGACTTGAACACGGAACTCCAAACCTGCGGCCTCTTTGCCATTCGCTTTTTTAGCTGTGAAAGTATCCGGAGCGTCGTTCATTTCTTCCTGATTCATTAAAAACGGACGAATCGCCGCGTGCGGGCATACATAAGAACATTGGTTACATTGAACACATTTATCCAGTTGCCACTCAGGTACGAGGACAGCAATACCGCGCTTTTCGAAAGCGGAGGTTCCTAACGGTGTCGTTCCATCTTCACAGCCCCGGAAAGAACTGACAGGCAGACTATCTCCCTCCATGGCATTTACAGGACGAAGGAATTTCGAGATGTATTCAGGCTCATCAACTGCCGCCGCTGCTTGAGTATGGACACTTCCGGCATTGGCCCAAGAGGCAGGAACGTCGACCTTAACCAGGGAAGATACACCCTGCTCAATCGCTGCTATGTTCATGTCCACAACGTTTTGACCTTTTTTGCCATACATCTTGGAGACAGAATCTTTTAGATAGCCGATGGCCTCTTCTACCGGAATCACGTTGGCAAGTTTGAAGAAGGCGGATTGCATGATCAGATTGATATGAGAGCCAAGACCGATTTGATTAGCGATCGTTACCGCATCAATGACATAGAAGTTAACGTTGTTCCTGGCAATAAATTGTTTCATAGCAACCGGAAGTTTTTCATCCAGTTCTTCAGTTGTCCATTGACAGTTCAGAACAAAATTCCCATTTCTCTTCAGGCCTTTTAAGAGGTTATATTTATAAACATAGGTTTGGTTTGAACAAGCAATGTAATTTGTGCCCGTTACATAGTAGGGGGATTTAATCGGCGTTTTCCCAAAGCGCAGGTGGGAGATGGTGTTTCCGCCTGATTTCTTACTGTCGTATTGGAAGTAAGCTTGAGCATAAAGCTTCGTGTGATCACCTATAATCTTAATCGCTTGCTTATTGGCACCGACAGTGCCATCTGAGCCGAGACCCCAAAATTTACAGGAAATAGTCCCTTCCGGTGCCGTATTAATGATTTCATCTTCAGCTAAAGAGGTATGGGTTACATCATCCACAATCCCAATCGTAAAACCGTTTTTGGGATTTTCCGACTTGAGGTTCTTATAAACTGCCAATACTTGTGAAGGAGTCGTATCTTTAGAGCCCAAGCCGTAACGGCCACCGACAATAACGGGTTTAAGATCGCTGGTATAGAAACTATTTTTAATATCTAAATAAAGCGGTTCACCTGAAGCCCCCGGTTCTTTAGTGCGATCAAGAACCGCTATTTTCTTAACAGTCGGCGGTAAGACTTTAAACAAGTATTCACTGGAGAATGGGCGGAATAAGTGAACTTTAACAAGCCCTACCTTTTCTCCATGAGCTGCGAGGTAATCAATGGTTTCCTCAATCGTGTCACAAATTGAGCCCATTGCCACGATGAGATATTGGGCATCTTCTGAGCCGTAATATTGGAACGGGTGATATTCACGTCCGGTAAGTTTCCGATATTCTTGCATATAATGTTCAACCAGATCAGGGATCGCAGCATAGAAAGAGTTGCTCGCTTCACGGCCTTGGAAGTAAATGTCCGGGTTCTGAGCTGTTCCGCGCAGAACGGGATGCTCCGGATTCAAGGCACGGTTACGAAAGGCTTGAACTGCCTCCCGATCTAAAAGTTGAGCAACGTCCTCATCTTCCGGCACTTCAATTTTCTGGATTTCATGTGACGTTCTGAAGCCATCAAAAAAATGCACAAAGGGTACGCGAGCTTTAATCGAGGTAAGGTGAGCGATAAAACCTAAATCCAAGGCTTCCTGGACACTATTAGATGCCAATTGAGCAAAACCGGTTGCACGCACTGACATGACATCCTGATGGTCCCCGAAAATAGAAAGTGCATGGGTTGCCAAGGCACGGGCACTCACGTGGAATACGCACGGCAGGAGCTCACCGGCAATTTTATACATGTTCGGGATCATCAAGAGTAACCCTTGAGAAGCTGTGTAAGTAGTAGTTAAAGCCCCAGCCTGGAGGGAACCGTGCAACGCACCGGCCGCACCACCCTCGGATTGCATCTCCAGCACTTTGACAGTTTGTCCAAAGACATTTTCCCTGCCATGTGCCGACCATTCATCGACCAGTTCAGCCATCGTCGAAGAAGGGGTAATGGGGAAAATAGCGGCAACTTCCGTAAAAGCATACGACGCATGGGCTGCCGCTTCGTTTCCATCCATAGTCTTCATCTTTGCCATTGTTTGTATCCTCCTGTCATGTTGTGATTAATTTGGTAAAAGATTAGTCTCTCTTAGGGATTCCTTTTCTGCTCCCCAAGCCTAAGTTTGGGAAATAGAATAATTGTTTATAGCTATCATCTAGGTACCCCTTTAAGGCACCAATCAAAAGGTCAGCCTGTCAGACCATTTGAATATATACTAGTCCAATTATCTACAATTTTCAAGAGCGATTTTACTAAACTGAAGAATATAAGCTAAATAAAGTGTCAAAGCTAAATCAGAATGTACTTGATAAGAAAATAGCGATTTTCATGCTAGTTTTGCCCGCAGGGCATGGGGGTTTGCTTTTTAAACTTGTTGTTGCCGCTCTTGGGACGATGTCAATCAATTTAAAATTTATAAGTGTTTCTATGTAAGAAGGATTTTATCCATCTGTGTAGAATATCTAAATATATTAAATAATTTTGACATCTGCCGGAATCTATGCACCAAAAAATCTTACTGAGGAGGGAAGTTTATGCAGTATCTGGGAAAGCCTCATGTTCTTATCTTGGGCGGAAACTTTGCCGGGTTAACAACGGCAAGATTCATCCGAGAGCAATGCGGTGACGACGTTGAAATTACGGTGATCGACCGCAAACCTTATCTGCTTTTTGTTCCTAATATCCCGATCGAAGTGTTTGCTAACCGTAATCCGCAAAATACTTTGCATATGCCCATTGAACACGTTTTACTTGGAGATGGGATAGATTTTATCCAGGCTGAGGTTAAGGCAATTGATGTGGAAACTTCTCTGGTAGACTATGTTAGTGTGGAACGACCGGGTTCACCCGTCGAACATATTAAATATGATTATCTCGTTGTGGCTCTGGGCACTCGGTTGGCTTACGATAAGATCGAAGGATTTGGGGAACACGGTTTTACTTTGTCCGATACTTATCACGGTAACCGGTTGCGTAACTACCTACATGGAGGGCGCTACAAAGGAGGGTCCATCGTCATTGGCTCAGCACGTTTTCATCAAGGAACGAAAGGCAAACCGGACTGGCTGCCAACAGCATTGGCCGCTTGTGAAGGGCCTCCTTTGGAAATCGGCCTTTCTCTCGGTTCCTGGCTGGAAGATCATAAACTGGGCGGTCCGAACAAAATTACGCTGTTCACTCCGGCACCGGTCATCGCCGAAGACGCCGGCGAAGAGATAGTGGCTAAATTTTTGGCAATGGCTGGGAATATGGGATACAACTATGTCAATAATACAGAGGATATTAAACAGCTGACGGCGAACGGTATAGAATTTACTAATGGAACAAGTTTGGAAGCCGAAGTGAAAATTGTTCTTCCGGATTGGCAACCCCATTCCTTTATGAAGGATCTGCCTATTGTTGATGAAGAAGGGTTTGTAATCACAGATTTAACCATGCGCAATCCCGATTATCCTCGTATTTTTGCTGCGGGTGATGCCGCAGCTTTGACCGTGCCTAAACTAGGGACTTTGGGTGATCTGCAGGCTAGAATCGTGGCCTTACAAATTGCCAAAGACCTCGGCAAGGTTTCTGCCGCCAAGGCCGATGAGCCTTTCAAACCGGCGGTAATCTGTATGGGTGATATGGGCAGGGACAAAGCCTTTTATATTCATTCGGATGTCTGGTATGGCGGAAAGACAAGCATCATGAAAATGGGCCATATGATCTTTGCTCTGAAATTGGCTTTTAAAGAAATGTACTATCGAACCGGGGGAAAGCCCTCCCGTTGGGGGTTGCCTTTAACAGAACTGCTGATTGAGCACCTGTCGTAAGCGCCACGAACGCACCACAAATCCGCAAGGCCGCCTAGACTGAAAGCAGGCGGCCTAACTTATTACCGGAGTTGCTCCCAAGAGTCGTTACCGAGGAAATACTGCCGGAAGCTGTCTTGATCAAACAAACTGTTGAATTAGAAGAATACTATACCGACCACCGCTGTAGCAGCTATAAATGTGAAGGTACCTATTTTTACTTTACTTTGTTTGAGAACATAATAGCCGATAGCTATGACAATAATGGCTTTTAGCATCGTTAACGACAAAAAGGTATGACTCACCTGATATAACGGCTTAAGGCCAATAATGTAGGCCGCACTGATGAGCAGACCAAGCACAGCAGGTCTGACTCCAATCAGCAGCGCATTCACATACTTGTTCGTTTTAAACTGAGCATAGTATTTGGTAATGATCACCGATGCAGTAAATGAGGGGATACAGAGGGCTATGGAAGCAATCAGGGCCCCGATAATCCCTGCTACCTTGAAGCCAATATAAGACGATGAATCTACGGCAAACGGCCCGGGAACAACCTGGGCAATGGCAATCACTTTGACATAGTCAGCCAAGGAGACCCAGTTATGCGCTACCATCTCGGTCTCAAAGAAGGGGATCATGGCATAACCGCCGCCAAAACTGACCGCCCCAATTTTTAAAAATACAAGAAATAATTCAAGGAGCTTCATTGGTTCCTTCCCCTCCCTTCAAATAGTACAAATTCTTGCCAAAACCAAGCCCAGCCAGCAGCAGCAGAATAATAACAACGTTAACGTCGGTAAAAAGCAGCAGGACGGTAGCTAAAAGAGCCAACCCTATGTCTGAATAATGTTTGACGGCTGTTTTCCAGGTTTTCTTAACCGAATTAAGAATCAAAGCAGTGACTCCCAACAAGATTCCTGTAAAGGCTTTGTGGACAATGATATTATCCGTGAATCCCCATATGACAAAGGTCAGGAGCAGAATCAAAAAAAAGGTTGGCAGGATGGAAGCTAAGGTAGCAATCATAGCACCTAAAACGCCCTTTTTTCGATAGCCGATCATTGTCGCCGAATTAACAAAGATGATCCCCGGTAAAGTTTGAGAAATAGCCATGATATCAGTCAATTCGTCGTTATCAACCCATTGTTTTAATTCGACTACCTCTTTTTGCAATATAGCTATGACCGCATAACCCCCGCCAAAAGCCAAACAGCCGATTTTAAAGAACGTAACAAACATCTCCAGTAATACTTCCATCAATTCTCCCCTCCCGCACATAGTTTACTTTCAAGATACTTTGTCAAAACAACTCGGTTTGTATACATTGATAGTATACTGTATACCAAATAGGTTAATAAAATATTACTCTTCCCATAAAGCCATTTCCAAGTACGCTCTACTTGAATTCTCGACATGTTTTTTGGCGGCGGTTTCAGCCCCGGTGCTGTCACGGTTACGCAACGCTTCAATAATCTCATTATGTTCCGTCCATGCTTCTTCAGGCCGACCGGGTTTAGAGTAGGCTACCTGAGTGAACGTAGAAATATACTCGCGCAATGTATCGAGGAAATCGTATAAGCGAGGGCTTTCGGCAACTCTGTAGATTAGCTCATGCAGCTTATCATTTAGTTGGTTAGACTTTTTAACGTTGCCCTTTTCATATTCGTCTATTATCTGCTTAGCCAACAATTCCAAACGTTCCAATTCCCGGGGTGTAATTTTTGTTGCTGCAATACTGCAAATGAGCGCTTCCAGGGAAGCCCTAATGACCAAAATTTCTACAATATCGGCCTTGGTAAATCCTGTAACAACTACCCCTTTGCGCGGGATATAAGTTACCAACCTTTCCAATTCAAGCTTGCGGATTGCTTCACGTACCGGAGTCCTGCTAATTCCCAGCTGTTCGGCAATATTGCGTTCCACGAGTCTCTGTCCCGGTTCCAGCTTTTTGTCAAGAATGGCCTTTCTGAGAATAGAAAATACCGAATCTCGGATATGACCCATATCATCGAATTTGATCGGTGAAAATTGATATGCCACTTGCCTTCTCCTCTTTGAAATTATATGCGTGTTAGAGTCTATTATAATTCTTCAGATGGAGAAATGCAAGCAAAAATGGTATACCGTATTCAATTTTAAGTCTGTTTCTTAACCGGAGTTCTGTTCTTTATTGCTTGCTGCTTGTTTATTTTTGCAACCCCGAATGACAGTGGATAAGACCTTACCCAGTTCCTGAAGCCTGTAAGGTTTGGCAATCACATTGTAGAAGCCGTACTTTCGATAGTCAGACAGCGCGTCAGCGGAGTAGCCGCTGGAAACAATGGCTTTGACATCCGGATCAACTTTAATCAACTCACTCACTGCCATTTTACCGCCCATCCCCCCACGAATCGTCAGATCGGCGATCACAGCATCAAAAGGGCTGTCTGAAAGAAACGCTTCTTTGTATAGTTTGATCGCCTCGACGCCATCTTCAGCTGACACCACGTCATAGCCGAGAAAAGCCAGCATTTCGCTAGCCGTTTGTCGCACACTCTCCTCATCCTCCATCAATAAAACTTTCCCTTCCCCCATGATAAGAATATCCTCGTGCATATCTTCTTCAGCTTGAGCGCCGGAGACAGGCAAATATATCGTAAAGCTTGTCCCTTTCCCTTCCACAGATTGAGCAGAGATATGCCCGCCATGTTTTTTGACAATTGAGTAGCAAATCGCCAATCCAAGCCCGTGACCCTGTTCTTTGGTACTAAAATAAGGATCAAATATTTTGGGCAGGTTCTGATTGGGAATACCATTTCCTTCATCGGTTATGGTTACAGCCACATAATCGCCGGGCTGAAGCGGCAAACTACCACTTTCAGCGGTAACGACCAGTTTCTCGGTGCGGATCTTGATCGTTCCGCCTTCCTGCATCGCTTGGTCGGCATTGATCAGCAAGTTGGTAATCACTTGGGTTATTTGCCCCCGGTCAACCTCAACCGCCGGCAGATCTTCAGCAAGAAATAATTCACAGCGCGTTTTCGAGCCGCTCAGGGCAAAAGCGCTGTCTTCCTTAATTAATTTACTGATGGAAACAGCCTTGGTCAGCGGCTTGCCACCTTTAGCAAAGGTTAACAATTGCCAAGTCAAATTCCCGGTCTGATTGACGGCCTCTTCCATATTTTTAAGATGTTTGGCAGCCTTGTGGTCTTCCGCGATGCACCTCTTGACCAACGTGAGATTACCGAGGATCACGGTAAGAAAATTGTTCAGGTCATGGGCTATTCCCCCCGCCAGCACCCCAAGCGATTCCAATTTATCGGCCTTTTGCAACTCTTCTTCCAGTTGCTTGCGTTTCGTGATATTACGCAGCAGCCAGCGTAATTCTGCCGTCTCCCCACCGGAGGTGATTACCTTACCCACTGTTATAGAGACGGGAAAAGTCGTTCGCTTTCCGGATAGCATTACAATTTCCCAGTTCTCGCTTTGGCTAACAGTTCCCTTTTTTAGCTCTGCTAATCGGGTGCGGAAGGCCAAATGTTCTTCGCTGCGGACAAATATTGCTAACGGCTTGCCAATCAGCAAGGATCTGCTGACCTTAAAAAGGTTGGTAGCAGCACTATTGGCATCCAGGATTATGCCTTCGGTATCCGTGACCAGATAACCATCCGGCGCAAAATCAAACAGTTCCTGATAACGACAGCGCTCTATTTCCAGCGTCTGGCGACTGGCTGCCATTTCCTCATTTTGCTCCAGCAATTCAACAGTAGTTGTTTGTAATTCTTGAAGAGCACAGTTGAGCTCTGCTAAAAGTTTTGCTGTCAGTTCTTGGGACGGTAAATCATATTGTGATAACTTCTCCAAACGCCTAAACGCTTTATGCACTTGATCATAGAGATCTGTAGTCAACGCTCGCAACCTCCTTGACAAATATTACTACGCAACTTCATTACCTTAATAACCGGATTGGGAATAGTTCATACATTCGTTGCATTTCAACATACTCCTTCCTTAATTTCAGATCTAATAATAAAAATTTCGATTGTTGAAGAAACCTCTTTAGAGTCCTGAGAGGTTTCTTCAACAATCAAATCAGGACATAGGCTCTCCATAAATCGGAACTACTCTAGTCCAGCCTTTCATTTTTCCGTACTTTAAATATTTATCGTAATATTCTAACTCTGCATTAAGGAGTTCACCCCATAGCTTACGCAGCGAGTCGTTCCTGATCGTCTCAATTATTGCTCTAACATGAGTGTCTAAGGTATTTAATTCCCAGTTTAACAGATTGCGAAACATAAACTTATCTTTAAGGGTTTCAGGATCGATAGGGGACATTATCGGCGGCGACGGTCTATTCGGCAGCATAACATTAAGCTCTAGGGCTAACTTCTCCAGCTGGTTAACCTGCTTGGTAATAATATATAAACCATGTTGAAGTATCGCCTTAAACTCAGTATCATGAGCAAAATTAAGGAACAAGCTGATCAGTTCAATTTGTTCATATCTCAAATTAATATAGTCCCAAATATGAAACGCTTCAGAAGTGGAAAGCTGTTCTTCTTCGTGGGGCAGAGCCGTCTTGTAAACAGGATAGGACTCTTCCCAGCCTTTCAGCTTGCCAAATTTATAGAGGATATCAAAATCCGCAAAATGACTGGTTAAATCTTGAATGATGATATTTCGCAAATGATCATTGGTACTGGTTGTACGGACTGCATGAATCAGAGACATCAGTTCTGCTATCAGATCATGGTAAATCTTTTTATAGATATAATCGTCGGTAATATCATTGATGCTGGTGGCAAATTTGATGTCCAACGGAGGCTTGCTGGGCATTATGATACGAAATCTCTCTCCTAATCCCTCCAAAATTACAATTTGCTTGCCAAAATGCTTCAGAAATCGATTCAGGATCGTATCCCAATCCCGGTCATGGACAAAGTTTTTAAATAGTTGAACGGTTTGAGTGCTAACATATCTCGCTCTCAGCAGGTTATAGATATTAAATGCTTCCTGAATATCTATGTGTTCATGATCACCTTTAACTTTATTGAAGATTGAGATTAGATCCAATCCTTTCACCCCTTAATAGTAAATACCTTTAGTATCGGTAAAACCACTATTATGTATACTTTGAGTGAAAGCGCAACTTAATCCGGAAATAAGACCGGCAAAATGTGTTATCAAACTGCAATCGTCTCGGCCCTTAGATCAATAAAATCACAACTGTTTTAACTATTCCCAAAGGTCCCTCGATTTCACGCTGGGTTTTGGATCTTTACTGACAGCAACTTCCTTTTGAGTATTCTGCACTTCATCCAGTGATCTAACCTTTACTTGAACCAACTGGTCATCTTGTTCGGAAATTCGTTGTTCCAAAGCCAATTTCGTTTTGCGCAGTTCCGCTTCCAACTGTTTGGATTCAGTGATATTTACAAAAGTAATGACTACTCCATCGATTTTGTCCTCTAAAGTGCGGTAAGGCAAAATGCGGGCGTTAAACCAACAGCCATTCTCGGACTTGACCTGTTTTTCAACAGTATTCAGCGTCCGCAGGACTTCCTTGACATCTTCGGTCAGTTCAGGATAAAAAAGATCCGAAGCAATATCCGTGATTGGCCGACCCGCGTCACTCGAAATCAATTTGGAGACCACTGACATTTGGTTGGTAAAGCGCTTCACGCACAGCGAATTATCCAGAAATAAGGTGGCGATCTTCGTGCTGTCCAGCAGATTCTTCATGTCGTTATTGAGCAGCGACAGATCATCTAGCTTAACCTGCAATTCATAATTGACCGTCTTTAGTTCTTCATTTAAGGACTGTATTTCTTCCTTGGTTGTGGTCAATTCCTCGTTTGTCGACTGGAGCTCTTCGTTGCTGGACTGCAATTCCTCATTGCTGGATTTAAGTTCTTCTTGGGATACCTGCATTTCTGTTCGGATGACTTGCCACTCCTGACGGGCTTCCATCAGCTCTCGCTCCAGTTCCGCCTCTCGCTGACTACTGGTCATGATTCTTCCTGATGCATTGGTTGTTTTGATTACATTAGCGGTAACCACATCGATAAAAACAATCATTACCATCCCACGCAGCCCCTCCGGCTCTTGGAGCGGATGGACAGTGATATCGACCATCTGCGGCCCGCCTTCGTTGATCACAACGGCGTTTTTAAAAGTAACTATCTCTTTTTGGCGAAGCGCTTTGTAGAATGTGTTACTCAGATCATAGTTTAACCCTTCACGGGCCATGGCAAAAATATTCCAGTTAACCTTGCCGGCAGCCGGTTCCAAGTATTTACCGGTTCGTCCGGTAATATAGAGGATATCCCCTTTGATGTTGACTAAAACGGTCGGCGGTGAATAACATTGCAAAATCAGTTTGTCCGCCAACAACTGAATGCTCTGGACGGTTTCCGCCGGCTGGTTCGCCGCAGACTGAGCAGGAGCAAAATAAGTGGGAAATTCCACCGGCTCCATCTGCAGCAAAGGTTGAAGTCTCTGGAAGATCCGAGATCTGCGATCCAGAGGTTTAAAAAGATCACTAAAGCTCCCAACGGCCTCCGCACTTCCCAGAAATAAGAAGCCGCCGGGATTAAGGCTATAGTGAAAAAGCGGCATGAGCTTTTTCTGCAATTCCGGCTTTAGGTAGATAAGCAGGTTGCGACAGGTTAAGATATCGATCTTAGTAAAAGGGGGGTCCTTGATCATATTTTGTTGAGCAAAGATTACCATATCCCGAATGCTCTTGACAACCTGATAACCACGATCCACCTTGACGAAATAGCGATTCAGACGCTCCGCTGACAGATCTTCGGCAATGTTCGCCGGAAAAATTCCTTCCCGAGCTTTATCAATAGCATCACGATCCAGATCCGTGGCAAAAATCTGCATAGAAAAGTCCGGAGCAAGCTTTAACTGCTCCAAAACCTCTTTGAAGACAATTGCTAAGGAATAAGCCTCCTCGCCGGTGGCGCAGCCTGATACCCAGGCCCGAATTGTCTTACTCAGTATCCGTTCAGCTAAAAGTATCGGCATAACTTTGTCTTTTAACAATTCCCACTCCTTCGGTTCACGAAAGAAACTAGTAACCCCGATTAAGAGTTCCTTAAATAACAATTCCAATTCCTGAGGATTCTCCTGCAAATAACGGACATAAGTGTCAATCCGATCAAAATGGTGGATACCCATGCGCCGCTCAATCCGACGATCTACAGTGTTCTTTTTATAGACTGAAAAATCCTGGCCGGTCTGGGCACGCAGCAGAATCATAATATTGTCGAAGGGACTCAAGTCGTCGTTGGTCTGATCTCGTTCAGTCCTCACGCTAAAAGGCTTGTTCTCAAGATAGGCAACAATCCTGGCTGGTAAAAGTCTCCACCGCAGAGACAACGTCAGCTAAGTCGGCCTCAATGGCGCTGCGAGGCATACCGTCAAATTTGGCCGAAGACGGTTCCTGGACAAAGACTGCCCCGCCTTTTTCCTTGATCGCTCTGAGTCCCGTTGTACCGTCGGTGCCCATGCCCGAGAGAATGACTCCGATACTTCTCTTCTGCAAGTCATCAGCCAAGGACCGAAAAAAGAAATCTATGGGCAGGTGCAGAGTATGCGGCGCGAAATAATCGAAAAGGTGCAGAACTCTACGTTCAATAGCCATATCTTTGTTCGGTGGAGCTACATAGACACAGTCCGGCTGAACTGCTGTAGACTCATTGATTTGAACAACCTTCATCGCCGTAGCGCTTTGAAGTAACACTACCAAAGTACCTATACACGTCTGATCCATGTGCTGGACGATGATAAATGCTATGCCGCTTTTTTCAGGCACATTACCCAAGAACGATACCAAAGCCTCCAACCCTCCTGCAGAAGCGCCAATGCCGACGATCGGAAACTCTGCTTTGGCGACGTCTATTTTAAGCGGGTTGCGTCTGAGGGAATTACTCTTTTTGGTTATCTGAAAATGCCTACTCTTTTTCATCTCGACTCTCCGTTCACCGATTGATACGCAAATCAATTTGTCTTTTTGAATTATAACAAATTATTTCTAAATAAAGTACACCGGTCTCAAATGTCTATATTTTGCGATTCAGCGTATAGTATCTTTTACGCTTAAATAACATTCAATGGCAAGTTCCTCTGCACTCGCACTGAGTGTAAAACGATGTTCTTTGAGTTGATAGTCCGATTCAATAAGTTTGTCATAAGGTATGTGTCGCTCTTTCTCCTTCTCTGCGTGATACTCCTCACGCCATTGCGGTCTTTTATACGCTCTATATACCTCTTCACTTACTGCTACCTTTTTACCCGTCTGGTAACTTGATAAAATAGTCCATCTCCTTACCACTCAGCTTTTTCCAAAAAAATAGTCGGATAATCGCCAATTTCTTGGCAATTATCCGACTATTAGGTAGTTCGTTTAACTCCTCTTGCTCGGTATAATTAGGTGAACAGGACATGCTGTTGACATTTATTTAACGTTTTATACTATTTGTTTACTCACTCAGTTTCTTAACTTTCCGGTATGACAATCAAATCATTAGGGCACTCATGAAGGTCGCCTGAGTACCCTAATGATTTACTATTTTACAATCATGACCGGACATTCAGATTTGCTTAAAACACGTTGGCTGACACTCCCCAGTAAAGATCCGGCAATCGGTCCGTACCCACGGCTTCCCATAATGACAAGGTCAAACGATCCGTTCTCAATCTCTTCCAGAATGGCCGTCGCCGGATGCCCTGGTTTTTGTTTCTTTTCAATCGATACATTCCCTGTATCGATCCCAGCTAGGGCTGCTGTCAAAGCCTCCCTTCCGTAGATACTGATTTCTTCCTGGGGTACGGCAATCCCACTGGAAAGGGTATAGCCCATAGCCTCCGGTGTATAAACTACGTGCAGGAGGACGATTCGAGAACCAAACTCCTTCGCCAAGTTTATGGCGATTATCAAAGCACGTTGTGCTGATTCTGAAGCGTCGGTAGGGACCAGAATAGTCTTGAACATTCGTCTCACTCCTTAATCTAGAATACCAAGGTCGTATTGCTTAGTACCAATACCTTGGGTATTGTCTATTCGGGGACAGATTGTTGACAAGAAGACCGATGATGACTAAAATCGTCGCTCCTGCCATAATCGGCGTCAAAATATAGCTCGGATGGGCTTTCGTCAAAACGGCAAAAAGAGCGGTTGCTCCCCCGGGTGGATGTGTCGTCTTGGTCAGAAGCATAACAACCAAAGCTAAAGCGGTGCCTACGCCGGGTGACCACCAGGTTAATCCAAACATCATAAAGGTTGCAACGCCCGCTGCTGCCGACAAAGTATGTCCAAAAATAACATTACGGGGTTGGGACAGCGGCGCATCAGGAACACCGTAAATTAGCACCGCAGATGCGCCAAAGGAGGCCACTACCGGAAGCTCGTACTGATGGGCAAACAAGGCTATCGCTGTTATCCCTAAAAAAGCGCCCAGCCAAGTTAGGATCACGTCTAAAGGTGGTGGGGACACAAGAGGCGTTGTTCTTTTGAAGCCTTTCATTTTGGATATGTACCTAATCAGCAAAGACGATACCTTTTGTATCGAGGTCTTTGCATTTTTCAAATCTAACGGATCGACAATTTCTCCCGCTTTAATGACTTCCTGCATCTAAATTCACTCCTAACTCAAACTTCATAACCAAATTATAACTCTATTTTGGCTAGAACACTGTGAGCAGGGTCACACATTTGAAGCGTCCATTAGAATTATCTGTTCCGAAGGTGCTTTAGGTTTGTATTTGAACTCACATTATGGCGGCTCCCATAGAAAACAAGGCCGGATATACTATAAGCCCCAGCCTTGATTATCTCTTCACTAATCTCTTAGCCTTAATTTAACGCATACGAAGATTTTCGGAAATTTCTCGTAATAAAGAATAGGAGCGATCAATACTCGCCGTTCCATCGCTATTAATAAGACAACAACGAGAAGGAGCTAACCAGGAACGGTCATAGATTAGAGCGTCATCGAGTCCGTGCTGATTAAGAAACTTCCATAATTCGAGCAGACGATCGGTTAGTGTTTTGGCAGTTTCTGAGCTTAATTCGCTGGTCAAGGTGGGCGTTATTCCCCATGCGATTATTTTTCCTGCGCGCAGAAATTCTTTGACTTCATCAATATAACGAACAAGCATATGCCCCCAACTAAAAGCATCGACCGAAAGAATATCTATGCCAGAGTTCAAAAGAAATGCCCAATCAGGATTACCGCATAAATGAACTCCTTTAGGGCCCGGAAGCTTAGAAATGAAATTCCGATATTCACCTTGTGCCAATTCAGAGGTGTAGCCACTAAACGATTTAAAAATCATTTCTAATCCTGGTTCATCCAACCAAACAAACGGATTAGGATGAACTCGTTTTAATTGATCATATTGCCAAGACATTTTATGAACGAGAAAGTCATAAAGGATTTCACGCACAAAGTCATTGTATATGATTGGTTTAAGCTCTTCATCCGTTATTTTAAGCCCAAAACTGATCGGACCAATAGTCTGTCCGTGAATCATTGGGTAAGCCGACAGATCCTGCGCCAAAAACGAAGTAAAAGCTGTTGAAGCTTCTTCAGATAAGGCAAAGTAGTCCGGATTACTACTGGCCTCAAGATATTCATCAAACTCTTGAGCAAACCGTTCATGGGAGAAATGAAGAACTGCTTTTTCCTCATCAATAATTATGCCCGGAAAATGTTCGGAAAACTGAGCATACATATCTTCCCGAAATCGAAAATGAGGTAACTGAGGCCAAAAGGGAATATCTAAACTAAGAGCCAGTTTCTGAGCCTCTGGTAAATTTATGTGCGGTAAAATACCCATGGCTGTAGTTAAAGCTTTTCCAGATAACATTGTCACGCCCTCCTTTCTTTCAATAAAAATACCGCGATTGATCTCATAGCGCCTATGAAAGTTAACATCCATATAATAAAGGCAAACCAACCCCAATATTTTATAACTGGCCATAAAAAACTCAAAGGCATAATTTTCATTAGAGCAATTGTACAAACTGTGTACATTCCTAACGGAAAGACTCGACCCCAAGAAGGTATTTCATAAATATTAAGTTTACGCCCCAAGCCAAGTCTAAACCAAGGAAAAACATTTATCCACATGGGAGCTTTATCCGAAATATCTATTTGAGTAAATTTCCATATATCCATAAAAAGCAAAATAGGTATCCACCAAGTCCCTATTGACCAGGTCATTAAAATAATACCCTTGGTAAAAAGAATTAGATCCTTCAAATTGGTAGATAGATTCAATTTAGACACTATAGTTGCACCTGCCAACGTTGTAATGGCCGCAGCTCCCATGCATATCCAATACGGACCTGTCCAATCCTTAGGTTCAAAGGTTTTGAAAATTAATCGATAAATAACTAAGGTGATAATAACTAGGTACAAAATAAATCCTGCGGCCCAAAAAGCCCAAGCAAGAAACAAAACAATTTCGAAGTTAAGACCAAAAGCACTGGCTAAGGTACTGCCCAACAAGGCGATGGACTGGGTGCTTACAATGATCAGCAATGTAGCTCCATCCACTACCTTTTCAATTGGCTCACTCTTGAAAGCGATTAAATTAATAAGAATGAAATAGATAAGAATTGTCCAGCAAACTAAACCCGTAAACCAGAGGATTTTGGTCAAGCCCACAAAATTAACAGAGAATAGTTGCATGCCAAAAGTATTCGTTCCAGCGACAAAAGTTAATAAGGTAAATCCTTTCTTAGGATGTTTAAGGTCATTTAATAGAGTGGTCGGATACAACAATACTCTAGCTAGCAGTAAACAAAGCAAAACAGGATAAAGAACCAAGTTAAGCGCCAAAAGTGGCATGGCTATAAAATTATATCCCAGTCCTTTAAAAGCGATTGAAATTATTCCAGTCGCCATAACTGCCGCAAAAGATGCGGGATGTAAATTTTCGATATATTCGCCCATTTACTGCCAGCTCCTCTCTTGTTTATTATTCTTTAAGGGTAGTAACGGAGAGTTACGGGAGATTCTCCGTCTTGAGGAAAGATTTGCTTTTGGCAATCTGCTGCCAACCGTTCAGTTTTATGATGTCGTCCTGGAGCCGGTTCTTCTAAGATTCCTGATATGCGCTTCTCCTCAACGAGAGTTCGGTTAAGACGAGTTAGAATCAGAAGAAAAGGAGTTAACAGAACATGATTGAAACGAGTATAGGGCAAGGCGAGAAAAAGCCCGCTGACCAAAAGCATGTGCAAGAGGAAACTTCCATGGGCGAGGGTGGCATTTAAGCCATACATAATAAATTCAGTGACCAAGCCGGTGAAGATCGTCAAAAAAAGGAGCAAGACAAAAGCGATATCAGCTAAGTAAGTTTTTCCATTATCTTCATAGGGATCACGTACCAATCTCCACCCCATGATACTTAGGCCAATCAAGGAGGAAAGTCCGCCTAAGTTTCCAATGATGCGTGGGGGCCACCAAAATCCATGGGGCGCATTGATATAGTTGAGAAAAGCAGACATTGTTGTAGCGAGTAACATGAAGATAAAGCCGTAAAGCACAAGATCATGGACAAGCCATCTTTCTTTAGACCGCTTTTGAACAGAGGAAAGGAGTAGGGAATCCTGAAAGAGGGCTGTCCAAGTATCCATGGCAATTCTGCGCCAGCCCAGTGAACGGATATATTTCCAGTTTACAGTTACTGCGCTGTAACGAGTCCAGCGCTGGAAGAATCGAAAGAGTAAGATCAAAACTATCGTTCCGACGATTGCGGCGCCTAAATCAATTAATTCAGGCTTCGCCCAATGTCCTAAGTTTATGGATGTCCCCAAAGGGATCGGAAATGGGACGACCGTCAATCCTCCTAAAGCAGCCAAGAGCAATAAAATTAGGTATAGGGATATTCCCACCGTAAGTAAAGTAGCTATTAAAGCCCAAATCATTTGTCATGCCCCCTTCCCCCGCTGTGCATCTGGCTTAGCGGTCTAATATACCGCGTCGAGGGGTCTGTCCCCAATTTTTCCAAGAGCCGAAAGGGCTCACGTTGAGTCTGTTCTTTTTGCACTAACAAATGTTGAGAAACCTTGCTGTTTGGGTCGTCAAAATCACCGAAGATACGAGCACCCGCAGGGCAGGACACGACGCAAGCCGGTTCAAGACCTTGATCTAAGCGATGAGCACAATAGGTACATTTCTTTGACTTCCCGTTTTCAAGACGGCTCTTGGCGTAGTGCTCATGGGGAGAATCGTCAGGAAAGTACCATTGTTCTTCAGCGTTGAGATAAATATTGCCATACGGGCAGGCTGAGACACACGCTCCAGTTCCATTACACCGTTCTTGGTCGATAATGACGATTCCATCCGATCGTTTAAAGATTGATTTGTTCGGGCAGGCCCTTATACAGGGGGCGTCAGCACAGTGGTTACAGAGTACGGGGAGGTAGGAACGCTTAACTTGCGGAAACTCCCCTGTTTCCATGTTGAGGACTCGGGCGAAAAAGAAATCTTTAGGCGTTCCGTTTTCTTGCTTGCAAGCTAAGGTACAGGTGTCACAACCGATGCAGCGTTGTAGATCGACTAATAAGCCTAGGCGCATTATCTCACCTTCCTTATATCAACGCGGGGGTCTTTCCATAATTGTCCTGGGGCATAAACAGCGGGCAGAAAATAGGTTTCTTGGAGGGTTTTCACCCGTTCCGGAAGTAATACGTTGTTATAGTCTCCTTTGGCCAAATACCGACTCCACCAGCCATGATCGACGGATAAGGCTCCTGGGCGAATTGTTTGGGTGACTCGTGCCCAAAGTTGGAAACTGCCATAGAGATTAAATAGTTCAACTAAATCACCATCCTTGATTTGTCGGGTCTGAGCATCGTTAGGATGGATTTCTACGACTGGTTTACGGTTTAGATTTTGCAGCCAGGGGTTGTTGACATGGGTAGAGTGTACTCGCCATTTAGCATGGGGAGTCATAAACGTCAACGGGAAACGGAGTTCTTCTGGACTAAGGTGACTATAAGCCTCTTTGTAGGCGGGGAGTGCTTCACCGGAAGTACGAAAGCTTTCTTCTTCTTTATAAAATTCCATCCTTCCGGTCTTAAGAAATTCGCGCTGAGCGCCTTCTTTATGAGGATAGGCTCGTGGGGGAAGAGGAAGGCGCTGCTCAATGTTTTCCGCCAGTGGAACGTCAGGAAAAGGTAGATTTAAACGGACCGGACCCTTTTTGAGTGCCTCAAGCGTAATTCCTGCGGATACTGGGCCACCATTGGCTAATAAATAATCAATGACTTCCTCAGCACTCATCTCAAAGTAATCTTCCCATTCTGGGTTTAAGCGTTTGGCAAGTTCTTTCATCATCCAAAGCTCACTTTTCGCCTGATAGCGTGGTGGGATAACGGGTTGTTGAATTTGAACGTAAGGGTGTGGTCCCGTGACGACCAGTTCATGTTTCTCCCAAAACGTTGGGGCAGGAAGTACTAGGTCTGCTAGTTCAGTCGACGGAGTTTTCATGTAGTCGACAGCCACGATGAACTCTAATTTATCTCGAATTTTTCGCCACTCATTGACATGGGAGGTCGTGAAGATGTTGGCATGGGAAAAAAAGAGGGCGTGAAACCCATCTTTGGGTAGATGAATTTTGGGATTCATCGTGGGGCTTTTTTCTGGCATAATGACGTAATGCATGGACACGACATTGGGACGTTTCCCATCGGGATACCACCAGGGAGAAATATCAAAGCGAACGTGATGTTGACCGGAATAGATATCAACACTTTGCCCAGGTTTGCCAAATCCTCCTGTGAGTGCTCCCAGCAAAAGGATGGACCGAATGACAAGGTCTCCGTGGAAGCGATGGTTCACGCCCATGCCGATGTTGATTTGGGCGGGGCGGTTCTGAGCATAACTGCGGGCCAGTTCAAGAATACTGTCCGGAGTGAGTCCTGTTTTTTGAGAGACCTGACTGAGTGAGTATTGTTCCTGCTGGAGATGTTCGCGTAAGAGAGCCATCGCCGGGCGAACAGTGACTGGCTTTCCCTCAATTTCTACGTTATATATACCCTCAAGAGCGAGTTGCTCTACTCCCTCAATATCCAGTGATTCCGGAGAAACAGGAACAAAATGAAAGGGTTGCGCCGCATCGCGTGACGTATCGTTTGATTTACCTTTTGCTAGGGATATAGGAAGAACAGCGACAAATTCATCCGGCTTGCCTATGCGAAGGTCGGAGGCACGCAAGCGTTCTCCTGTGTCCATCCGAACGAGCAACGGTAGGTCAGTGAAAGAACGTATGAAGGAAGAATCAATCCATCCGTTTGCCAAGATAATTCGGGCGACCCCCAGAGCCAAAATCCCATCAGTGCCTGGAATAAGTGGAAGCCATAGATCGGCCGCTTTCATCGATTGGCTAGCCCTAGGATCAATAACGATCACCTTGCCTCCATTTTCCTGCACTTTAAGAACAAACTTAGCATCAGGCATCCGAGTCTGCAAAACATTCGCCCCCCATAGAATAAGGGTCTTGGCTTCAGCCCAGGCGGCAGACTCACTTTCTAGAGAATCAATCCCTACGGTTTCGGTATACCCCATGCTGATATCTCCATTGTAATCATAGCCCGTGGCATACGAGGCTCCAAATAAACTGGCAAGGCGAACTTGAGCTCCCTTTTGGACATTCCCAGTGCCAATAACCTGGTTGAAGAAGACGATAGATTCTGGACCATACTTAGAAGAGATGTCCTTAAATTTCTCAGCCAAAAGATCCATCGCTTCATCCCAACTGGCCTCTCGCCAAAGTCCTTCCCCTCGCTGACCGACACGGATCAGTGGGGTTTGAATTCGATCAGGATGGTAGATCAAGGATGTTGAAGCCATGCCCCGAAGACATCCACGGGGGTTGTATACTGGGTCAGGATAATCCGCAGCAGGTTTGAGATCTATAATGATGTCTTCTTTAACAGTGGCGATCCAACCACACGCACCCGTACAATTAGGCGAGTCGACCGTGCGCACATAGCGAACTTCTGACACAGGTGCAGTGTCCGGAAATCGCCCTGGAACCCGACGGGTTGTTACCATCCAACTTCCTCCTCAATCTTTGAGATTCCAATTTCATAAGCACGCTGCTCATTCAAGCTCGTCAATTGGTTAACATCCATTGGGGCATCCTGCCAGGCAAACTTTTGGAAGATGGTGATGGAGAACAGGACCAAATTTATCAACAAGTGTTTGATGTAAGTTGAGTGCAGTTAGAGTTGTGGTCAACCTGTCATAAAGATTTTGCCAGTTACGTGCTGCTTTAGGACAATTTGGCCGACAATGTTCGAGGTGAAAGCCTGTCTGTTGCATATAAATTCCCCCAAAGATTATAATCATCTGTGGGTAGTTTAGCAGAAATGCAATTTATTTAGTGTGGCTTGAATCACAGTATTTACAATCAATTTAAAATCTTTGCTCCTCTTTGGCAACACCTGTCAATTGCCCGAGCGGTCAAACCCCGTAGGTACCTCGGTGATAATAGCGCTTTTGGGATGACGGTTATTGGAGTTTTGGTCGTACTTTCGATACTTTTAGAGAATTTTTTGTGCCGCTATCTTTGCCCATACGGCGAATTTTTGGGGTTCTTGAGCATGCTCAGCCCATTTAAAATCACACGCACTCAAATTTCCTGTATTTAGTGTTGAAAATGTTCAAAAAGTTGCCCGAACCACATACTCGTTAATCATGCTGATCGGGTCTGGTCTCCAGAGTGCACAGGGTGCTTAACCTGCATGCAGCAATGTCCCGTTAAAGAAACGTTAACCTTTCTCATTATCTTTATGCCCTAACAAAAATTCATTTAACTCTTCAATATTCTCATCGTCTATTTCATTGCAAATCCCAAATTCCTCTACCCGTTTATTAAAAAGTGCTAAATCCTCCATTAACTCTGACAGCGAAATCAAACCCTCTTCGTAGTTTCCAATTATACTACTAAAATCGTCACCTTCTATTCCCTGTTTTTTTCGTTTGCGTATTAAGCATTTCAAAAACGATCTGGTCCATATTAAGACCAATTGCTCGCCACACTCCCTTGCTACTGTCCAAAATCATTTTCCATGTCAATAGCGCAGATGTGTTCGTGAATTATATCAGTGGATGGAGCATTTTTCTCTGTTGGTCTAGTGCTCGACATGTGAACCACCATTAAGTAAGCGTTTTCTTCTTAATTCTCTTAGGCTATTTAACATTCCTTTTACGATCGTAGATATAATGCAAAAAGCCCCCCGCCATTTCTGGCAGGAGGACTTTGTATTCAGCAACAACTGACATCCCTGATTAATAGCTTTCAAGTATTAGTAAAATCTTAGTTTAAAAAAGGGCAAAAGAATTATTTGTCGAATTGATAATATCACTAGGCGGAAGACATACAAGGGGGAAAAAATTATGAATAAGAATTCTATACCCAAAAGGATCCTATCTCATGTGGCTATTTCAGCGATAATATTGGGAACAGCTACAACACCAGCTATGGCAGCAGCGGGGGATTTTTATGATACTACTGCAAAGATACATTATACTGCAACCGTAGCGGGTCTAGCTGGAAGTATTGAATCCGACTTTATTGCTGCATACATTGGGGGTGATCATTTTGAAAAGGAGCTGGCCGGAGGCAAGTTCCTTGACTATAACGGTGCTTATTCCAAGTTTCAAGAATTGATGCTTGCTGGATCATCTGCTTCTGATGCCATTGAAGCCGTCGCAGCGGATCCGACGCTATTTACAAGTACTACGTTTTCCTATCCAGATGCAGTTCAGCATATGGCTATCTCATCAGTTAGCGTTCTTAACAATACACTCGCGGTCACTATGACAAATACCCCTACGGTAACACCCGTCATCGCCGATTTCGCAGTAACTTGCAATGGTGACACAGTAAGCCCTACGGCGCTTTCTACTACCGGTCCGATTGTAACCTTAACGATTCCGGCAATAAGTGTATCAACCGTAAATGCTGTATACAGCGTTTCCTATAAAAATGAAGTCCCAGTAGTTTCAAGTGTTCAAATAACTCCAAACTCAGTAAAAGTTGGCCAAAACTTCAATGTGAATTTAGATATAAGCGAGGCTACTACAAACGAAGGATATACTTGGACTTATACTACAAATAATAATGCCATTAAATTTATACAACTAAATTATACTAGCCTTGCGTCAGAATCACCGGCTGAGGAGATAATTACATTTCAAGCAATTCAAGCCGGGAACTATACTTTACACTTTTCTCTGGAGCAACCCTGGCAAGGGTCCACTTCATCTATACAAACCTTGGACTATACTATAAACGTCATCTAAGCTCAAACGCAAAAGCCCTCCCCCACCACAAAAGCGAGAGAGGACTTTCATTCGCTCAGCAGCGACCGGCATCGCCACATTCGCTTGACTCGTTTGGTCTTCTTTTTCCTTAGATTCTGTAGTTTAAGTCTTATCCGCAACCGGAGTATTCAGGCTCGCATCAGTCGATGGCGTAACGGACTGAGGCTCCGGGATTAGCAACGGTACTGGATCAGGATTAATTTTTGTAATCGGACTTTGAATCTGTATCTGAACGATAGGACATTGGAAGTTTTGAGCTAAATCTGCAGCAATCTGAAGATCTGCGTCTCCATAATATAGTACTAAATAATTCATTTTTCCCTCTATCTCCGGCCAACAACCGGAATTGTATTGGATCGTATCGTGGTCCACGTCGATCCCCTGCAAGGTTACGTCATTTTGATACTGGTAAACGTTATTACCTGAAAAAACCAGCCCCTTTGACCAAGCATACGTTTGAAAATACTTGTCTGGAGCAGATGCTGATGTTTGAAGGGCTTGGAGTACGCTGTAGGAGCCGTAGGCACCGACTGGATATTGACCGGCCAAGCCTTCACGAACTCCCCTAAAGTATTCAATTATAGCCGACATGTCGCCGGTTTGGGCATCAAAATCAACTGTAAAATACACCGCGGCGCTCTTTGGTGCGCCAAGGTAGGCTGCCTCTTCTAAGACCAACTTAGCATCCGCTTGCCCTATACTGTAGCTAAAGTATCCTGCGTTCGTCGGATTCGATTCCCAAATCAGGAATACTGACAGGCCTGCTGCTTCAAGCACCTTTTGCTACAAAAGAAAAGAGCCTCCCATGTGGGTGACTCTTTTATAAATTACTTTGCCTAATCACATCTGGAATTTTCACGTGAAGGTGTGCCAAAAGCTGCTTGAGCTCTTCCCGTTCCTCTTTCGCTAAAGCAAGGTCATCCTTGATTAATGAGAGTTCTTGCATGGCATAATCGTGAGTCTCTTTTAGTACCCTTTGTTGTTCTCTGCCCTCATTTTTGGATACAATCGCCAGAACGCTCAAGGCCACTAACTGAATGACAGTCTGACTAATGTACTGGTCCCACCCCAAAACATCGGCAGGGTGCTGAAAAAAGAGCGGAACGGATGCGATTATGCAGAAAACCACAAAGCAAATCTTAGTGGACAACGAATCGGCAATAGCATCCATAATACGATCACTAAAGTTGTTCAATTTCTATGAGCACCTCCTTAACTATCTAAATCTGGAAAATCTACCGCTTTTAATTATACGTTGCCTTGATCTAGCATTCAAGAGCCTTCATTCCATCAAGTACTTGTTCCACTGTTTGTCCGTTCTGAGGTACCGGATCACACCCTGCCTTTGCTAACTTTTGCATGAGCCACGCCGAATAAGTCAGTTCATGGATACCGGTACCTTTTTCGATATGATGCTGACGGCAAAGAACCTGACAATTTCGGATGTCATCAATCGAGGTAATGGGTTGATTCTTGAGTAATCGGCCATAACCGTAGGTGTCGTTTTCCTCGCAATATTCTTTCATTTTGGAGAAGTCTACATCATCGGCGAACATCCATTCTGCTGCCCTGTGATGGATCTAGATATCTTCAGCAGTACCGCAAGTCCAGCAACGATAATGCCCATCTTCCTTCAGACGGCCTTTTGATTTGCAAAATTCTGCTGATTCAGTTCGGTCTACGTGCGATGGATCGATAACTATTTCGGTTAGTGTTCGCTTTTGAATATGCGCCTCGATCACAGCTTATCAACCCTTTCTTCGATAGTGTTAATCCCAAGATGGGCTTGCTTAGAGCTTTCCTCTACCCTTGTTACGCGCTCAGCGAGAGCATTATGATTTTTATTTGCCTCTCTTTGCTCAAATAAGAGATTATCATTTTGCTTCATGATGTAGCCGATATTTGTCTGCATATTAGTCATGTGGTTTTCCATGGTTCGCATGTTAGCGCAATTTTCTTCCATAGTTTTGAGATTGGCTTCGATTTTTCCTTTCTCCCTACCCTCTTGAGCAGACTCCTTTTTCACGCCCTTTGAGTACGCGACATAACTTGATGCGGCGGTTATGCCGACACCTGCTACAGCGGCAACAGCGGCAATTGTTGGTTGATCCAAGCCTTCCCCTTCCTATATACTACCCATCTTGACTAATAGTTTTGATTCGCTGACATCCCGTGGTGTGGGCCAGCCAATATCTGGGCAAAGAATTATCCCAGCATCTCTATAAATACCAACTGCCCAAAGTGTAGAGCAAACGCGAGTGTTTGACGGCTCTCGGTACGGTATTCCAAACGCACAGCGAATAAATTCTATACCTAGAAAGAGGTAATCATATTGCCCACCAACCCGCCATAGAGCCAACCTTAGTATTTGTTTTTGCTGCTCGTATGTTAAGGCTGATACACCGAAACACATCCGCATGACCTGCGTATTTGCTTACCAGAGCAAAGCCTGTCTTCCTTAATCCTTCAGCCTCGATAAGCTGACCGTTACCGATATATCCCGCAACCTGGCTATATATCTACGAGCGGCTTTTTGCCTACCGTATTCTACATCCTCGATAGCTTTAGATATTAGGCCAGAGCCATCAACCAAGAGCAGGTCTCCAATTCTTAACTCATCTATGTTCACTTTTATCCCTCCCTTCTGTTTTTGTGCATAAAAAATAACCCCGTGATGAGGTTAAAAAGATGCTAGAATGATAGAATGTTAGGGTAAGATTATTGGGAGGATGAAGAAAATGAAAACTGAACCAAAGATATTCTCAAAGAAGTTGTTCTTTATACTGGTAGCGGCGGTTCTTGTAATTGTATTTCTTAAAACTATTTTAAGGATGATTCTCACATCCCTCTTTGTGATTGTTATCGGGGCATTGATCGTTATAGCGAGCTTCCTTTTGATACGTCATAAGATTAGGAAGAAAATCAATGCAGTAAAACTGATAAGGCGTGTACGATAGGTATTCTGAAATCTAATAGGACACGCTTTACCCCTGGCATAATAACCAGGGTCTTCTTCTATATGAATACTACACTTTGCGCTTTTTAGGGCTTTGCCGATCGGTTGAGGTAATAAAAACAACTGTCAATTGGCGGTTAGGAGTACGTTTTAAAATTATAAGACGCTGAAGCTTAATCTTCGGCGTCTTTTTCCTTTTCCACTAATAGATTAACTATCACACTCACGGTGCATTTTTGCTTTTCAGCCTTCCCCTGTAACCATGCCAATAATTCAGGTTCAAAATATATCGCTTCACGAATTTTCTTATCCGATTTAGGCGGTCTTCCTGCCATAAAATCAACTCCCTTGAGTTGTATATTACAGCATTTAAAAATATTTTACAATATCCCAATTTATCTATTTTACATCATTTAAAAGCATGTTATAGTAAGTTACGATCAAGCTTTTCTTGGCCGGCAAACGTCTTGAAGGGCTTAGTGCATTGACTCTCAATAGTTATGAGCTAGAACTTAGGATCTTCGCCGAACATACACACAAAGCTACTACCGAGATTACTACAGCTGATATTCGTTCCTACCTCGGAGAATTTGACCACCTTAAAACTTCATCACTCTTGCGTCGATTATCCGTCTTGAAATCCATGTTTAGTTGTTATCCAAACCTAAATAAAATCCAAACGTTTGGATTTTTTTCGGCACACATTTGCCACCCGATTACTTGAGGAAGGAGTAAGCCTAAAGGTTGTCACCGATCTCTTAGGACACGAGGACATATCAACAACAGGCAACACCTATTCCCACGTTCATTCAAAGGTGAAGACTGCGGCTGCTAATGAAATAAATAGCCTCTTGAAAAGAAAAAAAGTATCCCTAAAAGAGAGGATACAAGCGTTGGAAATCTTATCATAACTGCGTAACTATACGCGTAACTATACTACATTATATATGCTAATTTTAAAAGGCTGAAAGCCTTGGTATGACTGGTGGGCGATACTGGTCTCGAACCAGTGGCCTCATCCGTGTGAAGGATGCGCTCTACCGCTGAGCTAATCGCCCCTATTGCTGTACAAAGTCCGACAAAGCAATTCTGAGAGACATCCCGCTTTGACTCGAACTTCGCCTCTAGATCTGATCTTCAGCACTTTCAGCGTTAAAGTCTCACTAACTTTAGTGCCCCATGTTTCGTTGTCTCTTACACCAATTAAGTCTTTGTACCCCGAACCTCGAAATTCAGACACGTTAGTATTCCCTGAGAAATATTTGCGTTTCTGGCCTCCGGCTCCTGACCGCCGACTTCTGAAGTGGTGGGCCCACTAGGATTCGAACCTAGGACCAACCCGTTATGAGCGGGGGGCTCTACCGCTGAGCTATGGGCCCGTATAAGCGCAAAAATAAAAATGGCTCCCCGAGTAGGACTCGAACCTACAACCTACCGGTTAACAGCCGGTTGCTCCACCATTGAGCTATCGAGGAATATCTCCGCACGAACTATTATACATAATTCAGACCCTATAGTCAACCCTTTATTAAAATTTAATCATTTTTAACCTGTTATCGGGTTGGGGTCCCCCATTGAACCTCGCCAAAGGCTTATTCCAGGTAATCTTTTAACTTCTTACTCCGGCTCGGGTGACGTAATTTTCGCAGGGCCTTGGCCTCTATCTGACGAATCCGTTCCCGAGTGACCCCAAATTCTTGCCCTACCTCTTCCAAGGTACGGGTTCGTCCGTCATCAAGTCCAAAGCGTAATCTGAGGACTTTCTCTTCCCGTGGAGTTAATGTTTCCAGAACTTCTTCCAATTGCTCTTTTAGGAGTATGAACGAAGCCGCCTCGGCCGGTGCCGGCGCATCTTCATCAGGAATAAAGTCTCCCAGATGAGAGTCTTCCTCTTCCCCGATTGGTGTCTCCAACGAAACCGGTTCCTGGGCAATCTTCATGATTTCCCGCACCCGCTCAACGGGAATATCCATCACTTTGGCGATTTCTTCCGGAGCAGGTTCCCTCCCTAACTCCTGCAGGAGTTGCCGTGAAACACGGATCAACTTATTAATCGTTTCTACCATATGCACAGGAATCCGGATCGTCCGGGCCTGATCGGCAATCGCGCGGGTAATCGCTTGGCGAATCCACCAGGTGGCATACGTACTAAACTTATACCCTTTCGTATAATCGAATTTTTCCACGGCCTTAATCAATCCAAGATTTCCTTCTTGAATCAGGTCCAGAAATAACATACCTCGACCAACATATCGTTTCGCAATGCTGACCACGAGACGCAGATTTGCTTCGGCCAGACGGCGTTTGGCTTCCTCATCACCAGCCTCCATACGTTTTGCCAATTGTATTTCTTCCTCAGCCGAGAGCAGGGGAACTCGTCCAATTTCTTTCAGATACATTCGGACCGGATCATCAATTCCCACGCCTTCCGGCACGGAAAGATCCACTT
>Ga0326727_10003791_pt1 | contig 47405 bp, 44 predicted proteins | sample MB2enrmetagenome_FD_207643 | JGI IMG/M metagenome (GOLD analysis project Ga0326727, IMG submission 207643) | Lab enriched peat soil microbial communities from McLean, Ithaca, NY, United States - MB29MY | ecosystem: Environmental > Terrestrial > Soil > Wetlands > Peat | place: USA: New York... | reverse complement strand
TGTGGTGCCGGATGAAAGACTACCGCCGTATCGCCACCCGCTACGACAAACTCGCCCGCAATTTTGCTTCCTCGGTGGCTTTGGTGGCCGTCATTATTTGGTGGGCTGATTGAGTCTGGAGCCTAAGACGGCTGCGACGTGCCGGGTCAGGAAAAAGAGGAACACCGCGGCGGCGACCACGCAGGTCCAGCGATCGTCCGGACCGCATTCCGCCGTCGCCGTGATCGATGTGCTGTCGATGATCAGGTGGCTGTGCTCATAGATCTGCTTGCGCTCGTTCCACGCGGCGTCGGGATCGAAATCCAGCCCGAGCGTGGAGGCCAGCATGGTCGCGGCGAGGTCTTCGGCCTGCTCGCCAGCGGCTTCCGCGGTCATGCCATATCCGTGCTGCTCCGAGATATACCCGTACATCTCCGGATCGGCCGGCTTGGCCAGGCCTAGGCTGGCATAGATATGCCGACCGAACTCGTTCGTCTCCGACCGCGCCATGACGCAGAAGGTGATGTCGCCGGGCTTGAGCAACTCCGCCCCGGCCTCTCGGGTGATGACCTCGCAACGCGGCGGCAGGATGGATGAGACATAGACCAAGTTCTGCTGCTCGATATCCCCGTCGCGCAAGGCGAATTCGAAAGCGGTCAGGGCGTGGCGGTGGACGCCGACCCCCTTGGTCAGGAACATGCGGGTTGGGCTTGGGAACATGTCAGTCTCCGTTACCTCATCGTCATGGCCCGGCTTGTCCGGGCCACCTGTCGCGGCGCGTGCTGGCATAGGTGGCCCGGAGATCCCCCGGGCAAAGCCGGGGGAGGGCCATGACGATACCGCAGGAATCTGACGCGATTCATTCCGTCACCGGCTGCAACGACAGCGTCACGTGCACCGCATCCTCGTCGTGCCGCAGCGTCATCGGCAGCCCGCATCGCCGGAAGACGGACAGCATCGGCAGGTTCCGCGCCAGGACATCCGCCTCCAACCGGGACAGGCCATTTTCCCTGGCGATCCGGATCAGGTGCCGCAACAAGCTGCCGGCGATGCCAAGTCCCTGGTAGTCTTCCTCAACCGTGAAGGCGACTTCCGCGCTGCGGTCCGGGGCGGCGGCGTCGGTGCCGAAATAGCTGGCGCCGCCGATGACGATCTCGGCGTCACCGGAGCCGATCGTTACGAGAAGTGCGACGTCGCGCTGGAAATCCACGCCGGTGATCCGGGCGAGTTCGGCATCGGTGACCTCGTTCTTGAAGGCGAAGAACCGCGTATAGACGGTTGCCGCCTCCAGATTCTTGAACGCCTGGCGAATCTTGTCGCCATCGCCCGGGTGCGCCGCGCGGACGGTGACCACGGTGCCGTCCCTCAGGGTCTCCTCAACGGCGTAGTGCTTCGGGTCAGCCACGAATCGCCCTCCAAGACGCCGGCTACGGAGGATCGCATGCCACGTTCCGCGCGGTCCGCGAAAGCGCGATAGCATCCGCGGTGGCAAAGTTCATGGCACCGTCATCCGTGGCGCCTGGATCGGAGCTTGACCCGGTGATCGGCATAAGGGGCCGGACACGGCCTGAGAGCCGATCACCGGGGCCATTGTCAGACCTTCTCGGTGGACGCCCGGTAGATCTCGTCGATCGATTCCGCCAGCGCCGCGTCGAACTCCGCATCGCTCATGGAATGTGTCAGCCCTTCGGTCAGGGCGCGCGAGAAGCTCGCGATGATGCCGTGATTGGCCGCGAGCCGCTTGCAGGCTTCGGCGCGTGTATAGCCACCGGACAAGGCGACGACCCTGGCCACCCGCTTGTCATTCACCAGCCCCTCATAAAGATCCGTCTTGTCCGGGATCGTCAGCTTCAGCATCACCTGCCCTCCGGCCGGCAAGGCGTCGAGGTGCCGGTTCAGTTCGGATAGCAGAACGGCTTCCGCGCCCGCCTTGTCCGGACTCTTGATCGACACCTCCGGTTCGATGATCGGCATCAGCCCGTGCGCGGCAATCTGCGCGGCGATCTCGAATTGCTGCTTCACCACCGCGGCGATCCCTGATTTCGACGGCAGGTTGATGACGGATCGCATCTTGGTGCCGAAGACCCCCAGTCCCGCCGCCCGGTCCAGCAGCGCATCCAATCCGCCGATGGGCTTCATCAGGCTGACACCGTCGTTTTCGGGTTCCAGTCCCTTGTCCACTTTCAGGAACGGAATGACGCTGCGGTCCTCCCACAGGAAGGAGGGCACCGGCTTGCCGTGCGCCTGGCCGTCCATCGTCGCCTCGAACAGAATGGCGGCGATGACTTTCGCGCCGGTAAACGCCGGGGCTGAAATGATACGCACCCGCATCTCATGCATCAGCTTGAACATTTCGGCATCGCCATGATAGGCGCTGTCGGGAATGCCATAGAGGCGCAGGGCGCCGGGTGTCGACCCGCCGCTCTGATCGAGCGCGGCGATGAAGCCGCCCTTTCCGGAGATCTGAGCTAACATCTTGTCATTGGCCATGATCTTCATCCTTTCTCGGGACCGGCACGCTTGCTCGAAGCGCGTCCGGTGACGACCGGTTGCCTCACCGGGCCGAGAGTATTGGGTTCCCCGCGGAGATCAACGCAATTCTCGCGACGCGGAATCGGCAAGGCGCGCCGCGGGTCGCACAGCCGAAGCATCTCGCCTGCGGCACGGAAGAAAACAGCCGCCTATTGCATCGAAATGACGACCGCGTCCCCGCCCAAACTCAGCATCAGCCCGGAGCGCTTGGCCTTCAGGTGCATGATCACCCCGGCCTCATTTTGCAGCCACAGGTCCCCCATGCTCGCATTGCCGAAGGCCAATCCATAGCGGGCCTGGCCATACGCACCCGGGAACGAGGCGATGCTGTTCAGCTTGTAGACTTCGCCTTCCGCGCTGATCGTCGAAGCGCCGATGCCGCCGACACCCAGGCCGCCAACGGCGAACGGATAGGCCCGGCCCTGGTAATACAGCGTGCCGCTTCCGCCGCCGCCGCTGCCGATATAGGCGACCTGCACCTCGTCCATGTTCACCGTGCCGCTCGGCGTCAGTCCCGCAACGGCCTGCGGGCCGACCTGGACGGAGCTTTGGCAGGCTACGGGCAGCAGCACGGCCAGCGTCAGGCAGGCGTTTCGGGCCAACCACGCCGATCGGCTACGCAGCCGGGACGTTGCGGTTGCCTGCTGGCCGCCCGCCGGACATTCATTCCGTTGCATCATCGCTTCGCCTTCTCACCATACGCTACCGAATTGCAACGACATGCCCGGACGCGGAACAGTGTGCCGCAATCGCGCCACGCTAAGCATAACAGGAGTCGCCGGCTATGCAGTTTCGGCAACAACAGCCCCGCCAAGCGAGCCGGTCGCGCCAGGTCAAGACCGAAGCGGGTGTGAGAGAACCGACAGATCTCAACGCCGCCCCGGCCGCGACGCCGCAGCCGCGCGACGCGCCAGGGTCAGGACCGCGTTGCGCGCCAGCGCCTCGTCGGGCCAGCCGGTGCGCTTGCAGCCGCGCTCCGCCTCGGCCATCGCCGCCATCGCCGCCACCAGGGTCGCCCCCGGCCAAAGCCCCAGCGATCGGCTGAATGCCCCGACCTTCTGGTAGAACACCGGCGGACGGACCGTTTTCGTCGCATCCCCCGCCGTCATGCCCTGCTCATCCATCGCCAGCCGCGCCCGGTGCAGCTTCTGCAAATGCCCGAGCGCCACCCGCAGCACCTGCACCGGCGCCGCGCCCTCCGCCATCGCCAGCTCCAGCGCCCGGTCCGCCGTGGCCACATCCCCGGTGGTCGCCGCGAACAGCGCATCGTCCAGCGACAGTCCCGCGAGGTCGCCGACGCAGGTCATCGCCGCCTCCAGGTCGATCGTCTGGCCCGGCCCCGCATACAGCGCCAGCTTTTCCAACTCCCCCCGGGTGGACAGCCGATCGGCGCCGAGATGCTGGGAAAGCCAGGACAGGGCATCGGGAGCGATGGCAGCGCCGAGCGCCCGCAATGTGGCGCGGATCGTCTCCTCCAGCGCGCGGCCTTCTTCCGGATAGCAGCCGATGGTGGCGCCGTCGGGTGTCGCATCCAAAAGAACGCGCAGCTTGGACCGCGTCGGCAGGGCGCCGCCTTCCAGCACCACCAGAGCCGGCGCGGCGCTTTTCAGCACCAGCGCCACCGGGTCCGCCGCCGCGTCGGTCGCGTCCCGCACCCGCACCACCCGCCGCCCGCCCATCAGCGACAGACCGGCCGCTTCATCGGGCAGCCGGCGGACATCCTCGCGCGCCAGTTCGGTGACCAGGAACGGATCGTCCAGCGACCCGGCAACCAGGCGCACGAGAGCCTCCGCCCGTTCGCGGATCATGCCGGCATCATCGCCATACAGCAGGACCACCCGGCATGACCCCGGATCGCCGAGGAACCCCTGCACCCGTGCCGGAGCGATCTTCACGCTGTCTGCTGCGCGGCCCGCCTGCGGAACCAGGTCGCAAGCTGAATGGTGATCTGGTCCGCGATCTGCCCGGCGATGCGCTGCTGCACCGCCTCGGTCTCCAGGTCCGCGGCGAAATATTCCGCATCGAACAGGTTGAGGCCGTCGATGTAGCGCGCGCTGCCCGAGGTCAGCAGGGTCCGCTTGTCATCGTGCGCATGCAGTGTCCAGGTGGCGGTGCCAGTCAAGCGGATGCGGGTCGCGAGGTCGTTCTGCTCGATCGCGATGCCCTCGCCGGCGATGCCGAAAGCGACATTCAGCACGTATTCGGGCGGTGTGCCGTTATCGCTGCCGAACCGCTCCTGGAGGTCCTGCCGCAGCACCTGACCCGGGCGCTCGCCGATGACCGCGACGAACACAGTTTGCAGGTCACGCTGGGCCACGCCGGGCTTGCGGGACGCCGTCCGCATGTAGACCGGCTGGAAGCCGCAGCCGCCGAGCGCTGCGGCGGCGCCGAGGCACAGCCAGCGGCGGCCGAGCGGCGCCGTCATCCGGCCACCACGAAGTTGACGATGCGGTTCGGCACATGCACCCGCTTGACGATGCGCTTGCCCTCCAGCGCCTTTGCGACGTTGGGTTCGGCTTCCGCCGCGGCGATCACCGTGTCGGCCGGCGCGTCGGGAGCGGCCTCGATGGTGCCGCGCAGCTTGCCGCCGACTTGCACCGCGATGGTGACGCTTTCCGCGACCAGCAGGGCAGGGTCCGCGTCCGGCCAGGGCAGTTCGGCGACAAGCTGCCCGCTGCCGGGAAACAGGCGGGCATGAACCTCCTCGGCCAGATGCGGGATCATCGGGCTGGCGAGGCGGGCCATCATCTCCACCGCCTCGCGCCGCGCCCATCCCAGGCCGGGTTCGGCGGCGGCGCGTTCGGCGTCGGTGATGGCGTTGGCCAGTTCATACAGCCGGGCGACGGCGACGTTGAAGGCGAAGCCCTCCAGCGCATCGGTGACCGCAGCGATGCAGCGGTGCACGGCGCGGCGGAGCGTGCGGGCGGCCGGGCCGAAGGTTTCGGGTTGGGCTTCGTCCGGCAGGCCGCCCGGGGCTTCCGCCAGGCGGTGGATGCGTTGGGTGAAGCGGAACGCACCGGCGGCGCCGGACTCGGTCCATTCCATGTCGCGTTCCGGCGGGTTGTCGGACAGGATGAACCAGCGAGCGGTGTCGGCGCCGTAGCGGGCGATGATCGCGCCGGGGTCGATGGTGTTGCGCTTGGATTTGCTCATCGCCTCGACGCGGCCGACGATCACCGGTTCGCCGGTGGCGCGGTTGATGGCGGAGCCGTCGGGGCGCTTCTCGACTTCCTCAGGATACAGCCAGTGGTTGTCGGCACTCTTGTAGGACTCGTGGTTCACCATGCCCTGGGTGAACAGGCCGGCGAAGGGTTCATCCACCGAGACGTGGCCGGTATCCTTCATCGCCCGGGTGAAGAAGCGGGAATACAGCAGGTGCAGGATCGCGTGCTCGATGCCGCCGATATACTGGTCCACCGGCATCCAGTGATCCACAGCCGCCTTCACCAGCGGGATATCGGCCGCCGGGCTGCAATAGCGGGCGAAATACCAGGAGCTGTCGACGAAGGTGTCGAACGTGTCGGTCTCCCGCCGCGCCGGGGCGCCGCAGGCCGGGCAGTGGACATGCTTCCAGGACGGGTGGTGGTCGAGCGGATTGCCGGGACGGTCGAAGGTAACGTCGTCGGGAAGGCGCACCGGGAGCTGGTCGTCCGGCACCGGCACCACGCCGCAGGAGTCGCAATGGATGATCGGGATCGGGCAGCCCCAGTAGCGCTGGCGGGAGACACCCCAGTCGCGCAGCCGCCAGTTGGTCAGTCCCTGGCCGATACCTTGGCTTTCAAGCCGGGCGATTGCGGCGCGCTTGGCGGCATCGGTGTCCAGACCGTCGAGGAAGCCGGAGTTGAAGGCTGTGCCTGGGCCTGTGTAAGCCTCATTGCCGAGGCTGAAGGTGGCGGGGTCAGCGCCCGGCGGCAGCACGACGGGCGTGACGCTCAGGCCGTATTTGCGGGCGAAGTCCATGTCGCGCTGGTCATGGCCAGGGCAGCCGAAGATGGCGCCGGTGCCGTATTCCATCAGCACGAAATTGGCGATCCAAACCGGGTAGGTGGCGCCTTCGATGAACGGGTGCTTCACCCGCAGGCCGGTGTCGAAGCCGAGCTTCTCGCCGGCCTCGATGGTGACCTCCGACGTGCCGCGGCTGCGGCACTCGGCCACGAAATCCGCCGCGGCGGGGTTCAGCGCGGCGACCTCGGCAGCGATCGGGTGTTCGGGCGCGATGGCCAGGAAGGACATGCCGAACAGGGTGTCGGGGCGGGTGGTGTAGACCTCGACCGTCTCCGGGCTGCAGTCCAGGCTGAAGATCACCCGCGCGCCTTCCGATCGGCCGATCCAGTTGGCTTGCATGAGGCGGACGCGTTCGGGCCAGCGGTCGAGGGTGGACAGCGCGTCCAGCAGTTCCGGCGCATATTTGGTGATGCTCAGGAACCACTGGCTGAGCTGCTTCTTTTCCACCGGCGCGCCGGAGCGCCAGCCCTTGCCGTCGATCACCTGCTCATTGGCCAGCACGGTGCCATCGACCGGGTCCCAGTTGACCCAGCTTTCCTTGCGCTCGACCAGGCCGGCCTTGAGGAAATCGAGGAACAACTTCTGCTGGTGGCGGTAGTATTCCGGCTGGCAGGTGGCGAACTCGCGCTCCCATTCCAGCGACAGGCCCATGCGCTTGAGCTCGGCGCGCATGGCGGCGATGTTCTCGAAGGTCCATTTGGCGGGGTGGATGCCACGCTCGCGGGCGGCGTTCTCGGCGGGCAGGCCGAAGGCGTCCCAGCCCATGGGGTGCATTACCGCGTATCCGCGGGCGCGCTTGTAGCGGGCGACGACGTCGCCGAGGGTGTAGTTGCGGACATGCCCCATGTGGATCTTGCCGCTGGGGTAGGGGAACATCTCCAGCACGTAGTATTTCGGCTTGCCGTCCGTCGGCACGTCCTCCACCCGGAAGCAGGCGCGTTCGGCCCAGGCGGCTTGCCAGCGCGGTTCGGCGGCGGCGAAGTCGTAGCGCGGGGCGGAGTCCGGTGCTGGTGTCGGCGTATCGTTCATGGGCGGATGTATCGGGCGGGGCGCGGCAGCTTGCAAGTACGGATCATTGGGGCGGGGCAGCCGTTCCCGGGGGTGGCCCGTTAGTGCGCGTGGCGGTTCAGCCAGAGCCTGCCGCCCCCGACGATAAGCGCGACGATGATCGGCCAGATGATTGTTATGAAGATGTGGTTCCAGTCCATCACTTGATGCTTACGGTGCGAAACGGCTCACGAGGCTCTTCACATCGCCATGGCGCAGGTCATCCAGGGTGAATGGATTCTCCGGCGGCAACCGGAGGTCGGGGTCGCCGGCTCGCAACTGATCGAGCGCGTCGCTATACAACTCCCCGAGGTCGATCCTTTGTCTCATCGAGGGGGCAAACCGCCGCTTCAGGTTCTTTTGGAAGCCGACGATCTCAACCCGCCAATGGCGGCAGGCTTCGCTGTCAGGCCAGACATGAAGCTTGAGAAGGTGCAGCAAGATCAGGTTGAGGTAGCTCTCGACCGCGTGCAGTTCGGACAGCCCGACGCCCTCGATCTCCTCCGCGACGTTCGCCCAATCGACGTCGTTCACCCTTTCCCCGCGGCCGAGGCGGCGGAGCAGGTCGGCCTGATGCTCCGACCAGGCCAGGACGTCGTGTTCGTAGAGGCTGTCCGGCATGAAATGTCTCTTTGCATGGGAAGCCGCAGGTGTCAGCGGCCGCGGTGCTCGCCGCGGAAACGCGCCGGGCGAACGTATTACACCGCCGAATCAGGCCGGTTTGCCGCCGACAGTTGCCGCAGCAGATCGTCCGGGTCGGCGTTCAGCAGGTCGTCCAGGGCGAAGGGGTTCGCCTCCGGCCAGGGGCGTGGTTCGTTGTTGCGCGGGGCGGACTTGCGCCGATCGGCTTTCCGCATGCGCCTGAGCGCACTGGCGTACAGGACGGCGACGTCGATGCGGAGCCGCATGGACGGCGTGATGCGTCGTTGTGCCTCGTGCTGGAAACCGATGATGTCCGAGTACCAGTCGTTGGACGCGGCGTTGTCGGGCCATGCCTGAAGCTGGAGCAGATGGACGATCGCCCGGACCAGGAAGATCTCGGTGTCGTGCAGTATGGATAGCCCGACGCCCTCGATCTCCTCGGCGACGTTTGTCCAGTCGACGTTGGGCACCGTCTCCCCACGGCCGAGGCGGCGCAGGAGCGCGGCCTGTTGCTCCGACCAGGCCAGGACGTCGGCATCGTAGAGTCTATTATCCATGGGACGTCATTAATAGTGGGCGCAGCACGTGTCACCAGAGCACCAGGGAGTCCGTTGGGGAAGGCATCGCGGGTTCCGGTCAGATGGCTAAGCGCTGGAGAACGACATTGGCGGCACCACGGCAATGCCGTATATGCAGATTCGCCGCACGGGAATACCCGGCAGCCGCTTCCAAGTGCATTCGGTGGATTACGGTATAGGTGAGAACATGAAACAGGATTACCGACAGAGACGAAGGGTCGATAAATGCACTGCATTGTTGAAACGCCTGACTACCTCGCGGACTGCAAAGCTGCTGGGATAACTGAAACTGAGCGTTCCGAGATCGGAGCGTTGCCGGCGGTAAATCCGTTCACCGGTGTTTTGACTCCGGGAACCGGTGGCGCTCGTAAGTTACGATTTGCCGCCCGTAGCAAGGGCAAGAACGGAGGCTGTCGCATCATTACATTTTACGGCAGCGAGGACATTCCGTTGTTTCTGCTAAACGTATCGCCAAGGGCGACAAGATCGATTTGTCTCAGGCAGAGCGTAACCAGCTCCGTATCGAGCTGGCAAGTTTAGCAGATTACCGACAAGGGGTAAAGAGACGTGTCGAAAGCGGGTAGTCGAATCTTACCCAGCGTCGAGCGGGCGCGAGCCTATGCCCGAGGCGAGACGACCGAGGGATTTATTGCTCATGTGCCTGCCAGTGTGGATCTCAAGGCGATCCGAACCAAGCTGGGCTTGAGCCAGGACAGCTTTGCGCTGCGGTTTGGCTTCAGCCCCGCAGCCGTCCGGGATTGGGAGCAGCACCGCCGCCAACCGGAGCAAGCGGCGCGCGTCCTTCTATTGGTGATCGACCGAAATCCCGAGGTCGTTTACGAGACGCTTGAGGCGCAGCTTCACTCCGTCGATGAGCCTGTCGCCTCTGGCCGCCCATAGGGATCGCTGGCGGCGCCCGCATGTCTCGATCCGTACCACCTTGAAAAAGTTCAGTTTCTCTCACCTTGCGTTCCGACGGGCTGATTTGCTCGCACCGCCTTCATCAACCTGTCACCTACGCCCAACGTGAACTCCGTGCCCCTATCACGGCATTCGGATTGCACCAATTTCCCGGCAAACCACAACACAGGGGCGCCGACATGTCGCAAGCCAGCCTAATGACGCGCAAGTCCGTGGATCAGTGCATGGAAAGCGGCGACGCCGAGGGGGTGCAGCTTTCGAAAACCCTCGGCGTCGTCAGCATCACCTCGATGGGCATCGGCGCCATCATCGGCGCCGGCATCTTTGTGCTGACCGGCACCGCAGCGGCGCGCTATGCCGGCCCGGCGATCATGCTGTCCTTCGTCCTCGGCGGCATCGTCTGCGCCTTCGTCGGCCTGTGCTATTCCGAACTGGCCGCCATGATCCCAGTCTGCGGCAGCACCTACACCTATACCTACGCCACGCTGGGGGAGATCTTCGCCTGGATCATCGGCTGGGACCTGATCCTGGAATACGCGATGGGAGCGGCCACCGTCGCAGTCGGCTGGTCCGGCTACATCTCCAGCCTGCTGCATAATTTCGGCTTAGACATACCACCGCAGTGGGCGGCGGCGCCCGGCACCGCGGTCAAGCTGGCGGACGGCACCGCCGCCACCGCCATCCTCAACCTGCCCGCCGCGCTGATCGTCGCTGCCCTGACGGCGATGCTGATCTTCGGCACCAAGGAGTCGTCACGCCTCAATAACATCATGGTCGCGGTGAAACTGGTCGTCGTGATCGCCTTCATCGCGCTGGGCGCGTTTTTCGTTAATACCGCGCACTGGCATCCGCTGATCCCCGACAATAAAGGCACCTTCGGCGAATATGGCTGGAGCGGCATCCTGCGCGGCTCGGGCGTGGTGTTCTTCGCCTTCATCGGCTTCGATGCCGTCTCCACCGCCGCGCAGGAGGCGCAGAAGCCGCAGCGCGACATGCCCATCGGCATCCTCGGATCGCTGGTGATCTGCACCGTGCTGTATATACTCGTGTCCGCCGTGCTGACCGGCCTCGTGCCCTATACCGAGCTGAACGTCCCCGACCCGATCGCCAAGGGCGTCGATGTCATCGGCCTGACGTGGTTCTCCATCCTGATCAAAATCGGCGCGCTGGCCGGGCTGACGACGGTGATCCTGGTGTCGCTCTACGGCCAGGGGCGCATCTTCTACACCATGTCGCATGACGGCCTGCTGCCCGGGTTCTTCAACAAGATCCACCCCACCCTGCGGACGCCGTTCCTGAGCCAGATGCTGATTGGCGCGGTCGTCGCCATCGTCGCCGCGCTGGTGCCGATTTCCGTGCTGGGGGAACTGGTCAGCATCGGCACGCTGTTCGCGTTCGTGCTGGTATGCGCCGCGGTGATCTACCTGCGGCGATCGGACTCCGAGGTGTTCCGGCCGTTTCGGGTGCCCGGCGTGCCGGTGGTGCCGATCCTGGGGATCTTGTTCTGCCTGCTGCTGATGGCGGGGCTGCCGGCGGTGACCTGGCTGCGGCTGGCGGTGTGGCTGGCGGTCGGCATGGTGATCTATATGGGTTACGGGCGGCGCCATTCGAAGCTGCGTCACCCGCACAGTCCCGGGCGGGCGGGGTAGAGGATGACCGTCATCCTCGTCAGGGCCCGGCGTGTCCGGGTCACCTGTGCCAGTGCAGTGCGGCGAGAGGTGGCCCGGACAAGCCGGGCCATACCGTCCGGGGCCGGGCCACGGGGCATCCTGGACAAGGGTTCCCGGCCCATGGCACGGTAACGCGAACGAGGCTTCAGATGGAACGACGCGTGCTGGCCGATACGGTGATGGCTGATCCATCCGGCCAACCAGGCCGGGTGGGCGCTGCATGATCGCGGGCGACCAACCGCTCGACGAAATGGGTGACGGCCACGGCCACGCAAAGCCGCACTGGCGGTCGCTGCTGTCCACCATGTTCGCGCTGGGACATGAAACCCTTGCCGAACGCGCGCGCCTGCTCGACCAGGCCTTCGCGGAGGAAGGCATCACCGCCATCCTGCCGGGCGAACGCGCGGTCAACTGGCGCTGCGACCCGATCCCGCTGCTGCTGTCGGCGGCCGAGTTCGCGCAGCTGGAGGCCGGCCTGGCGCAGCGGGCGGAGCTGATGGAACTCATCCTCGCGGACCTCTATGGCCCCCGCACCCTGATGGCCGAGTGCCTGATCCCGCCCGAACTGGTCTACGGCAATCCGGCCTTCCTGCGCCCCTGCTGCACGCCCGACGGCAGACGGGGCCATCGGCACCTGTCGTTCTATGCCGCCGACATGCTGCGCGGCACGGACGGCGCGTGGCGCGTCCTGGCGGACCGGACCGGCCAGGCGCAGGGCATCGCCTACGCGCTGGAGAACCGGCGCATCCTCGCCCGCATCGTGCCGGAGCTGTTCCAGTACCAGAAGATCGAGCCGCTGCGGCGCTACCTGGAGATCACCAGCAACGCCCTCCAGGCGCTCAGTTCGGACGATTCCGGCGGCGCCGCGCTGCTCAGCGGCGGCCATTCCGACCCGTTGTGGTTCGAGCATGTCCTGCTGTCGCGGGAGATGTCCATCGGCCTGGTCGAGGGCGGCGACCTGACCCTGCGCGACGGCAAGGTGTTCCTGAAGACGCTGCGCGGCCTGCAGCGCATCGGCGTGCTGTTCCGCCGCAAGGACGGCGACAAGGTGGACTCGCTGGAACTGGCTTCCGGGACCGGCGTGCCGGGGCTGCTCGACGCGATCCGAAGCGGCTCCGTTCGCATGGTCAACGACGCCGGCTCCGCCCTGGTGGAGGCGCCGGGCCTTGCCGCCTTCCTGCCCGCGCTGGCGCGGCGTCTGCTGGGCGAGGAATTGCGCCTGGCCAGCCAGGCGACGCTATGGCTCGGCGAAGGCGCCGTCGTCCGCACCGTGCTGCGCGACCTGGAGGGCTGGCTGATCCGCCCCGCCACGGACGGCGATTCGGCCCCGGTGGTGCCGATGCTGCTGTCCGCCGCCGAACGTGAGGACCTCGCCGCGAAGATGGAGGCGGACCCGGGCGGCTATGCGGCCTCGGTGGCGCCGGTGCCGTCGCTGGCGCCGTGCGCGGGCGAGCACGGGCTGGATGCCAAGCCGATCGCCCTGCGGATGTTCATGACGTATGACGGGAACCGGTGGCGGGCGTTTCCCGGCGGCCTCGCCCGGGCGCTGTCGGAGGAGGACGCGCTGGCCGGGCGGCTGCCGCGCAACGCGGTCTCCAAGGATGTCTGGGTCATGGCGGACGAAACCGGCATGGTGCAGGGTGTTCTGGGCCTGACGACGCCGACGCTGGCGATCCGCCGCACCGCCGGCGACCTGCCGTCGCGCGTGGCCGACAATTTCTACTGGCTCGGCCGGTATCTGGAGCGGCTGGAGGAAGCGGCGCGGCTGCAGCGGGCGGTGATCACCCGTATTTTGCGGCCGATGCCATCGGCGCGGGAGATGTCGGAGCTGGAGATCCTGATCCGCAGCCTGGGCAGCCTGAAGATGATTGCCACCGAAGATGCCAGCGTTTTGGGCATGGGCATGTTGTCGGCGGCGGTTTTGAAGGCATTCCGGGCGAATGGCGGCATGCCCAGGGTGCTGGCGCATGTGGCGCGCCAGGTGGATACCCTGCGCGACCGCCTGACCGGGGAGATGCACGCGGTGCTGACCCGGTCGCTGCGCGAACTCGGCGAGGCGATGCGCAAACTGCCGCCGGAGCCGAATGCGCGCACGCTGGAGGCGGCCTCGCACCTGACCACCGAGATCCTGGAATTCGCCGCCACGGTCGCGGGCCTGGCCGCCGAGAACATGGTGCGAGGCGGCGGGCGCCTGTTCCTCGATTTCGGCCGCCGGATGGAACGGGCGCAGGCGATCGCAGCGGAGCTGCGGCAGGTGCTGGACCAACCGGGCGTGCTGACACAGCCCGGACGGGTCGAGACCGGGCTGCGGCTGTCGCTGGAGCTGCGGGATTCGGTGATCACCTACCGCACCCGCTATCTGGCGGTGTTGCAGCCGGCGCCGGCTTTGGATCTGATCCTGGCCGACGAAGGCAACCCGCGCGGCCTGGCATTCCAGCTCGTCGCGGCGCGGGAACTGCTGCGCGAGATCGTCGAGGACGGCGATTCGCTGCTGCTGGCGATGGAGCCGCTGTTGCAGGAGACCCGCGACATTGTGCAGGACGTGCTGCGCTCGCCCGACCAGATGGTGACGACGGCGCGGCTGCCACCGAGGCTGCGGAAGCTGGATCAGTCGATTGCGGCGGTGGGGGACCGGGTGTCGCGGCGGTACTTCACGCTACTGCCGGTCGCGCGCAGCCTGGGCATGGACAGCGAACCGCGGCGCGGGGCGGCCTGATGGCGCATCGCCCCCGCGTCATGGCCCGGCATGTCCCATCGTCATGACCCGGCGGGTCCAATCGTGATATTCCGGCGTGTCCCATCGTCATGGCCCGGCATGTCCCATCGTCATGGCCCGGCGTGTCCCATCGTGATGTTCCGGCGTGTCCCGTCGTCATGGCCCGGCGTGTCTCATCGTCATGGCCCGGCGTGTCTCATCGTCATTGCCCGGCGTGTCGCATCGCCATGGCCCGGCGTGTCTCATCGTCATGGCCCGGCGTGTCTCATCGTCATTGCCCGGCGTGTCGCATCGCCATGGCCCGGCGTGTCTCATCGTCATTGCCCGGCGTGTCGCATCGCCATGGCCCGGCGTGTCTCATCGTCATGGCCCGGCGTGTCCGGGCCATCTTTCGCGGCACCCGTCTCGGGGCGTGCCTCGCACACGCCGGGCCGCACAAGGGCCGGCCTCTTCGCAATGACGCGATACTCCGGTTAAAATGACGCCATGCGCTACCGCGTCCAGCACATCACCCGCTACGCCTACGGGAGCCCGGTCGAACTCGCGGCGCACATGGTGCATTTGCGGCCGCGCGCGCAGCCGTGGCAGACGGTGATTGCGGAAAGCATCGTAACCGACCCGATGCCCGCCAGGCGGAGCGACGGCCTCGATCATTTCGGCAACCACGTGACCTGGCTTTTTCTGGACCTGCCGCATGCCGATTTCGAGGTGACCTCCGAAGCGATCGTCGAGGTCGATCGCTGGCCGCCAGCCGAACCGGCGGCCACGCCGTCCTGGGAAGACGTCGTTCAGGCGGCACGCACGCCGGAGGGATGGGAGGCGGCCGAGTTCCAGTTCGGCACGCCGATGGCGCCGATCAATTCGGATACGAAAGAGTATGCCGGCGAGTCGTTTACTCCAGGCCGTCCGGTGCTGGAGGCATTGCTGGAGCTGAACGAGCGCTTCTATACGGATTTTCGTTTCAGATCAGGCGTGACGACGATTTCCACCCCGGTGTCGCAGGTGATGGAGCGGCGGGAGGGGGTCTGCCAGGATTTCTCCCACGCCATGGTCAGCGGGCTGCGTGGCATCGGCATCCCGGCGCGCTATACCTCCGGCTATATCCGCACCAAGCCGCCGCCGGGGCAGGTCAAGCGCCAGGGCGCCGATCAGTCGCATGCCTGGGTGGGCTGCTGGCTCGGGCCGGAATTTGGTTGGATCGATGTCGATCCGACCAACGGCATCGTGATCCGCGATGAGCATGTGCTGCTGGGGTGGGGACGGGACTTCAGCGATGTCAGCCCGGTGCGCGGTGTGATCCTGGGCGGCGGCGACCACAGCGTGCTGGTGAGCGTGGATTTGGAGCCGGTGGATGAAGGGGCGCCGGTCTAGGGCCGAAACCCTATGACCGAACGACGCATCGGTTGATCCATAATGAGGTTGAACGCCCGCGATTGCGAGACCCAAATCCCAAAGGCGGAATTTCCGTAGCCGAGCTGTCCCGATCAACGTCCTTCCGGCACGAAACCGCTAACGGTTGATGCCCCGCACCGCCTCCACCACCGCGCGCGTCACCTCCTGCGTCGTCGCGGTGCCGCCCAGGTCCGGCGACAAAATCCCCGCCGCGCAGACCTGCTCCACCGCCCGCATCAGCAGGTCCGCGGCGGGTTTTTCGCCGAGATGCTCCAGCATCATCGACCCGGTCCAGAACGTCGCAACCGGGTTCGCTATCCCCTTCCCGGTGATATCGAACGCGCTGCCATGGATCGGCTCGAACATCGACGGGCCGCGCCGCTCCGGATCGATATTCCCCGTCGGCGCGATGCCCAGCGACCCCGCCAGGGCCGCCGCCAGGTCGGACAGGATGTCGGCGTGCAGATTGGTAGCGACAACCGTATCGATACTGTCGGGCCGCCGCACCATCCGCGTGGTCATCGCATCGACGAGTTCCTTGTCCCAGCTCACGTCCCGATAGTCGTGCGACACCAGCGCCGCGATCTCGTCCCAGAACACCATCCCGTGCCGCTGCGCGTTCGACTTGGTCACCACCGTCAGGTGTTTGCGGGGCCGGGACCGCGCCAGGTCGAAGGCGTAGCGCATGATCCGCTCCACCCCGCGGCGGGTGAAGATCGCGGTCTCGGTCGCCACTTCCTCCGGCAGGCCGCGATGCGTGCGCCCGCCCTGTCCGGCATACTCGCCCTCCGAATTCTCCCTGACGATCACCCAGTCCAGGTCGCCGCAGCCGATGCCGCGCAGCGGCGAGGTAACGCCCGGCAGAATCCGCGTCGGCCGAACATTCGCATACTGGTCCAAGCCCTGGCATATCGGCAGACGCAGCCCCCAGAGCGAGACGTGGTCCGGCACGTTCGGATCACCGACGGCGCCGAAATAGATCGCGTCCGCCGTGCGCAGCCATGCCAGCGCATCGGCCGGCATATAGGCGCCATGCTTGCGGTATCGGTCGGACCCCCAGTCGTAGTGATCCACGATCAGCGAGAAACCGCCATCGCGGGAGGCGACCGCCTCCAGCACTTCCAGGCCCGCGGCGATGACCTCCGGTCCAATGCCGTCGGCGGGAATGGAGGCGATGCGGTAGCTGCGGGTCATTGGACGGCTCCGTGCTGGGTTTGCCCGGGAGCGTAGTGCTTGTCGCGGCGGCGACCAAGCCGTGGCGGCAGGCGGCGGAATATGATACCGTCGTGACCATGGTAGCAGTTCGGAAACACCTGCCGACTCTGATGACGGTGGACGAGTTCCTTGTATGGGACTCCGACGACCTGACCGGCCGGCGCTGGCAGCTCATCGATGGTGAGCCGGTGCTCATGGCGCCGGCGGCAGACCCTCATTCGAGGATACAGGCCGAACTCGTCCGTCTGTTGGGCAACCATTTGCTCGCATCCGGACGGCCATGCGCTGTTGTCGTCGCGCCGGGAGTTGTGCCTCGGGTTCGCTCTAACGAGAACTTCCGCATCCCCGACCTTGGCGTGACCTGCGCCCCGCCGTCGGACAAGGTTATGGTTCCGGACCCGGTGCTGCTGATCGAAATCCTGTCGCCGGGTAACGCGGCAAAGACCCGCTCGAATGTCTGGACCTACACGACGATCCCGAGTGTGCAGGAAATTCTGGTGGTCCACAGCACGCGGATGGAGATCGAATTGCTCCGCCGCGGACCCGACGGCAATTGGCCGGATTCGCCGGCAACCCTGAAAGCGGCGGATCAGCTTGAACTCGCCTGCATCGGCTTCGCGGTTCCCGTCGCGGACGCCTATCGCACCGCCGGACTGTCGCGCTAACGCTACAGTCCGCTGCCATGTGCGCCTGGCAGGGCAGCTTCGATGTGTTTTATGGTGCAATGCAGCATGGAAATGTCCATAGAAATATTGAACGTCAGCACCTCGCTGCCGGCCTTTTTGTCAAAGCGGTTGCAACCGATGTCTTTTTCTTTTCCCCGGGTTCTTCGCAACATCATGGGTCTGTCCACGCCGCACGATGAGCACCTGCTTGCCGGGGCGGACGAGGAATCCCTCCAGGAACTGGGCGTCAGCCAGCCCGTCCTGTCGCAGTTTCAGCAGGATGTCGCCGTGCAGTGCCCCGATCTGGTCCATGAGGCGCAAATGAGCTTCGCCCGGAAGAATTAGGGCGACACCCGTAAACGACCGAATTGATCGCCTCCACCGTTCACGTCATGGCCCGGACAAGCCGGGCCATGACGGTTTTGGGTAATTTACCCCGTGAAGCGGTAGTTTCTCAGGTGTCGCCCAACGGCGCTACTCCAGCCTGATCCGCCCGCCGCGCTCGCCGGCGGCCTCCACCTCGCCGATGATTGCCGCGGTCAGCCCGTCGCCCAGCAGCGCCTGAAGGCACGCCTCCGCCCGGCCCGCCGGCACCCCCAGCAACAACCCGCCGGACGTCTGTGGATCGGCCAGCAGGGCGATGTCCGGATTATCCGGCACGTCGCCCAATAACCGCCGGTTCTCCGGCGCCAGGGTACTCTCGATCCCGTGCGCGGCGAGCGCGCGGGCACCGGGCAGGGCAGGGACCGCCTCCATCCGCAGCACCGCCGACATGCCGGAGGCACCCAGCATCTCCATCAGGTGCCCGGCCAAGCCGAACCCGGCGACGTCGGTGCCCGCCCTCGGACGGTGCGCCATGGCGATCCGGGCGGCGGAGGCATTGGTGACACGCATCGACTCGATCGCCGCGATCAGCCAATGCGCCCGCGCGTTCGCCGCCCGGTGCCCGGCCAGGACGATCCCGGTGCCGAGGGGTTTCGTCAATATCAACTGATCCCCGGGTTGCAGCCCGGATTTGCGCAGGATCTTCCCGGAATCGACCAGCCCGGTGACCGAAAAGCCCAGGGCCGCTTCCGCCGCCTCGGCGCTGTGGCCGCCGGCGAGGTTGCAGCCATCGGCCTGCAGCACCTCCGCCGCGCCGCGCAGCATGGCCGCGAGATCCGCGCGCATCTTCGGCCCCGGTCCGGACTGGACCGAGGCGATCGCCAGCGCCGTCCACGGCGCCGCGCCCATGGCGTGCAGGTTTGACAGGGCATGCGCCGCGGCGATCTGCCCGAACACGTACGGGTCGTCCAGGAAGGCGCGGAAATGGTCCACCGACTGCACCAGCAGCTTCCCGACAGGCGGCTTCAGCACCGCGCCGTCGTCCCGCGTCTCCATCAGGTCGAGGCGTTCCGCTCGCGGCAGTGCGGCCAGCGCGCCGAACAGGATCTCCGCCCCCAGCTTGGCGCCGGCGCCGCCGCAGCGCTCCGGCCCGTCCGGTTCGGCGGGAATTCCCGGGTCGGTGTAGGCGCGCATCCAGCGCCGATCGATGCGGTCCTTCAGCCAGGCGATTTTGCGGCCCTGCACGGCGATGCCGTTGCGCCAGGCGACCGCCCGGCCATGACCGAGGCCGAGGATCGAAAGCGCATCCCGCTGCGGACGCCAGCGCTCCAGCGGACGTCCGGTCGCGGCGCGGCGCAGGTTCTCCGCCAGGGGCGCGCCCGCCCGCACCGCCCAGACGCCGGCCTTCGGTCTGACGTTGCCCTCCAGCGCCGCGCAGTCGCCCGCGGCGAAGATGAACCTGTGGCTGACGCTGGACAGGTCGTGGTTCACCCGGATGCAGCCGGCGCGGTCGCAGGCGACGCCCGAGGCAGCCAGGAACGCCGGACCTTCCACGCCCGTCGCCCACAGCGCCGTCGCGACATCCAGGCTGCTGCCGTCCGATAGCACCAGCCGATCGGCTTCCAGCTCCACGGCGGTCACGCCGCAAACCAGTTCGACGCCGGCATCCACCAGGGCCTGCCGGACCGCGCGCCTTGCGGCAGCCGGCGCCTCCGCGACGGGTTCGGCCGTGGCGCAGACCAGGATCAGGCGGAAGCGTTTGGCAAACCGGACCGCCAGGGCGAGCGCCAGTTCGCTGCCGGCCGGACCGCCACCCACCACGGCGATGGACGATCCCTCAGGCAGCTCGGCTTCCAGCCGGGTCAACTGCTCCAGGAAGCGGCCGATCGGCTTGACACCAATGCCTTCGCCGGGAGGCGCCACGGGCACCCCGCCCACATCGATCGAAAGCACATCGAATCCCACCGCCGGGCGATGGGCTATGGTCAGGGTGCGGGTTGCGGGGTCGAAGCCAGTGGCCTCGGCGAGGATCAGGCGGGCCTTCGCCATCGCGGCAAGCGGCGCCAGATCGATATGCGACTGCTGGCGGGTGTACTCGCCGCGCAGCAGGCCGGGCAGCATGCCGGAGTAGGGCGTCTCCGGCTCCCGCCCAATCAGCGTCAGACGCACGCCGGGCTCCGGACGCAGGGCGAAACGGCGCAGCACCTCCAGGTGGGCGTGGCCGGCTCCGAGCAGCACGAGATCGGTTTCGACCGGGCGTGACGTTTGCATGGCGGCAACCTACTCCGGCGGTGGCGAGTCGTCCCCCGGGCGCCGGGTGCTGTCCACTTGTTGATGAGCACGGTCGTCATGGCCCTGCCCCGGCTTGTCCAGGGTGTTGACCGGGCCATCGGTCACGGTAGGTGCTGGAATAGATGGCCCGGACAAGCCGTGCCATGACGATAAGGAGCATTCCGTGTCCGATGAACCGCACGGCCTCGATCGCGGCCTGACCAATTACGGCGACCGCGACTTCGCCCGCTTCCTGCGGCGTTCCTTCGCTCGCTCGATGGGAATATCCACCGAGCTGCTGAACAAGCCGATAATCGGCATCGCGATGACGCCGTCAGGGTTCAACAACTGCCACCGCAGTGTGCCGGAACTGGTTGACGCGGTCAGCCGCGGGATCCTGGCGGCGGGTGCCCTGCCTCGGCCGTTTCCCACCATCTCCCTGGGGGAGGTGTTCCTCAACCCGACCAGCATGATGTACCGCAACCTGATGGCGATGGACACCGAGGAGATGATCCTCGCCCAGCCGATGGACGCGGTCGTCCTGATTGGCGGCTGCGACAAGACCGTGCCGGCGCAGCTTATGGGCGCCGCCTCGGCGAACCTTCCCGCCATCCAGCTCGTGACCGGACCGATGAGCACCGGGCGGCATCGCGGCCAGCGCCTTGGCGCCTGCACCGATTGCCGCAGCTTCTGGGCGAAATACCGGGCGGGCGCCATCGACAGGCAGGAGATCGACAGCGTCGAGGGCCAGCTTTCGGTCACCGCCGGGACCTGTGCGGTGATGGGCACGGCGAGCACCATGGCGTGCATCGCCGAGGCACTGGGCATGTCGCTGCCGGGCACCGCCGCGATCCCCGCCGTCAACTCCGCCCGTCTGGTCGCCGCCGAGGCAACCGGCCGGGCCGCCGCCGGCCTGCTGGCCACGAAGATCACGCCCTCCCGGGTCATAACGGAAAAATCGGTGGAGAACGCGTTTCGCCTGCTGATGGCCATCGGCGGTTCGACCAACGCCGTCGTCCACCTGACGGCTATCGCCGGGCGGCTGGGCATTCGCGTATCCATGGATCGGCTGAACAAGATCTCCGACGAAACGCCGGTGCTGGTCGACCTCAAGCCCGTCGGCGAGGGCTATATGGAGGATTTCCACGCCGCGGGCGGTGTCGGCGCCGTGCTGCGCGAATTGCGGCCGCTGCTGCATCTCGACACCATTGACATCGAAGGCCGCACCCTGGCCGATCGGCTGGACACGCCGTTGGACTGGGTGGACCGGGCGGTCATCCGTCCGTTCGGCGACCCGGTCTCACCGGTGGGCGGACTGATCGCGCTGGCCGGGACGCTGGCTCCCGACGGCGCCATCTTCAAGCGCGCGGCGGCGACGCCCGGTCTGTTCGAAACCGAGGGCAGGGCGGTGGTGTTCACCGGCCTGGACGACCTCGCGAACCGCATCGACGATCCGGACCTGGATGTGAACCCGGGCGACGTGCTGGTGCTTCAGAACGCCGGTCCGCACGCGGCGGGCATGCCGGAGGCGGGGTATCTGCCGATTCCGAAAAAACTGGCGCAGGCGGGGGTCAAGGACATGGTGCGCATCTCCGACGCCCGCATGTCGGGGACGGCGTTCGGCACCATCGTCCTGCACGTGGCGCCGGAGGCCGCTACCGGCGGCCCGCTCGCCGCGGTGCGCAACGGCGACCGCATCCGGCTGTCGGTTGCCGGCAAGCGGATCGACCTGCTGGTGGAGGATGCGGAGATCAGGCGGCGCCTGGCGGAAGCCACGCCGCCGCCGGTGCCCGCCCGCGGCTACAAGGCGCTGTACCGGCGCAGCGTGACGCAGGCCCCGGACGGCTGCGACTTCGATTTCCTGGCGGCAAAATAACCCGGCTGGCGGATCTTGCGATTTGGCGGGCTCCGCTATGGCGGCGGGCGCGGCGCCAGGAATTCGTCGAAGAAGCGAACGAAACGCTTTGCCTGCTCGACAGCGAAGGTAGCTCGAGCAACCGATACTTCAGCGTCAGGGCCGGTTTCGTAGTCCGCAATCGATTTGAGGCTATAGGATTTTGACAGGAAAGCTTTCAGTTCGCCATCAAATCCTGCGATGTCCTTCATCAGCCGATGAAATTCGCCGTGGACGCCTCTGTGTGTCTTGATGGATTTCCCGGTCAGTTCGGAGATCAACGCTTGCGCCGCATGAAATCCGGCAAGATAGGCCGTACGGCCCGCGGCGTCGTGCAGCTGGACCACCAGCATCGTTTCCGCTTCCGCGAGCAGTTTGTGCGCCTTCGCCAAATACAGTTCCGTCTCGGGCGTCACAGGTCCAAACCCTCGCGCCGGATTTCGCGCATCAGCGGAGTGCGTTCGTCATAGGCCGCCGCCGGATAGGGCTTGGCATCGAAAAAAGCGCCAGTCTCCTCCAACAACCTGACCCGAAGATCAGCCAGGCGATCGAGCTCCTCCCATCGGTCGTCCAGCGATTTCAGGAATACTGCAACATCGTAATCGGAATCTTCCTTTGCATCGCCGCGCGCGCGCGAACCGAACAGAACGACCCGATCGATCCGGTTGCCGTACATCGAGTTCAGGGCATCCCTGAAGCGCCCGAGGATTGGATCAGGTTTCGCTGTCACATGATCACCTGTGTCTCTGCGCACGTAGCACAGTAAGGCGACGCCTAAAAATGACCGAATCGGTTGGCGCCACCGTCCACGTCATGGCCGGGCTTGTCCGGGCCACCCATGCCAGCAGGTGCCGCGACAGGTGGCCCGGACAAGCCGGGTCATGACGGTTTTGGGGGCCTTGCCCCGTAAAGCGGTCGTTCTTGGGCGTCGCCCAAGCCCGTCAACGCGATCAGCATGCCACGGCGGCAAACACCCGCGACGGCGCGACAAACTCCTGCTGCGCCGCCACCGTCAGAATTTCCCGGGACCCGGCCTCGGCCGTCCGCCGCAGGAGCCCGTGGATCGACGACCCCGCCGCCTCCAGCGCAGTCACCGCACTGCCACTGTTCAACCGGTGGAACAGGAACAGCGCCGCCACCGCATCCCCCGCGCCGTTGACCGAGATCGGCAGCAGCGGCGTCCGCAGCAGATGAAAATGCCCAGCCTCGAACGTCATCATGTCGATGAATCCGTTCGGCGTTTCGTCCGTCTCCAGGCTGGTCAGCAGCACGCAGGCGAGCCCGTCGGTTTGGAGCATCGCGCGCAGCCGCAGCACCGCCTGCTTGGCGCCGTGCAGCGTGCCGCAGGGCAACCCGGTCAGCCGTTCCAGCTCGAACCGGTTCGGCGTCACGATATCCGCCGCCGGCAACGCCCGGGCGCGCAGGAAATCCTCGATCCCCGGCCGGACATACACCCCGGTGCCGGTGTCGCCGATGACCGGATCGCAGCAATACACCGCATCCGGATTGGCCCGCCGGACCGAGGCGACCGCGTGCAGGATGGCATCGCCGATATCCGCCCCGCCGACATAGCCGGACAGCACCGCATCGCAGCGCTGCAACGCATCCCGCGCCGCGATGCCGTCGACCAGGTCCCGCACCGACTGCCCGGAATAGACGTCTCCCGTCCACGCTCCGTAGCCGGTATGGTTGGAGAACTGCACGGTGTTGATCGCCCAAACCTCCGCGCCGAGGCGCTGCAGCGGGAACACCGCGCTGGCGTTGCCGACATGGCCGTAGGCGACCCAGGACTGGATGGACAAAACGTTCAAGCTGGCCCCATCACCGGGTTTGTTCGCAGGTGCGATACGCGATAGGCTCGCGCGCAACGCTTCGTCCAGTCGGGAATCCCGTTTGCATGTCAACGCCTCTGCTGTTCCAGCCCATCAGCTTCCGCTCCGTCACCGCGCGCAACCGCATCGTTGTCAGCCCGATGTGCCAATACAGCGCCAATGATGGCCTGGGGAATGACTGGCATGTGCAGCATCTCGGCGCCCGCGCGGCCGGCGGGGCGGGCATTGTCTTCACCGAGGCGACGCATGTCTCCGCCGCCGGACGCATCACCCCGCATTGTCTTGGGCTTTACACGCCGGAGCACCAGGCGCTGCTGGCCCGGCTGGCCGCCGTGATCACCACATGCGGGTCGGTCCCCGGCATCCAGCTTGCCCATGCCGGCCGCAAGGCGTCGTCGCAAGTGCCATGGGAAGGCGGCAAGCCGATCCCGATCGAGAGCGGCGGCTGGCTTCCGTTGGCGCCCAGTGCTTTGCCGTCGGTTCCCGGCGCCACCGTCCCGCACGCCCTGTCCGCCTCGGACATCGGTGGCATCATCGGCCAGTTCGCCGCCACCGCCCGGCTGGCGCGGGAGGCCGGCTTCAAGATCATCGAAATCCATGGCGCCCACGGCTATCTGGGACACTCCTTCCTGTCCCCGGTGTCCAACCGCCGCACCGATTCCTACGGCGGCGACCTGGGCGGACGCTCGCGCTTCCTGCTGGAGGTGATCGAGGCGGTGCGCGGCGAATGGCCGGACGATTTGCCGCTTTGGGTGCGGCTGTCCTGCACCGACTGGATTCATGGCGGCCTGACGATCGAGGACACCGTCTCGGTATCCCGCCGTCTTGCCGCGACCGGGTTGGTGGACCTGATCGACTGCTCCTCCGGCGGCGTGTCGCACGAGCAGAAGATCCCGTCGCTGTATCCCGGCTACCAGGTGCCGTTCGCGGAAGCGGTCCGCGCCGGGGCCGGCATCGCCACCGGCGCCGTCGGCTTGATCACCGAGCCGACGCATGCGGCGGAGATCGTCGCCAACGGCCGGGCGGACGTCGTGCTGCTGGCGCGCGCGCTGCTGGCCGATCCGGCCTGGCCGCTGCGGGCGGCGAGGGCGCTGGGGGTGAAGCCGGAGGTTCCGCCGCAGTATCTGCGGGCGGCGCTGTAGCGTTCCGCACCGTCGCTCCCTATTCGTCATGGCCCGGCGTGTCCGGGCCACCTGTAGCAGCACCCAGCCGCGATAGGTGGCCCGGACACGCCGGGCCATGACGAATAGGGAAGCCGGGTGAACAATCCCCGCATTGCTCATCACGTCCGCGGGTAGCACAATGCGTCGCGTGATGTCCGGAGTCGCCGGCCGCGCTTAGTCGGCCCAGCGGAGTGATTTATGTCTTTTGGTCTGCGTTCCGTTACCCGCCTTGGCCTGCCGCTGGCGCTGCTCCCTCTGTTCGGGTGCGGCCCGGAGCGCAACGCGTTCGCGCCGCAATGTCCATCCGCCCGGCTGATACCCCAGTTGGCGGATCTCAACCGCTTTGCCGGGGCGGGACCGACGCACGACGTGACCGACCTGATCGTCCAGGCACGCCTGATGAGCGTCAACGGCAGTTGCACGAACGGCGACGACAAATCCTTGATTCCGGCCAAGGTGGTCGTCTCCATCTCGGTCCAGCGCGGCCCGGCCATGAGCGGGCGGGAAGCCGACGTTCCGGTTTTCCTCGCGGTGACCGAGGGCGAGAACGTGCTGACAAAGCAGGTCTACCCGGTGCATGCGGTGTTTCCGCCCAATGTCGATCGCCTGACGATGTCCAGCCCGGAAATCGACATCGATTTTCCGGTCTCGAAGTCGAAAACCGCGGCCGCCTACTCGGTGATTGCAGGCTTCCAGCTTACGCCGGACGAGCTGGCGGCGAATCGCCATGCTTCCGGCAGTTGATTCGACCCAATCCGAGCCGCGCGGCATTGCCGCGCGCACTGAAAGGAACGATATAATCGGGTCATGACCGATACGCCACCCAAGGGCCGCCCGAATCCGGGAAGACGCCGAGGCTTGAAGAAGGAAGACTGGGAAATCCCGTCCAACCTGCAGCCCGACCCCGCGGATTACTCATTCGACCTCGAGCAGGCGCTGAAGGCGGTCGTCAGCCTGAAGACCTATGTTCCGGCGGACGCCTTTACGGCGAGCACGCTCGGGACGGAGCGCAGCGGCAACGGGGTCATGATCAAGGGCACCGGCCTGATCGCCACTATCGGCTATCTGATCACCGAGGCCGAGACCATCTGGATCACCACGTCCGAGGGTCAGGCGGTCCCCGGCCACGCGCTCGCCTACGACCAGGAAAGCGGCTTCGGTCTGGTGCAGGCGCTGGGAAAGCTCGATGTGCCGGCGCTGGAACTGGGCGATTCCGATCGCCTGAAAGTCGGCGACCAGGCGGTCCTGGCGGCGGCCGGCGGGCGGAGCAAATCGATCGAGACGCGCGTCGTGGGGCGGCAGGAATTTGCCGGATACTGGGAATACGTGCTCGACGACGCGCTGTTCACCGCCCCCGCGCACCCGTTCTGGGGCGGCTGCGGCCTGATTGGCACGGACGGCAAGCTGATGGGCATCGGCTCGCTGATCATGCAGCAGGGCGACGCCAAGGGCCGCCGCCTGGACATGAACATGGTCGTGCCCATCGGCCTGCTGGCGCCGATTCTGCCGGACCTGTTGAATTACGGTCGGGTGAACCGCCCGGCGCGGCCGTGGCTTGGGCTGTACGCAACCGACTCGGATGAAACGCTGGTTGTCGGCGGACTTGCGGATAACGGCCCGGCGGAGCAAGCCGGCGTGCGCGCCGGGGACAAGATCCTGATGGTGAATGACGAGGAAATCCCCGACCTCGCCGGACTGTGGCGGCGGGTATGGTCGTCGGGCAGCGCCGGGGCCGAGGTGCGGTTGCGGATCGAGCGGGACGGCTCACCCAAGCGGGTTTCGGTGCGTTCGGCGGATCGGGTAAGTTTCCTCAAGTCGCCGCGGCTGCACTGAGGGGCGCGAGACCGTCCAGGACCTCGGGTGATAACGCGGCTTTGTGGAACGGACGTCGGGCCTGTCGCTCGGCGTCCATCCGACGGTGCAGCAGCGATTGCACCGTAGTCTCGGAGGTTGCGGTCGATATCGGCTCATCTCTGCCACATGCCGTCGCGTAATCGATGATCATGTCGGCTTGCCCGGAGACGTGTGTCTCAAGGCCGCACAGCACGCCGGCCATCTTGGCTGCCCCGGTACGTTCCGCCGCCGTCAACCCCAGCGCTTCCGCCGAACAGGCGGCCGGCGTGGCTGCGCCGAAGCTGATCTATGCCAAGCCGGGAGCCAGCGTCCGTTTCACAAAGCAGCGTAATCACCCCGGGTTCTGGACGGTTTCGGTCAACATCACTGTGACCTCGGTACTAATGCTCTTGTCCGCGTAGCGACGTTCGGTTAGGCGCGGCGTACGTTCGTCTTGATGATGGTAGCGAATTAGTGTTAACTGGCAGTCTGTGAAGGCTTCTTAAGTCGTTCGTGCTGAAACAACCGGGTCGAGGGTCTCCAAACTATGACCGGCAGCGTGATCCAGGGGTTTTTCGTTGGCGGACGGCCAAGGGTGGCCGCTTCGGTGGTATTGCTCACGGCAACGCCGCGCCTGCCGGCGACGCCCGTGCCCGGCTTCGCCGATCGGCAGGCGCCGGCACAGCCAAAGGTCGGGGCCCGCCCGCCCGGCTCGCCCATCCCGGCCCGCCCCGCGCGCCCGCCGATGGCGCAGGCGCACGGGTCAACTGATTCGTTTCACGTCGATCCCGGGCGGCTCGGTCTGGCGAGCGGCGGTGGACGGACGCTCCCGGATGCCGTGCGCGGCAAGATGGAGGCGGCGCTGGGCGCGGATTTTTCGGGCGTGAGGGTGCATGTCGGGCCGCAGGCCGAGCGGATTGGCGCAATCGCGTTTACCCTCGGTTCGGACATCTATTTTGCGCCGGGCCGGTTTCAGCCGGAGACGCCGCATGGCCAGCAATTGCTCGGCCACGAGTTGGCGCATGTCGTGCAGCAGCGCCAGGGCCGGGTGCGCAACCCGATCGGATCGGGTGTCGCGGTCGTGCAGGATCTCGCGCTTGAGGCTGAGGCGGATAGGTTAGGCCGGCAGGCGGCGGGACATCCGGTGGCGATTCAGGCAAGGTTGGCGCCACTTCACAAGCAACCAACCATCCAGCAAGCTCGCCGGGGATGGCGGTTGTTGAATCAATATGGCTTTACGGCGGGACCGGCGCGGCCTCAGGGCCCGGCTGCCGCGCACATGGGCGCAATCCCCGCGGCACTAAATCTAGGCGATGCTACCCAGTGGCCCGCTCTGCCTGGTTATCCTGCGGAAGGCGCCCAGACTATCGCGGCCGGCCGGAAGCTTCCACAGCAACAACAGGCAGAGCCGATCGTGAAGCCGCAACAGCAAGATCTCGCTGTGAAGGCTCTGGCGCAACATGCCGACATGCAGGTGCCAAAACCGCAACCTCAAACAAAAATGACCCCCGCAGATCGGATGAAGCAGAAAACCGGGACTCAACCGGCCCAGCAGCCGACTCCGCGGAAGCTGAAGAAGACATACCAGCCGATGGAGATCGGATCGCCGAACGTCGGATCCTGGGTTAACACCATAGCCGTAAATAATCATGCCACCTTCCGTTCCATTGTCGTATTAACTTTGAATAATGACCCGGACTACAATCAGCTTCACCTGCATCGGGATGCCAATCGTATCGTCGTGCAAATTTCAAAGAAGCATACGACGACTCAGGGGAATGGTCCGAGCGTACCACTTGGTAGCGCAATGGGTCAGCAGGCAATTCAAAAGGGGGGGCCAACATCTCCCTATTGATTTTATTTCGGTATATTCACCGGCGCCATTCGATGCGGGGATTACGGTGCCCCAAGCTTCCGCGGTTGGGTCCGAAAAACAAACCTGGATCGATACGGCGTTTTTTCTTAGGCACCACAAACTCCGGGGCAGGCAGGGTAGTTTTTAGCGGCTACTGAGCGAAAATCGTGGCATAGCGTTGATTTCTGACGTCCGGTGGAACGAAATTTTTTTCTCCGCTGAGCATGCCAGCATACCTTGCTTGAGCCGGCCAAGACGAAAAGCCCTTCAGGAGCGTAACGAGTTTTGTGCAGTCGGGGCTGACCGATTTCCTGGTCAAGGCGATCGATTGGGACGAGCTGGATCGGGTGCTGGCACGGCGCCGTCCGGGCGCGTCCCGGACGGCGCCCGCGGTGGCCGGCGACGGGTCTCGCGAGGCGGCGGTGCTCGATCGCCAGCGCCTGATCGAAGCCCGGGCGATGTTTCCGGCGGGCGGCTTTTCCACGATGATGGCCGAGGTGGTTCCGTTCAGCCGCGGCTGCGTGTCGCGGCTGCGGGAGGCCATGGAGGCAGCCGAACTTGCCGATGCGAAGGCGATCGGGCACAGCCTGAGGGGCCTGTTTCTGTAGTTGGGCGCACCGCAGGCGGCCGGTGCGGCGGCGCGGTTTGAAGCTGCGCAGGACCTCGGCGCAGCGGCGGTGGCGTTCCAGACCCTGGAACGCGCTGTCGAGGAGGCCGTGGTGGAACTCGAGCGGGATTGGTGCGACGATACGGCGTGAGCGCGGAGGTCAACCGAGTCCGGGCTTGAGTTTGGTTCGACACCGTAAGGGGCGAAGAGGTATGAACACATGAGCGGGCTGCGCGGCGCTATCGTCCCGGTGACTCCCTTCCAGCAGAACTGCGCCATCCTCTGGGATGACGACTCCAAGATCGGCATTGTCATCGATCCGGGCGGGGACGTGGACCGCATCCTGGAGGCGATCGACAAGACCGGTGCCGCGATCGAGCGCATTGTGCTGACGCACGGGCATCTGGACCATGCCGGCGGCGCGGCGGGCCTGCGCGACGCATTGCAGGCGCGCTCAGGCGGCACGGTGCCGATAGAGGGGCCGGACATCCGCGACAAGTTCCTGCTCGACGGGATCGCTGAACAGGCGGCGGCCTACGGGTTCGAGGCGCGAAACGTCACGCCGGACCGCTGGCTGCGGGAGGGCGACTCGGTGACGTTCGGGCCGCACCGCTTCGACGCGCTGCATTGTCCGGGGCATACGCCGGGGTCTTTGGTCTACATCAATCACGCGGCTCGTTTCGCTGTTGTCGGTGACGTGCTGTTCCAGGGATCGATCGGGCGCACGGATTTCGAGTACGGCGACCATGCCGCGCTGATTAAGGCGATCACCACCAAGCTGCTGCCGCTGGGCGATGACTTCTCCTTCCTGAGCGGCCATGGTCCGGGCTCGACTATCGGCGCGGAAAAGGCGAGCAACCCATTCCTGCGCTGACCGCCGCCCGTCAGCTTGCCCTGCCGCTGTTGGCGGGTTCCGCCGGCCGGGTTTCGCCTGATGGTTTCCTGGACATGCTGCGGCGGTTCAGCTTCGACGGGGCGCCGACGGTCGAAGCCGACGAAGCGGGGTTGCGCTATTTCGTCAACGCGTTCTGGACCGCCGGGCAGCGGGCCGGGCACAACCTGCACGAGGTCAGCTACCGCGCCTGTTTCAAGTCGCAGCTTCCGGAGTTCTTCATCGGGCGGCTCACGGCGCCGGGTGATCGCGTGTACGATCCGTTCTCCGGCCGCGGCACCACGGCGGTGCAGGCGGCGCTGATGGGCCGGGGGCCGGCGGCGAACGACGTCAATCCGTTGAGTGCGATGCTGTGCGCGCCGCGGCTCGATCCGCCGGCGCTGGCGGCGGTGGCGGCGCGGCTGGCGGCGATCGACCTCTCGCGTGGGGTGGACGATCCCGGGGAGGCGGACCTGCTGGCGTTCTACCATCCGGAGACGCTGCGGCAGATCACCGCGCTGCGGGCCTGGCTGCTGGGCCGGGTGTTGGACAAGGTGGATGCGTGGATCCGCATGGTGGCGATCAACCGGCTGACGGGGCACTCGCCGGGGTTTTTCTCGGTTTATACCATGCCGCCGAATCAGGCGGTGTCGGCGGTGTCGCAGCGGAAGATCAACGCGCGGCGCGGACAGACGCCGCCGGAGCGGGACGTGCGGGCGATCATCCTGAAGAAGACCCGCTTGCTGCTGGCGGATGGGGTGCCGCCGCCGCACCCTCCGGCGGTGCTGATGACCGGTCCGGCGGAGCGGACGCCCGGGCTGGCAGCGGGGTCGGTGGACCTGATCGTGACCTCGCCGCCGTTCCTGGATGTGGTGGATTATGCCGGCGACAACTGGCTCCGCGTGTGGTTCGCCGGGATCGACGCGGCGGCGGTGAAGATCGATCGGCATAAGGATATCGCGGCGTGGGAGGCGTTCGTCCGCCGCGCTTTCCAGGAGTTCGCGCGGGTGGTGCGTCCGGGCGGGTTCGTTGCATTCGAAGTCGGTGAGGTGCGTGGGGGTGTGCTGCTGGAACGGCATGTGGCGTCCGCGATCGAGGGGCTGCCGTTCGATGTGTTGGGGGTGATGGTGAACCAGCAGGCATTCACCAAGACGGCGAATTGCTGGGGTGTGAGCAACAACAGCAGCGGGACGAATACCAACCGGATTGTCATGGCGGTGCGGCGGTGAGGGCGGGGGCGCCCTGGCGTTTCTATTCCGTGCTATAATAACGCTTCATAGGTTCGTTCGAGGACAACAGGTGGACCAGCTTATCCAGCGCATCGCCGGAAAGAAAGCCGCACTGGACCGTGCGCGCGCCCGTGCGCCGGGTGGCCTGAGGAACTTCGAGCACATCCAGGATATCGAACTTACCTACACGTCCAATGCGATCGAGGGAAACACGCTGACCGCCGTCGAGACGATGCTGGTCGTCGAGAAGGGCATTACCGTTGGCGGCAAGCCGCTCAAGGATCATCTGGAAGCTGTCGATCATTTCGAGGCATTGAGCTACGTGCGGGAACTGGCCCGGCAGGCAGACCCGTTGACGGAAACGGATGTGCGCAACCTGCACCGCCTGGTAATGCTGCGTTCAAGTAACGAAACCGCCGGGCGCTATGCCGATCAGGGGCGGTATGCGCTGACGGACGATGGCCGCCACGCTTTTCCGTCTCCGGCTGAAGTTCCGGCTCGGATGGGGGATTTTGCGCGTTGGCTTGCCGCCGCGGGCGCCACGCCGGAAACTGCGTTCGCCGCGCACCGGCAACTGGTGGACATCCATCCCTTCAACGACGGCAACGGACGCACGGCGCGGCTGCTGATGAACCTGATCCTGATCCGCGGCGGCTATCCGCCGGTGGCCGTCCAGCCGCAGGACCGGGCCGCCTATCTCCACGCCCTGCAGGAGGCGCAGGCGGGCCGCGGCACGGAGGCTTTCGATCGGCTTCTCCATGAGCGTCTGGATGAAACGTTGGAAGACTATCTAGGCGCGGCCCGGCAAGCACCGGGGGTGTGAAAGACGCAGATCCGGAGCCGCACGCCTACCAAAGCCGCCGGACGCCATAGACGTCGAACGGCTGTTCGTTCGACACCAGAACCATACCGTCAAGCATGGCCTGTGCAATCAGCATGCGGTCGAACGGATCCTTATGCGGGCCGGGCAGTGTCCCTGCTGCCTGTCCATGCGCAAAGCTGATTGGCAGGGTGACAAAACCCTGGTTCGCGATAACGCCAGCGATGTTAGGCGCGATGGCCGCGGCGCCGGGCAGTTTCCCGATGCGGACCTTCGTGGCGATCTCCCACGCCGAAGCCGCGCTGACAAAGATGGTGTTGCCTTCGTCGCCAATCGCGTCGCGGGCGGCCAGCGAAAGCGCCGGGTCGCCGGCAAGCCACCAGAGAAAGGCATGGGTGTCGAGCAGCAGATCCAGGATCTACTGCTCCCACGCCGCCAGTTCGTCGTCGGGTAAGGGCTCGAAAAACTCCGGGCCGACCGAGACGACGCCCCGGAAAGCGCCGAACTGGCGCTTCGGTGCAACCGGCTGATACGGAACGATCTTGGCGATCGGCACGTTGCCCCGCGCCAGGATTATTTCCTCCCCTGCCTCGGCCCGCGCGACGAGCTGCGAGAGTGTCGTCTTTGCGGTGTGGATGGTAACGGTGTCCATATTCGTCTCTCCTAGCTAACCCAATTTAGCTAACCCACTCGTCCGCCGCAACCCCCAGCCTACCGGCTTGCGCCACTCCCGCGCCGGTCTACGCTCTCCCGCGGGAGGAACCCCTTATGAAGATCACCAGCTTCGAAGCCGCCACGTTGCGCATTCCGGAAGACGACCCGCTGGCGAACATGCCGGAGGAAGCCGGCCGCACCCGCCCGGTGGTCATCCTGCGCCTGCGCACCGACTCCGGCATCGAGGGCATCGGCCTGACCTTCTACGCCGGCAAGATGACCGGCAGTCTCCGCGTCGCCGTCGAGGAACTCGCCGCGCTGACTATCGGCGACGACCCGCTGCGGATCGAGCACATCACCGCCAAGCTGCACGCCGCCGCCGATACGTGCGGCCCCGGCGGCATCTTCACCCTGGCGCTGGCGGCGATCGACATCGCGCTGTGGGACATCAAGGGCAAGGCGTTGGAGCAGCCGCTGTGGAAGCTGCTCGGGGGCCACCGCGACCGGGTGCCGGCCTACGCATCGGGCTCGCTGCGACGCGGGCTGACGCACGACCAGGCGCAACGGGCGGCGGAGACCCTGGTGCAAAAAGGGTTCAGGGAGATGAAGACCCAGATGGCGCTGCCCGGCAACCCGCCGCCGTCCGAGGAGGTCCGCCGCGTCCGCGTGGTGCGGGAGGCCATCGGCCCGGACATCAAGCTGATGTGCGACATCAACCAGCGCTGGCGGTCGGAGCAGGCGATCGATATCGGCAGCCGGTGCGAGGAGGTCGGGCTGTTCTGGCTGGAGGACGTCACCACGGCGGACGACTACGCCGGGCTGGCGCGGGTGACGGCGGCGCTGAAGACTCCGGTGGCGGGGGGCGAGTATGTCTGGGGCATCGTGCCGTTCCGCCACATGCTGGAGGCCCGGTCGGTCGACATCGTCATGATCGACATCTGCCGGGCGGGCGGGGTGACCCAATGGATGAAGATCGCCGGCATGGCGGAAGCGTTCAACCTGCCGGTGGTCAGCCACGTGATGCCGGAGATGCTGGTGCATCTGGTCGCCGCCTGCCCGAACGGGCTGACGGTGGAATATATGCCCTGGATGCTGTGTCTGTATGAGGAGACCCCGGTGTTGGAGAACGGGGAGATGGTGCTGCCGGACAAGCCCGGGCTGGGGTTGCGATTCGATGAGAAGGCGGTGGCGAGGTTCAAGGTATGAGTGCGCCAATGTCCGAGGATTCAGGCCATGCCGATAGCGACCCGCTCTACGTCGTCGCGCTCGCGGTTGAGCGGGATGCCGCCCTCAACGATGAGATGGCGGAATGGGAAGCCGCGACCATCGGTGACGGTCTCAGCGAAACCGCCGCCCCGAATCCCGATCGCCGCGGACGTTCGGGATAGTCAGCCCAGCCGCTTGCGCAGAAACCACCGCGTCTGCTCACCCGGATAGTCCTCCAGCGTCCCGAATACGCTGTATCCGACCGACTCATAGAACCGAACCGCCTGGAACGTATCCAGCCACACCGAGTGGCACCCTTTCGCCGCCGCATAGCGTTCCGCGTGCGCCAGCAGCGCCCGGCCGGCGCCCCGGCCGCGCAGATCGCCATGCACCCAGACCGCGTCGATGAACAGCCACCCCCAAGCCATCACCCCGCTCAATCCGCCAACCAGCCGATCCTCGGCATCGTCGAGGCGGACGCCGAAGCGGCTGGTCTGAAACGGCACCGTCTCGGCATGGAACGCATTGATGAGTTGTCCGAGTTCCGCCCGGAAGCCCGACGGCGGCTCGATATCCAGCGTCAGCCGGAGTCCGATCGGAACGCTCAGCGGTTGGTTCGTCATGTCTGCCTTGCTCGCGCCGTGTTGATTCATCGCCGCCCCCGACTATGCTTGCATCCGTCGTCAAGCCCAAGAGGCAGACCCGGGGATCCTTATCCATGTGCTGGCGCTGCCTATCCCCGCTTGACGGGCGTCCTCGCCTGTCCCGGCGGTCATTCACCACGGGCGCACTGTCGGTGGCGGCTGCGCAGTCCATCGATCCGGGCTGTTTTCCGGCAGCGCGGGACGACCTCGTGGAATCGCGCATGAGTATGGTGGTCCCGCCGGGAACCCCGCGCACGGTGGCGCTGACACTCGACGCCTGTTCCGGCGCGGCCGACATGCGGATCATCGACGCGCTGCTGGCTTTATCTATCCCCGCCACAATCTTCGTGACCGGCCTGTGGCTGAGGTCAAACGGCGCGACGCTGGACGTGTTACGGGCGCACCCGGACCTGTTCTTTCTCCAGAACCACGGCGAGCTTCATTTGCCGCCCATCCTGGGCACCCGCCGCATCTACGGCCTGCCGGTCGCCGGGACGCTGGACGCGATCCGGCGGGAGGTGGAACGCGGCGCGGACGCGGTTGCCGCCACCGGAGCCGCCAGGCCGTCGTGGTACCGGGCGGCCGCCGGGATATACAGTCCCGCCGCGATCCCCTTGATCGAGTCGATGGATGTCCGGATCGCCGGCTATTCCCTGATCGCGGACGAAGGCGCCTCGCTGCCCGCGGCGTCGGTCGCGCGCCGCATCGCCGCGGCGGTCAGCGGGGATGTCATCATCGCCCACGTCAACCAGCCGCACCGGCCGAGCGGGGCCGGAGTCGCCGCCGGGGTGACAGAACTGCACCGGTCCGGGACGGCGTTCGCCGGTTTGGATGCCTTCCCGATGACCGCGCTGAGGTGCCACCCGATCGCTACGCCGGCAGCACGCGTCTCGCGATGGACCTACACAACCGCCTGACGCAGCGCGGGTGCCGGAACAGGACGGCCCATTTCTGTAGCCGCCTCGATCCAACTATCGATCGCTCCCGCGACCGTGTCGCCGTCCGACATGCATCCTGGCAAGTCCGGAACGAAAGCCAGGAAGCCGCCGCCATCTTCCGCCGAGGCCGGCTCAATGACGATCGTGTAGTTATGGTTAGGCAACGGGGCTTTCCACACGGTCAAGGAACGTCTCGAGGCTACCGCCGCCGATCGAGCCGCGGCTCCGCGCGCTCCGGCCGGATGATCTGAGGCTCCTGCCGGCGGATCGGGCGCATGTTGGGCGGCGGCGCCGGACGCTCCACCGGCCCGTCATCATCATACAGATCCTGCGCCGCCGGCGGTATCGGCGGCCGATCGGCGTCCGCCGTCTGGCGACGGGAGAGGGTCGGGGCGTAGACGTCCTCGAAGTCCAGCTCCTGCCGTCCGGCGGGAAGCCGCAGCGCCAGATGGCGGATCTCCTGCTGGATCTCGTCCAGCCGCATCTCCATCACATCCAGGCGAGTCTTAACGCCCAGCACACTGAACGGCATGAACAGGAACGCCAGCGCATACAGCAGCGTGGGAACGATAAGCACCAACGGCACCCACCAGGGCACCCAATCGGGCAGGACAAACGGCATGTTCATAACCAAACCGTAGCACTTTCCCGGGGCCGCGTGGATGGATTTCTGTTGCCTCGCATGCGAGATTCCGCCCGATGTTGCTGCTTATCCCCGGTCCCGTCACCACCCGTCCCGAGGTTCGCCAGGCGCTGACCCGGGACATCGCCCCCTGGGACAACGATTTCCGCGTTTTCATGGCGCGCCTGCTGATGCGCATCCAGCGTCTGGCCGGCGGGTCCGACTCGGAGCACGTCACGCTGCCGCTGCAAGGCTGCGGCCACTTCGTCACCGAGGCGGCTTTGCGCACCTTCGTGCCGCCGGGCGGCCGAATCCTGGTCCCGGCCACCGGAGCCTATGGCAACCGCATGATCCGCCTTGCCCGCGAGGCCGGCCGAATCGCCGTCCCGTTGCCGGTGGGCCTGACCGCGCGAACCGACCCGGCCGCCGTTGCCCGCGCCCTGGCCGAGGACCCGTCGCTGTCGCATGTCGGTCTGGTCTACTCGGAAACCGGCAGCGGCATTGTCCACGACGTCCGCGCCGTCGGCGCCACGGTCCGGGCCGCGGGGCGGCGGATGATCATCGATGCCGTCTCGGCTTTCGGCGCGCTGCCGCTGGATCTTTCGGCCATGCCGGAGGTCGATGCCGCCGTCTTCACCGCCAACAAATGCCTCGAAGCCCTCCCGGGGATCGGCTTTGCCGTCGCCCGGATCGACCGGCTGCTGGAATCAGGCGGCAATGCCGGAAGCTGGTCGTTCGATCTGGCGGACATTTACACCTCAGCCCTGAACAGCGGCCCCGGGAGCTTCCGGTTCACCCCGCCGGTGCAGATCATCGCGGCGCTGGATGTGGCACTGGACGTCCTGGCGGCGGAGGGGCAGGGCGCCCGGCTCGCCCGTTACGCCGAGAACATGCGGACGCTCTATGACGGTGTCGCTGAACTGGGCCTGACGCCATGGCTGCCCGCCTCGCTGCAAGGGCCGGTCATCGTCAACGTCCATGCGCCCGGCGATCCGGCCTGGAACCTGCACGCCTTCGTCGATTCGTTGAAGTCGCGCGGTTTTCTGATAAGCAACTTCCATAGTACCCCGACTCCCACGTTCCGCGTCGGCTGCATCGGTGCGATCACGCCCGCGGATATGGCGGGCGCGGTCCGGGCCATCGATGCCGCGCTGCGGGAGATCGGCATCACTCACCGCGAGGCCATCCAAGCATGAACCCTGATCTTGCCATTGCCCGGGCCGCGAAGCTCCAGCCGATACAGGAGATCGCCGACAAGCTCGGCATCCCCGCCGATGCGGTCGATCCCTATGGCCGGTTCAAGGCCAAGATCGATCTTGATTTCATTGACAGTTTGCAGTCGCGGCCGGACGGCGCGCTGGTGCTGGTCACCGGGATCAACCCGACCCCGGCCGGCGAGGGCAAAACCACGACGACCGTGGGCCTGGGCGATGCGCTGAACCGCATCGGCAAGCGCGCGGTGGTCTGCCTGCGGGAGCCGAGCCTGGGTCCCAGCTTCGGCCTTAAAGGGGGTGCTGCGGGCGGTGGTTACGCCCAGGTCGTGCCGATGGACCAGATCAACCTGCACTTCACCGGCGATTTCCACGCCATCACCTCGGCCAACAACCTGCTGGCCGCGCTGGTCGATAATTCGATCTATTGGGGCAATCCGTTCAACCTCGACCCGCGCCGGATCACCTGGCGGCGTTGCCTGGACATGAACGACCGGGCGCTGCGCCACATCGTCGGAAGCCTGGGCGGAGTCGCCAACGGCTTCCCGCGCGAGGACGGCTTCGACATCACCGTGGCGTCCGAGGTGATGGCGGTGTTCTGCCTCGCCCGCAACCTGCACGACCTTCAGGGGCGGCTCGGCCGGATCATCGTCGGGCAGACGCGCGGGCACGCCAACATCACGGCGGCGGACCTAAAGGCGGACGGCGCGATGGCGGTGCTGCTGCGCGACGCGATCGCGCCCAATCTGGTGCAGACGCTGGAGGGAACGCCGGCGCTGGTGCATGGCGGGCCGTTCGCCAACATCGCGCATGGCTGCAACTCGGTGATGGCGACGCGGCTGGGGCTGAAGCTGGCGGATGTGGTGGTGACCGAGGCGGGGTTCGGCGCCGATCTGGGCGGGGAGAAATTCCTCGACATCAAATGCCGTTCGGCTGGGCTGAAGCCGTCCTGCGCCGTGGTTGTGGCAAGCGTGCGGGCGCTGAAGATGCATGGCGGCGTGCCGCGCGATCAACTCGGGCTGGAGAATGTCGGGGCGGTGAAGCGCGGCGTCGCCAATTTGCAGCGGCATGTCGAGAACATGCAGAAATTCGGGCTGCCGGTGGTGGTCGCGGTCAATCACTTCAAGCTGGATACCGCTGCGGAGTTCGCCGCGGTGCATGACGCGATGGCCGCGCTTGGCACCGAGGCGATCTCTTGCCGGCACTGGGCGCATGGCGGGGCGGGGGCGGAGGATCTGGCGCGGGCGGTCGCGGCTCGGATCGAGTCAGGCGTCGCGGACTACCATCCGATCTACAAGCTGGATTTGCCGCTGGCCGAGAAGATCCGGACGGTGGCGCGGGAGATCTACCGCGCCACGGATATCGCCCTGGCGGATGGGGTGGCGAAACGGCTGGCCTCGTTCGAGGCGGCGGGGTTCGGCGAGGTGCCGGTGTGCATCGCCAAGACGCAATACAGCTTCACAGCCGATCCGGCAGTGCTTGGCGCGCCGGATGGGCATGTGCTGCCGGTGCGGGACGTGCGTCTGTCGGCGGGGGCTGGGTTCGTGGTGGCGATCTGCGGGGACATCCGGACGATGCCGGGCCTGCCGCGGCTGCCCGCGGCGGAGTCGATTTTTCTGGGGCCGGATGGGGAGATCGAGGGGCTGTTTTGAAGCCGGCCCGCGGGGCGACGTATCTGCGATCGTATCGGGCAGTCCTTGAAGGCGAACCGCGCCACCATCCTTACGATGTCGGGCGGCACAAGCTTGGTCTTTCGGCAACCGGCGCCACGAGAGACTTACCCCCGCATCCGCTTCAGACGGAGATGGCAGGGGAACGTTAAGGGTGGCAGCTCTGGGCGCTCGCACGCACAAGACCGGAGCGCTGGCGAACGAGTGGCGATTCAAAGCGCTTTCGCCGATAACGCAGCTCCCGAACGGGTCATTTATTGCGGTCGTGGGGTTTCGGTCTTTTGCAAGAACATCTCCGCGTCTATCAGACCCTCGGGGTCGTGGCCGGTATCGCCGAAAATAGCGTTAAACGTACCCACTCCGAGCAGACTTAAACTGCGCTCCATCGATTTGGCTAACGTTGCGTTCAGAAGCTTCAGATAGTCCGGCGGAGTTATCTGCCCGTCGTCAAGCATTCCCTTGAGTCGCTGCTGCGCGCTCTGCAATTCGGACTGGATCAGCGCGAGCGCAGCGAGCTTTCGTGCGTCCAACGCCTCGCCGAGGCCCAACTCGGCAAGCGCCCCGAGTTCAGCCAGCCGGGTGGCCCCTTCGCCATCCGTGCCGTTGCGGAGTTTCGCGACAGCGTTACCGTAGGCGCGCTTGCTGCTCATGTGAATCCCTTGCGACTGTTGATCCGCATAGCGTTTGCCAGCAACAACCGTGCCACTTTGGAGGCATCCTGACAACTCCGGCCAAACGCCTTTACCATAGGCCCCGTATAGGAACGCCGACAATGCATACCCTCTACATCCGGCGACCGTGACCGGAGCGGCCGGATACAATATCCGGTTGGCCATTTGATGGCATACTCCGGTTAATGCGTAGTTAATACCCGCTTCCGAGTTCGGCTGAGACAGGCAATCAGCTATGAAGGAACTGCCGCTTCCTGAACTCAGGATGACACCCCCTGCCGATCGGCCATAGCAACCCCATCGCAAGCCACACGAACTGACTACGTAGGTGTGATCCCACCGAGGGTTGGCGAGTGTAGGAACCGCCCAGCCTTCCAATATTGCTGACACCACACCCGCCATAAGTCTTCATTACCTCGCACTTGCACAACGGCAGACCTGCCATATACCTGTCGGTCGCGCTCTACAACGAGACGTACGCGGACCAAGTGCGTATAGGTTACGTTACACGGTTTGGTTGGGTCTGGATGCGGCCACCATGATGTCCGTGCCATCGTCGGCATCATTTCCCGTCATTGCGGCAACGCGGCAGCCGCGTGGCGAACTCTGTGTGGGCGGCTGTCGCCCGGCCGTCGCGACCCTAGCCGGAGGACCATGCAAAGGCGGGATTGGCCTGCCCTCGGGCAGGCCGAACGCACAGTCCTGTGGCCCTTGGCGCCGTGGGAAACGGATACCGCCGGCCTACTCCGCCAGCGCCGCCTCCCGCGCCCGCTGGCATTCATGCCGGCGCTTGCGCACCGCCGTCGCATACCCCCCGAACGGCCGGTTCGGCCGCTCGTTCGGCTCGACGATCGTGGCGTAATACCCGTCCCAATCCTCGTCGCTCAGGCTGGACAATCCCGTCTCCACCGCGACCCGGCCGAGCGTCTCGTCGCTGTAGCACTCCCGCAGCACCGGCGAGACCTGCGCCAGCGGGTAGTCACTCCGAATCCGAACCGGCGTATGGCTGCGGGTAAACCGCAGGTTCACGAACAGCGGCCCGAACCAGCGGTCCGTCTCGATGATCCCCTCGAAGATCCCGATCGCGCCGGCGGGCGCCAGGTTCGGCATCGAGCGCTCCAGCAGATGCCAGCCCGGCGCCGTCTGCGCGATCAGCCCGGTCCAGATCTGCAGGCAGCCCGGCTCCGGCAACGCCGTCAGGAACGGCGGCGAGCACCCCTGCATCGCCGCCGGCGCCTCACGGTCGAACGCCTCCGCATAGTCGGGGAACTGCACCGAAGGCTGCAACGGCACCCATTCCGGCACATCCGCACAGCGCCAGTAGATCTCGGCGCCGTCCCACAGGAACTCCTGGTCGATCGGGCTGAACACCCACCAGCCGAACGCGGTCGCGCTGGTGACAGCCTCGCAATATCGCACCGCGCGCATCGGCAAGGTGCCCATGGCAGCGCGGTCCGCCCGTATCGGCGTGCGGCCGACAGGGAGGATCCGATGAAAGCGGACGATCGGCTCGGCTGGTGGGGTCATGGCGTGTTACTCCGGCTTGCCGTGAGTGTTGCGCGGCAGGCGGTCGCGCTCCATCGGGGCGCCCTGGAGCGGCAGGCGGCAGCCGCCGCCCAGGGTGATCTTGCCGGAGTGGGCAATGTTCGGACGCTTCACGCCATCCGCAGCCGGCGTTTCGGCCGCGGCGGCGCCCGTCTTGGTCTTGGCCTTCTCGCAAAACAGCATGTCAGTCTCCTGGTTTGGTGGAGCCGGCGCGCGAAAAAGGGCAGCCGCCTGGTTGGCGACTGCCCTGTCCGAACTCGGCAATGGTAGTGATGGCCGGCCCCGATGGGGAAGGCCGCCGGGCTATCGATAGGCCCCGGCGTCTGGCGGGCATGGTTATCCCGTCGACGCGTTCAGATGTATAAGGAATACAAACCTACGTCAAGCAAAAAAACCCAAGAGTCGAAATTTATTTTCCCAGGAGATCACAGGGCTTGAGTCAGCGTCTGCACCAGCAGGCTGGACGCCGCCACCGCGAACCAGGTCACCAATCCCAGGATCAGCGGGCGGCTGCCGGCGCCGACGAAGGCGCGCCAATGGCCCTGCAACCCGACCGCCGCCAGCGCGACCACCATCACCAGGCGTCCCGCCATCTGCACCTGCATCGCGTGCGACCCCATCAGCCCGGCCGTATTGGCCGCCGCCGCCAGGACAAACAGGATGATGAACGCCGGAACGGCCGTGTAAACCCGCTTCGCCAGTGACTGCGAGGCCGACGCCTCCTCCTTGAACAGGAACGGCACCGCCAGCCCGAACGCGAGCACCAACGGGATGATCAGCGTAGTGCGGGTCAACTTGACGATCGTCGCGGTGGTGCCGGCGGCCTGGCTGAACGCGAACCCCGCGGCGACCACGGCCGAGGTGTCGTTTACCGCGGTGCCCGCCCAAATGCCGAACCCGTTGTCGCTCAGCCCGAGCAGATGGCCGAGTGCCGGGAAGGTGAACACCGCGACCATATTAAAGAAGAATACGACGGTGACCGAGTAGGCGATGTCCTCCGCCTTGGCGCGAATGACCGGGGCAAGAGCCGCGATAGCCGAGCCGCCGCAGATCGTCGTGCCGATCCCGATCAAACAGCGCATCCGCCAGTCGATACCCAGCGATCGGCCCAACATCAGGGCGCAGATCAACCCCGACGCCATGGTTACCCCCAGCAGCGGCAGCGAACCCAGGCCGGTATGGATGATCTGCCCGAGATCCAGACTGCCGCCCAGCAGGACGATGCCGCCTTTCAGGCACAGTTTGCCGGTGTCCGAGATCCGAAGCGACTTCTGGCCGGCGATGGCGGGAAACGCATTGGCGATCAGCACGCCGATGGCGATCGCGATCAGCGGGGCCCCGACGAGGGGGACGTAGGTTCCGGCGGCGACCGCAGCGGCCGCGATGAGCATGCACATAAGCAGGCCGAGGCCGCGATGAACCGATGCCAGCGCGGACATGTGTCGCGCCGCCGGCATACTCAGACCTTGGGCTGCCACGACGGCATTCCTCCCTCAAAAGCTCATCCAAACATGCTGGAAAAAAAGGTTCGTGTCACCATAAAGGCTGTTTACAGAAAACTTTTGTCCGGAATGACGCTCTCGCAGAGGTTTTTACCTCCGCGTGCAAAGAACGGTTCCGGCACACCGGCATCAAAAGCCCGTTACTTTTTGATATAATGCGCCAAATTCTCAGGCAATAAATACTAAATAGCAAAATTTCTCTGCATCAAATGACGAGTCTCATGAACCCACCCATCGTCTAACGGACCGCAAACCATTTTCCAGCAATCCCTATCATCCAGCGCTTCCGTGGTGCCCTTCGATCGGCAACCTTCTCTTCGCATCCGCCTCTTGGGGCACATCGCGGTCAGCGATTCGAAGGACCGCAGCTTTTTGCCGCGCACCCGCAAGACCCGCGCCATGCTGGCGGTCCTGGCCATGGCCAGCCCGAGGCCGGTTCTGCGGGTTCAGTTGGCGTCCCTGCTCTGGAGCCGGCGGGAGCAGGAGCAGGCCCGCGCATCGCTGCGGCAAAGCGTGCATGAACTGCAGGATGCGCTCGCGCCTGACTGGGGGCATCTCTTCATCGCCGATCGGCATCATCTATCGTTGCGCGGGATCGGACTGTCGATCGATACCGTGGAGCTGACGGATACCCAGGCGGTCTCCATGGACCTTCTGGACAAATTCAGGGAAAGGCTGCTGGAGGATCTCGACGGTCTCGATCCGGCATTCGACACCTGGCTTGAGGAGGCGCGCGAACGCTTCACCCGCCGCAGCCTGGCCATCGGTGAGAGCATCCTGGCGGCCAGCAGCGGCCCTCTGGCGACGCTCGAAGCGGCCGAACATTTGCTGGCGATCCATCGCCAGCATGAGGGCGCATGGCGGGCGCTGATTCGCAGCCACGCGGAGCTGGGAAACCCGGAGGCGGCCGCCGGTTGCTATGACCGGTGTTGCGGCGCTTTGGCGGAATCTCGGGACGGACGGCGCCCTGCGCCGGAAACCGAGGAGCTTATCGGCCGGATCCGTGCCCAGGCAGCCGCCGGCATCGCGGCTTCAGTCCCGGCCGTGCCGGAGACCGCAGCCGTCCCGGGACCCGGGTGGCCCGGTCAGCGCGGCGGCCGATCTTCGCTGCGTGTCCGGGTGGCGCCGCTGCGCACACTTGGTGAGGACCGCGCCGACGGGCTGGCGATCGGGCTGGCGGAGGAGATTTCCGCCGGCCTGTCGCGGTTCCGCTGGATCTCCTGCGTGCCGGCAATGACCTGGCGGGAGGCGGCGGAGACAAGCTCGGGCGGTCTGGCGTATCCCTGGGAAGTCCCGGAAGCAGACCTGCTGCTGGACGGCACCATCCAGCACGGGACCGGACGGGTCCGGATCATCGTGCGGCTGGTGGATATGCGTGCCGGCGGCGAAATCGTCTGGGCCGGCCGGTTCGACCGGGAGATGACCGATCCGCTGGCCCTTCAGGATGAGCTGGGCGCCACGATCGTGGCGCGGATAGACCCGGAACTGCTGCGGCACGAAGGGCACAGATCGAACTTTGCGCGGCAGAACGATATCACGGCGCAGGACCTGTTGTTGCAGGCGCTGCCCGGGATTTACCGCATGGAGCGGCAAGGCTTCATCGCGGCCGGGCGGCTGCTGGAGGCATCGCTGCAGGCCGATCCGGGAAATTCGGTGACGCATGGGTGGCTCGCATATTGGAACCTCCTCTGTGTCGGGCAGGGCTGGGCCGCCGATGCCGCCCAGTGCATCGCCGAAGCCGGCAGGCTGGCGGAACGGGCGGTCATGCTCGATCCGGGCGATGCGCGGGCGCTGACTCTCGCGGGCCATGTGCGCGGGTTCCTCAGCAAGCGCCCGGCGGAGGCGATCGCCCTGCATGAGAGGGCCCTGGCACTGAATCCGAGCCTGGCGATGGCCTGGTGCTTCTCCGGTTTTGCCTATTCCTATATCGGCGACCATGAGGAGGCGCTGCGCCGGATCAACCAGGCCATCCGGCTGTCCCCGGCCGATCCGCATATGTTCTTCTTCGATATGGGACTGGTGATCGTGCATCTGATGCGCGGCGACTATGCCGTCGCGATCGAGGCGGGGCGCCGCGCGGTCGAGCTGAACCCTTTGTTTTCCTCGACTTACAAAAGCTATCTCTCCGCCCTCGGCTGGAAGGGCCTTATCCGCGAGGCCACCGAGGTGCGCGATCGGCTGCTGGCGCTCGAACCGGGGTTTTCGCTGGCGGAGGCGGTGGAGCGTTCGCCGTTCCTGCGCCCGGAGGATGTCGAGCGTTACGCCGAAGGCCTGCGCCGGGCCGGGCTGCCGTAGGCTCGGCGCAGTCGTCGACTGGCGATTATTTTGGCATTGATCTGCCGTCGCAGGCACAGCACAGTCCCGCCGCAATGCGCGGAGAGCCGCGCAAGATGGGAGACCGCGGCATGACACGACTGGTTGGGTTCAGTAGCCTGGCGCTGCTGGCCGGATTGATGATGAGCGCGGCCGGGGTGCCGCCGGCGCTGGCGCAGGGGTCCGGTTCGGCGACGCTGGATGCGGTCAAGGGCCGCGGGCAGGTGCTGTGCGGGATTGCGGGCAACGTGCCGGGGTTCTCGCTGCCGGACAGCCAGGGCGTGATGAAGGGTCTCGACGCGGATTCCTGCCGGGCGATCGCCACGGCGGCGCTGGGCGATGTCAACAAGGTGAAATTCGTCCCGACCACGACGCAGAACCGCTTTACCGCGCTGCAGTCCGGCGAGGTCGACGCGCTGTCGCGCAGCACGACCTGGACGCTGGGGCGTGAGGGCAACCTGGGCCTGGAGTTCGCCTGGGTGAACTACTACGACGGCACCGGCTTCCTGGTGAAGAAGTCCGCCGGGGTGAAGGGCGCCAAGGAACTGGACGGGGCGACGGTCTGCGTGCAGCCCGGCACCAGCACGGAACTGGCGGTCAACGACTTCTTCCGGCTGAACAAGATCAAGTTCACGCCGATCCTGATCGCCGATCTGGCTGAGATCCAGGGCGCGTTCCTGTCGGGGCGGTGCGATGCGTATTCGACCGATGCCTCGGCGCTGGCAACGTTCCGGTTCAGCCAGGGGCCGAAGGCGGGCGATCTGATCCTGTTGCCGGACATCATCAGCAAGGAGCCGCTGGGCGTGATGGTCCGCAAGGGCGACGACAAGTGGTTCGACATCGTTCGTTGGACGTTCATTGCGATGATCACCGCGGAGGAGAAGGGGATCACAAGCGCGAACGTGGACACGTTCCTGACCTCGACTGACCCGGACATCCGGCGGCTGCTCGGGGTGGAAGGCGAAATGGGCAAGGCGTTGGGCCTGGACCCCAAATGGGCCTACAACGTGATCAAGCAGGTCGGCAATTTCGGCGAGGTCTGGGACCGGGACATCACGCCGATGGGGGTTCCGCGCGGGATCAACAACATCTGGTCGAAGGGCGGTTTGCAGTACGCGCCGCCGATTCGGTAAGCGGAGTCGGGAACGGGGCGAGGCGGAGCCGCGCCCCTTTTTCGTTTCCTGTTAGTTGTCGGGTGTTGCCGCATGTCGCGCCGCGCGACCGGGCGGGGCGGCATGCCGTTCCAAACCGCCGCGACTATTTCCAGGAATGCCAGCCGCCGTAAAGAATGACCGATGGGCGCGCGCAGCTTAATCGTCATGGCGGGCAGAGGCCCATAGGCGTTAAAACAGCGGTCGGCAGTCGCATTTCCCCGTCATGTCGACGAAGGTCGGCATCCACGCCTTTGGCTCAACCGGCACCGCGAGATGTGCATGGTACGCCTTCGCGCACCATGACGACAAGGCAACAGCCGGTCCGCGATCCTGCTATATTAACGCCTATGGGGCAGAGGCCCGCCATCCACGCCCTTGGTTGCGCAAGCAGAAGGCGTGGGTGCCGACCTTCGTCGGCATGACGGGGCCCCGCCGAAGGGTCTGTCTCAATGCCGGTTGGTATAACTGGGATCATCATCCTGAAGACACGTCATGCGGCGCGGCTACGCGGGTTATTCGCCGTCCCGCTCGCGGATGCGCCAATACGCAATGTCACCGCGAGGACGGATCGCGTGTTCGGAAAATGCGTCAATACTGACTTACGATACAGCTTCGCTTCGATTTCACCGGCGTCCACTGGCAATCGCAGCCGCGGGAGGCTTTTATTAAATAGTAACGAGAAAATCTATGTTCAAAATAAATCTGCTAAAGATCTTTGTTTTTGCCATATCATTTCTCCTATGCACAAGGCTTTGCCTTTTCGAGGCGCCGGCCCAGGCGCCGTCGCCCGGCCCAGACGCCGTCGCCCGACCCCGGCGTGCGCGGCGGCATCACCGCGGCCGGCGGGCCGATCGGCGGTCTCAACGGGCTTGAAATCGCATACTTCAACGCCGCGCAGGCGCGGTTCGCGGAAACCGATTCGATGCTCGGCACCGCCGGCGGCGGCAGCGCCGAACACGACGACAACGCTGGGGCACCAGGTCTTCCAATCCATCGGATGCGACGCTTGCCACACGATCCGGTTTACGACCGGGCTTCCCTCGACCGCGGCACTGTCGAAAGTGAGTTTCCGAAAGTGAGTTTCTCGCCCTAGGCTCCGAACCCAATCAGGCACTAGGAATCGCTAGGTTTTTCCGATTCAAGCCAGTCAGTTTGGCTGGAGCGACTGAACAACTATGGCTGACGAGTACCTGATTGACGACAAAGCGTGGGCG
>Ga0326727_10003788_pt1 | contig 47417 bp, 34 predicted proteins | sample MB2enrmetagenome_FD_207643 | JGI IMG/M metagenome (GOLD analysis project Ga0326727, IMG submission 207643) | Lab enriched peat soil microbial communities from McLean, Ithaca, NY, United States - MB29MY | ecosystem: Environmental > Terrestrial > Soil > Wetlands > Peat | place: USA: New York... | reverse complement strand
TCCCGCCGCGCAAGGGGAAAGGTAGTGAGTGATGCCCTCTGTCGAGGCGTGGGCGCGATGCGCGGAACCAAACGCGTCGTCCACGTAAACCTCGGCGAGCGCGGCAAGCTTTTGCGCAAACTCCGGCGCGTTCTTTTCTTCCTCCGGGTGGAAGCGCAGGTTTTCGAGCAAAAGCACGTCGCCGTCTTTGAGCGCTTTCGCCGCGGCTTCGGCTTCCGGACCGATGCAATCGGCCGCGAAGGCCACGGGTTTGCCGAGTACTTGCGCCAAGCGGGTGGCCGCGGGCTTCAGGCTCATTTTGGGATTGGGTTTGCCCTTGGGCCGGCCCAGGTGCGAGGCCAGAATCAGCCGGCCGCCGCGCTCCACGATGTACTGAATGGTGGGCAGCGAGGCTTGGATGCGTGTGTCATCCGTGATTTCGCCCGCGTCGTTTAAGGGCACATTGAAATCCACGCGCATAAAAATGCGTTTGCCTTTAAGGTCTAGGTCACGAACAGAAAGTTTAGCCATAGGTATGATTCCTCACTCAGGTTGTGAAGCGAGCTGGACAGGGTCCGTTGTCAGTAGCCCGTGGTCCGTTGGGGGTGGCGGGGATGGATCTACGCGGCCGATCAGCAAGCCAGCTCACGCCTCGGGGTCTGCTAAATCCCACCAATACTCAGGTTCACGTCCGGAGGACAACGGGCGACTGACCACGGACCGCGGACAGCCGCCCGCTGCCGACTGCTTACTGCATAATGTCCACTGCCTACTGTTCCCCTACAGTCCCTTTTTCGCCAGAAAATTGATCAGGTCGCGGACGCGGCAGGAGTATCCCCACTCGTTGTCGTACCAGGCGACGACTTTCACCAACGTGCCGTCAATCACTTTGGTGAAGCCCGCGTCGACCATGGACGAATGCGGGTTGCCGGTGAAGTCCTTGGAGACCAACTCCTCTTCGACGTACTGGAGGATGCCCTTCATGGGACCTTCCGCGGCCTTCTTGAGGGCGGCGTTCACGTCCTCAGTCGTGGTGGGCTTCTCGACAAGCGCCACGAGGTCAACCACCGAAACGTCGGGCGTGGGGACACGCATGGCGTACCCATCCAGCTTGCCCTTGAGTTCGGGCAGCACCAGGCCGACAGCCTTGGCCGCGCCGGTGGTGGTGGGGATCATACTAAGAGCCGCAGCCCGCGCCCGCCGCAGGTCCTTGTGAGGCAGGTCGAGGATGCGCTGGTCGTTGGTATAGGCGTGAATGGTGGTCATCGATCCCTTGAGGATCTTGAAGTTGTCGTGGATGACCTTCGCCGCCGGAGCCAGACAGTTGGTGGTGCAAGAAGCGTTGGAAAGAACATGGTGTTTGGCGGGATCGTACATGTTCTCGTTGACGCCCAACACGATGGTAACGTCCTCACCCTTCGCCGGGGCAGAGATGATGACCTTTTTCACCGTGCCTTTCAGGTGTTTCTTGGCGTCGTCGGCTTTGGTGAACAAACCTGTGGACTCGACAACCACCTGAATGCCGAGCGAGGACCAGTCGATTTCAGCGGGGTCCTTCACTTTGAAGACGCGGATCGTCTTGCCGTTGACGGTGATGGCGTCTTCGCGGTGGCCAACGGTGGCGTCGAAGATGCCAAAAATCGAGTCATATTTCAACAGATGGGCCAGGGTCTTGGGATCAGTAATATCGTTTACGGCGACGATTTCGATCCCGGGGTCGTTCAGTGATGCGCGTAAGAGGTTCCGGCCGATGCGCCCGAAACCGTTGATTCCAACCTTAACAGGCATGATTGCTACCTCCCGTGTAGTTCGACAGAGTTGACTTAAATCAAAAATTCTATTCGGCCTTGCAAACTAAGTCAAAGCTAAAAGGTTCAGGGGGACAAACTGCCCCTCCCTTACATGCGCGAAAAAGCTCAGCATACGAGTAGAACAAAGAGATGCCGCACCCTGGATTCCAAAGGCGATGCCAACCCACTAGGCCTCGCGTCCTGGGCAGCGGGTGGGGGCATATCCTTGGCGGGCCTTCACAGCCTAAGCCGGGAACCAAAGGGTGGCATCTGGAGGGCTCAATACTGCTTCACGGCCACCACTTGGTCGCCGTCAAAGGTGACGAAAAGTATGTGGGGAGGGAGTCCGTAAATCCAGTCTTCCTGCTCAGAGCCGTTCCGAACCTCGCGCACACGCCGGTCAGGGGTGCCTTTAGCAGAAAGCACCGCGTCACGGTCCATCCCCACGATAACGTTGTGGTTCTTGATGGCCTCCTTAACCTGGGGCGTGACATTCGGCGAATACAACACGGTGGGTGAGTGACGCTCGAAATCGAGGACGCCGGAGAGAATCTTCTTCACCTGGGGGACGGTAAGGTCAGGAAGAGCCTTGCCGAAATCCACCGTGATCGAGGATCCGAAGGCGGTGACCGTTTGTTGCTGCGCACCAATCGGGCTCGTCGTCACCCCTACGCCGAACTCGATGTGTTGGTACCACTTCTTCCCGGACTTTCCGCCTCCGTTGACCTCGAAAATGACTTGGTTTGACTTGAACTCAATTTTGGTAATCTCTGCGGGCATGCCCGCCTGCATGGCCATACCGTTAAAATGCATTTCCTTTTGGGCGTCCGTCTGGTCCAGCTTTCCCTGCGCATCCACGCGCACGCCCCTTTTCCCACGAGGCAGTGGAACCTTTGTCACCGCCACTTCCCGTAGCAGGCCACGGATGATGTCAATACGGGCGTTGCGATCCATGCCTTCTTTGGGAAAACCGAAGGGAATGACCAGGAAGGCGCATGCCAACCACAAACTCCGCCATAGCCAACTCCTGGTGGCTTTTTCAGGTCGGGCGCGAGTCTCGAAATTCCAGGCAGACATTGGAATCAGTCTCTTTTCGCCTCTTCCTCGGGAGGAGCCGAAAAAACTGTAATCAGCGGCTCTGGCCACCGTGTTGTCACCGGAGCAAAAACCAGGACTTTCATTTCCTCACTCGTATAGATGCTTCTTGTGAACGACAGGTACACGGTCACAATTAAAATCGCTCCCATCGCCAGTAAGCTGCCTTCCGGGCCGTATTGGCCACCGGTCAGCCAAATGGGACCCTGCACGCCCGCGGTAAGGACGCTCGCTGATATGGTTAAGCCACTGACGGGCAGCCCCAGGAAAAAGCCCAGAAGGAAGTTCCAGATAAAATGCATCCCGATGGGCATCCACAAGGAACGGGTCCGCAAATAAGCAATGCAGAAGGGGATTCCCACCAGCGCGGTGTTGAAGGTGGATATCCACGACCGGTGCGGGTTGCCGAAGTGGGCAAGGCCAAAAAACACGGAAGTGACGGCAATGGCCCCCACGGGAGTAATGGACTCAGCCAACCGCTGGAACGGATAACCGCGAAAGACGGCTTCCTCAAAGGTCGCCGCCAGGGCAAACAATATGAAGCTGAAGGATCCCCCCCGCAGCATCGCGTGCGGGGTAAACGTGAAGTGCGCGAAGCCGCAACCCCACTCCAGCACGATCGCAAGGAACAGCATTGCGGCGCCCACCACCAGGCCGCGACCTAGTTCCCTCCACCACCGAGGGTGAAACGCCAGGCCCACGGAACCCAGGGGACGCCGCTCGTACACCGCCGTCATCAGCTTGTATGCGGCGATAACCGCCACAAGGCCCACCAGGTGTTGCCAGAAGGCCACCACCAATTCACGGGGGTAGACCTTACAGATGAGAAAGACCGTTCCTACAATTTCCCCCGTGAGCACGAAAGCAGCGTACAAGAGCACGACGGAAAGAAAGAATCGCCAGATGGGGCGCAGGCGGTTGTTTGCAATGAATACTCCGTATGAATTCATCGCGCGCCCCGGCTTCGCTCAACTTGATCGGCATGAACCTCCAGCCCGGTGCTCGAAATGCCGAAGTTAATGATCTGCCCGCCCATTTGGACCAGGGCGTTTTCGACGGCCGGCTTGGTGCCCGGGCGGACCATGAAGACCACGCATCCGCCTCCCCCGGCCCCGCAAACCTTGGCGGCCATCGTTCCTTGCTTCCGGGTATGTTCGATCATGCGGTCGATCTTCGGTGTGGAGATGCCTTTGAAATTGCGTTTGCGGTTTTCCCACTCCAGCGCCAGCAACTCTGCCACGTCGTTCCAATCGCGCGCCAGCAGTGCTTCGCGCATCTGGCTGGCGATGGTGGTGATTTGTTCGAAATTCTTGAGGACGCGCTCGTCGTTGTCGATGTGGGATTTCATGACCTCCCAGTTATTGATGGCGGAATCGCGCGGTTGGCCCGTATAGCAAAGCACAAACCGCTTTTCCACGTCGGCGAACGGCAGGGGCAGGCGCTCGACCTTTACGCCGTCGCGCTCCAGATGGACGGAATTAGCGCCTCCGTAAAGCGCCGGGAAGTAGTCCTGCCAGCCGGTGGGCACGCGGATGACAATGGCCTCCACGTTTTTGGCGATCTCCAGGATCGTGCTGCGCGTGCAGCGCTTGCCCGTGACGCGCGCCAGGCCTCCGCACAGGGCGATATTCAGCGCCGAGGAGCCTCCCAGACCGGCGCCCGCCGGCACCTGCGAACTGGTCTTGATGGTCAAGCCGCGCCGGGGCTCAAAAAACATTACCAGTTCCCGCAGCAAGGGCAATTTTGAGGTGCCGAGAGAAAGGTCGGTGAGGTTTTCCCAGCTTTCCCGCAATCCCTGATCCTGCGATATGAGTACGATGCGCCGGTCGGCGCGGGTGTCGATCACACATGAGGCATAACATCTGATGGCAATATTAATTGTCTGTGCTCCGGGATGAAAAAGGTAGAGCGGCCAGATATCCACAGTTCCGCCCGCCAAATCCACTCGTGCCGGCGCTCGCGCTTCAACTCGCATGGGGGCTCCTTTGGTTTTGGTGTCCTTGGTCCTTTGTCCGTGGTCCGTTATCCGTGGTCAGCCGTCAGTCACCAATTGTCAGTAAAGAGGCATCGGTGGAAATCGGGCTGATCAACGCCGACTGAGTACTGATAACTGACAACGGACCACGGGCAACGGACGCCTTTCTTACTGCTGCGTCACCTGCATCGTATCGTCGATGGAAAGGGTCGGCCAACTGGCTTTGGTGGGGTCCGACGGCTGGGCCGTAATTTTGAAATGTTGGCCATCGTCCACCTCCGCGGTGTAACTGTAGCCGCGCCGGTTCGCGCCGGAAAAGGTAATCGAGCCGTCCTGCTGGAGCTCGTCAACCGAGGCATAGGACCCTTGCTGTGCGAGGTGCATCCGTTCGGCCTGCGCGATGGCCAGCAAGTCGCCCTTGACGCCCACCACGTCAATCACTTCCTTGGGAGGCTGCCCGGCCGTGGGCCCCTGCGACGTCTGGGTCTTCATCATGAACCAGACAATTCCCAGCACGATAACCAAACCCAAAAGGCTTCCAGCTGCTCTCATATTTCCCCCTCTTTGACCGGCAGATCACCGCCGGGGTTCGCGGCCCGAAGGCCGCAACGATGCGCCACCGCCCCGGCCACCGCAGCCACTCGCGGAGAACGCACCGTCGTCGGAAGTCGCACGCGTCGGCACTTCCGAGCGGCCCTATTCTGACGCGATGTGCGCGCGGATGCAACAAGCAGTAGGGGCAGGAGGCGCTCGCCGCCCTGGTACGCCGAACCCCTAATCGACCCTCCCTCCGAGAGGGATTTCTTCTCGACCCCGAGCGAGCTAAGATGTCCGCCAGCACGACCCGCCAGATTTTCGCGAGGGGAGACAGCGCCGTGAGGGAAACAGCCGATGTGGTGATTGTGGGCGGAGGGATTGTGGGCGCGAGCATCGCCTACCATCTTGCCGAGGCCGGAGGCGTGAACGTCCTGGTGCTGGAGCGCGAGCCTCACCTGGGCCGCGGCTCCACGGGCAAGAGCATGGGCGGCGTGCGCGCGCAGTTCTCCACCGAGATCAACATTCGCCTGTCACTCTATGCTCTCGATTTTTTTGCGCGCTTCGAGGAGGCCACGGGCTGCCCCGGCGGCTATCGTCCGCAAGGCTACCTGTTCGTGGCGACGAGCGAGAAGCACCTGGCCTACTTGCGGGCCAATTACCAACTGCAAGTGGCGTGCGGGGTGAAGTCAGTGGAATTGCTCTCGCCCGCCGAGGTTCTGCGCTGCATGCCGCATTTGCGCTCGGACGACGTCGTGGGTGGCAGTTTTGGCTCCACCGACGGATTTGTGGACCCGCACAGCGTCATGACGGGCTTCATGCAGCGCGCCACCGAAAAAGGCGTGCGTTTGTGGAAGGGCGCAGAAGTGACGGCGATTTTGCATGACGCGCAGGGCATCGCGGGTGTCCGGACTACGCGCGGTCAAGTGACCACGCGCACGGTGGTGAATGCCGCCGGACCTTGGGCAGCACAAGTCGCAGCATTGGCCGGAGTGCAATTGCCCGTCGAACCCCTGCGCCGCATGTTAGTCCCCACCGAGCCTTTCCCCCTCATCGCGCGCGACGCGCCCATGACTATCGATATGGCCACGGGTTTTCACTTCCGCCCTGAGGGTCTGGGAATCCTGCTCGCCTGGAATGATCCGGAGGAGGAGCCGGGATTCAAAACCCATTTCGATCCGGAATTCATCGAGAAAATTCTGCTGCGTGCCGTGGACCGCGTTCCCTGCTTTGATGGGCTGGAAGTGAATCCCAAGCGCGCTTGGGCCGGCCTCTACGAAATGACCCCGGACCATTATCCCATCCTGGGGCCAGTGCCCGAGGTCCCCGGTTTGTATCTCGCCAACGGCTTCAGCGGACACGGCGTAATGCATTCCCCCGCCACCGGAAGGGTTCTAGCCGATTTGATCCTGCATGGCCACTCCGACCTGATCGACGCGCGCGCCCTCAACCTCGCTCGTTTCGCCGAAGGCCGCCTCCTCCACGAAACCGCGGTGCTGTGAGGCCCGAACACTCAGTTACTGCGGCTTCGGGGACGGGGGATTATGATTGCCCGTGGTCGAAGCGTGATTCTGCGTCGTCGACGTGCGATTCTGCGGGAGAGAAGTGCGGCTGCTCGCAGTCGAAGTGTGATTCTGCGCCGTCGAAGTGTGATTCTGCGTAGAGGCGCTACTCCCGGTTGTTGAGCTGTTAACCGGCGTCGTCGAAGTGTTATTCGTGGCGACGGTATTCGGTGGCATCGAAGTGTGATTCTGCGCCATAGAGGTGTGACTCTGCGCATTCGATCTTGAGGATTCGAACCTTACATCCCACCTGAGCGCAGCCGCAACATGCTCGTTCAGAGCCCTCACTTGTTCGGCCGTGCAGGGCTTTCCATCATTTTGCCTGCACGACAAGGTTCCGTCGCGCGAATCCAATGTCAAGGTGTTAATATCGGCCAAGGCGGGGTGTTCCGAGCGCTTTTCCGCCAGCTTGCTACCCAAATCCCTCACCATCTCTTCCGTGCAAGCTCTCCGTTCCGGGCCCATGCATCTCAAGGCCCCTTCCGATCCCTGCCCCCTCGCGGCGCCTTCGGCGGTTGAGCCCATTCTGCGTTCGGTCCCATCCGGCGCCTCCTCCTTGGCGGCGCTGTCGGAGGTTGGGTTGGTTGTGTTTAAGCTCTGTTCCCAGGCCTCCACCTTGGCGGCGATATCGGAGGTTGTGTTCGATTGCGTATAAGTAGAATTCCCTGCATTCGACCTTGAGTTTTCAAATCTTATTTCGCATCGCATGTCCGCCGCAACATGCTCGTTCAGAGACCTGACTTGTTCAGCCGCGCAGGGCCTTCCATCATTCCGCCTGCACGACAAAGTCCCGTCGGGCGAATCCAAACTCAAGGTGCGAATTGCGGCCAAGGCCAGGTGTTCCGTGCTCTTTTCCCTCATCCTCCTGGCCATATCCCTCACCATCTCTTCCGTGCAAGGTCGCCTTTCCGGGCCCGTGCATTTCAAGGCCCCTGCCCACTCCTGCCCGTTGGCGGCGCCTTGGGAGGTTGAGTTCATTCTGCGTTCGGTCCCTTCCTGTGTCCCCACCTTGGCGGCGGTATCGGAGGTTGGGTTCGGGCGCGTATAAGTACCATTCCCCGCATTCGACCTTGAGGATTCAAACCTTAGTTCGCACCTCAACGGGGCGGCAACATGCTCGTTCAGAGACCTTACTTGTTCAGCCGTGCAGGGCCTTCCATCTTTCTGCTTGCATGACAAGGTCCCGTGGGGCGAATCCAAAGTCAAGGTGTGAATTTCGGCCAAGGCGGGGTGTTCGCGGCTCCTCTCCGCCATCCTCCTGGCCATCTCCCTCACCATCTCTTCCGTGCAAGGTCGCCTTTCCGGGCCCGTGCATCTCAAGCTCCCTTGGGACGCCTGCCCCTTTGCGGTGCTATTGGAGGTTGTGTTCGTTGTACTTACGGTCCCTTGCGACGTCTGCCCCTTTGCGGTGCTATTGGAGGTTGTGTTCGTTGTGCTTACGGTCCCTTGCGACGCCTGCCCCTTCGCGGCGCTATTGGCAATTGTGTTCGTGGTGGGTTTGGGCGTTAGTTTCGAAGTTGGTTTTGACGTTGAGTTCGATGTCGGTGCCGACGTCGATGTCGTTTGCCCCATCACCTGCAAAGCTCCTGCCAAGCACAGCACCACCGTGGCCATCGTGATCCGTTTCATTGGGTATTCCTCCTTTATCCAACCGCTCCCCGCCGCTGATGAGAACCCTTTGCCCCTGTTACCGACGCCGAATCGCCGAGGGGATAGCGTACGGGCCGAGTCTCCAGCGAGACACAGTATCCAGTCGAGTATAGGGGAAGTGGGGCCGTGGTCAATATTACTTGCGTACTACTTACCAATTGCCGGTGGCGTGTGGGGCAAAGACGGTGGAATTGCCGAGGTTCTGCGCGGAAGGCTCCTCGCGCGCCACAATCATGCACTTTCTCGGAGGGGGCGGTTCGCGAACCGCCCCCTCCTCCCAGCTCAGAGGTTCGCGATTCTGCGCCGCGCTGGCTACAACCTTCCGCCCGCTGCGCGGGCTGGCGGATGCCCCTCCGATTGCCCGGAAGACACCCCTGGCCGAATGGCCGTCCGCCATTAAGATTGGCGGATTTTCAGCCGCGGCGGCACCGTGGCTGCCCGCGCTCGGTGGTATATCTAGTCAATTTGTCTAGAGAGTTTGCCCCGACGGCTTGCATGACGTCTTGTTATCGTCGGTTTTCAATGTAGCCTCATTTGGCACTTGACATGCCTAGCCTTGGTGATATACTGGATGCTGGGGCCAGCGCGCGCTGGCCGGGCGGAAAGGCGGCGGACGTATACAAGGGGGCAACGCAATCATATGACAAGGCAGGTACCACATGTCAGGTGCCGGGGGCGAGGGGCTCGGGATTCTGGATTGGGAACGGGGGAATCGCGGTTCGGGGACGCTGGCTCGCGTTCGCTCTCCCGGCAAGCCTTTCCGGGAGAAAATGAGAAATGGAAGCTATAGAAAACACCGCGGCTCTCCACGATGTACCAGAAACGAAAGGGGTTAGTCTTTAGCGTCAAAATGTCCTAACGCTTTATCTCATTCAAATACAGAGAGTTAGCTTGAAAGTCGGGAGTCGGGGACGAAAAAAGGGGCGCAGCTCTCCACGATGTACCACAAACAAAAGGGGATAGTAATGAATAGCGAAAACCTGGAAAAATCTATATTATTGAAAATAAAATAGTTAGTCTATCCTCGGTAGCCAGGGTCACGAGAAAAAAGGCGGGCGAAAAGCTGTGGAAAACTTCTTTAAGTTATTGAAAACAAATGTAGAAAAAATGTCAATTTTCCGCCTCTCCACGATATTGGTGAGAACAAACGAGTTAAACCATTTTCTCCACGATGTTGATGAAAACAAAGGGTGTTAACGAAAATAGAAACGACAACGTGACAAGTGGCGCTGAAGAACAGTGACGAGTGACAAGTGACGAGTGCGAGCAAAAAGGGCAGAAGAAAAGTGGCGGGCCAAGTGTGAAAGCGGCAGGATGGGCAGGGCGAGATCCTTCGCGGAGTTTATCCTGAGCGGCCAGAGCAAGATTCTTCTCTGTCCTCAGAATGACAGCGAAGGACTCAAGATGACAGTGCAACGGCAAGGCCGGAAGGCGCAAGAACAGGCAGAATCGATTGCCCATCCCCCACGTGACACACTTTCGCACATCGGTTATCGGCGGTGTCAGGTGAGAAGATGAAACAATTTGTTGACTCCGAAAATCGCAAACTCCCAATCGCTAAATCACCCGATAGCCCGATGAGCCAAAGAACTGATGGCCGGGTCCGCCCTTTCCTTGTCAACTTTGGCGCCGCGCCTTACAATAGAAAGGTTGGAGTGTCCGGGCGGAAGTAGTCTATAGACTATGGGAAACTATCTTCAATACGCATTAGGCAAGGTTCTGGGAACCAAGAACGAGCGCGAGTTGAAGCGACTGAGCGCGCGTGTCATGGAAATCAACGCCCTCGAACCCGAGATGCAGAAACTCGCGGACGCTGACTTTCCCTTGCGCACCCGCCAGTTCAAGGAACGCCTTGCCCAGGGGGCCACGCTCGACGAGATTCTTCCGGAAGCCTTTGCTCTCTGCCGCGAAGCGGGGCGACGCACCATTAACATGCGGCACTTTGATGTGCAGCTCATCGGCGGCATGGTGCTGCACGAAGGCAAGATCGCGGAAATGAAGACCGGCGAAGGCAAGACGCTGGTGGCCACGCTGCCTTGTTACCTCAACGCCCTCGAGGGCAAGGGCGTGCACCTGGTGACCGTGAACGATTACCTGGCCAAGCGTGACGCCGCTTGGATGGGACCGATCTACCGCCTGCTGGGCCTGAGCGTGGGCGTGATCGTCCACGACCTGAACGACGATGAACGGCGCGCCGCCTACGGCTGCGACCTCACTTACGGCACCAACAACGAGTTCGGGTTTGATTATCTGCGCGACAACATGAAGTTCGACCTCAAGGACTACGTCCAGCGGCCTCACCATTACGCGATTGTGGACGAGGTAGACTCCATCCTGATTGACGAGGCGCGCACCCCGCTGATCATCTCCGGCTCGTCCGACGAATCCACGGACAAGTATTTCCGCGTGGACAAGGTCATCCCCCATCTCGTGGAGAAAGTCGATTACGAAGTCGATGAGAAACACCGCCAGGCCACACCCACGGATACCGGCATCGCCAAGGCCGAGAAGTTGTTGGGGATCGAAAACCTTTATGACCCCGCCAACATCGAATACAACCACCACTTCCAACAGGCGCTCAAAGCGCACACGCTTTTCAAGCTTGACCGCGATTACGTGGTGAAAGACGGCGAGGTCGTCATCGTGGACGAATTCACCGGCCGCCTGATGCCTGGCCGGCGCTGGAGTGACGGGCTGCACCAAGCCGTCGAGGCGAAGGAAGGCGTCAAGATCGAGAGTGAAAACCAGACCCTGGCCACGGTCACTTTCCAGAATTATTTCCGCATGTACAAGAAACTGGCGGGCATGACCGGCACGGCAGAAACGGAAGCGGCGGAATTCGAGAAGATTTACAACCTGGAAATCGTCATCGTCCCCACCAATCGGACCCTGATCCGGCATGAATTCCGCGACGTGGTGTACCGCACCGAGCGCGAGAAATTCAACGCGGTGATCGAGGAAATCAAAGAGTATCACCTGCGCGGTGAGCCGGTGCTGGTGGGCAGCATCGCCATCGAGAAATCGGAGCGGTTGAGCGCGGCACTAAGAAAAGCCGGCGTGGTGCCCGCCCGCCTGCAAGAGCTTGCCAAGGCCGCAGGCCTGGAAGGTCCCAAGCTCAAAATGTGGTTGGAGCGACTGGCGCAAGTCCCCAATGCGGGGCTGGAGTGGCTGATTCGCGCGGGGGTGGCAGTCTCCACGGTAAAGGAAATGCTGAGTCAGGGCCGTTACCAGACACTGGTGGCCGGCGCCAACGGCACGCGCCAGGTTTTCCTGGAGGCCGTGCTGAAGCGCGCGCCCCGGGGATATCCCTACAATGGGTTACCACCCGCGGACGAATCCATTCTTCCCGACCTCGTTGCCCTGGCCAATAACACGGAGGCAAAATGCCTGCCGGTCCTGGATTATCTGATTGAGGTTCGGTGCCCGCCGGCGCGCGCGGCCGAGGTTCTGGGCATGAAAGAAACCCGGCATAACGTGCTGAATGCCAAGCAGCACGAGCGCGAGGCGCTGGTGGTGGCCCAAGCGGGACGCGTGGGTGCCGTCACCGTTTCCACCAACATGGCGGGCCGCGGCACCGATATCCTACTGGGCGGCAATCCGGAAACCATGGCGCGCGAGGAATTCCGCAAGTCGCCGGACAAGTATCGCGAACAGGGCATCAACCCCGAGCCTCCCGAGCGGCCGCCGGAAGGTTCAGGGGCAGATGTCTTCGGCTCGTATGTGGAAGCCTACGCCGTCTGGAGGACACAGTGGGCGGAATTCGTGGACCGCTTCAAGGCCGTCACCGATACCGAGCACGCCAAGGTGGTCGCACTCGGGGGGCTGCACATCCTCGGCACCGAGCGGCATGAAGCCCGGCGCATCGACAACCAGTTGCGCGGGCGCGCCGGCCGCCAGGGCGATCCCGGTTCCTCCCGGTTTTACCTTTCGCTGGAAGACGACCTGCTGCGTATTTTCGCGGGCGAGCGCATTTCCAGCATCATGCACAAGCTGGGCATGGAAGAGGGCGTGCCCATTGAATCCCGCCTGATTTCAAAACGCATCGAGGCGGCGCAGAAAGCGGTGGAGGCGCAGAACTTCGAATCGCGCAAACATTTGCTGGAGTACGACGATGTGATGAACAAGCAGCGCGAGACCGTTTACGGCCTGCGCCGCCAATTGCTGGAAGGGACCGACCAGAAGGAATTCGTCCTGGACGCCGCCGACCGCGTGGTGGAGTGGCTGGTGGAGAAATTCTGCCCCAAAGACCAGCACGCCGACCAGTGGAACACCAGCGGCCTGCGCACCGAATTCTGGGGAAGGTTCGGAATCGACCTGAAGAAGCACGACCTGCCGTTCGATCCCAAACGCCTCGACGAGCTCAGCGCCCAACTCAAGGACCTGGTCCACGCGCACTACGATGAGCGCGAGACGGTGTGGGGCGCCGAGCGCATGCGGATGCACGAACGCATGATCATGTTGCAGGTGGTTGACGCGCAGTGGAAGGATCACCTGCTGGCCATGGATCACTTGAAGGAAGGCATCGGCCTGCGGGGTTATAGCCAGCGCGATCCCCTGGTCGAGTATAAGCGCGAATCCTTCGAGATGTTCGAAGCCATGATGGACCGCGTGGAAGATGAAACCTTGCGCTACCTTTTCCTCATGCGCACGCCCGAGGAAGAGGAGGAAATGATCCGGCAATATCAGCAGCGCAAGCGGCGCGAACAGCGGGAAATGCAAATGATCGGCGCGGGGGCCGTGGAGAAACCGCAGCAGGTCATCCGGCGGGAAAAGATTGGGCGCAACGATCCCTGTCCCTGTGGGAGCGGCAAGAAATACAAGAAGTGCCATGGGGCGGGGGGGGCTGTAGCTGCCGCGCCTGCGGCAGCCGGGCCCAAGGGTGCAGGGCTGGCAAAACCTGAGGCGGGGGCTAAAGCGTAGCCGGATTTGCGCTTATTCAGGGGATCACGTTACTCCTGTGCGGACTCGGCAACAAAACGCTGGAGACAAGCCAAGTAGCGCTCGCCGCCGACTTCCATCAGGTTGTTGTGACCTGCACCTTCGATGGGGTAGAAGCGCTTGGGTTCAGGCGCCGCCGCAAAGAGTTGCTGACCCATTCGAAACGGCACCACCTCATCGCGCGTCCCGTGAACAATCAGAATCGGCGCGTGCACCTCGCGAATCTTCTGGAGTGAGTCGAAGCGGGACTTCACCACATACGCGATGAGCGGAATGGCGAACATTCGCCGCGCCATCGCCCGCGCGTTGGTGAAAGAACTCTGGACGATTAGACCTCCGCACGGCCGGCGAGACGCCAGGTTCACCGCCACCGCGCCGCCCAGGGAATGGCCATAAATGATGATGTCTTCAGCGCGGAAATGCCGCTGTTTTATCAGATAGTCGTAGGCCGCGTCGGCATCCTGGTAAACGCCCGCTTCATCGGGTTTGCCCTCGCTTTTGCCGTACCCCCGATAATCGACGGCAAGAATGTTGACCCCGATCTTCGCGAGCGCCCTCAGATGGTCAAGGCCGTATCCGATGTTTTCCGCGTTCCCGTGAAACCAGAGGAGGACTAGTTTTGATGCGGGGAGGGAACGGTAGAAGGCGTTGATTCTGACGCCATCCTCGGTCAGCAGCCAAACCTCTTCAACGTCCCGTTCGACGATCGGCGATGGGGGGAACCCGTCAGGATAGCGCGGTGGAAAGTAGATGAGTTGATTCTCAATAATCCGAAGGGAGACGACCGCAATCAGAATCCCGGCCCCGACTGCCACCAGAACCATCGTCAAGAGTCTCTTCACCTTCGCGGCGCTCTCCATCCCGATTCAACCGGCTCCGGCGCTCATTCGAAGTGAGGCCCGGCCTCATCCCCTCGTGGAGTGAGGCCGGGCCGTAAGGATTATTGCCCGTCACCGCCATCGTCGGGGGAGATGACCACAAAAACGCCATTCCCTTGACGGTTGATTCGCAGCAGCGTTTGGCCTTTCGCTTGCGCGGCCAGTTTGTTGAAGTCGGCCACGTTGCGCACCGGTTGACGGTTGATCCCTTCGATCACATCGCCCTCCTGAACGGATTGAGCGGCCGGGCTATTCGGATCCACTTGGGCAATCACTACGCCCATCGCATTTGCGGGCAGACCCAACTGATCACGGATCGAGGGAGTGAGGTTCTCCACGGTGATGCCACGAAGAGTCCCCTGCTGAACGCCTCCGCCACCACCGACACGAGCGCTGAGGTCGGAAGGGCGCTCGCCTAGCGTCACCTTGATGGTCATCGGTTGGCCATCACGCAAGATGTCCAACGTGGCTATGCCGCCGGGGCTCAGGTTCGTCACCTGGATAGTAAGTTGGCCGGCATCCGGTATGGCCTGGCCGTTCAATTTGCGAATGATGTCACCGGCCTTGAGCCCGGCTTTGTCGGCGGGCCCGCCCGGGGTCACGTCTTCGGCGAGGGCGCCCACAGTATCCGGCACTTTGAATTGCTTCGCTAACCCATCATCCAAGTCCCGGATCGAAACGCCGAGGTATCCGCGGCTCACTTTTCCTGTCTTGATCAAATCCTCCATCACGTGCTTCGCCATGTTGGAAGGTATGGCAAATCCGATGCCGACGGAACCGCCTTCGCCACCCGGCCCCGAATTGCCGCTCAAGATGGCGGTGTTAATGCCCACCACTTGGCCGTGCACATTTACCAGAGCTCCCCCGGAGTTCCCCGGGTTGATCGCAGCATCGGTCTGGATGAAATCTTCGATTCCATTCTGGCCCTCAATGCGGTTACCGGAGCGGCGCAAGGCGCTCACGCTGCCGCGCGTCACGGTGAAATACTGCCCAAAGGGATTTCCGAATGCCATGACCGTCTCGCCAACCTTGAGTTGGTCGGAATTGCCGAAGGGGGCAGTGGGCAGGCCGTTTCCGTCAATCTTGACGACGGCGACGTCCGTTTGGGGATCTGCGCCCACAACTTTGCCCTTAAACGTCCGTTTGTCGGAGAGGGTCACCGAGATTTCTGTCGCCTTGGCAACCACGTGATTATTGGTAACAATGTATCCCTCGGGCGACACAATCACGCCGCTACCCAGCGCGTGTTCGCGCTGCTCGCGGGGAACTTGGGGAAACATGTTCCCGAAAAACTGCCGGAAAAACGGATCGCTCAGAAAAGGTGATTGTTGAACTTTAATAACCTGGGTGGACTGAATCGCCACAATGGCGGGCGTAACCGCTTGGGCGATTCGTTCGTACGCTTGGTTCTGCCGCTCCAAGACGTCGATATCGGGTCCATCCAACCCCTTTCCCTGGGCCAGAGCAAAACCCGGAAACAGGTGATTCCCCTGGTAGAGCATTAACGACAACCCCAAGGTCAAGACCCCGATCAACGTCAGACTCAAACCTCCCAAGTTTTCCCGCAAGAACCGTTTGTCAAATCGCATGGAATCTTCCTCCTTCAGACGACCGGTTGAATCTCTTTGCCGGTTAGTCTTGCCGGGTGTCACACCGGTCGTTGCATTCGCGCGAGGTAAATCCGCCTCGACGCGTTATGAGAGCCCACCACCGCCGTGTCAGCTCGCCCGATGATTATTTCGGGGCATCTTAAAGCAAAGCCCCTGAGTTATTAGACGGAATCTACTTCTTTATGTCATCAAGGCAGGTGGTCCGTCAATTCCCTCACGTAATATTTCTCCCTCGCAATTTTTTGAAATTCCAACCTAACCCTTATATTAAACCACTACTATTATTGATGCCTGAGCAGGGAATAAGGGTTGACTCGTCGTTGGGACGGGGATTCATCCTTCGCCCCAAAAGATCGTCACAGACTGTGCCCCCTCCCCACCAAGCCAGGAGAAATACGGGGCATTTAGGAGGAAGCGCCTGAGGGCCGAAGCATCTCGATGAGGGTCGTGGCGACTTTCGGGTCGTATCGACCCTTTTCCATCCCTTTGCGAATTTCACTGATTGCCACTCGAGTGTCCCAAGCCTCATGATAGGGCCGCCACGAAGTGAGCGCACTGTAGGCCTCCGCCACTGCCGTGATGCGCGCCCCCAGGGGAATATCTTCACCATGCAGGCCGTCCGGATATCCCGTTCCATCCCATGCTTCGTGATGATGAAGTACAATTTCCAAGAGATGGGGATCGACGTAGCCCATGCGGCGGCAGGCAGCCACACTCTCGTGTACATATTTCTCGATCAACTTCGACTCTTGATCGGTCAAGCTGCCCGCCCGATTCAGTACGTGGTGCTCCACGGCTTGCTTGCCCATGTCCTGGAGGTAGCCTGCCAACAGAATGGTCTTCTTCATCTCTTCGTTCAACTTCAGCCGATCGGCCAGGGCGTAGGAGAGAAGCGCCACAACGCGGCAATGGCCTATAGCCCCATCCAAAGCTTCCACCGCTAATACCACTTCCTCCGGTATTTCAATGAGCGACTCCGCCTGCGCGTAAGCTGCCGCTATCGCCGGAGGTATCACGGCCGGGTCCCTCCAGCGGTCCTTGAGACCCGTCACCTCATAGACAGTGATCTTTTGTAATTTCCCTTTGAGCTGAATCTTCTCAAACTCATCGCGTTTGAAGTTGGCATCCGCATAGGCCAGCTTGATCTCGGTGGATTGGGGGTCCAAAGCGAGGGCCCGCTCAAAATAGCGAATGGCTGTGGTGGCATCGTGGAGTTCAAAATTCGCTTTGCCCAATTCATAAAGAAGCTCCGGACTTTCACTTTCCCGCGCGAGTCTCTCTTCCAGGGCAGTCATGCGCTCAAGCAACTCGTGGTCTGATTGCCGGCCGAACCCCACGTTGCGGAGCTGGTTGGCGACCACAAAGGGCTCCACGGCATGAAACGTCGGTTCGTCGATGTAAACCTTGGTCGGTTCACAAATCTCCTCGAGCCGCTTCGCCACGTTAACGCGGTCACCCACCGCACTGTAAGCTTGCCGCCGCACTCCCAGCATGCCAACCACCGTACTTCCGGTCGCGATCCCAATACGCATACGCCACGGCAGGTTCAGTTTCTTGACGTTTTGCTGCATCCTGAGCCCGGCCAAAACGGCCAGGAGGGCATGACGGTCGTAATCCATGGGTGCACCAAATTCCACCATGATCCCGTCACCCATGTATTTGTCAATGTGACCGCGGAAGAGATCCACGATGGGCTCGATTTGTCCAAGAAAACGGTTGAGTTCCTCCAGCACCACGTCCGCGCGGTTCCTGTCGGAGTACGCTGTGAAGTTGGTGAGATCTGTGAACATAATGCTGATCTCGCGCTTTTCGAACCGCAGCTTTCCCTCCGTGGCCAACTTCGCGACCACCGGATCCATCGTGGCGTACAGGGCTTTCTCCACTTTCTCTTTCATCTCTTCGGTAACGCGGCTTCGTTTCAATTCATCGTAAAGCTGGCGCGTTTCCTCGAACCCTTTGGCAAGTCTTTCTTGCAGCGATCCAATTGCGGCGCTGGCCAGAATTAGAAACCCTCCCCAAGTCGCCAACACCAGTAGGGCGTTCATCCGCGTTCCCTGTACGGCAAAATCGCCCGGCCGGTAATAAGCAAACAGAATGCCCGACAAGAAGCAAAGAACGGCGCCCATCACGGCTTTACGCTTGCCCAGAAAGTAGGCGGCCGATAAGACGGGGAGATAGAAAAAGTTGAGGAAGGCAATCTTATATGGGAAGAGATAAAAGACAGCTCCGACGATGGCCACCACCAGAATGATGAATAGCCCTTCCAAATGCCGGACGATGAAATTGCGAAATTGGAGCGGCCAAGCTCCTCGTAAGCCAAACGGTACGGCGATCTCATCAACCGATGGCGGTCGAATGTCTGGGTTTGCCATGGCTTGCCTTATCCTACCCCACTCGAATTTAGACACCAAAAGTCTTGGCGCGTACTATATCTTTGGATTCTCGAAAGGGCAAGTTGCGTTTGTGTATGCTCAGTACGCTCTCCTTATTAATTTTACGGTAATCAACCTTTCTGGCTCATTTCCGCCTGCCTTCGCCCGTTGTCACGCCATGGGATCTTCAGTAGTATCCAGCCCCCTGGACCTAATAAGGACATATAATGTGTTCCACGTTGGTGCCCCGGCATGTCGCGGGAGATTGATTTGGGTAAGGCACTTTTATTCTTGAGAAGGATCTTCCGTTGGATGGCCCGGCCGACATAAAACCCATGATGCGTTTCCTCAAGCGCCTGTTCCTATGGGTCTCTGTCGTCTTGCTGCTCGCCATTGTGGGCGGCGGCGTGTGGCTCCGCTGGCGCACTCGTGCAAGCCTTCCCGTCCTTGATGGCGCGATTCCCACGCCGGGGCTTTCGGCGCGGGTGGAAGTTCTACGAGACGCGCGTGGTGTTCCCCATATCCGCGCCCAAACTGTTGCGGACGCTCTTTTCGCTCAGGGTTACGCCACGGCTCAAGACCGTCTATGGCAAATGGATTTGAGCCGACGGAAGGCTGAAGGAGAGCTTTCAGAGATCTTTGGTGATCGCACTCTGAGCCTGGACATTGAAAGCCGCACGCTGGGCTTCCCACAGGTGGCGGGAAGAGCACTCGCCGACCTCTCACTGGACGAGCGCCGTCTCCTTAATTCGTATGCTCGCGGTGTCAATGCCTTCATCGAAAGCCATCGCGACCGACTCTCCTTAGAATTCCTGATGATGCGATACCAACCCCAACCATGGCGCGAAATCGATTCGGTGGCCGTTGCTTTGAACCTTGCGACGGCGTTAAGCCAAAGCTGGGAGGGCGATTTGATGCGCGAGCATATCGGGGCCAAGTTGAGGAAAGAGTTCTTTTCCGACGTATTCCCTGACCACTCTGCACTCGACGTGCCGGTTGCTGATGTCCCTGCCTCGAAGCAGCAGGGCCAGAAAAGAGTAGGTACCAATCTGGGCAACGACCCCTCCCAGAACAACCCTCTCACCGAGGCATTTTCCCCAACCAGAATGGAATCCCCGGGTGGGGTCGGGAGCAATAACTGGGTTGTGAATGGATCTCACACGAAATCCGGCAAGCCGCTGCTCGCGAACGATCCCCATCTTGCTCACAGCATCCCCAGCGTCTGGTATATGATTCATCTCAAAGCGCCCGGGCTCGATGTGACCGGCGTCAGTCTTCCCGGGCTGCCTCTCGTTATCATAGGTCACAATGAACGTATCGCCTGGGGCATGACCAACACGGCGCCCGACGTTCAAGATCTCTACATCGAGAGCTTCAATTTCCGTGACCCCAAGAAATATTTGCATAACGGCCAGTGGGTGGATGCCGACGTACGCGATGAGAGCATCAAAGTTCGCAACCAGCGTGATTACCATCTCACCATCACGGTCACGCGGCACGGACCGGTCATATCGCACGACGGCGACCGTGACCTTGCCTTGCAATGGACATTGCTCCGCCCTCACGTGGTCCGCCTGCCCTTCCTGCGCATCGATCAAGCAACCAACTGGCAGGAGTTCACCGCAGCCCTCCGCGACTTCAATGTGCCGATGCAGAATTACGTTTATGCCGATTCCGAAGGCAACATCGGCTACTACGCCGCGGGGCTTGTACCCATCCGCAAACATGGCGATGGCGCCGTCCCCCTGCCAGGCAGCACCGACGACTTCGAATGGACTGGCTTCATCCCCTTTGATGAACTTCCCCACTCCTTTAATCCCCCGAGCGGGATGATCGCAACTGCCAACGGGCGCATCGTTCCTGACAATTATCCGTATTTCATTACAGCAAAGTGGGAAGCTCCGTTCCGCACCGCGAGAATATTTCAACTCCTCCGCGAGGGAGGTTCCTTCACTTCATGGGATATGCTGCGGATTCAAACCGATATCCTAAGCCTCGAGGATGAGTGGCTGGCCAAGCGGCTCCTCGCGGCAGCCGGCCAGCAACCGCCTTCAAGCCCTGAACCCCGGTTTGCGCTCAGTGTCTTGAGAGATTGGGACGGTGAAGCGCGCGCGGATTCCGCTGCGACGCTGGTCTTGGAGGTTACCCGGCACGCCTTGCTTGTCCGCATCCTGAAATCGAAGCTGGGTGACAGCCTCTCCGAGTATCATTGGCCGATGAGCACGATATTCCTTCAGAATGTCCTGGAGCAAAACCTCTCGCGTTGGCTCCCCCCGGGCGATACAGACTTCAATATGACCCTGATGAGAAGCCTGGATGAAGGAATCCGCCAAATCCCCGCCCTGGTTCACAGCCAGAATCATGCGGCCTGGAGATGGGGTGATACGATCCCCCTGACCTTTCACCATCCTTTGAGTGGCGGATTACCGCTCTTGGGGCGATGGCTGGACGTTGGGCCTTTCCCCCAGGCGGGAACCGGCACGACCGTGAAGCAAACGACTCCTCACCTGGGGCCTTCCATGCGCATGGTGGTGGATTTCTCCGACTTAGACCAGTCCGTGCAAAACATCACGTTGGGAGAGTCTGGCCAGGTTCTTAGCCCCTATTACCGTGACCAGTTTTCCGCATGGTACGACGGAAGAAGCTTCCCGATGCTGTTCAGCGATGCGGCCGTGGAAAAGGGCGCTGTTCACAAACTCGTCTTGGAACCTAGTCAATGAAGGCGTTAGACCGGGTTTCTCACGAGGGGTTACGCAAGCCAAAAGGATCACACGTAGATGAGATTAATCTTCCCGCACTATGCCTCGAATGGCCGACGAGAACCTCGCTGGTCATCTGCGACGGTACAACCTTCGTACATCCACGGCTTCCTGTTACTCCTCTGCCTCATGATGGGTTGCACGGGTGGTTTGCGGGCTGCTCAAGGGCTCACCCCACGGCTGCTCGAGCTTGTATACACAGTGCGAGTGGAACGTCCAACGACTCATTTGGTTGGCATTGATATTGTTGCCCAGCAGGTGGAAACAGCGAATCTCAAATTCGTTATGCCGGCCTGGGGACCGGGCCGCTACGCGATTTATGATTTCGCCAAAAATGTTCAGGAGTTCTCTGCTGCGGGCGCGGGCGATCATCCCTTGCCATGGATCAAACTCGACAAGCAAACGTGGCGCGTGGATGCCGGCCAGGCCGGGGGAACCGTTCATGTCCATTACAGAGTTTTTGCGAATGATCTCACCGGGTCGTTCTCTCAGGTTGACAGCGTGCACGCCAACTTGAATGGCCCCTCAGTTTTCATGTATGTGGATGAGCATAAACCAGACCCCATCACGCTAAGAATTGAGGCTCCTGCTGAATGGAAGGTCATCAGTGGGTTTTCGACTTCCCCATCGGAGCGAACCTTTCGCGCACGCAATTATGATCTTCTGGTGGATACACCGCTTGAAATCTCCGGTGATTGTTCCGTCGACCATTTTCAAGAACAGGGGAAGACCATTGAGGTTGCGATTCACACTTACAACGATGATGATAATGATCGATCCCGTCTTCTCGCCGGGCTAAAGAAACTTGTGCACGTTGAAATGGCGGCAATGCCCCCGCCGGATCTTGAGCATTACCTTTTCATTTTCCATTTTGTACCGGACATCTCCGTGGGAGATGGCATGGAGCATTTGAATTCGGCACAGATCATCATTCAGGGCAGTGTCCGGGAGAGCACGCAGGAAGCGCTGGAGACGGCGGCGCATGAATTCTTCCACCTCTGGAACGTGAAGCGACTCCGCCCCGCAGCATTGGGACCTTTCGATTACACCCGCGAGAATTACTCGCGCTCTCTCTGGTTCGCGGAGGGCATCACCACTTATTACGGTTACTTCTTCCTCCTCCAATCCGGACTCTGGACGCGGGCACAGTTCCTAACTCATCTGGCGAATGAAATTTACACGCTGGAAAGGGAACCCGGCACAAAACTTATGTCGGCGGAATCGTCCAGTTTCAGTGCTTGGTTCTTTGACCGTTCACCCCAGATGCAGGAAACGAATTTCGCCAACACCACAATTTCCTACTATAACCAAGGCGCACTTCTGGCCATGTTGCTGGATTTGGAAATTCGCTCGCGCACCCAAGGACACAAGTCCCTGCTGGACATGATGCGGTTCATGTACCACGAGTTCTACGAGGCCCCCGGAACGAGCTACTACGGACCGGGCCGGGGTTTTGAGGAAAAGGACGTGGTGGAGGCTTTGAATTCCATCACCGGCTCGGACTTCGCGCCATTCTTCGAGCGTTACGTCAGCGGGACTGATGCCCTCCCGTATAGGGAGACCCTGGCGCTGGGGGGCCTTCAGCTCCGCACGGAGACGCCCCCGGACGCTGCTCCATCCTTGGGTGTGGCGGTTCAACCCGAGAGCCGGGGAACACGCATCGTTTCGATTAATCCCGGCGGTGCGGCCGACCGGGCCGGACTCAGCCGCGACGACTTGCTGATCGATATCGACGATCAATCGTTGGCGACGGAGGAGCTTGCGACCCGCCTCAAACCCTATCCGGTGGGCGCCAGGGTCCCGATCAACGTAGAGCGGCACGGGCGCCGTGAAAGAATTACGGTGACGCTGGACCCACCCATCCCCAGCCTGTATTCCATCGTCCCTTTGCCTTCGGCGACGCCTGAACAGGTGGCCATAAGGGAGGCTTGGCTTGCTGCGCACTAGAGGGGGGGTTCTTCAATTTCCTTACTTTCTGATTTAAAGTACCGGGCGAACATCTCGCGTAAAGTCTCGGCTTTCGTTTTGGCAGCCATAATCCTGTGGCTGATGCCGGGTTGGCAGGGTTGTGCCCGTAGTTCTACCCCCGACCTCCAGAGTGTGGACGTGGAAGCGCTTATTCGAGCAGGCCACTGGAAGAGAGCTCGTGCCATTCTTGAGCCTCAAGTCAAGGCCCATCCCCAAGACCCCAGGGGTTGCTACCTGCTTGCGGAAGTGAAAATATCGTTCAACGATTTTGACGGAGCGCTTTCGCTTGCCCAACATGCCGTCGACCTCGACGGCAAGGATTCAGACTTCCACCTGAAGTTGGGCCAGGTTTTTGGAGAAATGGCTGCTCGGGCCAGCTTTTTTTTGGCCGGATCGCTGGCGGTGAAGTTCCGAAAAGAAGTGGAAATCGCCATACAACTCGATTCCAGGAATTTGGACGCGCTGGACTCCATGATGCAGTTTAAGTTTCAGGCGCCCGGTCTGATGGGGGGAAACAAGGACGAAGCACGGGCCTTGGCAGAAAAAATAACCCTTCTCGACGCCAGTAAAGGATACCTGGCCCACGCGACGCTCGCGGAGCTGGAAAAGAATCCGGCCCAGGTGGAAGCATACTTCTTGGAAGCGGTGCAAGCCAACCCCAAGAATTACAGTGCGCTTATGGCGCTCGCGAAGTTTTACTGTCAACCGCCCCACGCAAAATATGATGAGGCCACGAAATACGCCCAGTCCGCCTTGCAGCTCGATCCAACGCGTATTGGGGCGTACGGGATCCTGGCGCGAGTTTTCGCCCTCCAGGAACGGTGGGGCGATCTTGAGCAAATCCTTGCCACCGCGGAAAAAGACGTTCCGGATGACTTGCGCCCGTTTTATGAAGCTGCCCAGGCATTATTGGAAGTCGGCAAGGAGTTTCCGAGAGCTGAGGGCTACGCGAAGAAATATCTTTCGCAGGAGCCGGAGGGCGAGGAACCGGACAACGCGGAGGCGCACCGGTTGTTGGGGCTGGTGTTCGAGAGGGAAGGCCGGAAGGGCGAAGCGCGCGCGGAAATTCAGACCGCCCTCCGGCTCAGGCCCAACTTCAGAGCCGCAAAGGACGATCTGAAAAGATTGGACAACCGATAGGCCGTCGCGTTTCATTGCGACTTCCTTCGCCGAACCAGGTGAACCAGCAGCACCACCACCGCGCAGCCCCCCACGATCGCTAGAGCCATGCGATCCATTCGGCCCACGAAGCTGACAAGTTTGCCCCAGTTGCTCCCAAACAGAAAACCTACATAACCGATGACCAGTGCCCAGCAAACCGCGCCCGCGAAACTAAAAAACAGAAAGGTCGAAAAAGGCATGCGCAAAACACCGGCCACAATTCCTGCAAATACGCGCAAGCCCGTGATGAAACGTGCCCCAAAGACCGCCCAATGACCGTACTTGAGAAAAATCCTTTGGGCATTATCGTACCGCTTCGCAACCCGGGGAAAACGCGACAGAAACTGCTTGACCACAGGGGTGCCGCCGTACCGGCCGAGCAAATAGCCAAGACTGGCGCCTGTTGTCGCCCCGGCAATGGCGGTAAGAATCGCCGGCAGGATGTGGATCTTGCCTTGATAGGCGAGAAAACCGGCAAACAAAAGCACGGTCTCACCGGGAATGGGGAGGCCAATGTTTTCCGACATCACGCCAAAGAAGACTACCCAGTACCCGTAGCGTGCGAAGAAGTCAGACAACATTTGGAAAATTGAATTGGCCACGACTTCCGCGATTATGCACGAAGTTGGGCTTTCCCCCCAGAGGATTCTGAGCCTATTGGGGGGTACATGATTAAGTGACGGTTCTCGAGTAGCGCCGCCATCTTGCCGGCACTGAGAAATGCCGCCGGGACGGCGGCGCTCCAAAGAGTGGGCCAGGCCGACCGCCGAACAACGGCTTCCCCTTGCTCCGTCCCCACTGTAGCGCCCCCGTCACTGTTGTGCCCCCTGGAGTCTCATTGGCGAAACATCTGCGCGACCCACTTGCAGCGTTTGCTGGAGAAATTGATGGTACCCTACAATGCCGTTTCGCAAAGCCAACGCCTGGAGAACGGTGGGCAGGCGTGTGCACGAATCAGCTGGGAGGAATCATCATGATGGATGCGAGTGAATTCGCCGACAGGGTGGCGGTGGTAACGGGCGGGAGCGAAGGCATCGGATATGATTTCTGCCGCACCCTTTGTGAGGTTGGTTGCGAGGTCTATTTCTGTTCCCGAAATGCCGAGAAGGGCCAATTGGCCGCCAAAGCTCTGGGAAGGCGAGCCCACTACTATCAGACCGACCTGACTGCGCCGAACCAAATCAAGGCTTTCGCGGCCTATGTGAGCGAATTAGCAGGGCGTGTCGATTACCTCGTCAATAATGCCGCGAATGACGACAGGATTAAGTTTGATGACCTTACGGTCGAGGAGTGTGACCGTATGTGGGCCTTGAACTTGCGATCCTTCCTGCTTATGTCCAGAGCCTGCCTGGAATTAATGCGACAAGGAGAAGGTAAGAGTATAGTCAACATCAGCACTTCCAATTACATGTTCGGTCTTGAACCCTTTACGATTTATAACGCCACAAAGAGCGGGATCCTTGGTTTCACGCGATCACTGGCGCGTGAACTGGGCAAGGAGGGGATCCGGGTGAACATGATCAGCCCGGGATGGATCATGACGGAAAAGCAACTCCGCAAATACGTGACGGAGGAAGACAAACAAGCGCTGCTTCGAGAGCAATCCGTCAAACACTTGATTGAGGCGAAGCACGTCTCCCCCGTCATGCTCTTCCTGTTGAGTTCCGCTGCGTGCGCAATGAGCGGTCAGAACCTGGTGGTCGATGGTGGAAGGTACTTTCAATAGCCCTGCCGGAATTTGACAGGGCCGCAAGCATGGTTTAATCTAGTACTTCAGGACTACACCGCTCGGGCTGTATTGAAAGACATTCCAAACTTTGCCGAAGGCGGCGCCGCCTACCGGCGGTGAACTTTCTTCCCCTCGGAAGAAAAGGTGGCGTACCTTCGATACTTTCAGAATCCGAGGAGGAGTTATGCCGTTCACACTACCCGCGCTGCCGTATGCTCCCGATGCACTGGAGCCTTCCATCGACAAGATGACGATGGAAATTCACCACGGGAAACACCACGCTGCCTATGTGACCAACCTGAATAAAGCCCTTGAATCCGCGCCCGAACTGGCTAACAAGAGGCTTGAGGAGTTGCTCGCCAATAACTGCGCGATTGTCCCAGAATCGATCCGGACCGCCGTCCGCAATAATGGCGGAGGGCACGTTAATCACTCCATGTTCTGGCAAATCATGGGACCCTACGCCGGTGGCCACCCCAGCGGCACGCTCGCCGCGGCCATCAACAGCACCTTTGGAAGCTTCGACACCTTCAAAGAGAAACTCTCTGCTGCCGCCATGGGCCGCTTTGGCTCGGGATGGGCCTGGCTCGTCGCCCACAGCGGCAAGCTCGACATCTACTCCACCGCCAACCAGGACAGCCCGGTTATGGAAGGCAAATCTCCCGTCATGGGCGTCGATGTTTGGGAGCACGCTTACTACCTGAAGTATCAGAATCGGCGAAATGAGTACCTCGCCGCATGGTGGAATGTGGTGAATTGGCCCGAAATCGAAAAGCGCTTCCATGCTGCGAAGTAGATCACCAAAGGGGGACTTCCAAGTTCCTCGGAGGTGAAGGCGATTGAGCCGGGCGAGCCGGCGCTGAGGTTCAGCCTTAGGCGCCGAAAGTGTTCCATGCAAAATCCGGGGCGGCAGCGCGTCTCGCCCGCCGACTCATGCCGACTGATTCGGCGTAGCTATTCCTTGGATCGAAGCTGCTGTAACGCCCAGCTCGCATGTTCACGCACGACGAGCTCGGGATTGTCCGCTGCCGCCTCGAGCCAGGGGATAAACTGGCGATCACCTGAATTCCCCATCACCACGCACAAATTACGCAGCCAGCCGCGGTATTTCGCGCGTTTGAGGGGCGACCGCACAAAGACTCGCTGAAAATCTTTTTCAGTGATCGACGCCAGCGCTTCTATGGCGGGACTGAAAAGCGAAAAATGCTCGGTGGTTGAGAGCTGAGAGACGGGTTCGCCTTCAGTCATACGTTTCGCAAGTGGGTCGAGTGATTTGATCTCAACGTGCATGGGCTGGAATTCGGGAAGGTCAGTTGTCGCCGCATGCCTCTCGGGAGAACTGGCGCCGGAGTGCTCATCGCGCGCGGCATTGTCGTGCAATGGATCGCTGACCATGGACAACGGACGGCTATTCCAGGGACAAACGTCCTGGCAGATGTCGCAACCGAAGAGATTCCTGCCGATTGCCGTCCGAAATTCCTCCGGGATTGCGCCCTTAAGTTCGATATTGAAGTAGGAAATACAACGTGACGCGTCCATCACGTAGGGCTCAACCAGCGCTCCCGTGGGGCAGGCTTCAAGGCAGCGTGTGCAGGAGCCGCAGCGGTCCGGCGCGGGAAGATTCAATTCCAATTCCAGATTGGTAAGAATCACGCCCAAGAAAAACCATGACCCTTTCTGTTCATTGATGAGGCACGTGTTCTTGCCCATCCATCCAATCCCCGCGAGCCGTGCGAACGCACGCTCCACAACGGGCCCCGTATCCACGTAGACGCGTGTCTCCACATTCACCGTCAGTTTTTCGATGGCCATCCGCAATTGTTCCAGTTTGCCGCGCATCTCATCGTGGTAGTCCTTTCCCCAAGCGTAGCGCGAAACCCATGCCCGCGAGCGCACATCCACGGCCGGGGCGCCACGAGAACTCGAAACCTCTTCCCCCTCGGTTGGGTCAGCGATGTCCGTGGAATAAGCGTGGGGAGTGTTGTAAATCAGTCCCACGCAGATAATGGATTTTACCGAGGGCAGGACCCGCCGCGGATCCTCGCGCCGGGGATCCGCAAGGTAATGGATCTCCCCGCCGTATCCCTTCTTGACCCACTGCGGGAGAAACTGTAAATCCTTGAGGGCCGAGGGCGGCGCAATCCCCACAAGGTCGAAGCCCACCTCTAGGGCGGATCGTTTGATGGTGCTCGCCGTGAACATGAATAATCATGTTAACCCGGCGAGAGCTCCGGTCAGAGGATATTATTGAGGCGGATCAGATTGCAAAAAGGAGTTCGCGTGCCATTCGAGAAGATCACTTCCGCAGAACTCTTTGAATGGAGAGTGCACGTCCGGTTTCAGGGTCTGCTTCCAGGAGCGCGGCGCAGAGACGAACCTCGCCCTTGGCAACTTCAAAGCGTGCCGGTAATTGATTCAGGAATTTTTGGATAACAGCCTGCCGTTCCATACCGATTACAGATTCGTAAGGACCGGTCATGCCGAGGTCTGTAATGTAAGCAGTGCCCTGGGGAAGCACCGTTTCGTCAGCGGTGGGAACATGCGTATGCGTTCCCAGGACAGCCGACACACGCCCATCAAGGTACCAACCCAAGGCTTGCTTCTCGGAGGTCGCCTCGGCGTGCATATCCACAATGCGGATCTTCACATTCTCCGGAATGCCGCTGAGCAGCGCATCCGCCTTTCGAAAGGGGCAGTCGAGGGCTGGCATAAAGACGCGGCCTTGCAGGTTGATGACGGCATAACCGATCCCCGCGGCAGTCTTCCCCACAAAAAGGCCATGGCCAGGAGCGTCCGCGGGGTAGTTGGCAGGCCGCAACAAACGGCCGTTAATTTGGTCGTGGAGATAAGGATAAATCTCTTTCTTGTCCCAAATATGATTGCCGGAAGTTAAGACAGCGATGTCCAGGTCGAGCAACTCTTCCACCAGGGGAGGAGTAATCCCAAACCCCCCGGCAGCATTCTCCGCGTTGGCCAGGACGAGGTCGGGTTGCAACTCTTCCCGCAGAAGCGGCAGAGTTTCTTTGACGATACGCCGGCCGGGCTGCCCAAAAATGTCACCGATGAAGAGAATTCGCATAAATGCAGTGGCTAGTGGTCAGTGGTTAGTGGCGAGCAGTCAGCTACGGTCCACTGACCACTGCCCTAGTTTTTACCGACTGAACTTTGCGTGGCTGCTATCCACTAGCCACTAACCACTAATCACTGCCCTTCAAGATTTCGTCAAGCGCGTCTGTGTATTCTCCAACTTTCTGGTCCATGTGTTGGGTGACTTCTTCATACCGGGCCTTCAACTGATGGTACTCATCCGCCACATTGAGCGCCGCGAGCATCGCCACGCGCAAGGTATCAACCGTGCGAGTACGCTCCGCAATGGAGCGCATCTTCTTATCCAAGTACTGCGCGAGCTTCTGAATGTATTCCTGGTTGAGGTCTCCCCGCATGAAATATTCTTGGTCATAGATTACGACCCGGATGCTCCGGGGTTCCTTTGCCACGATGGATAGCAACCTCCTTTGCTAGAATCAGTGCTTTGCGGCTAGTGGATAGTGGATGCTTGCTATCCGTCAGCCATTATGCACTATCCACTAACCACTGCTCCCGGACTCCGAATTTGTCAACAAGTCAATCCGCTCCAGCAGTTTCTCGACGCGAGCGCGAACATCCTCACGTTCCCTGCGCAAAGCGATCAATTCTCGTTCCATCGCGCTGAGGGTTTGAGCGCGTTCCTTCGTTTCCACTTTGAGCTTTTCGACTTCCTGCTCGAGGGCACGCTTCTCCGTCTGGGTCCGCTTGAAGAGCTCAATCGCCCTCAAAAGTTTTTCTTCCAGTCGTTCAAACTGCTCGTTTGGATCCGTCACGCGCTCCTCATTGCCGATTGCCGATTGTCGATTGCCGGTTGAACCAAAGGAAGTCCCTCAGTTTTCAACTCTCTGACTTCAGTTAAAAGCGTTTACTGACTACTGATTACTGATATGTGACAATTTCCAATCGAAAATCGGCACTCGACCATCGGCAGTTTCTAGCCCCGCAGATGCGCTCCTAACCCTTCGAGCGCCGTGAGTAACCGTTGGCTCAATCCGCCAACCTCCTCGCTGGTCAAAGTGTGAGTTTGACTCTGAAAAGTGACCCGCAACAAAAGGCTGTAGTGCCGGGGGGGAATTGTGCCGCCGCGGAAACGGTCCACCGGGCGGAAGCCGCAAATCTCCGCCAGGGCCAAGCCGGCGATCGCCGAAGAAAGGCGGGTATAAGGTAGCTCGTCCGGCAGCACCAGCGAGAAGTCTCGTTCCACTGCGGGAAATTTGGAGATGGGCTGAAACTTTCGGGAGCGAAGAGGAAAATCCAGGAGACGCTCAAAATCGATCTCGGCCACCCAAACTTCCTGGCGCAACTTGTACTCGCGCGCCACATCATCGTGGATTTTGCCAAAAACCGCCAACTCGACACCTTGGGAACTCATGCGTCCGCTACGCCCTTGCTGAAGATATGGGTACTCAAACGGTTCGAAAGCCAATGCCGGCACGTCGAACTCCCCTAAGATCGTTTCCAAATCACCCTTCAAATCCCAAAAGTCGAAGTCTGGCTGGCTATCGTCGACCCACTTAGGCCGGCGATGTCCCGTGGCGCCGAGCGTAAGAACACGATGCTCTTCCGGCACGCCATTCGCGCTCATATTGTATGTTTTGCCCAACTCGAAGAGCCTCACATCATTCGTGTTGCGGTCGAGGTTCCAGCGAATCGCCCTCAGCATGCTGGGAACGGTCGAGGTGCGCATGGCGGAAGCATCCTGGCTCAAAGGGTTGGCGAGCACCACCGGTAATGAAGTGGAAAAGCGCTCGCTCTCCGCCGGATCGACCATCGAGGGTGCGATGATTTCATGAAATCCCAATCCCACCAGCAAGGATGAGGTGGTCATGACCTTGCCGCGAGCAGTGTCCCTCTCGACGCGTGGCGGTGCGGGCCGTACTCGGGCTGACAAGCGGTCATAGCCGACGTGGCGCGCGACTTCTTCCACCAAATCCACTTCCTGGGAAACATCCAGCCGGAACGATGGCACGGAAACTCGGCAGCCTTCGCCGTCAACTCGTTCAACCTGAAAACCCAAGCCACGAAGGATGCGCTCAACCTCTTCTCCAGGGATTTCTGCTCCCAAAATGCGTGTAATCTCACTTCGCCCGAGCCCCAAATCCCGGGGGTGCCAAGGCCGCGGATAAACGTCGATCATTCCCCGGAGGATTTCTCCCCCCGCAATTTCCTGAATTAATGCCGCGGTGCGGTCCAGGGCCAGCGGCGCCATCTGGATGTCGGCGCCCCGCTCGAAGCGGTGCGAAGCTTCCGTGTGCAACCCCTGAGATTTCGCTGTGCGGCGGATCGACACGGGCTCAAACCACGCGCTTTCGAGCAGCACGGTGCGGGTGCTCGTGGAAATCTCGGATTCCTCCCCGCCCATCACACCGGCGAGAGCTACGGGGTGGGCACCATCCGCGATAACCAGATTATCGCGGGTCAGGGTGCGCTCCACACCGTCGAGCGTTCGCAGCGGTTCTCCGGGCTTGGCGCGCCGCACGATAATTTTATGCTGTTTTAAGCGGGACAAATCGAAAGCATGAAGAGGGTGCCCCAACTCCATCAGCACGTAATTCGTGATATCGGCAACATTGTTGATGGGCCGCTGGCCAACGGCTTCCAAGCGCTTCACCAGCCAGTCCGGGGAAGGGCCTACCTGGACGTTCTGCACGACGCGGCCGCAGTACCGCGCACAGAGATCCGGATCAGAAATCTCAATCGATACCACTCCCTGCACAGGTCCGCCCGACTCCCTCACCGAAACTTCCACTTTTTTCAGTGACTGGCGATAGTGCGTGGCAAGCTCGCGCGCGACACCATAATGGCTGAGGCAATCAGGACGATTGGTGGTGACTTCCACGTCGAGCACCCAATCATTGCCCACCCGCACCAGCGACTCGGTGTTCAAGCCGACCATGGTGAGGTCCGACTTGAGCTGACGGGGGTCGCTCGCAATATCCACGAATTCTTTGAGCCAGTTGACTGATATCTTCATCGTCAGAATTCGTAATTCAAAATTGCCTCAAGAACCGCACATCGCTCTGGAAAAAGAGCTGAATGTCATTGATGTCATACTTCATCATGGCGAAGCGGTCGATGCCCAATCCAAAAGCCCAACCCGTGTACTTTTCCGGATCGATGCCTCCGTTGCGCAGCACCTGGGGATGAACCATGCCGCAGCCCATGACCTCAATCCAGCCGCTTTCTTTGCACACCCGGCAACCTTCGCCGCCGCAAAAGATGCAACTGATGGATACCTCACCGCTCGGCTCGGTGAAGGGAAAGAAGCTGGGCTGGAAGCGCGTGCGAATCTTTTCACCAAACAGTTTCTTGGCAAAGAAGTCGAGCGTCCCCTTCAAGTCGGCAAAAGTGATATCGCTGGCAATGGCCAGGCCTTCGATCTGATGGAACATGGGTGAGTGGCTGGCATCGGGGTTGTCGTGGCGATAACACTTCCCGGGAATAATGATGTAAAGCGGCGCCCCATATTTTTCCATGGCGCGGATTTGCACGGGCGATGTGTGCGTACGCAACACGGTTTTCGCGTCGATGTAAAGCGTATCCCAATCGTCGCGCGAAGGATGGCTCTCCGGAATATTAAGCGCGTCGAAGTTGTAATAAACGGATTCAATCTCCGGGCCGCTCTCAATCCAGAACCCGAGGTTTAGGAATATCTCTTCAATTTCGCGTTGCATCTGCGTGACGGGATGCAGCGTGCCGAGGGGGCGGCAGTTGCCGGGAAGGGTGAGGGCCGCAAAGATGCCGCCCTCTCCCTGGTCGTACCTTTCGAACTGGTGGAACGAGGGTGTAGCGGGTCGAGCTAGGTTCGGCTGGTAGTCTTCAGATATGCCTGCTTGACTCGCCGTAACCCGAACTTCCTTTGCGAGTTCACCAACTTCTATGCAACTGGACGCCTTACGAAGTTCGTTAAACTGTCTGCCCACCGCTGGCTTCAAGTCCCTCGACGCTAGTTTCAGCCAGTGTTCATCGATTTGCGTCAGCAGCCCGTTCTTGCGCGCCAACCAGCGGTCGCGAAGATCTTTGCACAACTTGTCGCGCTCGGATTCGGACGCTGCGCCGCGTGAGACCAGATTGGCTCGCTCCGCCTCAATGGCCGCACGCACTTCGGTGAAGAGTGCTTCCATGCCCGCAGCATCGTTGACGTCCAACTCGACGAGCGTCTTCCGAACTTTTTCGTCGATGGTCATAGTCGGTTCTTAGGGGCGGTTCGCGAACCGCCCCTACAAATACCTCTGGGCGCGGCCATGCGCGCGCCAAAACGTAGCACGGACCCGCGTTTTTGGGGGCCGCGGCTCTTCTTTCGCCAAAACCGGAAATCTCATAGACGGAGGCCCGCCCTCAGGTTCGGGAGCGCGAGTCTAGGGAAAAACCGCAGACCTCAAAGGCGGAGGTCTGCGCTACACTTGCTGTTAACTATCGACTATTGACTATCAACTGTCGACTTTTGACTTTCAACTGCCTGCTTCACCTTACCGGCCAACTCCGTGAACGCCAACTGGTCTTTCACGGCCATCTCCGCGAGCATCTTGCGATCCAGTTCAATTCCCAGCTTTTTCAGTCCGTGAATGAACTGGCTGTAAGTGAGCTCGCGCGAGCGCGCGCCGGCGCTGATGCGCAGGATCCAGAGCCTGCGGAAATCGCGCTTTTTGCGACGGCGGTCGCGGAAGGCATAACGGCCAGCCTTATCCGCGGCTTCCTTCATCGAGCGGTAGAGCTTGCTTTTGGTGAGGAAATAGCCTTTGGTGAGCTTGGCGAGCTTTTTCCGATTGGCGCGGCGCACAGTACCGCGCTTAACTCGAGGCATGGGTTTCTCCTTTCAAAGTGGTCAGTGGTTAGTGGCTAGTGGTTAGTAAGAAACCAGCAGCCATTCGCCCTGGATTGTGCAGCGGCTTGTGGCTAGCAACTAAACACTAACCACTGCATTTGGGGCAGTGAAGGCACCCTTTTGGCCTCGGTGTAGCCTTCCCGCACCCTGAGAACCGGGATTAGGGGTTGGCAATCAGGGATTCGGCAATCCACGCCCTAATCCCTAACCCCGAATCCCTAATCCCAGTCTTTAGTTTCCGTACGGCAGCATGCGGCGAACCTGCCCCTCGTTCGCGGGCGATAATTCTACCGCTTTGGCCAGACGCCGCTTGCGCTTGCTGGCTTTGGACGTCAGGATGTGACGAGCAAAAGAATGGTGACGCATGATCTTGCCGCTACCGGTTATCTTGAACCTTTTGGCAGCTCCCTTATGGGTCTTGAGCTTGACTTTGCCTTTCGTGACCTTAGCCAAATCTATCCTCCTGAAGATCCTTGCGACCCCGCGGGCTTGGCCGAAGCCGATAGCGGCGCATTGGGTTTGACGGGGGGTGACGGGGGCGGCCCCGGCTGGCTGGCCTGGGGGCGCGGGGAAGCTCCCCCGGCCTTACCCGCCGCTTTCTTGGGCGCCAGAATGGCGGTCAGGTTTGGGCCCTCGAGCCGCGGCCGTGCTTCCACCTGCCCGGCTTCTCCTACCTCTTGGATCAAGCGATCGATCATATCAAAGCCCAAGTTACGATGCGCCATCTCGCGCCCGCGGAACATAATCGTGACCTTGACCTTGGCCCCTTCCTGGAGAAAATCCACAACCTTGTTCCGCTTGGTTTCAAAATCATGGGTCGAGGTGCGGGGCCGCATCTTGACTTCCTTCAGCCCAATGGATTTCTGATGTTTGCGCGCCTCGTGTTGCCGCTTGCTGAGCTGATAGAGGTACTTCCCGTAATTGATGATGCGGCACACAGGAGGATTGGCGGTAGGGGCGACCTCCACCAAGTCCAAGCCCTGACTCTTTGCGGTTTTCAGGGCTTCGAAGGGCGGCATGATCCCGAGCTGCGCCCCTTCTTCATCAATCACCCGGATTTCCTTGGCGCGAATCCTTTCATTCACTCGAACGAATCGGTCGGCGATAAATCTTCCCTCCCAGCCCCCACGGGGGCCCTAAAAGACTGCACGTTGCGTCCAGGTCTGGAGACCACCCGGTCTAATGCTGTCGCTAAGCTTACCATTTCGTAGCCCGGGTGTCGATAAGCTGTCGGGCCCAATCCACGAACTCGGCCAGGGGGCGAGTTCCGGCGTCGCCGGTATCTCTCCGGCGAACTGCCACACTGCGGTTCTGGGCCTCGCGATCACCCACCACCAGCATGAAGGGAATCTTCTGGAGTTGCGAGTCGCGAATCCGCGCGTTCAGCTTCTCATTGCGATCGTCCAAATGAACGCGAATCATGGCATGGTGTAGTGCTTCGACGACCTCCCGGGCATAGGACGTATGCTTATCACTGATCGGCAGCACGACGGCCTGCACCGGCGCCAACCATACGGGAAAGGCGCCCGTGTAGTGCTCTATGAGGACACCGAAGAATCGTTCGATGGACCCAAACAATGCCCGATGCACCATCACCGGAGTGTGCAAATGCCCATCCGAACCGACGTACTCCAACCCGAAGCGCCGCGGCAGGTTGAAATCAAACTGCACGGTGGTGAGCTGCCAGGGCCGGCCGATTGCGTCTACCAGTTTGACGTCAATCTTGGGGCCATAAAAAACCGCTTCGCCCGGCATGTACTTAAAAGGAATATCCATGCGCTTCAGGGTGTTCATCAGCGCGCCTTCCGCCAGGTTCCATTCCTCCACCGTGCCCGCGTAATGTTCGGGATTCCCCGGGTCGCGGGCGGAAAGCTCCACTTGATATTGATCGAAGCCGAAAGTCTTGAGCACCAGGAAGGCAAAATCCACGCAGGCCTGAACCTCGGCCTCCAGTTGCTCGGGCATGCAAAAGATGTGTGCATCATCCTGCGTGAAGCCGCGCACACGCAACAGCCCGTGCATCACGCCCGAGCGTTCGTAACGATAAACCGTGCCCAGTTCCGCCAAACGCATGGGCAACTCGCGATAACTGCGCGTGCGCGACTTGTAAATCAGAATGTGGCCGGGGCAGTTCATGGGCTTGAGCTGATACTGGTCGTTCTCCACCTCCATCGGCCCGAACATGTTCTCGCGATAAAAGTTGGTGTGACCGCTCGTTTCCCACAAATGCAGTCGCATGGCGTGGGGTGTAAAGACGAGATCGTATCCCCGAGCGGTTAGCTCGTCGCGCAGCCAGTCTTCAATTTCCCGGCGAATGACGCCGCCCTTGGGATGCCAGAAGATCAGCCCCGGTCCGGCGTCGTCTTGAATGCTGAAAAGGTCCAGATCTTTGCCCAGACGGCGGTGGTCACGTTTCTTGGCCTCTTCGATCTGTTTAAGGAAAGCATCCAGGTCCTTCTGGCTGAAGAAGGCGGTCCCGTAAATGCGTTGCATCGGATGCGATTTCTCATCACCTTTCCAGTGAGCCCCCGCCACGCTTAAAAGCTTGAATGCCTTGATCCGCCCGGTGGAAGGAATGTGCGGCCCCCGGCAAAAATCGAGGAACTTGCCGGTTCGGTAGGCAGAAAACTCCGGGTCAGCTTTTTCCTCAATCAATTGACACTTCAGGAACTCGCCCATCTGCTCGAAAACCTTCAACCCTTCTTCCTTCGGAAAATAGACGCGCTCATTGGGCAAGTTGGCCTGAACGAGCTCCTGCATCTTTGCCTCGATCTTTTTCAGATCGTCCTCAGTAAAGGGCTTTTCCCGATAGAAGTCATAATAGAAGCCACTCTCGGTGGGCGGCCCGATGCCGGGATGCGCGTCCGGGAAAAGTTCGGTGACGGCGGCGGCAAGTAAATGCGCAGAGGAATGGCGGAAAATCTCGAGCCCCTCGGCAGAAGACGGCATGATGAATTGAATGCGCCCGTCCGCTTCCAGCTTGGTCGATAGATCAACGATCCGGTCATCGAGCTTTGCCGCCAACGCATCGGCCGCAAGGCGCGGACCAATCGACTGGGCGACTTCCAGTGCGGTCGCGCCTTGGGGAAACTCTCGGATTGTCCCGTCAGGAAATGTTACATGGATGTTGGACATTGGCTAGACGACTTCCAGCTTATAAGATGCGAACTCTAACTATAACAACGAGTAGACACAATGGTCAAACGCTAGAAAGCGTGGAACTGAACAGGTACACCGGATTCTCCCTTTAGGATTGAACTGATTGAGTGAGAGGAGAAGAGTTGGCTCCCTGGGGGGGGAAGGCAGCCGTCGGGCTGACTTAAGATCGTCCCGCCATGCGTCCTCCACCTCAGCTATTTCGATCCGGTGCGCGACACGAAAAAGCCTCTGTCTCACTCTAGCTGATTGCCCCCGCACCCTCAGCATCAGGCGACCCGCAGGATCAATGTTAGGAATTCGAAGAGGAGGAAATTCTCGAGGCGAAGCCCTGGAATGATCGCTAGCCGTCATGATTGTTTATGATGAATGTCATTACATTGTCTGCTAAACGCTTTGATATCGAGCGACTTATGAAAGCCGTTCACAGGACCTTTTGTGCCGTACAACCAGTCAAAACAACCGTTTAACACAAACTCCTTAACCTTAACTCCTCTAGCTCGTATCATTTGCACGCAAATAAGGTGCCAGGGACTTTCGGACTTTTGACCTCCGGCGGTCTCGAGGACACCAAGCTTGGGCAAGGCAGCCTCAAATTGGATGATTTCTTAAGGGTAAGGCACAGGTAGTAAGGCGTAGTAAGGCTCTGACAACCTGCGCGAGGACTGTTCCGCTAGGTTCGGGGAAAACAGTCAGGGGATTTCACCAAATCACTTGCCTGAGGGCCGCAGAGAAGGCCCACACAACTCCGGCTGGAGTGATGGTTCGTCATCTTTAAGGGGAGAGGATAATTCTTTATGCCGAGAATCAGAGGTCAGCGGCTCATGAAGTACGTAGACCAAGCCGTTTGTTCGACGGCGGCAGTCGTGTTTGACACAGTGCAATTCTTCAACAAGTACCGCCCGGGTCCAACCTTCATTCCCAAGTGGTCTGATAAGCCGCTCTTGAAATCCTGGCAGAAGACCAAACCCCAATTGGGATGGCCCCGTCAGACTGACTCACTCTGCCCGGAGTGCGTGAAAGAAGCGCGCGCTAAGATTATGAATGGCGACGAGAACTGGCAGTCATTGCTCACGGAGAAGACCGGTGAGGTCAAAGCCAACATCATTGAGCGCAACGGCGAGGTCTGGATGGTGAAGGATTGCCCCATCCACGGACACTTCGAAGACATGATGGCCGTCGACGCCAAGTTCCTGAGCTGGATCGAGCGCAACTTCCCGGGCCGCGACATTCGCGCCCACAATGACGAGGGCCTGCACAATCACGGCTCCAGCTCCATCAAGCACGGTCGCGGGTCCGTGCTGACGGTGGACCTGACTAATCGCTGCAATATGATGTGCGATCCCTGCTTCATGGACGCCAACCAAGTCGGCTTCGTGCACGAGCTGACCTGGGAAGACGTCAAAGAGATTCTTGACAATGCCATCAAAATTAAGCCGCGCCGGCAGATGTCGGTGCAATTCTCGGGTGGCGAACCGACCATGTCCCCGTATTTCATCGACGCGATTCGCTACGCGCGCAAGCTCGGCTATAACAGTGTGCAGGCGGCGACGAATGGCATCGAGTTCGCCAAGGATAAAGATTTCTGCCGCCGCGCTTTTGAAGCGGGCCTGCGTTACGCCTACCTGCAATTTGACGGCATCGGCAACGACGCCAACAACCATCGCCAGGTCGGCAATCTATTCGACGTGAAGCTGCGTGCCATCGAGAACATGCACGAGGCCGGCATCGAGATCATCCTGGTCATCACCATCGTAAATAACGTCAATAACGACCAGGTGGGCCCCATCGTGAATTTCGCCCGCGAGAACCCCAAGAAAATCGCCTTCGTCGCCTTCCAACCCGTTTCCTTTACCGGGCGCGATGAGGACATAACCCCGCAGCGCCGGCTGCGACAGCGCTACACGCTTGCCCATCTCGCTGGCGACGTAAAGAAACAGACCGGCATCACTGAACCTACTCGCGACTGGTTCCCCATTTCGATGTTCAGCGCGTTCGCCGACTTCGCGGACCTGGTCAAAGGTCCGGAGGCGCAGTGGGGCATGGTCAGTTGCGGATGCCACCCCAATTGTGGCGTGGGCACGGCGCTCATGATCAACAAGGAAAACAAGGAATGGGCCCCTGTGCCGGAATTTCTGAACGTCCCCGGTCTGGTGAAGGATATTCAGAAGATCACTGACGCGGGCCGCGGGAAGAAGTTTTCGAACTTCATGTTGGCCATGGGGATCCTGAAAAACTATAAGCCCTTCAAGGCGCCCAAAAGTTTGGCCCTGATGGATCTGATCAAGAAATTTGACAAGTCGTTCGCGCTCTCAGGGGAAAAGAAGACGCGGGAGAAGTACGGCGCCTCTGACCCGAACCGCACAATGGAAGACGCCCTGAAGCGCCGCTCCGATCCGTGGAATCTGCTCTTCATCGCCGGCATGTGGTTCCAGGACCTCTTCAATTACGACTTCCGCCGCACCGAAATGTGCATTATCCCGTACGCGACCCAACTGGGAGAAATCTCCTTCTGCGCGTACAACACGGGCATCGGCTGGCGGAAAATCATCGAAAACATGTACAAGAACGCCAGCGTGGCGGAGTGGTACAAGACCCACGGCAAGCACGCGATCTATGCCAAGGGCAAGAGCGTGGAACTTGATACCACCCAGCACTCCCTCACGGTGAATGCCGAGGACGCCGCCCGTGTTCGCACCCTTGAACACGACGTACCCCTCACCGCTGCGGAAGAAGAAAAGGCTCGCCGCAAAGCAGCGTGGGAGGCGCAGCAGGCCGCTCAAGTCCGCAAGGTGTACGAGGAAATCGTCCTTCAGAAACCCAAGTCAGACCTCGTGCAGATTGGCGCTGCGGAGAAACCGGAAGGGGAGAAGGTCGCCGTTTAATTCCATTGTCCCATCAGTATCGAAAAAGGCCGCCGTCGCAGGCGGCCCTTTTTTGTTTGTCAATGGATTGTGTGTCCCGCGGGCATTCTTACTTGGGCGTGGGGAACAGGGTTTCCAGGTCCGGCATCTTGTGGCGGACCAGTTCAATCTGCTCCGGCGTGAACAAGTTATTCTTCAGCGAGTCGGCGAGTTTCTGCGTAGCGTCGAGTTTGGCTTGGGGCGCCGCGCTCGGATCCTGCAAGATTCTTTGCCAATTATCCCGGGCCTTCTCCGCCTCCCGAATCTGTGCGGTGGCCTTATAGGTTAGGACAAACTCCCGCAGCGAAAGTCCGCGCTTCTTAATGATGCTCTCAGCTTTGGGCTGTTTTTGCAGATTGGCAATCTCTGCGTCCAGGTTGCCGCCGCTAATCTTGATGGGAAGGTTTTTGGCGCGAAGGTCGCTCAGCGCACCCAGCGTTTTGTTCAGCACGTCTTGGGTTAGAACGTAATCTGTGGAATTATCCGCGGACGCGCCGCCTCTCCCGACCGCATCGAGCGACAGGACCGCAGGGATGACGAGCACCATGATGCGCAGCCACATGGAAGAACACCGCACGGTTATCCACCTCGGAACCAGGGACGGGTCCCGCAGCCTTCATCAATTCCCGCCGGCGGAGGCACAAGGCGTGCTGCTTGATTCAGGCTATTCGTGACTTTCCGTCAGCCGCACAAGTGGTTTCATTAGAAAATCGACGCAGAATTCCCGCAGTTGCTGCTGGTTCGCCGGGTCGGTATTCTGGAATTCCAATCCCACTTGGCCCTGCTCACCCTTCCAGGCGACCACCGCAAGACTCCGGAATTCCCGGCCTTTCCATGTCAGGGCAAAATCGCACTGTTGGTGAACCTCCAGGGTTGGGCCATCCTCCAACAAGCAGCCGAGGACACACAAGTCTTCCACCATCACTGCGAGGGCGGTGCTCTCCCCCGGCAGTTTGACGCTGGCCTTCACGTGAGCTGAGTAACGGGGAACTCGCCTTCTTTCATTAGCCATATCTACAGAGTGTAATTCCTCCTCTCCGAAATCGCAACGTAGTTTAACGACGTGGCACGGGCGCCCCGCCCGTGTTAAGTCCATGGCCAGGATCGCCAAGCCCCGAGGACGGGATTCCCGCTTCCCGCCTCCGCGGGAATGCCCCGTGTTTCGAAAGGGGTCCCATTCCATATGAGACCAGCACCAAGGGAGAGCAGGCTCAAACCATGGTTTGTCATGAATAGGCAGGAGACGTTGCCCCATTCAAGTCGCAAAAGTTTGCTAAAAAAACAAGAATTTACGGTATTGCAATGCAGGGCCCGCTCTCCGGCCCGCCATTAAGATTGGCGGACTTGCGAGCGAGCCTTGCGCTACATCTTTTCTGGCGTGCTTACCCATGCAGGTTTCCCGACGCCGACGAGAAAGCCGCAATCGTGGACCTGTCCTTGCTTTGGACTTTTGCGTCTTGACCTTTGCCTTTTGACTTCCCTCTGAAGTCCCCCATGGGCAAGGGAAAGCCGCGGACTTACAAAACAGGCCCGTGCTACACTTGCTTTCCGACAGCGACATTCAGTAGCCTCTAACCCTGGTTAATTTCTCTTGACTTTCATAGCGTAGGTTGATATACTAAAATGATGTTACTGCGAGGTCCAGTCATGCCCACGCGCAGGTCTCCATCCTCCGTCGACTCCAACCCGTCCGGCCGACGAAGTCCGCAGGGTAGAATTCCGGCGTCAGGATCCGAAGGACGAGAATCCGGGGCCCATGCAGAGGATGGAAGATTCCAGCCTCCGGCTGATTTACGATTGTCGATTTGCGAAGTGTGCCCCCCTGTGGTGGCTCACCAATGTGTTGGTCAAGGTCCGGAACGAGCGCCGACCCAAAAGATGAAGAGTCCTCTGGATGAGTTATTGAAAACAAAGAGGCAAAAAAAGTGCTCTGGATGAGTTAATGGAAATAAACGAGTTATCTCATTTTTCATGATGAGTTATTGAAAGGAAAGGAGATAGGCGTTGAAGGCGAGGTGGGGAAAAATTGACGGTAGACGCGCGCCCCAGGCATGGGAAAATGGCCAGAACGCCCCGCCGGAGGTCTGCGCCATTGGCGAGGGCTTTCTCATCGGGTAGAATGGACGGAAGCGGATAACGAGGATTGGAACTCATGGTTTTCTTGCTGGCTTTGGCGTTGACGGCGCCGGGTGCGTCGGGCGCCGTCGTGGTTGAGCCCGTCGCCAACATGTATTCCGCTCCGAGTCAGGACGCCGACGTGGTGTCGCAAGCGATCTTCGGCTCGAGCGTCGTTCTGGTGGCAGAGGAGAGCGCATGGGCGAAGGTGCGCACGGCAGATGATTACAGCGGTTGGATGCTGCTCGCGGCGCTGCGTCGCTACGGCGCGGACGATCACCCGTACGCTTCCACTGGAACAGTTGCGCAAGTGGAAAACCTTTTTGCCAATGTCTACCGCGAACCCAACGTGACGAAGCACCAACCGCTGCTGACGCTCCCCTTCGAGGCGCGTCTGGAAGTGATCTCTGAGCCCGAGAACAATGGCACCCGCTGGATGGAGGTCCGTCTTTCGGATGGGCGCTCCGCCTGGATTCAGCGCGGCGATGTCAATTTGAACCCCAAGCCGCTCAACGTCAAGGAGACGATCGAGTTCGCCCAGCGCTTCCTCGGCCTCACATATCTGTGGGGCGGGACTTCCAGCTTCGGATTCGATTGTTCGGGCTTCACGCAAATGCTGGTTCGCAGGCGTGGTATCGTGATGCCGCGCGACGCCGACGCGCAGGCGGCATGGGCAGGCGTCGTGCCGGTGAAACGCGACAAACTTCAGGCTGGTGATTTGCTCTTCTTCGGGGAGTCGCCCCAGAAGATCACTCATACCGGGATGTTCATCGGCCACGGCAAATTCATCCACGACTCGACGCACGAGCATCCCGGGGTGCAGATCGGCCGTCTCGCGGATCAGCCGTGGGCGCATTTGCTCGTTGCCTGCAGGAGGTTGAAATGAACCGGCGTGACTGGATCAAAACCTTGGGATCTGCTGCCGTACTCAAGGGCTTGGAGGCTCCGGCGTGGGCGCTGGGCGGGACGAGCGCCCCGCAGGCGGCCCACAGCCTATCTACGCAACTGTTTGAGACGGAAATTGTTCGTCTGAATCTCCGGCACACCTGGACGACCACGATGTCATCGAGTGCGTATCGCGACACGCTCCACGTGCGGTTTATTCGCGACGGCGTGACCGGCCACGGCGAAGGGGCGCCCATCGTCCGCTACAAAGAGAACGCCGTAGACGCGCAACGGGCAGCCCAATCCGTGCAGGATTTGATGACCGGGGCCGACCCCTGGCAATTCCGGAAGCTCCTGACGGAGGTTTTTCACCGCGTGCCGGGACAGTACGCCGCGAAAGCCGCCCTCGACATTGCCCTGATGGATTGGATAGGGCAAAGGTTGGGGGTTCCACTGTACCGCTACTTTGGCCTTGATCCAAGCGATACGCCCATCACCACTTTTTCTATCGGCATTGATACTCCGGAAATCACCCGCCAAAAGGTGCGGGAAGCAGAACCTTTTCCCGTCCTCAAGATTAAGGTGGGCCTTGACACCGATGAAGCCACCATCGCGGCCGTCCGCAGCGTCACGAACAAGCCCCTGCGCGTGGACGCCAACGAAGGCTGGAAGGACAAAGAAGAGGCCGTGCGAAAAATCAACTGGCTGGCAGGACAAGGAGTGGAATTCGTCGAGCAGCCCATGCCCGCCGACATGCTGGAGGAGACGCGTTGGGTGCGGGAACGCGTGAGCCTGCCCTTGATTGCCGACGAGGCGTGCCAGCAGGCAAGCGACATCCCCAAGCTCGTAGGCATCTTCGCCGGCGTGAACGTCAAGCTGGATAAGTCGGGCGGAATTTTGGAAGCTTTCAAGATGCTGCAAATGGCGCGCGCGTTGGGGCTCAAGACCATGCTGGGCTGCATGATCTCGAGTTCCGTGAGCGTCACGGCCGCAGCCCACCTTTCGCCCGGGGTTGACTACGCCGACTTGGACGGGAATCTTCTGATCGCCAACGATCCCTTCCGAGGAGTGCAGGTCAAGAATGGAAAGCTTATGCTCCCGGATCGTCCCGGCCTCGGGCTCAAGCCGGCGTGAAGGCGCACCCGAACTTATCTTGAAAAACATCCTCATCCGGGGATAATCAGAGAAGGGCTTGGAGAGCATCTTTCATGGGTGTTTTGGATCATTTCAAGAGGATCAATCGGCAGCATTGGTTCATTTGCCACGCGTGTCTGATGCAAACGAACCACGACCCGCTGCGTTCCCTCTTCTTTCAAGATACGCCGGGTGAGGATTTTCAGGGACGCATGATGTACCCCTGCCCCCGCTGCTCCAGTACCAACACCCGATCTTTCCAACAGCTCAAGGAAGAAGGTTCGGAGCAAGCCCTGTTTGGATTGGAGCGCCTTGTTCGGCAACATCCTCGCCATGTTTTCGAGGTAAATCCGGTCAAAGACCCTAATGTGTGACGAGCGAAGAGATCCCGTTACAACCGCCCCCGTAAAGCGTTGCTTACGGCTTCTTGCGTCAGGGGATCGAGCTTGGCGCCACCGCAGGTCAGGTAGAACACGTCGATGGCGCGTTGTCCTTGGGTGTCAATCAAGGCGACCTCGATATTACAACCCTGATCCGCAAGCACCGAGCTGACATCAAAGAGCAGCCCCGGCCGGTCCTGAGCGACAAGTTCGAGAAGCGTGCTGTGAGAGGAGCTCTGGCTGTCAAACCGCACACGCGTGGTGACCTCGATTTTGGGTTGCGACGCGGCTTCCGCGCGAGCCCTGCCACTCAGGAGTTTTTCCAATTCCAGCTTCCCCTTTAGAACATCGATAAGGTTTTTCTTGAACCGATCTCTTTCCGAGGGATTGAGCTCGAGGGTGCGGTGAAGATCGATGAACCTGAAGGTATCCAGAATGATGCCGGCGGCATTGGCGAAAGCATCGGCTTTGACGATGCTCATTCCCCAGGCGGCCAGAGTTCCGGTGATGGAGGCAAACAGGTAGGGCCGGTCGGCGGTCACGACGGTCAGCTCAAAATGATCGTTGAGCGGCTGGAGCTCTACCCCAATCGGTTTGCTCGCCAAGCGACGAGCTAGTTCAAGGTGCCCGGCGATTTGTTCGGGGGTGTGGGTAGCGGTGTAGCGCCGCGGGAATCCTTCCAGGAAAAAGCGCAGTTCCTCAACGCTGGCGGGAGTCCCCAGCACCGCCAGAATTTTTCCCATTTCCTCTGAGGATGCCCCCGTGATGCGCAACCTTTCGTCATCCACGCTCCGCGCCAGGTAATTGGCGGTCGCAGCGTAAAGTTGCCACAAGAGTTCGGCCTTCCACGGCGTCAGGGCTTCGGGATTGACGGCGCAGATGTCCGCGTAAGTGAGCAGACAAAGCATCTTCAGGTGTTCTATGGTGCCCACGACTTTGGCAAAGCCACGTACCGTCTCCGGGTCAAAGACATCCCGCCGCTGGGATGCGGCGGACATTTCCAAGTGGCTGGCGATGAGGAACTGAATGGTTTGCCAATCCGCTTCCGGAACCTCCAGGCGCTCCTGAATTCCTTCCAGCACTTGCAGGCTTCCTTGAATGTGATCATCCATTTCAGGAAAGCCTTTGCCGACATCATGAAATAGAAGCGCGAGATAGAGAAGCTCCGGTTGCTCGATTTCCGAAAGAATCTCTCCGAATTTTCGCTCCCAATCTCGAAGAGCCGCAGGGCCGGAGAGCGAGTCCTGCACTACAAGTGCCTTCTCCCGGAGAAGCCGATGGAGGTTTTCCAATGTCATAAAGGAGTGCTCATCGACCGTGTAACGGTGGTAGAAGTCCCGGATCACCAGGGAATCAATCGCTTGGAATTCGGGAAACAGCCGCGTGAGAAAGCCCAAGCGGTGCATATTGCGCAATGCCTCAGCCGCGTAAGGCTGAACCAGGATGCGCCCGAAATGTTGCCAGAGTTGCGGTGGACGGAGCGCTTCTGCGCCGGTGCGCTCAAGCTCCGACTCAACCAGCTTTTCGGTTTCGCGGCTCAGCGGGAGCCCGTGTCGGGCTACCATCTCAAACAGGCGCAAAAGCAGGAGGGGATCATTGGCAAAGTGGGTGGGGTGGCGGGCAAAGATACGGCCCCGGACGACCGAAAAATCGGCGTTCGACAAGCGTGATCGCCAGTCCTGATAAAGCGCGTATAGACCGGACCGCGCAGGGGCGGATTCCTCAATGAGTTGGGCCGTCAGTTGGTCGATCACCCGCGCCTGCCGGAAATAGATGCGCATCCAATCCGCCGGGGCCCGTCTTTCCGTCAGCTTCACTCCCACGCCACGGGCCGCGGCTTGCGCCTGGGTGTCGTAACTCAGCCGGTTATCATCTCTTCCATAATGGTAGTGAAGGAAGCAACGGGCATCCGCGAGAAATGCAAAGGCCCGCTCTGCCGCGGGGCGATCCCGCTCGGGCCAAAGCTGTTCCGGCGGCGTCCACCCTCCGTTTTTTTCCAGCTCCTCAATGCGGGCGAGCCATCGGCATACGTGAAAGTCGCGCAGGCAGCCCGGCGCATCTTTCAAGTTGGGCTCCAGATGGAAAATCGTGTTGCCGTACTTCGCATGGCGCTGGCCTGTCAGTTCCGCCAGATTGCGCACCAAGTCCTGGCGGTCCCGCGCCACCAAGTGGGGGACAACCGAGCTCCGGAGGCGCGTATAAAGGTCCGGGTCCCCGGCCAAGTATCGCAGGTCCAGCAAGGAAACGTTAAATTCCAGATTGTCGCGATAAAGGCGGCCACACTCCGCCAGCGTGTGCGTGCTGTTTCCCACACGCATTCTCAGGTCCCAGAGCATGCGCAGAAAAGTGGCAATGGCTTCGTGGTGCGTTGATTGTGCGCTTGCGTCCCCGGTCAGGAAAAGCAGGTCAATGTCCGAATGCGGAAATAGTTCCCGCCTCCCATAACCACCCAATGCCAGCAAGCAAAGGTGACGGGGCTCTTTTGGGTCCGCCGAGATGAACTCTCGATAGAGCCGGATCACGAGGGCGTCCACCAACTCCGAGCGGGCACGTAAAACGGCGGTCCCCGCATTCGTCTCTTCGAAGTTCTGTTGAATTCGCTGGGATTGCGCGGCGTAATAATCCGTCAGAACCGAAAGGGTAAGAGGGGAGGAGAAAGCGTTGAGGTCTGGAATGGGCTGATCAACCGGCATTGAGTATCACGCTGGCCATGACGGGGACCCACGCCGGCATGAGGAAGAGCCTGGCACTTGCCTCCCGCAGCCTCGCGCCCCATACTGGGGTGGACAGCCCGCGTGTTCAAGCTACGCCGGGCGCCTCCCCGGGTTACAATGCAGCCTCGCCGCGATCTTCGTTGCGAATGCGGATGGCCTCATCCACGGTGGACACGAAAATCTTGCCGTCACCGATCTTCCCGGTTTTGGCCGCCTTC
>Ga0326727_10003787_pt1 | contig 47424 bp, 39 predicted proteins | sample MB2enrmetagenome_FD_207643 | JGI IMG/M metagenome (GOLD analysis project Ga0326727, IMG submission 207643) | Lab enriched peat soil microbial communities from McLean, Ithaca, NY, United States - MB29MY | ecosystem: Environmental > Terrestrial > Soil > Wetlands > Peat | place: USA: New York... | reverse complement strand
GGCGCCGAGCAGTGCGAAGAGTTTCGCGTAGGCCGTCTCGAGCCTATCGCCGAGGAGGGCGAGAAAGAGCGCTTCCTTCGACGAGAAGTAGAGATAAAGGGTGCCCTTCGCGAGGCCTAGGTCCGCGGCGAGGTCGGCCATCTTGATCTCGTCGAAGGCATGATCTCGGAAGAGCTCGTCGGCGCGTTCGAGGATCTCGCTTCGCCTCTCTCCCTTTTCGAGTTCCCCGCTCGCCCGCTTTACCATCGACGCCCCTCATAAACAGGAAATGACCATGAGTCATATATAATGACTCATGGTCATTAAGTCAAGCCAAAGATTTCCTGGTATGGGCTTGTTCCTTGCGGAAAAACAAGCGAAAGCGCGCGCCTGCCAGAATCAGGCAAGGCTCCTGCCAGAGTTAGACAGGGCTCCCGCCAGAGTCAGGCAGGAGCGCTGCCTGACTCTGGCACGACTCATTTACTTATTGTCATTGGCTCCAAAAGCAACACGAGAAAGCCCGCTTACGAAATTGTTAATGCCGATCGAGAAAGTCGGCGACGAGAAGCCCTTGCCCGGTGAGGGCGTGGCCTGCGCCTTTTAGCATATGCACTTCGGCTTTGTTCTTGAGTGAGCGCAGTCGCTCTGCCGACTCGGCAGAGCGCAAAAGTCCATCCTTTTCGCCGACCACGAGGAGGATGGGGGAAGTGATGCGCTCGATCTCGGCGTCGGAAAAGAGCCGCGGTGTCTCCATCCGCGAGTTGGTCGACTCGGCAACCAGGGTCCCCGCGCTGATCGCGCCTTCGGGCGGCTGAATATTCCCATAGAGCGAGCGCGAGAGACTCTCCAGCCCGCGATGGCCGCGGGCCATCGCGAAGATCGCCTTCCACATGAACGAAGACCTCGAGTGCCCGAGGCCCGAGGGGCAGAGGAGAGCCAGGGAGCCGAGAGCCTGGGGGCTTCTCGTCGCGTAGGCGAGACCGATCCATCCGCCGATGGAGAGGCCGAGAAGGTCGTGCCCGGCTGTCCCACCCTTCGCGGCCAATCCCAAGGCGGCGACCACTTCGTCGAGCCACAGCCCGACAGCCGGGGCAGTCCACGGCAGCCTACGCTCCTCTGACATTCCCGGCTCGCCGGGTATGTCGACCGCGAAGCAACGCCGGCCACGGCCGAGAGCGGCCGCGTCGGCGATCCACATGGTCGAGCTCGAGCCGGCTCCGTGCAGGAGGATGAGCGGCCTCGCGCCTGAGTTCCGCGCGCCGAAGGCGAAGACTGCCGTTGTGCCCGCCGCTGTCGGGACGCTCAGGCGCTCGACTTTCTCTCCGTCGGAGCCGTCAGGCCAGCGTGCGTGGGCCGACTCGACAAGCTTCATCACGCGCGCTCGAGCCTCTTCTGATTTGTAGAGCATTGTCACCCTGTCTTTACTCATTGCTCAATCCTTTTTAGCTCAAGCCTGAGCTTTCTCGCCCAGGCGAGCTCGTTCTCGTAGAAGGCGAGTTGATTCTCGTCGATACTGCGCCAAATAAGACTCTCCCGCTCGCTCCGCGCCGGCTCGCCTGTTCCTCGGCGCATCGTTTCGCGGCACATGATCGCCTGAGCCTCGAGCTGGTTTTCGTAGGCGCCCAGGAGGCCGTCGAGCTCCTCGCCCGTGAGGCACTCGGCCCAGGCGAGTTGGATATGGACGAGGCTCCTGAACACGGGCAGCTCGGGCTCGGAAAGAAGCCAGGCGCGGAGCTCGGCTCTGCCTTTGTCCGTGATCGTGTAGAGTTTTTTGGCTGGCAGCTTCTCCTGCTGCTGTACCTCGATGCTCACCGATTCCGATTTATGCAGGGCTACGAGGCTCCCGTAGATCTGATTGTTGTTGCCCGACCAATGGAAGGAAAGAGCGTCGGCGAAGAGTTTCTTGAGCTCATAGCCCGTAAAGGGTTTCCAGCTCAGGAAGCCTAGAATGGCATATTGAATGGACATACGCTGCTCCTTTTTGGGCGGCCTATAGCATTACTTGACAATACTGTATGACTTACCATATGTTATAAATAACATAGGATATATATATCAGTATGGAGAAAATATGTCTATAGCAATCATCGCCTCTTCCAAAGGGGAGCTGTCAATTTATCGAAGTGAAGACGGGAAGAAGATCGCCAGCCTCGAGGACTTTCTCGAACTGCTAGGGGCCTGCCCGACCCCTACGATCGTCATCGACAAAGGCGATCTCGACGAGGCGTTCTTCGACTTGAAGAGCGGCCTGGCCGGAGAGTTTTTGCAGAAGATCTCGAACTATCGGCGAAGGCTCATCGTGCTGGGCGACTATCGCGCTCTCCCGGGCAAGGCGCTCAGGGATTTTATATATGAAAGCAATAAGACGGGACAGGTAGTCTTCGCCCCCGAGTTCGAGAGTGCGATCGAACTTTTACGGTGAAGGGAAGGATTTTACGATGGACATCGATATTGACGCTCTGAAGAGCCTACGGAAAAAGACTGGGGCTGGTATGCTGGATTGCAGAAAGGCCCTCCTGGAGGCAGGGGGAGAAGGTCAGGCCGCCGAGGCCCTTCTCAAGGACTGGGGCCTGGCCGGCGTCGAAAAGCGGGCGGACCGGTCGATGGCCGAGGGGCGCGTGTTCGTCCACACCTCGTCTTCGCGCGCCGCCATGGTCGAGATCTCCTGCGAGACGGATTTCGTGGCTCGGAGCGAGGCCTTCGTCGTGTCGGGAGAACGGATCGCCGCTCTCGCTTTTGAGCGGCGCCTCGGCGTTCCCGACGCGGAGATCGATGGCCAGGTGGCGGAGCTCGCACGTCTCTTTAAGGAAAACATTGCCTTGCGACGCCTCGCGTACAGGGAAGGCGGCGTGGCCGAACGCCTGAGCTCCTATGTCCATGGCGAGGGGCAGATCGGCGTCCTTCTCCTCGCCGCGGCTGACTCTCCCGCGGCCTTCGACGATGAGCGAGTAGCGTCCTTCATCCACGACCTAGCCTTGCATATCGCCGCCTTCAATCCGCTCTTCCTGAGTGCAGAAAAAGCGCCTGAAGCCTATCTGCGCGAGAAGGAAGAGGCCTTCCGGCAGCAGGTCGGCGAGGACGAAAAGATGCTGGGCAAGAGCGAGCGGATACGCGAGGGGGCGGTTGCGGGCAAGATGCGTAAGCATCTCGCCGAGGTATGCCTTCTCGATCGAGGCTTCATCAAGGACGAAGCAGTCCCGGTCGCAGAAGCGATGAGCAAACTCGCCCGCGAAACAGGCTTCAATCTCTCCGTGCGAGGCTTCGACTATTTCAAGATAGGGGAGTAGCGAGTGGGGAGCAAAGGGGAACCAGAGTGCGAGCCTTGACCCTTTAAGCCCGGCCGATTATGCTTAGTCGTATCCCGTTAACAAATTAGTGCCCCAAATCGCGGATACCACCTTAGGAGGTTCTCCCATGCCCGAGACCAAAGTCCTCATCAACCTATCCAATCGTCACATTCACCTCACCACCGAGGATCTCGAAGTCCTCTTCGGCAAGGGCCACCAGCTCACCAAGACCAAGGACCTTATGCAGCCGGGACAGTTCGCTACGGAAGAGCAGGTCACAGTCGTCGGCCCCAAGGGCAAGATCGAGGGCATGCGCGTCCTCGGCCCTGTCCGCTCCGAGACTCAGTGCGAGATCCTCGCCTCCGATGTCTTCAAGCTCGGCGTCAAGGGCTGCCCCGTCAAGGAATCCGGCCACCTCGACGGATCCTTTCCTATGGAAATTATCGGTCCCGCTGGCAGCGTCAAGAAGGCGCGCGGCCTCATCATCGCGCAGAGGCACGTCCACTTCGATCCCGAGAGCGCCACGAAGTTCGACGTGAAGGACAAGGAGATCGTGACGCTTCACGTGGGCGGCGAGAGGGGAGCCACTTTCGAGAACGTCGTCTGCCGCGTGAGCCCCAAGTACGCGCTCGAGTGCCACCTCGACTTCGACGAGGGCAACGCCGTCGGCATCGGCAACGGGAGCTTCGGCGAGATCGCCAAGAAATGAGCAAGGTAGTACTCAAGGCCCAGGACCTCGACGGCTTCCTCACCGAGGCCGACAAAGCCAACCTGGGCCTCATGGACACCCTCTACCGCCAGGCCATGGTCTCCTTCAATATCCTCAACTGCGCCGGCTCCGACGGCGAGAGGCGCAAGGAGGAGAAGACCCTCATCGACCTGTACAACGAGATGGGCTCGCGCATGCAGGAGATATGCAAGGGCGAGAAGGGCATTCAGGTCTATTCCTTCGTCACTCCGCAGGAGAGTCACGGCGAGGCGTCGAGGCTCATCGCCAAGTTGCGCAACGTGAGCACGGGCCGCCAGGAGTTCGTCTACTACGTCCAGCGCGCTTATGAGCTGCTATTCAACCTCGCCTACGGCTCCCACGCCGAGGGCGGCACAAAGCCGCCCAAGAACCACCTCATCGTGAAGACGCCGGTGACCGTGCCTGTGCAGAACTACGCCGTGCACAAGATCCCCAACGTCGACGCCGCGATCGAGAACACGGTCATGTGCGTCTTGCTCCGTGGAGCGCTGCTGCCCTCGATCATCATGTCCAAGGAGATCCAGGAATACTCGTCGTCGGGCTATGTCACGCCCTTCGCCCTCTTCAAGATCAAGCGCGACGAGACGAAGAGCGAGACGGACATGGAGTACATCATGGACCTCGACCGCTCCTACTTCAGGCCCGAGGACCTGGACGGCAAGGACTTGGTCTTCGCCGATCCCATGAACGCGACGGGCGGCAGTCTCGTCACGGTCGTGAAGTATCTCCTCGAGCAGGGCATCAAGCCGAAGTCCGTGAAGTGCTTCAACGCGATAGCCGCGCTCAAGGGCGCGCTTCGCATAACGCGCGCGATCGAGAACGTCACGGTGTACACGCTCTGGATGGACCCGGTCCTTAACGACCGCGCCTACATCATGCCCGGCCTCGGCGACGCGGGCGACCGCATCAACGGTAAGGACGAGGACGAGCGCCCGCGCGACATTTTGCAGCTCATCGCGGACTACGGCTCGAACGTGACGGGGCTCTACCGCTCGCAGCTACGCACGATAGAACAGACGGTGCTGAGGAGATAGACAGGGAAGGCCGCGGTCTCTTGGAGGACTTATGTGCGATACTCTCTACGCTGGATCGGCTATCAGCCTCGAAGGCCATGAATGGTTCGCCAAGAACTCCGACCGCAACCCGGCCGAGTCTCAATCGCTGTGCATAGTCCCGGCCGGCCCTTCGGCACCCGAGCTTTCCTTCGCTCTCTCTAAGCCTTCGTGGATGGAAGGCGGGGAGATGGGCGTGAACCAGATGGGCGTAGCGATCGGGAACGAAGCCGTCTTCTCCCGCTTCGCCGCCAAGAAAGACGGTGTCCTCGGCATGGCGATCCTCAGGGAAGCCCTTTCTCGCTCGCGGACCGCGGCCGAGGCTCGGGACTTCATCTGCGATTTCGTCGGTCGTCGGGACCAGGGCGGCAATGGCGCCTATAAAGGCAGTCTTGTCTACTCCAATTCCTTCCTCGTCTCGGGGACCGATGGCGCCTTTGTAATAGAGACCGCCGCCCGGCGTTGGGCCTGGAAGACCGTGAAGTCCTTCGCCTCGATATCCAACGCCTATTCGATCGAAAACGACTACGATGCGGTCGACGAGATGAGCAAGGTTGAGCTCTCGGGCTCGGGTCGTTCATGGCGGGCCCTTGTCGAAGAGCGACTGCATCTTTTCTTCACTAAAGGCGACGATCGGCGAAACTATACGAGCGGCGTTCTCGGCGCCGCCGCCCCTTCGGTGGATTTTCCCACGATCGCCGCCGCCCTCCGCGGCCATTCGGCCGGGGGGCGGAGCATGTCGGGCCCCTGCCTCCACGACGCAGGCTTCCCCATCAAGAGCTCGACGACCGCGAGCATGATATTCGAGCGCGATCGATCCGGCGGCGCTTCGGGCATACTCTGGTTTACGGGGACTCCCTACCCGTGCCTTTCGGTGTTCGCGCCTTTGTTGCTGACTGAAGACGGATTCGTCCCGCTCTGGGATGGCTACGATTACTCCGAGGGATCAAAAGGGCCGCTTGCGCGTTGGGAACTGGCTCGGAAAAAAGCGCTGGAACGAGGCGGCGTCACGCGAGCTTCTGACCCGGATTTCGTCGCGGCGCGAGAGCGTGTCCAAAAAAAGATAGCCGTAGCCGCGCATGAAGCTGCGGCCGCACCGCGATCGAAGGACTCGTTGGCCGAGGCGCGCCGCGAGATAGACGCGGCCATGGCCGCATGGGAGCCGGCCCTTTGAGCCGCGAATCGCCTTCCGACGGGGATCTCCGCGCTCAGGCGGCTTCGATCTTCATGGCCGGTGTCGAGCGCGCCGATCCTCTCCGCCTTATCGAGCGTTGCCTGTCGCTCGACGGAGAGCGGCTTATCGTCCGCTCGGGAACGGTGGAGAAAAGCTGGTACCTCTCGGCCTATCGCAGGATACTTCTCGTCGGCTTCGGCAAGGCGAGCGCGCGCATGGCGCTCGGGATCGAGCGGCTCCTCGGAAACCGCATAACTTCGGGACTCGTCGTGACCAAGTCGGGACAGCTGGAGATGCTATCTCGCGTCCGGCTCCTCGAGGCCGCCCATCCCGTGCCCGACGAAAGGAGCGAAGAGGCCGCTAGGCTCATGCTCGAGCTCGCCGAGGGCGCGGGCAAAGACTGCCTTGTGCTGAACTGCGTCTCCGGCGGAGGCTCCGCGCTGCTGTGCGCCCCCGCCTTCGGCCTCGGCCTCGATGAAAAACGCGAGCTTTGTTCCCTTCTCCTTGCTTCAGGAGCGCCGATAGGAGACGTCAATTGCGTGAGGAAGCACCTCTCCCTCGTGAAGGGCGGACGCCTCGCGCGGGCCTTCCATCCGGCCGAGGTCGTAAACCTGATCCTCTCCGATGTCATGGGCGACGATCTCGCGACCATCGCCTCGGGCCCAACGGTCCCCGACCCGACTACCTGGGCGGAAGCCTTCGCGATACTCGAGCGCTACGCCCTCCTCGATAAGCTGAGCTCGTCCCTGCGTCGCGTTTTCGAAGAGGGCGCCGCGGGGCGCCTGCCCGAGACTCCCAAGCCCGGGGACCCTTCGTTCGCCTCCTCTTCCAATATCCTCATCGGGAGCAACTACCTATCGCTCCTCGCCGCCAGGGAGAAGGCCGAGTCCCTCGGCTTCGCTCCGCTCATACTCTCGACGCGGCTCGAGGCCGAGTCTCGCGAGCTTGGGCGCGTCTTCGAGGACATAGCGGCGGATATCAGAGCGCGATCCCTGCCTCTCGCCCCTCCGGCTTGCGTGATCGCGGGAGGAGAGAGCACCGTCACGCTCCGCGGACGAGGGAAGGGCGGCAGGAACCAAGAGATGGCGCTTTCGTTCCTCGATGCGGCGATGGACGCCTCGCTCGATCTGTCCGGGATCGCCTTTCTCTCCGGGGCTACGGACGGAAGCGATGGCCCAACGGACGCTGCCGGCGGCCTTATCGACCGATCGACTCTCGAAGCCTGCTCGGCCGCGGGCCTCGACGCCAAAGCCGCCCTCGCCGAAAACGGCTCGTACTTTTTTTTAAAAGCGGCGGGGGCACTCTTCTCCACCGGACCGACCAACACCAATGTCTGCGATATTCAGGTAGTGCTCGTCCGATGAGGCGCTTCGAGCCGACGCGCGGCCTACGGAGCCTCAAATCGGAGCTGGTCGTCAGCTTCGTCGCCGTAATGCTCGGGGCCCTGCTCCTCGTCGAGGGCGTGTCCCTGGGACGGATCCGCGAGGTCGTCGGCCGTCGCGTAAGCGAGTCGACCGTGGAGACCCTCAAGCAGATCGACAAGAACCTCTCCTTCCTCTTCGGGGACATCGAGGACATCTCGCTCTTCACGATCTCGAATCGTTTTGTCCGGGCCTATCTCAAGCTTTCCCCATCCGAGCGCTCGCGGGCCCAGTCCCTGCTCATCGACTTGGACGATGAATTCGTAAACCTCTCCGGCTCGAAGCTCTATATATCCTCGGTGAGCGTCCGCGGACTTAACGGCCTTTCCTTCGAGACGACGGGCCCTTCCCAGGCGGAGGACGAGGCCGCTATCGGCGCCGTGGAGGCCTCCTTGCCGCGAGACGGCGGCTGGGTCCTCACCCCGACATACCTGCGGCGCTACAATAGTCTGGGCGCGAAGCTCGTCATGTCCTTCTATCGCAGGATCAAGGACATCAACGCCCTGAGCGACGAACTGGGAATTCTCAGGATCGACGTCGACGAAAGGCGGATCGGCGAGATCTATGGCGACGTCCGCCTGGGCCGCACGGGCTACATCTACATCTCGAACAAGGACGGTCGTATCGTGTCGCACCCGGACAAGTCCCTCATCTCCTCGCGCGCGAGCGGCGAAGCCTACCTCTCCGGCGCTTTCGCAGGGGGGGAGGGTTTCCGCAGGGAGAAGGTGTCCGGCCAGGATACGCTTATCACCTACTACACTTCGCCCCGCTATGATTTCGTATACATCGGCCTCACTCCCTTCGGAGAGCTCCTGGCCGAGCTCACGGCCGTACGTAACGCTTTGCTTCTGGCAATACTCGTCGCCTCTATACCAGCCTCCCTGCTTTTCTTCGCCGTCGCCTCGAGCGTGACCAAGCCGGTCGTCGCGCTCACCGCCTTGATGAAAAGGGTCGAGGGCGGCGAGCTGGACGTGGCTGCAGACGTGCGCAGACGGGACGAGCTAGGCGAGCTTGGGCGCGGCTTCAACAGCATGATCGCTGAGATCGGCCACCTCATCGGCGAGGTCTACGCGAATAAGCTGCGGAGCAAGGAAGCCCAGCTCCGCGCCCTCCAAGCCCAGATCAACCCGCATTTCCTCTACAACACGCTCGACGTGATATATTGGACCTCGCGGCTGGAGGGGGCGCCCAAGACGGGCGAGCTCGTCGCCTCGCTCGCGAGCCTATTCAAGCTCGGCCTCAACGGCGGGAATGAGATGACGACGGTCGGCAAAGAAGTCGAGCACCTCGAAGCCTATCTCGCGATCCAGAGGGTGCGCTACGAGGAAGAGCCGAGGATAAGCGTGGCCGTCGATCCGGGGCTCTACGGCTTCGGCACGATCAAGCTCATACTCCAGCCCATCGTCGAGAACGCTCTCGTCCACGGCATCGCCGATATGGGCGCCGAGGGAGAGGTTGTCGTGAGCGGCCACACCGATGGAGAGGACATTGTCTTCGAAGTGAGAGACAACGGCGCGGGCATGGACGAGGCGAGGATGGCCGCGATCCTTGGCGACGAGGGCGACGGCATGCGGGGATACGGGGTCAAGAACGTGCGCGACAGGATCGCTCTCCGCTATGGGGAAGGATATGGCCTCTGGCTCTCGAGCGTCCGGGGGGGCGGGACGCGGGTCGTGCTCCGCATTCCCCGACGAGAATACCAGGGAGAGGCGCTGCCTTGATCCGCATCGTGATCGCCGACGACGAAAAGATGATCCGCGATGGTCTCGCGCTGACCATGCCCTGGGCCGGGATGGGCATCGAAGTCGCCGGAGTCGCCGCCGATGGCGAGGGAGCCCTCGAGCTCATCAGGGAAGCGAGGCCGCGCATCGTGATCACCGACGTCCGCATGCCGAGAATGGACGGCCTCGAGTTGTTGCGCAGGGTGGGAGCGGAGTTCCCCGAAACTCGCGTCGTGATGCTCAGCGGCTTCGACGAGTTCGCCTACGTCCGAGAGGCCGTCAAGGGCGGGGCCGTGGACTATCTTCTCAAGCCCGTCACGGCCGAAGAACTTCGCGAGGTGATCACCCGAGTGAAGGAGCGCATCAGCGCCGAGGCGCGCGGGCTCACGCAGGACCGCGAGGCCCGCAGGGCCGTCGAAGGCTGCATGGCTTCTTATCGGACCGCCGCTCGGCTCGGGCAGTCCCAGGCGGCCAAGGCCTGCCTCGACTCTATCTACGGCGATGAGCGGGTCCGCTCGCTGTCGACTCAGCGACAGAAGGAGCTCTTCCTCGAGATGACGGATGGCGTCGTCGCGGACCTCTGTAGGGAAGGCTTCGAGCTCAGCGGGGACGATCTATTGGACGGACTCGTGCTCGACTCGGCCCAGGTTGACCTCTCCTCCCCCGGCGAGATGCGGGAGTGGGTCTACCGCTTCACGGACGCGATAGCTGACATCGTCAAGGGCTCCGGGGCGGAGAAGGGCCCGGCGGCGGTGCGGCAGGCCGTAGAATACCTCGAGGCCCGTTTCCGCGAGGATATCAGCGCGGAAAGCGTGGCTTCCGCGGTGCTCCTCTCTCCCAACTACTTCAGCCACGTCTTTAAGAAGGCGAGGGGCGAGGGCTTCACCGACTGCCTGAACCGCTTGCGGATCGAAGAGGCGAAGCGCCTCCTCGCCCAGGGCGGCCATAAGGTCTATGAAGTGTCCGAGATGGTGGGATATCGCGACTACAAGTATTTCGGAGCCGTGTTCAAGAAGCTGGTCGGCGTGTCTCCCAACAGCTACAGGCCTCCGCGTCCGTGCTGAAGGTCCGGCTATTCGGCGATGGCGTCGCGATACCAGAGCGCGCTCTTCTTCAATACTCGCGCCTGAGTCGCATAGTCCACGCCGATGAGGCCGAAGCGCTTTCCGTACCCGAAGGCCCATTCGAAGTTGTCGAGCAACGACCAGGCGTAGTAGCCTTCGAGCCTCGCGCCGTCGGCTATGGCCCTGCTCGCCTCGGCTATATGGGAACGCATGAAATCGATTCTATCGTCGTCAGCGATGAGCTCTCCCTCCCGACGGTCGTCGGCGAAGGCCGCGCCGTTCTCGGTGACGACCATGCGCGGATCGCCGTAGTCGCCCTTAACGCGCATTAGGAGCTCGTACAAGCCCTTCGGATAGATCTCCCAGCCCATGTCGGTATAGGCCGAGCTCTTCGGCTTGACCTCGGTGTAGCCTATGATCGGCGCGGAGGCGTCGGCTCTGATCACTTTGCGGAAGTAGTAGTTTATTCCGAGGAAATCGCAACGGTTAGCACCTATCGCGTCCATGTCGGCGCTCGATATGGTCGGGCAGGCTCCCCTTTCGCGGAAGAAGGCGATCATGTCCTGGGGATAGTTCCCCTTGAGCATGGGATCGAGGAACCAACGGTTGTGGTAGCCGTCGGCGAGGGCCGCGGCCTCGACGTCGGCCTTCGAACCTGGGACGGCCGGGTGCATCGGATATAGGTTGAGCGCCGCGCCGATGCCTCCGGCGCCCGGAGAACCCGCCGCGCGGTAGCGCTCGATCGCTTTGGCGTGGGCGAGGTTGAGGTTGTGCGCAACCTTGACGGCCAAGGCGAAGTCGGCTTTCCCCGGCGCATGCCTACCGGCGTAATGGCCCGCGTAGGCGGAGACCCAAGGTTCGTTGAGCGTGATCCAGGAATAGACTCGGTCGCCGAAGGCTCGATAGGCGAATTCGGCGTAGTCGGCGAAGAGGTCGGCGATATCGGGCCGCGCCCATCCGCCCTCATCCTGGAGGGCTGACGGCAGGTCCCAGTGATAGAGCGTGGCCATCGGCTTGATCCCGGCCGCCGTGAGCTCGTCGAGGAGCGCGTCATAGAAAGCAACGCCCTCCTCGTTGGCTCTTCCCTTCCCCTCGGGGAACACTCTAGGCCACGCGATAGAGAAGCGGTACGCGCCCAAGCCCATTTCGCGCATGAGTCCCACGTCCTCGCGGAAGCGGTGGTAATGGTCGCATGCGACATCGCCCGACTCGCCGTTGGCCGTCTTGCCGGGAATGCGGCAGAAAGGGTCCCATATCGAGGGACCGCGGCCTCCATCGGCGACCGCCCCCTCGACCTGGTAGGCCGCGGTCGCGGCTCCCCAGGCGAAGCCCTTTGGAAAGCCTTTCATCGGGACGTTCCCGTCGCGATGATGTGGTCGACGAGTTCCTTCAGGCTCACTGTGGCGAGCCCGATCGAAGTGTCGCAGCAGCCGTAGTAGATCCAGAGCTTGCCGTCCTTCACGACGTTGCCCGTCGGGAAGATCACGTTCGGGATGAAGGCGCCGAAGCGCTCGTAATAGGCCTCGGGCTCCATGATAAAGTTAGGCGCTCGAGCTATGACCCTTCGCGGGTCATCGAGGTCGAGGAGCATGGCGCCGAGGCGGTAGACGACGCGGCGCGTCTTCGGGTCGGTGTTCTCGACGCCGTGGTAAAGGACGAGCCAGCCTTTATCCGTGCGTACGGGCGGCGTAGAGCCGCCGATGCGGTTGTCCTCCCAGTCGAACTCGGGCTTGATCACTGTCTCGGGCTCGGTCCATTCCTTCATGTCCTGCGAGAAGGAGACACGAACCGACGGGTTCTCCTCGCTATGGCCCGTGTCGGTGTCGACGAAGCCGATAGGCCTGCGGAGCATGGCGAAGCGGCCGCCTATCCTCCCGGGGAAGAGGATGCAATCCCGGTCGTCGATCTCGGCGGGGGTGGCCCAGCCGAGAAAGTCCCAATGCAGTCTGTCCTTGGAGGTCGCGATGCCCGACCTCGTCTGGTTCTTGTCAGTCTTCGGGTCGAAGCCGGGATACTCGGGTTGGGAGGCCTCGGGGACCCCTAGGCCCGTGGGATAGATGTTCCAGGCGAAGCGGCGGAAGGCGAAGGTCATGTAGTAGGTTCCATCGATCTTGACGACTCGGGGGTCCTGCACGCTGCCCTTCTCGTAGCCGAGCATGCTCGCGTCGAGGACGGGCTTGTCCGACGCGTGCTCGAAGTGGACGCCGTCCTCGCTCTCAAGGAGGCCTATCTGGCAGCAGTGCGGCCTCAATGACCCGGCCGCGCGCTCGAACAAGTAGAACTTGCCTTCGTCGTAGATGACGGCGGGATTGTAGGCGCTACTCATGCGCCAGGCCCACTTGCCGGGCCAGACGATGGGATTCTCGGGACAGCGCTCGATATGCAGCGACATGAATGCCTCCTTAGTTCTTTACCGCCCCGTCCGCCATGCCGTCGATTATGCGGTCCTGGAAGAGCGCGTACATGACGATTAGGGGGAGCGATGCGATGGTCATCGCGGCCATAAGCTGCGCGTAGTCCGTGCTGTAAGCCCCGATGAAATTGTACAGGCCGAGGGGAAGGGTCTTCTTCGCCTCGGTTGAGATAAAGATAAGGGCGAGGGAAAATTCCTTCCAGTTCGTAAGGAAGTTGAGGATCGCCACCGTGGCGACGGCCGGCCCCGACATAGGGAGGATGATGCACATGAAGAGACGGGGCAGGGAAGCCCCGTCGAGGACCGCCGCCTCTAATATCGAGTCGGGCAAGGAGCGAATGAAGCTCTCGAGGACGAAGATAGTCAGGGGCAGGCCGAATGCGGTGTAGGCCAGGACCAGGGATGCCAGGGTGTCGATGAGCCTCAGGTCCTTCATCTGGATGAATAGCGGCACCAGTATAGCTTGCATCGGGATGAGCATCCCGACGATGAAAAGGGATAATACGAAGTCTCGGGAGCGGAACTTGAACTTCGCGAGCATGAAGGCCGCGGAGGCCCCGCAGACGAGGGTCAAGCCAATAGCCAAGACTGTGACGACGAGACTGTTCGCGAAATAAGTCCCGATCTTCGCCGTGGTCCAGGCCTTGGCATAGTTCTCGGGATGCAGGGCGCTCGGCAGGGCGAAGCTATTCATCATGATCTCGCCGTTGGTCTTGACCGAGCTATAGAGCATCCAGACCAGAGGATAGATAGTGATCACGCAGAAAACGACGAGGATGAGATAGAGCAGGGCCTTGCCCGCTATCTTGCGCGCAGCTGCGCCTTCATTTGGCCCGTTCATGCCTCGCCCCCCTTGCCTTCTGAGGAAGCCTTGCCCATGAGCGCGCGGCTCGACAGGATGAAGGCGAAACTTATCGCGAAGATCACGAGGGAAACGGCGCTCCCGTAGCCGTACTTATATACATCGAAGGTCTTGTTATACATATATATTGCCATGAGTTCGGTCGCGTGCGCCGGGCCGCCCTGCGTCATCGTAAAGACAAGGTCGAAGGTGCGCATTCCGCCCGCGATGCAGAGGACGACCGACGCGGTTATGGCCCCCCATATCATGGGGACCGTTATGCGCGTGAGCTTCGTCAATTCGCCCGCGCCGTCGAGCGCGGCGGATTCGTGGATTTCCTTCGGAATGCTCTGAAGGGCGGCGAGCAGGATGACCATGTACAGGCCGAAGAACTGCCAAACGACGATGAACCCGACGACGGGCATCGCGAAGCGCGGGTCGCCGAGCCAATTCTGCGCAAGGCCTCCGAGGGCGAGGGCCTTCAGAAGGGCGTTGAGTATCCCCACCTGCGAGTTCAGGATCGTCGACCACAGGAGCCCCACGACGACCGTGGAGAGGATCATGGGCATGAAGAAGAAGAACCTGAAGGCCATGGCCCCGCGCATCTTGCGGTTGAGGATGACGGCGAGGATCAGGCCGAGGGGGATCTGCCCGAAGACCGACACGACGACAATGTAGATATTGTTCCAGAAGGACTTCCAGAACACTTTGTCGGAGAGTATCGCCGCGAAGTTCGACAGTCCCACGTAGACCGGCTTCGATAGTCCGTTCCAATCGTAGAATCCGTAGAAGAACGAACGGACTATCGGGTAGAGCACGAAGACGAGATAGATGATCATCGCGGGGGCGAGGCCGAGCGCGATGTATTTCCGATTCTTGAAGATCGAGTCCATTCGCTCCCTCGCGCCATTCCCCAAAGGGAGGCTTACTTGAGCGCGGCTTGCAACTGGGCCGCCAGCTCCGCGGGCTTCTGTTGCCCGATCATGACGGCCTGGAGACCGTCGTTCACGATCGAGGCCATTTCGGAGTTGAGCGCCGAGTCGTAGACCGTGACCAGGGGATGGGCCGCGATGAGGTCGAGCATCTTTGCATAGATCGGGTCGAGGCTGGCTTTGTCGATCGAGATGCTCTTGAGGGAGATGGGCACGTTGTACTTGGGGAAGAGCTTTTGCGACTCTTCGCCGGAGAGGAACATAATGAGCTTGCCGATGGCGGCCTTCTGGGCGGCGCTCGCCTTGGCGTTGATCACGATTCCGGTGGCCGCGACGCCGCACATGGCTTTAGGATCGCCCTTGCCTCCCAAGTCGGGAAAGACGCCGAGCTCGGTATTGGCTTTGATGGCGGCGGGGGCATTGGCGATCATGTCTGCGAGGGCCCATGAGCCGTCGATCATCATCGCGGCCTCGCCCTTGTAGAAGTAGCTGCGCATCTGAACGTTGTCGATCGTATTGTAATCCTTGTTGAATGCGCCGAGATCGGCCAGCTCCTTGAGCTTGGTCAGGGCGTCGACGAAGACCGGGTCGGTGAATTTGGCGCCGTTCCGCTTGGCGATCGCGTCTTCGAGCCACTTGGTGCCGGTGTCGCGGTTGGCAAGGCAGCTGAAGATCGTAGACTGGACGGGCCACTTGGGCTTGTTGCCGTCCGCGATGGGGATCACCCCATTCTTGGCAAATACCTGTATCGCGCTCTTGAGTTCGGTGTAGCTCGTGGGATATTTTACGCCGTACTTGGCGAAAAGCGCCTTGTTATAGAAAACGATCGAAGTCAAGGACACGCCTTCTGCCGCCGAGTAAGTCTTGCCGTCGACGGTGAACTCGTCGAGTGCGCGAGGGCTGAAGGCGTTCTTCCATGCGGGATTGGCCGCTAGGAGGTCGTTGATGTCGGCGAGGAGGCCGGCTTTAGCGAATTCGACGGTCATAGCGTTCGGCCAGAGAAGGAAAGCGTCGGGCAGCTCGCCGGCGGCGGCCATCGTTTTGAGCTTGGTTTGGTATTGGTCGCGGGGTATAAGCTGTTCGTCGATCTCGATCTCCGGATGGGCCTTGCGGAAGGCGGCCATCCTGTCGGCCATGAACTCGGCGCGCTGGTCGGCGCCAATATAGGAATGCCAGAGCGTAAACTTGATCTTCGCGTCCGCCGCGGAAGCGAAAGCGAGGACTATGGTGAAGAGCAGGGCAGAAGCCAATACGCGGATTCGCATAGGATCCCTCCTAATGTGGAATGGCTTTCGGGATATAACAAACGGGCTAGTCCCGTAAACCCAATCAGCTATTACAATGTCCGGAATTCTTTGAAAGCGTCGGCGCCCCGTCGGGCGGTATGCCTGTCGTTTCTAATGGCGCCGGAGCGTGCGAGTCGGTATACTCGATTCCCATGATCTACTTCCAATCTGGCTCCGAGACGGCCGATCTTTCCTCTTCCGATCTGCGCGCGGGGCTCTTCGAGGCCCTGGACAGGCTCGGACCGAGGAAGCGCGTCCTCGCGATCCCGCCGGACTTCACTCGATTCCCCTCGCGCTCGGGCGAACTTACGAAAGGCGCCTACGACTACTACGGAAGCGCGTTGCGCGACATTTTGCCCGCCCTCGGGACGCACGAGGCCATGACCGCGGTCCAGATCGAGACGATGTTCCCCGGCGTACCGCCAGAGCTCTTCCGCGTCCACGATTGGAGGGGCGGCGTGAAGACGATCGGGACATTGAACGCTGCGCTCGTCTCGGATTTGTCCGGCGGCGTCGCGGCCTTCGACTGGCCCGTCCAGCTCGACAGGCTGATCGTCGAGGGCGGCCACGATCTCATCCTCTCGATCGGCCAGGTCGTGCCGCATGAAGTCATGGGTATGGCCAACTACACGAAGAACCTCTTTGTGGGCTGCGGAGGGCCCGAGTCGATCAACAAGAGCCACTATATCGGCGCTCTCTGCGGGCTCGAAAACCTCATGGGCGTGGCGGACACCCCGCCGCGTCGCCTTCTCAACCACGCGTGGAAGGCCTTCGCCTCGCAGCTGCCCGTGCTCTGGGTCCAAACAGTCGTAGCCCAGGACGAGAAGGGGGCTCTCGCGACGAGAGGGCTCTTTATTAGCGACGATGAAGAGGCCTTTCGCCTCGCTGCCGATCTTTCATCCCGCGTCAACTGCACGCGTCTCGAGGAGCCGATCGGCAAGGCGGTGGTCTACCTCGATCCCTCGGAGTTCAAGAGCACTTGGGTAGGCAACAAGGCGATCTATCGTACGCGCATGGCCCTCGCCGACGGCGCCGAGCTCCTCGTCCTCGCCCCAGGTGTCTCCTGCTTCGGCGAGGACCATGCCTTCGACGACCTAATCAGGAAATACGGTTACCGCGGCACAGAGGCTACGCTCGCGGCGGTCGCCGAGCACGAAGACCTGGCATCGAGCCTCGCGGTAGCGGCTCACCTCATCCACGGGAGCTCGGAAGGGCGATTTCGTATAACGTACTGTCCCGGGCATCTGTCGAAGCGCGATGTCGAGTCGGTCGGGTTCGGTTTCCGCGACCTCGGTGAGGCCATGAAAGCCTACGACCCAGGCCTTCTTCGCGAAGGCTGGAACAAGCTGGCCTCGGGCGAGAGGATCTTTTTCATATCGAATCCCGCCCTCGGGCTCTGGGCTTCCCCTCGAGTGACGCATGCCGCGGAGGGACAGCGCGGAAGAGGCGTCTCGTGATCTTCAGATTAAGCGGCGGGGCCCTCGGCGGCAAGGGAGAAGGGCTCGAGCTCATCGATCGGATACTCTGGCAGCCCATACCCGGGGACGAAGGCAAACCGTCGTATTTCGGCGCCGCGCTGCGCGACGCTGTCCCGAGCCTGCCCATAGACGCCCCCCGCACGGGCATCGTCGGCGTAGACGTCTTCGACGAGTTCGTCCGCCGGGGGAAGCTTCGCGCCGCCGTGGACGCGGCCTACGCGGAAGGCGGAGGAGGCTACGCGGCCGTGCGCGAGGCCTTCCTCTCGGTGAGCCTGCCCGAGGACATAGTCGGCGCGCTCGCAGATTTCATGCCCGAGGCGGGCAAGCCCTTGATCGCGCGATCCTCGAGCCTCCTCGAGGATTCCGAGGGCGAGCCCTTCTCGGGGATCTACGAATCCTACGCGATACCGAACAACAACCCCCATCCCGCCGCCCGTATCGCGCAGCTGCTCGACGCGGTGAGGCTCGTCTACGCGAGTCTCTTCTCTCCCGACGCCGTTGCCTACAGGTCCGCCAGCCACTTGGGTTCCGAGGAGTCCATGGCCGTCATCGTTCAAGAGCTCGTGGGCTCGCTTCGCGGGAGATGGTACTACCCCGCGATCTCGGGCACCGCCGAGTCGCTCAACTTCTATCCGCTCTCCTACGCCCGAGTCGAGGATGGGCTGGGCGTGGCCGCCCTCGGCTTGGGCTCCTATGTCGTGGAGGGCGGCGCCGCGCAGCGCTTTTGCCCCGCATATCCGACCCTCAACGCGGCGCCGCCCGAGCTCGCGGGGCAGGAGGCCCAACGGAGCTTCCGAGTGCTCGATATAGAGCGCACCAACCCCGACCTGCGCCTGGGCGAGTCGGCGGCCCTTGAGGAGCTCGATATAGCCGAGGCCGAGGGCTCGGACGCCCTCGCTCTCGCGGCCTCGACCTGGGATAGGAACGACCGCAGGCTCGTTCCCGGCACCGCGAGGAGCGGTCCTCGCGTACTCGACTTCGCGCCCCTGCTCAAGTACAACGCGCTGCCCTTCGCCCCGGCCATAGCCGCTGCTCTGACTGCAGGCGAAAAAGCGACGGGCGGGCCCGTGGAGCTCGAGTACGCCCTCGATCGCCCCTTTCCGGGGGGGCCTGAGACGCTCTACCTCCTTCAGCTCAAGAAGCTCAGGAGAGGAGGCGACTCGGGCGTCGACCTCGAGGATCTAGGCCTGGCGACCGAGGAAGGGGAGGGCTGCCTCATCGTCTCCGATCGGGCGATGGGCGAGGGCAGAGTCGGGGACATCCGCGACATCGTCGTCGTGGACCCCCGGCGATTCGATAGAAATCGGAGCCGTGAGGCAGCCGAAGAGGTGGCGGCGCTCGACCGCGAGCTTGGCGCGCTGGGCCGGCAGTACGTCCTCATAGGGCCGGGCAGGTGGGGCAGTCGCGATCCCTGGCTCGGCGTTCCTGTGAGCTATCCGCAGATCGTCCATGCCCGAGCGATCGTAGAGACGGAAATGCCGGGCCTCGCCGTGGACTTCTCTTTCGGCAGCCACTTCCTTCGGAACGTCGCGGGGCGGGGCATCGGCTACATGGCCGTGCCCTCGAGTGACGAAAGGAGCAAGGTCGATTGGGTGGCCCTGGATGGACTTGCTCTCAAACGCGGGACCGTGTTCTGCTCGTGGCTTCAGCTCGATCGCGAGCTCGAGCTTCTCATGGACGGCAGAAGGGGCAGGGCCCTCGTTCGGCTCGCCTAAGCTATCTTTAGTTCAGTCCGTGACGCTCTTGTAGCTCTCCCTCGTGACTTTCTGATAGGGGACATAGACGTAGTTGTAGTCGTCGAACGCGAGGCCGGTCGTGGAAGGATCCGCTTTCGAGGCGAGGGCCGAGGCTAGGATGAAGGCCGCCCTTCCTTGCTGGCCCGCATCGCAGCGGACCGTGCCGAGGAGCGTTCCTTCGCCTATCGCGTCGATCGCGAAGCTCGTACCGTCGATGCCGAGGACGGGCGTGTACTCGTTTCCTTTAAGGAGCCCGGCCATCTTGAGCGCCTCGACCGCGCCGAGCGCCATCTCGTCGTTGCCGCAGAGCACCGCCTCCGGCTTCACGCGACCGAGCGCCGCGAGCGTGTCGGAGAGTTTCTGCTGGGCGCTGGCGCGTGTCCAGCCCGCGTCTATTTCGGCCAGTTTGACGCAGGTGATGCCTGCTTGAGCGAAGGCCTTTGCGCGCGAGAGCTCGGCGGCGAGCGCCGAGGCGTGGCGGCTGTCGCCTCTTATGAGGATGTACTCGAGCTTGCCGTTTCCGTTCTTGTCCGCCTCGGGGTGGGCTTTCCAATAATCGGCGAGGATCTCCGCCTGAAGCTCCGCCGCGTCCTCGGCCTTGCCTCCGACGAAGTAGGCCTTATCCCAGAGGCGCGCCGGGAAATCGGGGAGAATGCGCCCGAAAAACACGATGGGCACGTCGGAAGCTTTGGCCTGGAAGGCGAAAGGCTCTATCGACGTGCTGTCAACGGGGTTGACCAGGACTGCGTTGGCCTTGTCGGCTATGAGCGCCATCACTTGCTCGCCTTGGATCGAGCGCTGGTTCTGCCCGTCGAGGACGGAGAGCCTGGCCTTGCCTGCCGCCTCGGACTCGATAGCGCGCCGCGCAGCGGCGATATAGCCGTCGTCGACGCTGGAAAGGGCGACGCCGATCCTGGGCTTGCCGCCCGAACCCTCGCAGCTCGAGAGCGCGCCTGAGAGGCCCGCCGCGAGAGCCCCGCACACGAGAACCGAAAAGGCCGCCTGAGCGATGCGTTTCATAGTAGAAAGATTTTACCACGGTCGGTCCAAGCTGTCGCGGACAATAGCGCGCAACGCACCGGAAAACTATTTCAAGCTTGGGCTTAGGACCGGCTCACTATGGCCTTCCATCCTTCCGGATCGAAGCCTATGACCGCCTTTCCACCGTCGCGGAGGATGGGCGTGCGCAACAGGAGGGGGTCCTTGAGTATCTCCTCCTCGGCGTCGAAGTCCATATACCCGAGTCCCTTGTCCTTGAAGCGGGCGCCGGCCTGGTCGATGAGCGCTTCCCGGCCGACCGATGCCGCTATGGCCTTGAGTTCTCCCGCGCTGATCGCGGGACGGTCCCCCGGGCCGCTCTCGCCGAGGTCGACGAACTGGTATTTGATGCCGCGCTCCTTGAGAAAGCGCTCAGCCTTCCGCGTGTCGGGGCACTTGCGCGTGCCGAACAGCTGCAATCCCATGAGAGGATTATACCCCGGCCGCGAGGGTACAGTCATTGCCCCGCGGGCTTTTCCGTGGCACAATGCCGCTATGGCTAAAGAATACGCTGTGCTCTCCGCCATCGGCGCGGACAGGGTCGGAATCGTCGACGATCTCTCGCTCATAGTGTCCGAGGGCGGCGGGAATATCGAAGAGAGCAAGATGGCCGTCTTGGGCGGCGAGTTCGCGGTGATGATGCTCGTCTCGATGGAGAATGTGGCCCTCGAGGAGCTCGTTTCGGGCATCGCGCGCATAGAGGAAAAGCTCGAGCTCAAGATCGGCCTCAAACGCACGAGCGAAGGCTCGCCCTCTCTCGCCGAACGCGGCAGGCCCTATTCCCTCGAAACCGTATCCCTCGACGGTCAGGGCATCGTCCATTCCGTCAGCGCGGTCCTGCGCAGGTATGGCATCAACATCGAGGACCTCGAGACGCGCACCGATCGCGCGCCCCTTACCGGGGCTCCCCTCTTCCGAATGAAGGCCAATGTAGTCGTCGGCCCTTCCGTCTCGGTGAGCGCGCTGCGCCGCGAGCTCGAGGAGCTCCAGGCCGCGCAGGACATCGACATCATACTCATGCCCCTCGTGCCCGCGAGGCGGGACTAAAGTAAAAATGAGTGCGAAGCGCTCCCTAGCCCTCGCGGCGGTAGTAGCCGCCGCCTTAGCGGTAGTCCTGGCATCCGGCTGCGCTACCCTCCCTCCCCGCGAGCTCGCCAAGCAGTGGTACGCTATCGGCAACGCCTGGCTCGACAAGAGCGAGTGGAAGAAAGCGGGAGAGGCCTACTCGAAGGCCCTCGCCCTCGATCCCTCCTTCGCGGGCGCCTCCTTCAACCTCGCGCGCGCCCTCGCCGAGGCGGGCGATTACGACGGCGCGCTGGGCGCCCTCGATGCGCTCGAGAAACGCGACCCCGGCAATGTCCGCATCGCGTCGGCCAAGGCCTTCGCCCTCTACAAGAAGGGCGACACCCAGGGTGCCTTGGACGCATATCGCTCGATCCTGGCTCTCGACCCCTATGCTCCCGACGCCCTCTTCAACGTCGCCCTCCTCGAAATGGAGACTGGGGACGCCAAGGCGGCGGCCGAGGATCTCGGGAAGCTCGCCGTCAATTCGCCCGAGGATCCCGATGTCCTCTCCGCGCTCGCCAAGGCTCTCGGCAAGTCGGGCGACTCCGACGGCGAGCTCGCCGCCTACGAGAAGCTCAAGGCGCTCGGAAAGGCCGACGCTGCGGCCTACGAGAAGATGGGCCTGGCATACGACAAGGCCCGCCGCTTCGACGAGGCGATGGATGCCTTCGAAGCGGCGGTCAAGGCCGACTCGAAACGGGCGCTTTCGTGGTTCTCCCTCGCGCGGCTGCGGCTCGTCGTGGCGAACGACTCGGAGCGGGGACTCTCGGCGCTCAAGAGCGCCCTCGATTCGGGCTTCTCGGACAAGGACGCGGCCACCGCTCTCCTCGACGAGCCCGACCTGAGCGAGCGCGGGAAGGTCCTCGAGCTCCTCAAGTCCAAGGGACTCGCGGAATGAGGCGCTATCTCTTCGTCGGCCAGGACTTCCTCGTCCCGGCCGCGCCTGGGGCTGGGCCCTTCGTCGGGGGTGAAGGCCCCTTCGACCTCGACGGTCGCGCCCTCCTTCGACGCTGCTACGACGATCTCTCGGGCGAGCTCACCCAAGCCTATCTCCTGGATGAGGAGAGCGCCTCCCTCGCTCTCGGTCTAAAAGGGGAGGGCGAGCTGCGTCGCCTGAACCTCCGGGAGGCCCTCGGCCTGTACGACGCGGCGACTATGAAGGTGGCACTCCGGGGCATCGCTCTCCTGCGCGCCCTCGAGGCCTCGCGATTCTGCGGCTTCTGCGGGGGTCGGATGCGCGACAACGGCCCCGAGGGACTGGACGGTAACGGCCGCGTCTGCGTTTCCTGCGGCAAACTGCACTTTCCGCGCATTTCGCCCGCGGTCATCGTCCTCATCCGCAAGGGGCCTCGCGCCCTGGTGGCGCACAACGCGCGCTTTCCCAAGGGCCGCTTCGGCCTCATCGCCGGCTTCGTGGAGGCGGGCGAGAGCCTTGAGGAGGCCGTGAAGCGGGAGGCGCGCGAGGAGACGGGCATCGAGATCCGCGACCTGCGCTACGTCATGTCGCAGAGCTGGCCCTTCCCCGACTCCCTCATGATGGCATTCACTGCCGACTGGGCCTCCGGCGAGGCTCGTCCCGACGGCGAGGAGATCGAGGAACTGCGCTGGTGCCTGCCTTCCGAGCTGCCCGACATACCGCCCAAGGGATCTGTTGCGCGCATCCTGTTCGACGAGTTCGTAGTCTCACAAGAAAATGGCAGTGTCTAATTTCAGCCTGCCGGCCTCAGCCTCCTTTGAATCCCGAGGAGGAGGAAGGCGGTGGGAAGGGCGGCGACGGCGACGATGCCCGACCAGGTGATAGAGCAGCTTCCATGCGCGTGGAGGGAGAGAATGTTCTCCACCGCGAGGCAGGCGATGGTCCCGCCCACAAGTATGAATGCAGCGATGTTCGGTCCGTGTTGCTTTGCCTTGGTCGAGAGGATCACCGGCAGGATCGAGCTGGCGATGGCCGAGAGGGCGATGGGCAGTCCGATAGGCCAAAACCAGCCGCCGCCCGTGAGAATCTCGAGTATCCATAGGTAGGCGAGGGCCGAGAAGGCCATGATCGGCAGGAAGACAGCCGGCTTGCGATAGACGAGCATCGGGAAGCCGATGAGGAGCCAGGCGGCCGCGCAGGAGGCAAGGCCTATGAGCGACCAGCCGAAGCGTCCGTTCTGTGCATAATCGACGATGAGCTGAACCCCCGCCGAGAGGCCGCAGGCGGCGCCGATGATGTCGGAGGCCATGGCAAGGCCCTTTGCAGAGCGGTCGGGCGGCAGCTTGGCTCCGCAGCGGGGGCAGGTTGCATCGCCTTCTGCCTGGGCTCCGCATGTTGGACAGGTAATCATGATGAGCTCCTAGTGTACTTTAGACCCGCGAGAGGGGGAAATGGGTGCATTTGCCTGCGGTCCCCGGTGTGCCTCATTTCTGGTAGGTCTTCGGCAGCTCGATGAGGCAAACGTTCACCATGAAGGGCCCGCAATCGGTCGAGAAAGGTATGCCGATTATAGGAGCGCGGTCGGGCCAGGAGACAGTGTGATTCTCGCCCTGGATGACGATCGGGACCGATATCTCGATGTTGAGGTCCGAGAGATGGCCCGACGCGTTGCCGGATATGATGTTGACCATCTCTCCCACCATTGCGTCGCAGAGGTTCGAGCGCTCTTCCTCGCCCTGCCACTCGACCCCCGATTTGACTAATAGCTTGTCGGCAAGGAGCCGCGTGAGCCTGATCGCCACGATACCGATCGCGTTTCCCGTGAGTACCATCACCGCGGATATGTCCCAGCGATGCTTGCGCGCGCGCTCGTCGAGGAAAGGTTCTCCCGCGACCGGGCTCAGGCCGAAAGTGCGCTCGAAGAGTTCGATCGTGGACGAGAGGAAGGGGTTGATGTAGTTAACGTTCATTGGGGCTCCGTAGCGATATTAACGCCTTTTCACGATATAATCCAATCCTTGTCCGCCCTTGCCCATAGATACATGAAGGCGTTACAGTAGCGGGGCATAGGGAGGATTGAAATGAGTTTTTCTCTGGCTCTTTATCCGATCGCCTACCGCGCGTCCTTTGACGGCAAGGCATGGCATGAAGAATTCATCGAGCAGCCGCACAAGACGCGCGCCGAAGAAGCAAAGCTCTCCGATAAGGAACTGTCCGAGCTCAACGAGAAGCGCAACTGCTTCGCAGGCGTCCCTCTCGTGAATTATACGACTCAGTACGGCATGGGCTGTTTCGAAGGCCTCAAGGCCTTCCCCCAGAAGAGCGGGGATCTCAAGATATTCCGGCCCGACGAGAACGCGGCCCGTTTCGCCAGGTCCATGAAGGGTCTGGGCATGCCTCCTTTCCCCGAGAAGCTCTTCGTCGCGGCTTGTCGCGAGGTGAGTTCGCGCAACGCCGAGCTCGGATTTAAGCCCGAGTACAAAGCCGAATGGGAGAAGAACAGCTTCGCGAGCGCCCAAGGCGTGTATCTCCGGCCCTTCTCCTACGCGGAGGGCGGCATCGGCGTGGGAATCTCCGAGAGGCCGAGCGTCTTCATCGTCGCCAATCCCGTCGGCGCCTACTTCAAGCCCGGCTCAACCTCGGCGGTCACCTCGGAGATGATCCGCGCGACGCCCAAGGGTACGGGCTGGATCAAGTGTGACTCGAACTACGTCATCTCTGCCCTCGCAAAGAAACAGGCGGAGGAGGCGGGCTACATGGAAGTGCTCTTTCTCGACTCGGTGAATCGGAAGTACATCGAGGAGGGCTCCTCCTGCAACGCCTTTTTCTTCCTTAAATCCGACGAGCTCGTCACGCCCGAGCTCGGCGACACGGTTCTGCCCGGTATCACCCGCAAAAGCGTCATCGAGCTCGCGCGCGACCAGGGCGTCAAGGTCTCCGAGCGCAAGATTGCGATCGACGAAGTGCTCTCCGACGCGAAGGAATGCTTCTTCTCCGGCACAGCGGCCGGTGTTTCCTTCGTCGAGTCGGTCACACACAAGGGCAAGACCGCCAAGTTCGGGACTAAGCCCGGCGAGCTAACCGTGAAGCTTCAGGCAGAGCTCAAGGGAATCCAGTACGGCACGGTCGAGGACAAGCGCGGCTGGATGGTCAAGGTATAAAGAGCATGGGCGGCAAGCATGGATGAGCAGCCGAACAATCCCCTGCACGGGATGACGCTCGAACGCATCCTGGAGATCCTCGTCGATCACTACGGTTGGGAAGGGCTCAATAAGCGGATAGAAATCCGGTGCTTCTTCAGCCACCCCAGCATAAAATCCAGTTTGACGTTCTTGCGAAAGAATCTCTGGGCTAGGAACAAGGTCGAAGCGCTGTATATCGAGCTGCTATCCAAGGAAAGTCGGCTCAGGGGCTTTTTTGTCCCCGCGACGGAGCGGACGGAGCGATGAAGAATGCCACGATGACGGACCATCCGACGGTTACTGCCCCTCGCCTCCCTTCGCGTCCAAGGCCTCGCTCTCCATGTAGCTCTTGATCTCCGCGATGAGCTCCTCGAGCTTCTCTTCGAGTTCTGCCATCGGTCGCTCGATGGATGTCGAGAGAGCGTCGTCGTCGACCGCCTTGCCTGCCTCCGCCTCATACGCGCTCGCCGCGACGATGGCGAGGACCTTCTCCGCCGCGAGCGCGGCCTTTAGGCCTCCTACAGCTCCCGTGGTGCCTTTTAGGCGGTGGGCGCAGTCCCTCGTCGTCTTCGCGTCGCCCGAGCGGGCGGCCGTCTTCGCCTGGACCATGATGCCTGGGCTCTGTGCCAGGAATAGCTTGAGTATTTCCCGGCCCACCGCTTTGTCCTTCGCGAATCTGGCGCTGAAGGCATGCCCGTCGAAACAGGGCGAGGATACGCCTAGCGCGGTTACGCTTGGCGAAGATGCGCCCGGCATGGCCACATCTCTATCGCGCCCGCGTTCGCGGAGGGTGAGTGCCCTGAAGGCCGTGATGATGCTCTCGAGAGTGATTGGTTTCGCGATATAGCCGTCCATGCCCGCCGCGAGGGCTTTCTCGCGATCGGTGGCCTCCGCGCTCGCGGTCATGACGAGGATGCGGACGTGGGGATTGAGGACCGTACAGCCGCTGGAGCGTATGCGCCTCGTCGTCTCGAAGCCGTCCATGTCCGGCATGAGGCAGTCCATGAGCACGAGATCGGGACTCTCCCGCCTGAGGGCCTCGATGGCCGCGAGTCCCGACTCGGCCTCGGTCACTTTTATGCCGAGTTCTTCGAGGAGGCCTCGGGCGACGCGGCGATTGATCTCGTCGTCGTCGACGACCAGGACGCTGCTCGGCGCCGGCAGCCCGAGGAGGGGGCCGGTCTCCATATCCGCGGCCTGGGCGCCGGACTCGGCTGCGCGGAGTTTCCATCTCAGGGCGAAGCTCGAGCCCGAACCCGCCAGGCTTTTCGCCTCGAGGCTGCCGCCCATGAGGAGCGCGAGCCTCTTGCAGATCGCGAGCCCCAGGCCCGAGCCTCCGTAGAGCCTCGCCGTCGACTCGGTCGCCTGGGCGAAGGGCTCGAAGAGCCGAGCGAGCTTGTCCTCCGTTATGCCGATGCCCGTATCCCGCACCTCGAGGACAAGTAGGCGCGCTTCTGCTTCGGCCTCGACGCGGAGCTCGACATCGATGCGGCCGGTCTGGGTGAACTTTAGGGCGTTGGAGAGGAGGTTGGCCAGGATCTGGCTGATCCTGAGCGAGTCGCCGAGCACCAAGGCCGGCACCTCGGCCGCGACCGACCGCTCCAAGATAATGCCCTTGCCGATCGCCTGGTAGGAGAATGGGGCGACGCTCCGCTCGACGAGCTCTCGCGGGTCGAAGGCTATGTCTTCGAGCTCGACTTTCTCGGCCTCGAGCTTGGAAAAGTCGAGGACATCGTTGACGACAGCGAGCAGGATCTGCCCCGAGCGGCGAACCGTATCCACGTACTCGGCTTGCTTTTCGTCGAGGCGGGTCCTAGAGAGGAGGTCGATCATGCCGATGACTCCGTTCATGGGCGTACGCACCTCGTGGCTGATCGTCGAAATGAACTCGCTCTTGGCCGCGTTGGCCCGCTCGGCCTCGGCGGCGAGTCGCTTCGAGTCCTCGCTGGCCTGCTTGAGAGCCACCTGCGCGGCGGAGAGCTCCTTCACCTTGAGTGCGAGGGCGCGGTTGACCCTGAAGGCGGCGAGGGAGTAGGCCCCGACAGCGATGATCGCGAGGTAGAGGGCCCACGCGAAAGGGCTCAGGAAAGGCGAGAAGGCGACCTTTATGCCGATCGAGGCCCCCTCGTCGTTCCAGAGGCCGTCGTTGTTCGAGGCCTTGACCCTGAAGAGGTAGCGCCCCCCCTGGAGGTTCGCGTAGATAGCGCTGTGGCGGTCCGAACTATAGTGCCATTCCTTGTCGAAGCCCTCGAGCTTATACGCGTACTGGTTCGCCGAAGGATCACGGAAATCCAAGGCGGCGAAGGCGAACTCGATCGAGTTCTCGTAAAAAGCGAGATTGATGTCCTCCTGGCCCTTGGCCACCGGCGACTGAAGCTTTTCTTTGTTGGCGGCGGTCACCTTGGTCAGGAACACCGGCGGGACATGGGGGTTGACTTCGTAGCGGGCGGGATCGAAACGCGCGATGAGGCCTATGGATCCGAAGTAAAGCTCGCCTTCCGGGCCGATCGAGGAGCCGGTGCTGAAGGAAGCGTTATCGAGCTCCTTGTAGAGGTTGACGCGCTTTATGAGCTGCGTCTTCCGGTCGAAGCGGGCGATGCCCGTCTGCGTGACGAACCAGAGGTTCTCCGTCCTGTCCTCGAGGATCGCGTAGACTATATTGTTGGGAAGGCCGTCCTTGTCCGTATAATGAGAGAAAGAATTGGTCCGCTCGTCATAGAGCATCACCCCTCCGCCTCGGGTCGCTATCCAGAGCCCACCCTTCGAGTCGAGGGTCAGCCTCTGTATCGCATTCGACGAAATGCCCTTCCTATTCGCGGGATCGTATAAATAGCGGACAAAGCGGCCGCTCCCATCGGGGCCATAGTCCTCGAGGCGGTCGAGACCGTTGTTCGTGCCGACCCATAATTTGCCGTCCTTGTCATAACCAAGGCAGTAGGCGAGACTGTCGGAGAGGGAGGAGGAGTCCTTCGGGTCATAGCGGTAGTGCGTCCAGATCCCGCGCGCGCGGTCCCAGTGATCGATGCCGGTCGTATAGGTCGCGACCCAGAAGTTGCCCTGCGGGTCCTCGAGCACCGCGTTCACGATGCTCGATCCGATGCTGGAGGCCGCGTCGCCCGGGCCATGCCTGAAGGTGACGAAGGAGGAGCTGTCGGGTTCGAAGCGGCACAGGCCGTCGTTCGTCGCTGCCCAGATCCTTCCCTCCCTGTCTTCGTAGAGCATGTTGCAGATGTCGTCGGCGAGGCTGGTCGGATCGTCGGCCTTGTGGCGGAAGTGGCGCCAGCGACCCCTTGCCTCGTCGTAGAGATGTATGCCTTTGGCGTAGACCGAGGTCCACAGATTCCCCTTCGAGTCCATGAGGGTCGAGAGGATCTTGCCCTCCGGCAGGGCGCCGAGGTCGTTCGGATCGGCCACGTAGGCGGTGAAGCTACGCCTCGTGCGGTCCATGCGCGCGACCCCACCGCCGTTCGTGCCCACCCATAATTCGCCCGACGCGTCGCGCAGGATCGAGTACGCCACGTCGCTGGGCAGGCTGCCTAAGGCGCTCGATGTCGCATAGGACTCGAGGGACTTCGACTTCGGATCGAGGATGAAGAGCCCTCCTCCCCAAGTTCCCGCACAGATCGCGCCCTTGTCTTGAGCGTTCACTGCGTAGATTTGGTCATTGGGCAGGGAGAATTCTTCGCCTGAGAGCGTCTCGGGACGGATGCGCAGGAGCCCCGCGCCCCAAGCCCCGAGCCATAGATTGCCGTCCTCGTCCTCGGTTATCGCCTGGATCGAGCTCGTCGGCTTCATTCCCTTCACGCCTGGAATGACTGAGCTGCCCGTTCCCGCGCGCCGTGCGTAATTATTGAAGCGATCTCGCTCATAATCGTAGGTGCACAGGCCCCCTCCCGTCGTTCCTATCCAGAAGCGCCCCTCTCGATCGAGGTAAAGTGATCTGATAGCGTTGTTCGGTATCGAGGTGGGATCGGTCGGGTCGGCGTAATAGCGAGCGAAACTGCCCTTGGCCTCGTCCATCCTGTTGAGTCCGTTCAAGGTGCCGATCCAAAGGTTACCCTTGCCGTCCCTGGCTATGGTAATAATGAGGTCGTTCGATAGCGAGTCCTTACGCGTCGAAGAGTAGCGGTAGCTGGTGATGCGGTCGGTCGATGTGTTCAAGTGCCCGAGGCCATTGTAGCTGCCAATCCATAGGCTATCGTCCGCGTCGAGGAAGAGGGCCTGTAATTGGTCGCTCGAGAGGGAGCTTTCGTCGAAGGGCTCGTTGGTGTAAGTCTTGAACTCTGTGCCGTCGTAACGGGCCAGGCCTCCCTGGGTCGCCATCCAGATAAAGCCCTTCGAATCTTGGACGAGGGCCGAGACCGAGGCGTTCGGTAGGCCATCGCGTAATGAGAGGACCTTGAATGCGGCTTTCTCGCCGGGCTTGCTGGTGAGATCTTGCGCTACGAGGATCTCTAGGAAGCCGAAGAGTGCGAGAGTCGCGATAAAGGCAAGTCGAAACGTCGAGTGAGCCATGCGATACTCCGCTGCGCGAAATCTCATTACTATCCAATCGTAGTGAATTCTCGAGTCGGATTCACGGACATTTCTGTATCTTTGCGCGATTATACTTGTTCTCAGAACAATACGTATGGATTTCGGAGATATTTTAGAGGAGTGGGACCGGATCAAGCGCGACCGGAACGAACAAGCCTCTATTCAGAGCGCTAAGGCTCCCATTGTCCCCGCCGCTCGTGCGACACCGCGCGACGCTCCTAAAAACGCCTCATCTGCGGTGCTCGAGCGATGGCTCGAGGCGAATGGAGTGCTCGATAAGGACGCGTCAGCCGAAAGCTCCCCTGAATCTCGTGCGGATTCGTGCGAAAGACGCGCCGCTGAGGCGCGCCGCCTCGATTCGCTGAAATGCCAGGCTGTGCTCGATCTGCACGGCATGACCTCCGAAGAGGCGAAGACATCAGTACGCAGCTTTGTAGATGCTTCCGCCCGGGCGGGGCTCGAGAAGGTTCTCGTGATCCATGGGAAGGGACTGCATTCGGAGGGAGCCCCCGTGCTCAAGAAGGCTACGCGTGATGTGCTCGAAACCCATCCCCTGGCCGGCCGCTTCGGAGAAGCGGCCAAGGAAGAGGGAGGCTCTGGGGCTGTATGGGTGCTGCTTAGATCGAAAAGATAGACGACAGCCTTGGTTTTGGTTATTTTTCGCGGTAAATTATGCGTCCGCGATTGAGATCATACGGAGAGAGCGCGACTTTTACCTTATCACCTGGGACAATGCGGATGTAATGCTTGCGCATTTTCCCCGAAAGATGGGCAAGAATAACGTGGCCGCTGGGGATCTCCACGCGAAACATAGTGTTCGGGAGGGATTCCTTAACAATGCCCTCGACTTCGATGGCTTCTTCTTTGGCCACGGTTCCTCCTCGGAAAGATTGGCTCGTGTGCGTGTATTTTATTGCCACATGAGCATATTCGGGCGTTGCATTGCGGCCCTAGGCGCATAAAATAGTATGTGCTATCCGTTGGAATGTCAACCGTGGCTAGACTATGCGCTCGGGCGCAAGGGAGCGCCCGTTTTTCATTGGATTTAGGCAACTTGACTTTTTTCTAGCTTTGTTGCATCGTGCCGGTTCTTAAAAAAAGCTTACGCGATGCCCGCGAGCAGGAGGCTTCGAATGGAGAAAGATTTCAGCGAAAAGATGAAAGAGCTGCTTCTCAGCCAGAAGCGAGAGATACTGGATAACCTCGTGGCTACCAACGCCGATTTCCGAGCGATCGTCGAGGAGATGGACCCGAAGGACTTCGCGGATGTAGCTTCCGATGATATCGATCGCAAGATGATCGAAGCGATCGGGTCCCAGGATATCAAGCGCCTGCGCGCTATCGACGCCGCACTCGGCCGCATTAACCAGGGCCGCTACGGCATTTGCGTAAAATGCAACAAAAAGATTCCGTCCGCTCGCCTCGAAGCACTGCCTTACGCCGTACTTTGCGTGGATTGCCAGAAAGGCGAGGAGAGGCGCAATAGGTAGGTCGCGAATAGTGGGGCCTGGCAAAGAGCGATCGGCCCCATCGGGCGATAGTCGGGGTTGACGTGGTCGTGTCTTTTCATCCAACGCCGCCTTCCCCGAAAATACTAGGGCCGTCCGAAATCCCTTCGGACGGCCCCTTTTTAGTTTCGCTCAAGTGAGGCTTTTTCAAAACTCGGACGAGTTTTGAAAAAGCCTCAAGTTTATTGCTTGCCCAGCCTCTTTAGGTGGATCTGCGCGAGATCGTAGCTCGTGAGGGACTTGCTGAATAAGCTGTCCTCCTGTTTTACCTTGCGGTAGGCGTCGACCGCCGTGTCGACGAGGCCGAAGCGCTCGGCGTAGAGACCGAAGGCGAGCCAGGCATCTGAGCTGGGGGCTTTGTTGCCCTCGCCCGCGAGGTACTTGCGGAAGGCCTCTTGCGCTTCCATGAAGCGGCCAGAGTCGGAGAGGACGCAGGCGAGTGTGTGCACTTGGCCTGCGGAGCCGGCCATGAGGCGCTGGACGATCTGCCGCTTGTCGAGCTCGGCGTAATCAGGCTTATCGAGGTAGAGCGAGTACCAGGCGATCTGATTGTAGTCACTATCCTTGGCGTTGCCTGAATCGATGAGCGCTCCCGAGCTCTTGACCGCCTCGGCGTAGCGCCCCAGGCGAGCCGAATGCTCGGCTGCGAGGCGCAGCCAGGCGCCTGAGTTCGGCTTCTTGGCGAGTTCGTCCGCGATGATGGCGTCGGCTTTCGCTTCTTTGCCCGAGCAGTCGAAGCAGAGGAGGAGCATGTCGTTCGCGTACTCGTCCTCGCTCTCGAGCTCTACGAGACGCTCGGCGGGAGCTACGGCCTCTGCGGCCTTATTCTGCCTGATGAGGCCCATGGTCGCCGCGCGCGCGAGGGCTTCGGCCTTGTCCTTGTCCTTTTCAGGGCCGAGAGCCGCGAGGACCGTGGGCATGCCCTTCTCGATATCCGCTTTCGATACGGAGGCGGCGAGGAGGTAGGAGGAAGCGAGGCGCATTGCGCTTTCGTCCGCCGTATCGATCTGGCCCACTAGCTTGAACGCCGGGTTGTCGGCGAACGAGGGGAAAAGAGGGTTCTTCTCGCGCTGACCCTTAACAAGGGAGAGCCAGGCGCGGGCATCTTCGGTCTTGCCCGAATCCAGGAGGCATGTGACTTCGCGCGCAACGCCTGTGAGGTCTCCGTCCGCTCCGAGGACTTTGAGCTCGTTGCCCTCGCGGGTGAAGTAGATGAGGATGGGTTGGAGCGAGGGCTGGAGCGGGAAGGAGAGAACTGTCGCGATGGCGGGACCCGACTCTATCGTATCGATCTTGCCCAGGCCGGCGACGAGGTCGACAAGAACAGCGGCGGGCTGGTCTTCGCCCGAGAGACGCTCGCTTGTGTTCGCTATCGCCTCGGCTATGTCCTTCTGGGAATCAGGGTCGTCGAGGCTTGAGGCAATCGCCTGAGAGAAAAAGCCGGAAAGAGAAGCGGGACTGGCGTCACCCTCGAGCATGGCGAGGATGAGACGGGCGATTACGCTCATGGGCTCGTCCTTGGGCAGGGCGGCCGGGTCGATCGCCTTCACGTCCTTGAGGCTTCCGGCGAGGGCGAGGGCCTGAGTCTGGCTCTGGCTGCCCCGCGCGCCAGCGATCATGAGCTCGGCCGCCTCCGCGTAGCGTCGGCCGGTGATGAGCATCTGGCTCGCGAGGCTCAAAATTTCGCGCCGATCGTCGGCCGCCTGCGCTACGCGCGCGGCCTCGCGGAGGGCGGCCTGGACGCCATCGACCGCGGCCACCGCGGCGACGAAGAGGGCCTTGCGCTGCTTGGAGCTCGTCGGCGCCTTAGTCGATTCCTTGAGTTCCTTGAAGCGACCGAGCCGGAGGAGGTCGTAGGCGGGGTTGTTCTCCCAGTTCCCGCCCTTGAGCTCCTTCTCTACCTTGGCGTAGATAGCGAGGGCCTCGTCGAGACGAGCGCCCTTCGAATAGCGGACGAGGTTCGTGCCGTACTCGGCGATGATGGCCTGGTTCACCGTATAGATGGTCTCGTCCGGCGCCAATTTGGCGGCCGCGGCGTATTCGGAACTGGCCGCCGCGAGGTCCGAACCCGGCTCGAAGACGCGGGCGAAGGGGCCGATCAAATAGGTCCAGGCGAGCCGGGCGTGCGCGGCCGCCGACGCGTTCTCCAGCCCGACCGCCTTGCGGGCTTCCTCCCTGGCCTTGTCGCCGAAGAGGGCGGCCTCGTAGGCGTTCGATAGCTGAATATGGTGGAGGGCTTCTGTCGGATGGAGCGCGGCCAGGGCGCTGAACTCGTCCATGGCCTCCTGGTACTTGCCAGCGGAGAGCAGCGACTCGCCGACCTGCTCGAAGCTGACCGAGGGCGCGTCCTCCTCCCCGAAAGCGACCGCGGCGGCTTGGAGGGCGGCGGCTTCCTCTGCCGTGTAGGTCGACTTGACGCTGTCGAAGCGGAACTTCGCGGTGACCGAGCCGTCCTGCTCGAGGACGCAGGAGCTCTCGAGCGTCGCGGGTCCGAGACTCCGTTTGGTGGGCTCGGGCAGGGCCGCGGCCTTGAACCCGGGAGGAGGCGTCAGGCGATACTCGATCTCGGCGATATAGGGCTCGTCGAGCTTGACGTCGGCCTTGCGCACGAAGGCCTTATCGTCCTTCGGCTTCTCTTTGAGGAAGGAGGGCAGGAAGTTGAGCAGGGAGCCTGCCTGGAGAAGGACAGTAGCCGAGCTCTGGTCGGTGAACCCGCGCTTGGCTTTGGACATGACGAGGCGGAGCGTGAAGGGTTCCTGCATGTCCTGGACGTCGGAGGCGGAGTAGCTCTCGAGCTTCTCCGCCTGATAGGCGCTCTTTACGTAGGACTCGAGCCGCTCTCGCGCGGATTTTGGGTCGTCCGTCGCGAAATGGTAGCGGTAGTCGGCCTCGATGATGCCTGAGGCGGTCATCGTCTCGGTCGCCGCGGCGGCGCCGTCTTCCGCGAGGGTGTATGCGCGCACTTCCTTGTAATGATTATCCGCCGGTCTCGAATCGGGTATGGCGAGCAGGGCCGTGGTATCCGGGGCTATTACGAGGGCCTGGCGGCCGCGGTCCATTGGCGGCAGTTCACCAGGCCTGTAGTAGGAGGCCGTGGGGTCGATCCAAGTCTTATCGTCCGGCAGGTAGACGATCTCGTGGTTGAAGAGGCCGAAACCGGGCAAGGAGGGCAGGATGTCGGAGCCGTAGCCAGAGTCGAGGAGGGCGAGCTGGGCCTTGATGCCAGCGGCCCGGAGGGTCGCCGCGAGAAGGCTCGCCTGGTCCTTGCAGTCGCCGTAGCCGCGGGCGATGGTTTCGGCGCACTCGTGGGGGATTATCGCGTTCTCTCCGAAGTTGATGCCGGTGTAACGTATGTCCTTGCGTATCTTATAGAGCAGGGCCGCGATACGGTCTTCCCTCGCCTGACCCGCGCCCTTGAGCGCTTCGTTCGCATAACTCGTTACGTCGGACTTCGAGAGCACCGGCTCGGCGACGGCCGCGTAGGCGGCCGCGACTTCGTTCCAGGAGCCGCCAGTGGAGAAGTCCACGCAGGTCTGGGGGACGTCGCTCCCGACCAAGTAATCCTCGGTATCGCCCACGCCCTCGAGGCCTTTTGCTTCGAGGATCAGCGTCTTCCTGCCCGTCGCATCGTCCTCGGCTACGCTCGACTTGATTTGCGAAGCGAGGCTCCCGCGTAGCTCGTAACGTAGGTTCATCGAGGCGGGATATTCGAGGCTGAGCCTCCGGTCGAGTATGGCGATGCGCCTGCCGAACCATGAGCGATAGGCGTCGCCCGCCGCGAGCAGGGGCGCCTTGTCGTGGAGCCGAATCTCGTACTCGACGATGGCCCCGCTCTCGAGGCCGGGCAAGGGCGCGGTGAGGGTATGCGAGTCGGTGTAGACGTCCTCCTCCTCGCTCTGCGACTGGTCCGCAATAGTGGCTTGGTCGAGCTCGTAGACCGTCCCGTCTTTGCCGATCACGCGAGCCCGGATCAGGGGTTTCTCCTGTCGCCAGGGCTGGTAGGAGCAGGAGACCGTATCGCGGCGATCGACGCCTTTTTTAAGGAGGATTTTGTAGACGGCGTGGCAAGCGTAGACGGCCGTCCCGTCCGGCTGGAAGCTGTAGGATTCGCTCTCGAGGGCGAAGACGGCATCGTCGCCCTCGCCCCCTTTGAGGTCGGCAGCGGCCGTGAGGACGGCCTGGGGCGCGAGGGAGAAGGCGGGAGCGTCCCAGGGCGAGCTCGCCTCGGCCTGCGCCGCAGGGTTGCCCTGCGCCGCTCCTTGAGCAGAGGCGAGGGCGCATGCCAGGGCTAAGGCCGTCGCGAAGGCAGCCGCACGGCGCGAAGAAGCTGACAAGATCGAGTAGTGGCGCATGCCATATCGTAGCTCGAAGAAGGGTGAAACGGGAAGATAGCTAGCTTTCCTCGATCCCGCACTCGATCCGCTTGCCCTGAGTCAAGACTACGATCGAGTCGTAGCCTGCCGACGCCGCGAGAGAACGGGCCGCATCCAGGTTCGCCCCGAGGTGCTCGGGCGCGTGGGCGTCGGCCGAGAAGGTTATGTGAACTCCTAGCGAATGCAGCTCGCGCAGGATGGGCAGAGACGGGTAGGGCGTCTTGACTTTGCCCCTGCTCATGCCGCCCACGTTTATCTCGACGATTATATCCTTGCCCTTCAGCGCCTGGGCCGCGCCGAAAGCCGCGTCGAGGTAGCCCTTCGATCCCTCGTCGAACCAGCGCCCCGCGCCGTCTGAGTCCGAGTCGTTGTTCTTCTTCACGAGGTCGAAGTGGCCGAGGATGTCGAAGCCGCCCGACTCGATGAGGGCGCCTAAGCGACGGTAGTACTCGGCGTAGAGAGCCTCTCCAGCTTCCTCCCTCCGCCCGGCGAAGCGTTCGAGATCGGCCTCGAAGTCGTCGCGGCCCAAGTCGACGGGGAAGCTGCCCGAGCCGGGGAGCTCAACCCAGTGCACCGAGCCTATCGAGAAGTCGAGGTTGGCGTTCGCGAACAACTCGTCCCGGGGCGAGCTGACGCCAGGGACGTACTCGATCTCGAGACCGAGGAGGACCTCGAGTCCCTTGTCTCTCCACTCACGGCCGAGTCGCCGTATCTCGGTCTTGTACTCGTCCAGGCGCCCGATCTCCATGTTGCCTTCGCTGAAGAAGGGCAGGGGGCTATGGGAGGAGAAGCCCAGGACTCGGTAGCCCTTGTCCGCAGCCGCCTGGGCCATGACCGCCGCAGTCGCGTGGCCGTCGCAGAAATCGCAGTGGGTGTGGTAGTTCGCGCGCATGGGGCTATGGTAACCACAGGAATGTATCGTGGGAAGTCAGCGGGATTTCCCTCCGCCCCCGCGAGCGATGCTATCTTTCGTCGCTACGAGCAGGAGTCAAGCCCCGTGTGCGCGATAGAGCCTGGTAATGCGCCGCTTCACCTGGATGCGTAGGGCTTTGCCGCCTCCACGAAGTCGGCGTAGGCCTCGCGCATGAGGACCAAGGCCGCCGCCGCGGCGTCCATATCGTTCTCGCGGCCTGCGCTCTCGCCCGCGAGGGCTGAATCGCCCAACTTCCTCGCGGAGAGATTCCAGGAGGCGCCTTTCAGCGAATGCGAGACTTCCCTGAACTTCTGTCCGTCCTTCGCCTGGAGGGCCGCGGCGAGCTCTTCCATCTGGCCTCCCGCCTTGGCGATGAAGCGGGACAGGAGGCTTGCCACCGTTTCTTTTTGGCCGAGAAACGTGTCAAGCACCCCTGCCCAATCGAAGACCGAGGCGTCGAGGATTCGATTCGCGGAAGCATCAGCCGAAGGGGCGACCTGCGCGACTGTGATTTCCGGCGCGGGCGCCGGTTTCGAACCGAGTTCGGGGAGGTACCTCGCGAGGAGCTCGGCGAGCTCGTCTCTCTTGAAAGGCTTCACGAGGATGTCGTTCATCCCCGACTCGATGCATTTCTCCCGCTCGCCCTTCAGCGCGCTCGCGGTGACCGCGACGATCGGGCCCTCGTATCCCTTGGCGCGCAGCTCGGCGACCGCCTCGTAGCCCGACATCCTGGGCATGAATATGTCCATGAGCACGAGGTCGAAGCGGCGGTCGAGGCCTATCTCGAGGGCCTCGACGCCGTCGCGGGCGGTGACGACCTCGCAGCCCGCCTTCGTCAAAAGGAGCGTGAAAAGCTCGCGGTTGACTTCGTGGTCCTCGGCGAGGAGGATGTCGCCCTTGAAGCGCCGTAGCGCCGGCTTGGCCTGGGCCTCGCTCTCGTTCTCGGCGCTCTCGAGGTCGACCTCGGATGAGAGGGCGCGGCCGAGGGCGTCGAGGAGCTCCGCCCTCTTGATCGGCTTCGAGAGATAGCCGTTGAACCAGCGCAGGAGCTTCATCTTCGTGTCCGCGTTGATCGATCCCAGCGGAGCCATGAGGATGAGCCTGGCGCCGTTGATCGTCGTGTCGCCCGTGATCTCGCTCGCGAGCCTCCAGCCGTCCATGCGCGGCATATTTTGGTCGATGAGGCAGATCGAGAAGGGATCTCCCGAGGACGCGGCGTCGCGCATCAGGGCGAGCGCTTCCTCCCCCGAGCCTTCTTCGCTCACGCGGAAGCTCGCGGCCCGGGCCTGCCTCGCGACGAGCTCTCGCGCCTCGGGGTAGTCGTCGACGACGAGGAGGCGGGTCCCTTCCGGGATTGCGAGGGGCGCCGGTCTCGCGGGAGGGGCGGAATATTCGGGAGAGTCGAGGGGAAGCTCGAACCAGAATACGGAGCCTTGGCCGGGGCCCGAGCGGACGCCGATGACGCCGTCCATCGCCTCGACGAGATGCCGCGATATCGCCAGTCCGAGTCCCGTGCCTCCTACCTTGCGTGCTTGGGCGAGGTCGCCCTGATAGAAAGGGGTGAAGAGCCTCTCTCGCACTTCGTCGGTCATCCCGGGGCCCGTGTCCGCCACCTCGAAGAGGGTGCGCGGCTTGGATTGCGGCGAGCCTATCGTCCCCCCCGTCGGCGGGACCATCTTCACCTTGAGGCTGATCCCGCCCTCGCGGGTGAACTTGACCGCGTTCTTGAAGAGGTTGACGATGATCTGCCTGAGCCTCCCGGGGTCTCCGCGCACGAGGGCGGGCAGGCTCTCGTCGACGTCGACGATGATCTCCAGGCCCTTGCGGCCCGCTTCCATCGCGAGGAGCTCGACGGACTGGTACACCCAGGAGCGCAGGTCGAAGCTCGTCGTCTCGAGCTCGAGCCTGCCCGCCTCGATCTTGGAGAAGTCGAGTATGTCGTTGATGAGGCCGAGGAGGACATCTGCCGAGAAGCGCACCTGGTCGACGTAGGAGAGCTGCTCGGTATCCATCTCGGTCTCCCGAAGGAGTTCGACGACGCCCAGTATGGTCTGGATGGGCGTGCGTATCTCGTGGCTCATGTTCGCGAGGAACTGGCTCTTCGTGTTCGTGGCCTTCTCGGCCTCGTCCTTGGCGTCCTGCAGGCGTTTCTCGCGGAGTACTCGGTCGCTTATCTCCTCGAGGACGCACAGGAGGAAGCGCTCTCCCTCGGTCTCGACGCGCGAGAGGGAGTAGCAGAGCCAGCGGAGGCTCCCGTCCGCGGCGCGGATAGAGCCGTCGACCGAGGCGCTCTTCTTGCCCCCCAGAAGTATCTCGGCCGCGTAGTAGTCCAGCCGCGAGCCTTCCCTCTCGGCGACGAACTCGAAGAAGGAAGTCGCGAGCCGCTCGGGACCGACGCCGAAGACGGAGTGGAAGAGGGACTCGAAGGCGGTGTTCCACAGCGCGAGCAACCCGCGGCCGTCAATGAGGACGAGGGGGAGGGCCGCCTCCTCGAAGACGGCCTTGAGCAGGGCGTCGGGCAGGATCATCAGAAGTTGGCCTTCAGTATCTCGAGGGTCTTCTTGAGGATCTGGTCGGGCTTCAGGGGCTTGATGAGGTAGCTCTTCACGCCCGCCTGGAAGGCGCGCATCACCGCCTCGCGCTGGCTGACCGCGGAGAGAATGATGGTCGGCATCTCGATGTCCTCGGCTCGGAGGCGCGAGAGGACTTGGAAGCCGTCCATGCCCGGCATGAGTATGTCGAGGAAGACGAGGTCGAAGCTCCTCGACTTGGCGGCCTCGACGAAGGCGCTTCCGTCCTGGAAGGCCGTAACCTGGGCGCTGATCGCGCCGAAGGTCGTCTTGACGAGCTCCTGGATCACGAAATCGTCGTCGACCACGGCTATCGACAGGCCTTTGCCGGTCTCCTTCATGGACTCGATGGAGAGGGGCTTCTTGGCCTCGCCCTCGAAGCGCATCTCGATCGCCTCGCGGCCCGACTCGTGGGTCTCGGCCGAGAGTATGCGCTCGGCCATCATCTCGGCCTTGCCCTCGGCCATCTCGACCTGGGGGTCGTAGTCGGTTAAGAGGCCGTCCATCGCGTATTGAAGGTTGGATACGACCTCGATATCGGAGAACTCGGTCCTGCCGCGCACGAAGTCGCGGGCGAAGGCGGAGTTTGTGAGGAGCTTGATGTGCTTCGCCTTCGCTTTGGAGTAGTCGAGCAGCGTCTTCAGCAGGAGCTCCATGTTCGTCCCGTCGATGAAGGAGAGCTCCATGTCCGCGAGCATGACGAGGATGCGAGGACTTCGTATCGCGTACAGCTCCGAAAGCTCGGCGATCTTGAAGCGCAGGAGGTCGATCTTCTCGCGGTTGAGACCCTTCGCTATCTCGACGAAGACGATATTGTCGTTGACGTGGGCCTCGATGACACAGGGGGTCTCGTCGATCTCCATCTTGACGCCCAGGAGCTCGGAGAGCGAGGCGAAGAGCCCGTCGATCTTGATCGGTTTCATGATGACGCGCTTGATGTTGTAGGGCACGAGCTCGAGGAGCCTGTTCTTGTCGATCTTCTGCGCGGTGAGGATTACCGGGATGGATGCCGTGTTCGGGTTGCGATTCTTTTCTTCGAGAACCTCCTTGCAGGTCCGCCGCGAGAGGTTGTAGTCCATGATGACAAGGTCGGGCATGCTGTTGCGCAGCTTGACCGTGCCGTCGAGACCATTGATCGCACTGTCGACATCCAGGCCCGCGGCGCCGAGCCTGTCCTTCAAGTACACGCGGAAGAGGTCCGACTCGTCGATTATCAGGATGGTTTTGCGCGCCATGGCTGCCTCCTATTTCGGGTTGAGCATCGAGGCGGGCTGCTGTGTAGCGTCGACCGCATCGCGCCAGAGTGCCCCTTCGGGATCGACGTAGTTGCGCTTGGACACGGCCGCCTTTACGGGAATGTGCACGAACTGGCCGTGCACCATGCCGATGAGGACTTTGGTGCGGCCGGCCATTGCCGCGTGAGCCGCGTTGTTCCCCAGCCTCTCGCAATAGGCCGAGTCTGTGGGGGCGGCGGGCGAAGAGCGCACCATGTAGCTCGGGTCGATGTACTTGACGGTCGCGTCCATGCCTTTCTGCTTGAAGTGGGCGGTGATGCGGTCGCGCAGGTACACGCCGATGTCGCCGAGCTTGATGTTGCCCGAGGCGTCCGTGCCGCCCTCGGTCTTGAGGAAGCCCTGTCCGGCGCCCTCGGCGACGACAACCACGGCGTGGGATCGACGCGTTACGCGATCCTCGAGGTGCCTGAGCAGGCCGTTCGGGCCATCGATGTCGAAGGGCACTTCCGGTATGAGGACGAAATTGGCCTCGTGCACGGCGAGGACGGTGTGCACTGCGATGAAGCCCGACTCGCGGCCCATGAGTTTCACCAGGCCGACGCCGTTCATCGCCGAGTGGGCCTCGACGTGGGCGGCGCTCACCGCCTCGGCCGCGCGGGCGACGGCGGTCTCGAAGCCGAAGGTCCGGTCGACGAAGGAGAGGTCGTTGTCGATGGTTTTCGGTATGCCTACGACGGCGATCTTGAGGTCGCGCCGCTCGATCTCCTCGGCTATGGCCATTGCGCCTTTCTGCGTGCCGTCGCCGCCTATCGTGAAGAGGATGTTGAGGTTGAGCCGCTCTATGGCGTCCACGATGTCCGGGACGCGGTCGCCGCCGCCCCTGGACGTGCCGAGGAAGGTGCCTCCGACCTTGTGGATCTCGTCGACCGCCTCGGGATCGAGGGGCCGCACGCCGATGTTCTCCTCGGGCAGGAAACCTTTGTAGCCGTAGCGGATGCCCGTTATGCGACGCACACCGTAGCGGTACCAGAGGCATCGTACGATAGCGCGGATGACATCGTTGATGCCGGGGCAGAGCCCTCCGCAGGTTACTATGCCGGCGTGCACGTGGCTGGGGGCGAAGTATATCTGCTGCCGCGGACCCGCCTTCTCGAGGAGCTGCCTCCGGCCGAGCTCGCCCTGGCTGCCCTCCTTGGCGTCGACGTCGACGCGGATGAACTCGTCGTCCGCGACGTAATTGGACAGGCTATCCCCTGATTTCGTCGAGAGGATGATGGGGGAGGGAATGCCGCACTTGCCCAGGACGGGCACCGAGAAATCGAGACCGGAATCCATGTACGCTTTCTCCTAGCGGCCGTCCCGAGGGCTTTCAATACCGCGACCGCAGCTTCGGAGTATAGACTAGAAGGGAATAGGAGGCAAGAAACGCTTGACCTTCGGTCCTTGACGGCTTCTCTCCCGAAAACCTACACTTGTATTGTACATAACTATGATGGGCGGGGGCATGGGCAAATCAGCGCTGCGGGATTCGACATTAAAAGTGATCTTCGCCGTCGAGGGCGAGGATGAGCGTTCGCGCTTTTCTATTGCCATCAAAGAATCCTCCCCGGACTGCAAGATATTCTTTCCGAGTAATATAGCCGAGGTCGAGAGCCTATATTCCAAGGACGGCGCGGACGTCATCGTCACCGATTTCCATTTCCATGGTGGCGCCCTGGCCGACTGGATCACCTTCTGGCCCTTGCCTGCCGTCCTCCTGGTCGATCCGGGCGACGATCTGTCCCGCGTTGAAAGGACCACGAGCGACGAGGCCGCCCTCTTTGCCCAGCGCATGCCCGACATGGGGCACATCCGCGCCCTTCCCCTGCTGATTAAAAAGGCGCTCAATGTGCGCGAGAGCGTCACGCGCCAGAACGCCCACCTACAGATGACCGAGCATCAGTATATGAACCTCCTGCAGGCCATCCCAGATATCGTTTACATCCTCGACGGCCATGGCCACTTCGTCTACCTCAATGACGCGGTCAGGGCCATCGGCTACGAGCCCGCGAGCCTCATGGGCAAGCATTTCTCGGAGATCATCCATCCCGATGATTTCCCCAAAGTGTGCCGCGAGGAGGTCCTGAAACCCATTTTCGGCATGAAGACCGGCGACGCCGCCGCGCCCAAGCTCTTCGACGAACGCCGTTCCGGCAAGCGCATGACGCGCAATCTCGAGGTCCGGCTCAAGCACGGCGACCTCATCGACGACTACCATGTCGGGTCAGTCACTTCCTACGGAGAGGTGAGCTGCTCGGGCTACGCGTTGCCGGAGTTCGAGGGGCTCGATCTCGGTACGGTAGGCATCATTCGCGACGTCACCATCCGCAAGGAGCACGAGCAAGCCCTCGAATCGGCCCTTGCCTCGAGAGAAGTCCTCCTCAAGGAGATCCACCACCGGGTCAAGAACAACCTCCAGGTAGTCTCAAGCCTTCTCAACATCCAAGAGACGGCCATAGTCGACGAGAGCGATCGCAAGGTCTTCGTCGACTGCCAGACCCAGATCCAGACCATGTCGATGGTGCACGAAGTGCTCTACCGCTCCTCGAGCTTCGAGGGCGTGGAGATGCAGTCCTACTTCGAGCGCCTTGTGGATTACCTATCGAGCGTCTACGAGGCCCTCAACCGGGGAATAGGCTGGAAAGTCGAGGCGATGGGCGTCTCGCTCAACCTCGACGACGCCATACCCGTGGCGCTCATCGTAAACGAACTCGTCTCCAACTGCATGAAGCACGCCTTCCCCGGCGGCAAGCAGGGGCGCATAATCGTCTCGATGCGCGAGATCCCGGCCCCTGGGGAAAAGTCCCCCTCCGAACCCTCCTGGCTTCTCGTGGTCGAGGACGACGGCATCGGCTTCGACAGGAGCAGAGCCGCCGAGTTGAACAAAACCGCCGGCATCGGCACCGAACTCGTCCAGGCTCTTTCCGGCCAACTGCGCGGCGTACTGGAGCGCGGTCCAGGTTCAGGCGGATCGGGCGCCATGGTCTCGGTCTGCTTTAAGAAGAACTAAAGTCTGTTGGCCTATCTTTGACTCCCGTGGTCTTTCAGCTCTTCCTTTGCGAAGGACGATCCCGCGACAATTCTCGACATGAGCTCGCCGAAGAGACGAGGCGGCGCCGCCTTAGGATCGATGAGCCCCTCTATTCCGAGGCCGTTTGACAAGGCCAGCACGGTTGTCGCCAGGTCCATGGCCTCGGCGCGGCCAATGTGCACGCCCCGCTCGGCCGCCCGAGCCTCTACGTCGTCGGCGATCTTCGCGCGCCACGCACGTCGCTTTTCGGCGAACTGGGCGCGTAACTTCTCGTTCCGCACGCAGCGAAGCCAGAACTCGAGCAAGAGGAGCTGCCACTCCGGATCGGCTTCGCCAAAAGCGCGCAGCTCGCGGCCGACCGCCTTGGCCTCGGTCGTCCTATTCGCGGTGCCGGAGCCTCTTACCCGTTTTTTGCTGATCGTCCCGATCCCCTCGTCTATGCGCGAGGCGATCAGCGCGAAGAAAAGCTCGTCCTTGCCGGCGAAATTCGAATACACCGCGCCCTTGCTGAAACCCGCCGCTTCCGCGACGCGTTCCAGGCTCGCGCCTTCGTAGCCTCGCTCCACGTACACTCGGAAGGCAGCTTCCAAGAGCTTGACCCGGCTACACTCCTTTTTCGATGGTTTACGCCCCTTTGTCTCCGCTACGGAATCTTTGTTCGCCATCGCCCACCTCCACGCAGACACCTTCGCCATTAAATACTGATGGTATTTGTTTTTGTGTTATGCGTCAATCCTTCGACTGGTGTGCGATAGTATTTTGATACCTAGGGTATAAAATACCGAAGGTATAAAAATTGTTAAAAATATACCAACGGTATTGACTTTGATTTTTGATGGCGCTAGATTCTGCCCATTGGAGGCACAGCTTGGAAGATTTTCTTCGTTGGACCACTCGATGGTATAAGCATCCATGGAGCATCCTTATTGTCACGGCCGTGATCACCGCATTCTTGGCGATCGGGCTGCCGAAGCTAAAGTTCGACAGCGGTGTCAAGTCAATGTTGCCCGCGAACAACCATGCCATGATGATCCGCGACTATTACGCGAATGACAGCAACTTCGCCAGCTACCTTAGCTACTTTATCGGAGTGGAGAGCGATAATGCCTTCTCCGTGGAGAGCCTTAAGTACCTGCGAGTCATCACGGACGAGATCGACAAGGCAAACCAAAGCCTACCCGTGGACAATGTCGCGAAGTACATGGGGCTTTCCAAAGTCGATGCGCGCCTCATCGTAGAGGCAGCCCGCGGCCAAGGAGTCAATGATCAAACGATAGCTTCGAGTTTCTTGCCCACGATCCGAGATGCGTCGAAATCGGCGCAGTCTTTTTCCTGGGACGCCGAGACTGCCTCCAGAATCGCCGCCGCGTCTGTCGGAGTAGATCCGCTTAAGTTTTTCCACTTTGTGGAAAATCCGATAAGAAAGACCCAATCCTTGGTAAACGCCGATTACATTGTCAATAAAGACGATGAGCTCGTCAGCGATAAGTTGCTCCCAAGCGATGTTGAGATAACGGCTGAGGTCGCCAGGGGTGTCAAGGAACGAGCGGCTTCCTGGAATGTGTACGAAAATGTCCTTTACGCAAAGGACGGGACTCTGGCCAATCTCGTCGTGGAGTCGAGCAGTACCGAGCAGGAAGTAACCGAGAGCATCGCGGCTTCCTTGAAGGCGATCCTCAGCTCGCACCAGGCCCCCGGCATGACTACCTACTTGGACGGCGAAAGTGTGATCAGTCTCACGACAGGCCAGACGATGAAGTCCGATCTCACGACCTTGCTACCCCTCATCGTTCTCATCGTGGTGCTCGTGCTGTTCCTCTGCTTCCGAAACATCCAGGCGGTCATTTACCCGATGATCGTAGTCCTTGTCAGCGTAGTCGCCTCGATGGGCGCTATGGGCTGGCTCGGCGCGCCCTTGACCGTGGCCTCGGTGATTTTGCCGACACTGATGGTCGCCATCGCGTCCGCCTACGGCATCCATCAGATGAACCACTATCTCCTGGATCCCTCCAAGGATAAGCGCGAGATACTCGAGCGCAACATCGGCGTCGTCGGGCTGGCCATTGTGCTTTCCGGCGTGACGGTCATCATCGGTTTCGGCGCTCTGGCCGTTGAGCAGTTCGTGCCGATACGGAACTTCGGGATTTTTACCGCTCTCGGCGACCTCGTCGCTGTCGCCGTGGCGCTGTGGGCGCTGCCCGCCCTGATTTTGGTGAGCCATCGGCCGAAGCCATCATACCGAGAATCGGATCAGGGGGCCATAAGCCGCTTGCTGAGAGGCTTGGTCTCGCTAAACAAAAGACACTCAAAAGCGGTGATTCTCGGGAGCGCGGCCGTGACGCTTCTTATGGGTATCGGGCTGTTCGGCGTCAAGTCGGAACTCAACAATGTGTCCTTCTTCAAGGAGAACACGGCGATACACAAGGCGGACGATAAGCTCAACCAGAAGCTCGCGGGGACTCAGGATGTCGCCGTCTACCTCGATTCGGATCTTAAAGCGCCCATCGTCGGGAAAGATGGCAAGTTAGAGGCGGCATCCAGTACTGAATCGCCGGTCGTCCTCACGACACCTGCCGTCTTGAGCCGGATCGACGCATTCAGCGCGGCCGTCATGAAAAATTTCCCCTATGTCCATAAGGTGATGTCGTTTGACGATATCCTGAAAAAGATGAACCAAGAGATGAACGATGGCAACTCCGCCTGCTTCACGATACCCGCCGACGCAAACCTGATCAGTCAATATCTTCTCATCTTCTCCGGGGATATCCAGTCATACCTCTCGCCCAATCATGACAAGCTCAGGATCGATATCATGATGGAGCGGATCGGGACACGGGAGGCCGAGGCTGTGGCGCAGTACGCGCGCGAGTATTTCGCCGGGGACTTCGCGAAGGACAATCACTTGCGCGTCGAGGTCTCGGGCGTGGCTCACCTCTATTACGTGGCGAACGAGCTCCTCGTGGACGGCATGATCAAGAGTATCGTCGTTTGCGTAATTCTCGTCCTGGCGATTCTTCTGCTCCTGCTCAAGGACTCGCGCATGGCGCTTATTTCTATGAGCCCCATCTTCGCGGCCCTCGTTATCAATTTCGGCACGCTGGGTCTGTTCAATATTCCGCTCAACATCGCCACAGCCATGGTCTCTTCGATAGTCGTGGGCATAGGCGTCGACTACTCGATCCACTTCATTACCTGGTATCGCTCGGAGCTTCGGAAGGAGCGAAACATCGCTCTAGCCTTGGAGAGCACGATTCTCCATAAGGGCCGAGCGATCCTCGAGAATATGATTCTGATAGTGGCGGGCTTCCTGGTCCTGACCCTTTCCAACTTCATTCCGCTCGTGCAGTTCGGTCTGCTTGTCGCTATCTGTATGCTTACAACTGCCTTCGGCGCCCTGGCCGTGGTACCGGCGATCATACGGTCTTTGGCGAAGAAAGATCGCGATTTCCTCTATCTCGAACGTTAATAGGAGGTTTCTATGAAGAGACAGATTCTTACTGGGCTTTGCATCGCGTTGGCCGTCTCGGCCTTTGCGGACACAAAGGGAGACGAGATCGCGAAGGCGTACTTCGACCTTTCGAAGGCCGCGGACACCAAGGCCAGCGCGACGATGACCCTGATCGACAAGTCGGGCGGCAAGAAGATCCGCCAGCTCGAAATCAACTACCGAGAGACCTCAGAGGGCAAGGATGCCTACCTCGTGTTCTCCTCCCCGGCGGACGTCGCGGGCACCAAGTTCCTCACGATCTCGCACAAAGGCGCGGATTCCGAGCAGCGCCTCTACCTACCCGCCCTCAAGAAGACTCGCAAGATATCCTCGTCGGGCAAGGACGGCGCCTTCGTCAATTCCGACTTCTACTTCTACGATCTCGAGGACCGGAACTTC
>Ga0326727_10003785_pt1 | contig 47445 bp, 37 predicted proteins | sample MB2enrmetagenome_FD_207643 | JGI IMG/M metagenome (GOLD analysis project Ga0326727, IMG submission 207643) | Lab enriched peat soil microbial communities from McLean, Ithaca, NY, United States - MB29MY | ecosystem: Environmental > Terrestrial > Soil > Wetlands > Peat | place: USA: New York... | reverse complement strand
ACGTGCAGTTCCACCTGCCCGACCAACGGGATCACATACGCGTGGACCCTCACGAGCACCGCACTGGGCACGCTCACCGCCGCCAGTGGAGCCGATACGAACTTCACCGCGGGAGCAACCGCAGGAACTGTTGGAATCTACGTGAACGCCTCGCTTGGCGCCATGAAGGTAACCGACAACACTGTGATCACCGTCTCGGCCGCTCCTGTCAACACCCTGTCCTCAGTGTCAGTGACTCCAACATTACCCACAGTAGGCTTTAGTGGCACGCAGGTGTTCACAGCGAAACCGACATGCAGCATATCCGGATGCCCGACCACGTTCATGACATACGCATGGGCACCGACGAGCACCACACTGGGCACTATCAGCCCTGCCAGTGGGGTCTCGACAACCTTTGCCGCTCTAAGCACAGCAGGAACTGTGGGCATCTTCGTCAATGCCACGCTCAATGGGACCACCCTGATGACCTCCACTGAGATCACAGTCACGGCTGCGAACATCCTGACATCAGTGTCGATCAGCCCTGCAGCGCCCACAGTAGCCTCGGGTAACACACAGTCCTTCTCGGCCACTCCAATGTGTACCCAAACCCCCTGCCCCTCTGGCACCACCTACGCGTGGACCCTCACGAGCACAACACTGGGCTCTCTCAGCTCAGCCAGTGGCACCCCAACGACCTTCACCGCGGGATCTTCCGCTGTGACCGGTGCCATCTTCGTCAACGCCACGCTCAACAGTGTCACTGTGAAGACCTACACCGTGATCACCGTCACAGTGTCCACCAGCTCCCTGACCTCAGTGTCGGTGAGTCCGACCACGGCATCCCTTGCTACTGCTGGCACAAAGACCTTCACGGCCAACCCAGTATGCACGCCCAGCTGCCCCGGGTCCGGCATAACCTACGCTTGGACCCTCACTAACGGCGCAATGGGCGCGGTCACAGGCAGCGGCTCTTCGGTGATCTTCACTGCAGGGAGCAACGCTGGGACCGTCGGTCTCTTCGTCAACGCCACGCTCAGTGGAACGGTCAAGGGGGCCTCGGCCGAGATCACTATCACGGGAGGGTCACAGACAGTGACCATCAGCCAGATATCCGTGTCCCCGGCCTCGGTCAACCTCACCACTGGAGGGGCGATGACGTTCACGACTTCGATCACGTGCGTCATTGGGACCACCTCCTCGGCTTGCCCCACCTCCGGGATAACCTATACCTGGACAATGAGCAGCAATGACGGCAGCCTTTCGTCCACGACAGCTTCCTCCACCACGTTCACTGCGGGGAACACCGCCAATACGGTGACCTTGACAGTGATGGCCACGCTGAACGGGGCAAGCAAGAGCGTGCCGGCTACGATCGTAATCAGCGCATCCAGCCCCACCACCACTGGTGGCCTCAGCAACACGCTCCTGCTGGTGATCATCATCGCAGTGGTAGCGGTGGTGGCGATAGTGGTTGTTGCGCTGCTCCTCAGGCGGAAGCCCACCCCGGCTGCACCACCCGCGCCCTGGAACGAGGGACAAGCTTATGGCGGCGCACAGGGACCAATGCCTCCACCTACCCAAGAACCTGCTGGGGGAGTTTCGTCTGGCTTCGACTACGTGCCGCCAGCGTCGTCTCCCCCGCCTCCGGGGCAGTGAGAAGAGACCACTACCCGTATCCACACCCTCGATAGGGAGACACGAAGGGGCGGTACCGGCCTACCCTTTCACGACACCCAGAGGCAAGAGTCGGGCCACGGGGCGGGCCAGTCCGCCCCCCTCCGTCACCGAGACGACCTCCTCCACATCCTTGTAGGCTCCAGGAGCCTCCTCAGTGATGCCATCCCGGCTCGCAGACTCCACCACTATCCCGCGCCGCAATAGACTATCCTTCACTTCGTTGTAACGGAACTTCCTCGAGGCCGCTGACCGGGAGAGGAGACGACCCGCACCGTGGCACGCGGAACCGAAGGAACGCTCCATGGAGCTGGGGAGCCCGCTGAGCACGTAGCTCGCCGTCCCCATGTCCCCAGGTATTAGCACTGTCTGCCCGGGGAAGGCCCTCGTCGACCCCTTCCTGTGAACTAGCACTTTGACCTTCCTGCCATCGACGACATGCTCCTCGACCTTGGCCATGTTGTGCGAAAGGTCGTATATCACCGACATGTCCATCTCCTCGGCCTTTCTACCCAGTGCTTCCTGGAACGCTATCCGCACCCAGTGGGTTATGATCTGGCGGTTGGCCCAGGCGAAATTGGCCGCTGCGGCCATCGCCGCCAGGTACTCCTTCCCTTCCTCAGACTCGACCGGGGCAGAGGATAGCTGCCTGTCAATGAGCTTCTCGCCTCGCGCACGAAGAGATTCGTCCATGCGAGCGATGTAGTCGGTGCCCACCTGGTGGCCCAGGCCACGGGAACCGGTATGCAACATCACTACCACCTGGTCCGTCTTCAGTCCCAGCGAACGCGCTCCGTCCTCGAATGGAATGCGGTCCACCCTCTGCACCTCAATGAAGTGATTCCCGGCCCCCAGCGTACCGAGCTGTTTCATGCCCCTCTCCTTCGCGTGAGAGCTGACGAAGGATGGGTTCGCGCTCTCCAGGCACCCTCCCTCCTCCTGGGTCTGCGTGTCCTTTTCCCAGCCATATCCCTTCGCCACAGCCCATCTCGCTCCGCCTCTCAAGACCTCGTCCACTCCCTGAGTCTCGAGCCTTACCTTCCCGTGGCTACCGACCCCGCTGGGTATGTTGCGGAAGAGGCTCTTGACTAGAGCTCCGAGGTGCGGCTGCACGTCATCGGCGAACAAGGAAGTGCGAATGAGTCGAACCCCGCAGTTGATGTCGTACCCTATCCCCCCTGGAGAGACTATCCCCTCCGTGAGATCGAAGGCGGCGACACCGCCGACAGGGAAACCATAGCCGAAATGTATGTCCGGCATTGCAAGGGCCTGACCGACTATCCCCGGCAACGTGGCGACATTCGCCAGCTGCTCGAGAGACGAGTCGCCGCTCACGCTCTCCAAGAGCTTGGGGTTCGAGAAGAGAATACCATCCGTGTGCATGCCTGGGACCGTTCCCACAGGAACGCGATAGCGATAGTCGTCGACCTTTACCGGTTCGATCCGGAGATGGGACGGCATCTATGATCCTACCCCTGAACCTGATCGATCGTTTCCTTTCAGATAGCGGCGGGAGCGCTCTTCACTTGTCCTCAACTCTCATGTCTCCCGACCAGAAGGCTTCCTCGCCCTGTTCAGTGGCCACTATGGCCTCGCCAGCTGCACCGATACCTACGAATATCCCCCTCTTTCCCTCGATGCTCACCGCCCGGCCAACCCCCCATAGGACCTCGTTGATCTCCTTCCCGAGTACTGAACGCTGCTCCTCATCCGAGATCCTCCTTGCGGCCCTGATGACCGCGTAGATGAGAGGTTCCTCTATGTCCTGCAACTTCAGTGGACCAGAGGCGATGTCCTCCAGGAAGACTGCGCGCGGAGCGATATCGGGCGGCAGCATCGCCCTCTTTGCATTGAGGTTGAGCCCAACCACGGCGACTGGAAGCAGTCCCGTGGGGTTGACAACGTCGGTCAGCACATCGGCCAGCTTGCGGACATGACCCTCCGACTCCTCCACGACAACATCCCCGGGCCACTTCACGAGGAGCTGGGCGCTGGCGCGGCTGGCGAGTTCCTTCCTGACCTCAAGACCAGTCGTCAGGGAAAGGAGGTGAAGGCCCATCAGGTCAGGGTGCACGACCACGGACATGTACAGGCCGCCAGGTGGAGACGACCAGCCTTGCCCCCTTCTACTCTTTCCACTGGTCTGTACCTCGCTGAGGACCGCCATGCCCTCCGCGGCTCCCTCCTTTGCGAGCGAGATGGCCACCTTCTGAGTGGAGTCTATCTCTGTGTATCGAAGGCAGTGCATTCCAGGTAAACCATCCTTGTCCAAGCCAAGTACATCAACTCTATTAAGGCCTTTCAACGCGACCCCCCTTTCTTCCATCTCTCATCACGCGGGATGCGGGGAAAGATTGAGCCCTCTGGGACCTTGCCCGTCTCAGCCAGAGTAGTACGAGGCATCGTATGGCTCGGGCTTGAGGCCCCTTCTCTGCCGGACCTCTGAAACGACCTTCTTCTGCAACTCCTCTGGGAGCCTGGAATAGCCCATTGACTCCGTGGACCACAGGACCTTCCCAGCCGTTGCGGAGCGTATGTCGCTGGAGAACCCGAACAGCTCTGCCACTGGGACCTTGGCGACTATGGTGTTGAGATCGCCCACCTGCGTCATTGCGAGTATCTCGCCGCGTCTACGCTGTATCTCTCTTGTGGTCGGGGCAAGAACCTCCTGGGGCACGTTAACGGTGACCTTGGAGAGAGGCTCCATGAGAGCCCTCCCTGCCAGGCACATCGACCCGTATATCGCGGATCGGACCGCAGGTATCGTCTGGCCCGGGCCACGATGTATCGAATCCTCGTGGAGCTTCGCGTCCACGAGCCTTACCTTGACCCCAAGGCACTTCTCGCCGGCAAGGGGCCCTCTGTTCATTGCCTCCTTGAAGGCGTCAATGCACAGATCCATCGTTTCGTGGAGGTACTGAATTCCCTTGGTCGCGTCAAAGAGGATGTTCATGCCCTCGACCGCGGTTATCCCCTTTGCCTCGTCCCTGTCGATCCCGAGCTCGACCAGCTTGGCCACGACACTCTTGATGTCCTTGAAGGACTTCCCCTGATGGATCTCGCCCTCTCTCAGGGCTTTGACCACGGCGTCGGGCAGTGGCTCGGTCTCGATGTAGAACCTGTTGTGCTTGTTGGGTGATTTCCCTTCGAAGGCCTGCGGGCTCAGCGCCGCGACGGTCTCCCTGTAGACCACGATAGGCGTTGAGGCCGTGATCTCCACGTGGTAGTCATTGACTATCCGATACTGAGTGATCTCAAGGTGCAGCTCGCCCATTCCCGATAGCAGGTGCTCCCCCGTCTCGACGTTTATCTCTACGCGGAGGGAGGCGTCTTCCTTTCCCACCTTACGCATCACTTCGATCAGCTTCGGGAGGTCGCCCATCCTTTTCGGCTCGATAGCGACCGTGACCACCGGCTCTGACACGTGAACTATCTCCTCGAACTCGACCATGTCGGGAACCGTCGAGGCAGTGGTACCAGCGATAGCGTCGGTCAAACCGATGACCGCGGCTATGTTCCCAGCTGGGACCTCTTCCACCATCAGCCTTTCCGGACCCATGTAGAGGCTGACGTGCTGGACCTTGTTCTTCAGCTTCGTCCCGGCCAGCCCTACCTCAACACCCTTCGATATCCTTCCCGAGAATACCCTTCCCGTGGCGATCTCTCCGGCGTTGGGGTCCATGGTGATGTCGGTGATCATGAACGAAAGTGGCCCATTTGGATCCGTGTTGACCATTGCCTTGCCGACTGGCGTATCCAACGCGCCTCTCCAGATGTGAGGAATGCGGTACTTCTGTGCAGCGACGGGGTTAGGCAAGTGGTGAACGACCATGTCGAAGACTACGTCGTTGATGAGTGCCCTCTGGGCGATCTCCTTGGCCTGCCCGGTGGAGACCTTCTCGAAGATATCCTTGAACGTGATGCCGGTCTTCTGCATGTAAGGGAAGCTTATCGCCCAGTTCTCGTAACCGCTCCCGAATGCAACGGAGCCATTCTCCACCTTTACCTGCCATTCATTGATGAACTCCTCAGGGGCCATCTTCCTGATGAGCTCGTTCACCTCGGAGATTATCGCCATGAAGCGCTTTTGCATGCTCTCCGCGGTGAGCTTCAGTTCCTTGATGGCCCGGTCGACCTTGTTGATGAAGAGGACGGGCTTGACCTTCTCGCGCAGGGCCTGTCGAAGGACCGTCTCTGTCTGGGCCATCACGCCCTCTACGGCACACACGACCACTATGGCCCCGTCCACCACACGCATCGCCCTCGTCACGTCCCCGCCGAAGTCCACGTGGCCTGGCGTGTCGATCAGGTTGATGAGGTAGTCCTTCCCACCGTACGAGTGCACTATGGAAACGTCCGCGTTGTTGATCGTCAGGAGACGCTGCTGCTCCTGTTCGTCGAAATTGAGGTAGAGCTGCTTCCCAGCAAGCTCCTCTGAGATCATGCCGGCTGCTGCCAGAAGGTTGTCAGAGAGCGTGGTCTTGCCGTGGTGGATGTGGGCGACCACTCCGATGTTTCGAATGCTCTCCCGCTCAGTCATCATTTGAGGTATTGCCTTTGCGAGCTCGCTTCTAATGTGTCCCATGTCCTCTTGCTCCTCTATCGGGCGGATTGCGCTATTCTCTCTATCTCTTCCTTCTTGGCTATGGCGAAGGAAGTCATGTCCGCCTTGGATGCGAGATATATCTCGTTAGCCAAAGCCATCGGAAGATTGGTCTTCGGTTTCTTCGAGGCAGTCAGCGCGCCCATCGCAATGTGACGGATGGCTACGCTCAGACGCCTGGATGGGGATGTATCAACGGCGCGAGGCACGGATATGCCTCCGAATTGGAGACGGGTGACCATCTCCCGGGGCGCCGCGTTCTCGATCGCATTCACAAGCAACTGTAGTGGATTGGACTTGGGATCCCTCTTCGCGAGCTCATCGAGAGCCTCCCTCACTGCCTTCAGTGTGCGCGACTTCTTGCCGGTCATGTGACCTCCCTTCATGAGGTCATTGGCAAGGCGTTCCACTAGGTGCATCTTCGACTTGGAGAAGGGATGGTTCGTCAGGCGGCCCTCTGAGTGCGGAACGTAGATCGGGTCGAGGAAGATGTGCCCCTTGAGCGATGGGTCGTGGACCTCTATCCCATCGAAAGAGTACTTGTCGAACAACGGGGGAAAAGGCATCTGGGGTCGGGGAGTTGCGGGCTCCTTGGCTGGTGCTTCCTCCACTTTCGGGACCTCATCTTCTGGTGGCGTTCCCTCTCCCTCAGGCATCATCGCTGCGGCTTCTCCTTTCGTCCGTGCACCAGTTCGTTCAAAGAAACGTTGTTCACTTTTATCACCTTATACCGAACACCGGGTATGTCGCCGTATGAACGGCCCATGCGGCCACCGATACCCTCCACGAGCACCTCGTCGTGCTCGTCAATGAAGTTGATCGCGCCATCACCCACCGCGAAGGCTGTGATCTGACGCCCGTTCTTGATGAGCTGCACCTTGATGCACTTTCTGATGGCCGAGTTGGGCTGCTTCGCCTCAACTCCTATCTTCTGCAGAACGATCCCCCGTGCCTGCGGCGCTCCTTCAAGAGGGTCGGAACGTTCCTTGAGGTGCAAGACACGGCGCTTGTAGTACCTGTCCGACCAGCGCCTGACCTGACGGTTCTGCTTCAGGTGGCTTGCTGTGAATGATCCGGGTGGACTCATGAGCGGCGTGCCAACTTTAACCCCATATAAAAGCGTTACCTCAGGCGCGAGATTTTGTGGTACCCCGGACCCAGTTCGCCCCCGCGGCAAGCAGGGTTATGGCCAGAGATATCGCAAAGAGAATGTGGAGACCGTTCATGAAGGAGCCCACGTCGGAGACCCCGGCACTGCCCAAGCCGGCGAAGACCGCCGTTAGAGTGGAACGGGGCACTACGCCCGCCAGGACAGTGAACCCTAGGGCAAGGCTCCCCAAATTGCCTGCCTGAAGAACCGTCATCGATACAGCACTTGCCACACCGCGCCGCTCCTGTGGCACGCTCGTCATGACCTCGGCGCGGTTGGGCGAGGCAAAGAGACCCTGGCCCACCCCTAGAAGTACCATCGACACGACCAACACCCAGTAAGGTCCTCCCGCAGGGAAGAAGATCAGCAGCAGGAATCCCGTTGCGCTCACCAGAAGGCCCATGGTACCGAGGCCTCTCGCCCCAGTCTTGTCAGATATCGCCCCGCTCAGTGGACCGAACACGATGAATGCCAAGGAAACAGGGAGAAGGAGTAACCCGGATTCGAATGCAGAATATCCAAGAACGCCTTGGAAGTAGAAGACCATGATGAATGAGAACGCACCCCTAGCGAGCGCTGAGAGCAGCGCGGCTGTGTTCCCGAACGTGAACGTGCGTATCCGAAAGAGCGTTAGCTCGATCAGCGGGCTACTGGCTATTCGCTCCCAGAAGACGAATACGACGAGCAACGCCAGGCCTGAGACTATCAGCGCGATGATGATCGGGTCAGTCCAACCGAGCAGTCCTCCCAGGGTTATTCCTGCCAGGAAGAGCGTGATCCCGAGGGCAAAGAAGATGTTGCCCCTCCAGTCGATGCTCTCGGCTGCCTCATTAGGTTTGTCCCGTGGCAACTGATAGTAGGACCATATCGTTCCGAAGGTGCCTATTGGAATGTTCACCCAGAAGATGGATCGCCACCCCAGAGTACTGGTCAGGAGTCCGCCGATGACGAGACCCATCATTGTCCCTGTGATGGCCGCCACCTGGTTGATGCCGAGTGCCCGGCCGCGCTCGTAAGTGGGGAAGGCATCTGTCAGGAGAGCCGCCGAATTCGCGGAGAGGAATCCAGCGCCTACGCCTTGGACGACTCGGGCCACAAGAAGGAATGTGCCATCTGGAGAAATGCTCGATAGAGCCGAGCCCACTGTGAAGATCGCGAACCCCAGGGTGTACAAGCGGGCACGACCGTACATGTCTGAAAGACGGCCCAGAGAGAGCAGTAGCGTCGTCGTCACGAGACTGTAGGTCAGGACGACCCAGAGCAGTATCTCAGGTGAGGTCCCGGCGAGCTCCCGCCCTATCGTAGGGAGGGCGACCAGCACTATGGACGAGTCCAGCAGGGCCATGAAGGTCCCCACGGTCGTGTTGCTGAGTGTGATCCACTTGCGCTCTACCAAGTACGGGCCCTCTGTTTCCCCAGATGGATGCAATCTTAGGGTTTGCGATGGACAGAACAGCTACCCTGTCTGGACAGCATCAAACCGATAGCGTTTTTAGTGACGTCCCTCTCCGTTACATCGGTGACCCAGAGTGCACACCCTTCTCGGCTCTGAGTTGACGCTAAGTTATGGGAGTTCATCACCGTAGCTCGCTTCGAGTAGGGGCGCTCCTGGGCGCTGTCCTCTGCATTCTGCTAGTTCCTCAGGGAGTCATTGGGCAACCCGCTGCGGGAAATAGTCTGCCTCTCTCCCCAAGCACCGTCGTCAACGTGAACCTGACGATCGGCAGCGTCCCCTCCACCCTTTCGCCGTATTTCTGGGGAACGACCATCTCAGCAAGGGCTCCCCTCTTCCCGGACGAGGGCGCGATCGTGAATGCCACCCCCACCAACATGATCGTCTTCCCCGGGGGAAGCACTGGGGACACCTACAATCCGCTGAATGACACGATCATCCATCCTGCCAAGAAGAACTCCACCTGGTCAAAGCCCGCCACCAGCGAGGCCGAATTCGTGTCCTGGTGCAAGTCGATCAAATGCTCGGCGATCTTCCAGGTCCCAGGAGAGATCGACAACATCTCCATCGCCAAGCAGGTCGTGAACTATACGGAGAAGACCCTGGGGTTCCATCCGGCGTACTGGGAGGTGGGAAACGAACCGGAATTCTGGAAGGAATGGAAGATTCCCTGGACCTCGTGGGGCGCCAAGACCAACCCCAAGGCGCAAAGGATAACGCCGGCGGAGTATGCCTCGGAGGTTCACAACTACACTCTCGCCTTGCGTACGATCGATCCGACGATCCAGATACTGGGAATTGCCGCGTCGGGCCGGGTGCACAATAAGATCGCCTTGACGGATTGGCTGAACGCAACGGTCGATGAGAACGCTGGACTGATCTCCGGAGTGGCGATCCACGTTTACGCCAACGGAAAGGTTGGGCCGTACACGTTGCAGAACTTCTACGGAGGCGTGAACGGTGTCTGGGACCTGCGAAACGACGCGATCCATTCCGAGAGGGCCATATCAGCCCAGCTCAACACGACGTGTCCCTCGTGTGCGCCCATCCCTGTCTTCGTAACTGAGATAGGATCTGCCATCTCCTTCCAGGGGTATGCGAATTTCTCAAGAGAGTTCCCGGGAGCCCTGGGGACAGCTGCGATGGAACTTGAGGGAATCGAGATGAACCTCCCCAACGTTGATATCTTTGCAGGAGTGATGGGCACGACCAACTCCTGGATAAACTTCAAGGAACAGTTCAGACCCGACTATACGATGTACGCCCAGATGCTCTCGCATCTGGGAACAATAATGTATCCGGTCTCCCTCCAAACTCCGAGCGCGCCAGTATACCATTTGGGGAACGATAGCCTGAGCCCCAACCTGATGGGAGTCGCCACAATAGACCCGGCGAAGTCGTCACGCTCGGACCTGTTCCTCATGAATCTCAACATGACAACGAACGTCAGCCTAGTTCCCTCCCTCGTAGGGGTTTCGCGTACCAGCCCGACCGAACTGTGGACATGGAGCGGGAAGACTATCTACACCGCCAGCAACCAGACAACATGGGAGGTTCCTGCGACCAATGAGCCGGTTCCGTACTTCTTCCCGAATGGGCTCCCGGCGAACTGGACCTTGCCCGCCCAGACGGCAGCTCTGTTCGAGGCTTATCCTCAGGAGGGTAACCCTGTCACGTTCCAGGAATCCGGCCTTCCCACCAACACTCGCTGGTACGTCACGGTCGACGGCATGCAACTCGAATCGACTCAGACCAACGTAACAGCGTTCTTGCCCTCAGGAACATACGCCCTGAACGCAACGCCCCTGAATCTCCCCCTGAACAAGACAGTCGCGAAGCCAAAGGAGCGCTATGCGCCCTTCCCTCCGGCTTTCGTGACGGTGACCAACGCTCCTCAGACAATCCCAGTCCCGTACAGATTGCAATATGCTATCAATCTGACCGTAAGTCCGGCGGGCTATGGGTCCATCGTGCCCTTTTCGAAATGGGCGAATGCCTCGGCACCCCTGACCTTGCAGGCCAAGCCTGGTCCGGGGTATGCGTTCTCCCGTTGGGCTGGGTGGGGCAAGGGAAGCCTGAACTCCACCAAGTCCACCATCACGATCACTCCCTTGGCTTCGCTCCGCGAAAAGGCGGTATTCGTTGTAGGCTATGAGATCACGTTCAACGAGAGCGGGCTTCCCGCAGGGACGAACTGGTCCATCACGATTCGTGGGGTTACCAACTCATCCAACACTCCGATAATCAACTTCATCGAAAAGAAGGGAAAGTATGGCTTCAAGGTGGGGGCAGTGACCGGCTACCAGTCCAAGCCGACTGATTCCTGGATAAATGTCACCGACATACCCTTACGGGTATCCATTTCCTTCTCAATATTGCGCCCGCCTCCACCGACCTTCCTGGTCCAATTCGTCGAATCGGGGCTCCCGCTCGGGACGAACTGGTCGGTTACTATCCGTCACATAACCAGGACTTCTTCGAACGCGACTATCCAGTTCCACGAAGCCAACGGGACCTACGGATTCAACATCACTCAGGTTCCGGGTTATCACGCCAATCGTCCGGCCGGTGGTTTCACCGTAAAGGGCGCAATTGTGAGCATCCCGATCGATTTCCTGCCCGGGAGCGCAAGGGCTTACACCGTTATTTGGAAGGAAAAGGGATTGTGGTCCGGGATATCCTGGTGGGTCCTGGTAGAAGGTGCCCAGATCGTCGCCACCGGGTCACGTAGCATCGCCTACCTGGAGAACGGCTCATACACCTACCATATAGGGGATGTCTCCGACTTTAGCCCCACCCCCTTGGTGGGAGAGGTCAACGTGGCCGGAGCGTCACAGACGATACCAGTGATCTTCGCACGGGCACTCTTCCCCATCGTGGTCACGGCATCCGGACTCCCCTCGAATCTTGCTTGGAGATTGCGCGTGTCGGTCATCACGCTCAACCTTACCACCAATTCCGCGGATATTCCCGAGCCCAATGGCACCTACTCCTGGGATGTTGTCTCCCCCTCCGGGTACCATCCCAATATCTCTCATGGGAACCTGACCGTGAACGCATCTTCTGTCAACCTCAACATCCGGTTCATAATGAACGGACCTGGGCCAGGTCCATCTGTTGGATATCTGGTATCGAGGGCGATCCTAGTGGGTGGGGGGATGCTCATGGGTGTTGAGATCGGCCTCCTGATAGCCGGTCGTGCTTTCCGTTCGCGGCCACCAACGCGGTACGTGGAGAGAGGAGGTCTCCAGCCCCCCGCATACCCACCTCAGAATCCAAATGTTGCTTATCGATCTCAGTAGCCTGGGCTGGCTCTTCGCGCTGTTCGCCCAGTTCGTCTCGGTCATGCAGACCATGGGCGTCCCGGTCGGGGGGATCATCACCGGGATTGCCTTCGGCGCACTGATCATGGCCTTGATCGCATCTCTGCGGCGAAGACCGCGCACGAACCGGTCAGGAACGATACTGGTCCGGGTTGTGTCCTCCGAGGAGATCCTGACGGCTCGCCAGGTTCCACCTCGAACGGTCCCCATCCGGCTCTACTCTGCCACCAAGAAGTGGGTGGTCGCCATGACCGGGGCGGGCGAGTATGCGCCGCCTCCGATCCCTCGGGCTCGGAAGTTCGCAATCACTCTGGTCCTGGCCTTCGTGGCGTTCGCTGCACTTTTCCTGGTCTTCTTCCAGCAGATATTCGGCGCTTACAACCACCTTGTGGGAATAGTCGGAACGTTCCTCTACTGGCCCCTCAAGTGGCCTGGTGTGTTCGCAGTTGGACCTAACGCGGTCGTGGTCCCGGACTACATCTTCCCGATGTACCTCGCGGGAATGGCTGGCGTCGCCGTGGCCAGCGGGATATTCTGGAACGTACCGGCCCGGTCCCTCCAGCGCCGTCTCAGCGCTGTCGCGATCGTATTTCTCTATGTGCTGGTGGAGACCGTCCTGGATGCCCTCTTCTTCACGGTCCCGGGAACGACACTTCGGGATTTTGCGCTCCTTGCCCGAGCTACGACAGGAGGGCTCTTCCTGACGCTCCTCCTCTTCTGCATCTTCCACCTTCCTCAAGCCCAGGATGTCCAGCCGAAGTTCGCCAGGGATCATGGAGTCATAGGCGCCTTCGTGGGGATCGGGCTCCTTTCCCTCGTATGCGCGGTCATCATCGTCGGTGTCATCCCGTTCTATTTCGGATTCAGCCATCTGATCCTGGGGATCACCCTCTTGCTGCTGGTTCCCGCCGTCACCCTCACGCTCTTCGGTGTCTTCGCGCGACCCTATTACTTCGGCCAGTTGCGGAAGAGACCTCTTCCGCCGCTCTCGGTATATCACCCACCTATATCGATCATAATCCCAGCGTACAACGAGGAACGGTGGATCGCCGATGCGATAGATGCGGCGGATGCCGGTGCCGCCAAGTATCCTGGCCGTGTCGAGATCATCGTGGGCAACGATGGGTCCACGGACCACACGTCGGCGATCGCGCGCGCTGCAATAACGCGCTTGAAGCACAGCCTGGGGATGGTTGTCGACCTACCACACGGGGGAAAGTCGAATGCCCTTAACGGTGCCCTCGCCGTCGCCTCGGGCGAGATCGTCCTGCGGTGCGACGGGGACACTGTGATCTCGAAGCAGTTGGGCTTTGCTGCCATGATCCCACACTTCGCCGACCCGGAGGTCGGTGGGGTCCAGGGTGCCATCCATCCCCGGCAGACCGAGGGATGGACGCGTAAGCTGCGGACGATGGAGGTCTCCTGGATGCACTACTTCCTTCGACCTGCAATGATGGGAACGCGATGCGCAATGGTCGTCGACGGCCTGTTCTCAGCGTTCCGTCGGAAGGATCTTGTCGAGACCGGTGGCTGGGTGCCCTGGAACGGTGAGGATACCGAGATCACGCTCCGCATGGTGGGCCGCGGATACCGCCTCCGGTTCGAACCCAATGCTCTGGCGTTCGAGGACGTCCCGCACAATTACGATACGCTCCGCAAGCAACGCGTTCGATGGGCCAGAGGGGTCAACATGGCCATGGGGCAACACTACCCTGCCTTGCTCAGCCCGACCCCAGAGTTCGGTGGGCTTGCCGTCTTCTTCTGGTTTGTGCTGTTCATCCGGTCCGGAGTTCGGAGCCTGGTCTACGTCTTCCTTGCCGTGCTCATCGTGGTCCTCGGGGTCCCAGCCCTTGTCGATACGGCGATCCTCCTCCTGATGGTCATGGTGATACGTGGCATTCCGATAGGATACTATCTCGTCAAGATGGGCCGGGCAGATGTCCTCCCATGGATCCCATTCTTCCCCATCGGGAACATCCTGAAGCAGAATTTCCGGTACGAAGCATTCGGGACTCTGGGCCCGAGGGCCCTCGGTGAGTACGTCTAGTGAACTCCGATACACTTGGTCGGGGAAGCGATTTTTGCCAATCCGCCCTCACCCTGACCTGTTTGTGGATGGGGCTGCCCGAATTTGAATCGGGGTCTCGAGGTCCCAAACCTCGAAGGATGGACCAAACTACCCCACAGCCCCACTAACGCGCGAGGACCACCTTCACACGACGTCCGGCAAGGCAGACGTTTTCTTCCATTATATCATCTATCGTGAACTTGGACCTAGGCCCTAGGGTTGGCCCTGCGCAATCCTCCCATCTTGGACAGTCGAGCCTCTTGCAGGAATAGCGCGCCACCTCGACAGTGGCACCTTCCACGGCGCCGACGGCGTCGACCACGAGGGTGCGGGGGACGTTCTCCATCTCCACGACACACGCCTCGTTCTCCTGTAGGGCGCATGGATGCTTGACCGAGCGCACTGCCTTCACCTGGTAGCGATGGCCTGCATCAAGGGTCAGGCATGCGTTCCGGAACCTGCAAGGGCCGCATACCGGAGTAGCTCCCATGTAGTTCAGGACGAAGCCAGGCTTCGCCTGGCGTGCCGAAAGCAGAGTGATGGTCGCCATGACTTCAGGCCACCCCCGTCACGTGCACCAACCGCTCCGCCGCCTCGCGGGTCAACCCGGTAGACCCCAGAATAGTATACCGCTCGGGCCGAAGGGTATGTGCATTCATCAGCGCGGTCACCGCTTCCTCAGAGGTCACTCCGAGCTCGCCGGCCGTGACGGGCGCCCCCATGACCTTGAGCGTGTTCCTTATCTTTGTCCATTCTCCCCCTTGAAGATACATCATCATGATTGTTCCCACCCCCACCATTTCTCCATGCATTGCAGTGGTAGGATGAATGCGCTCCAGCGCATGAGCGAAGAGATGCTCCGAGCCCGAGGAAGGGCGGGAGGTGCCTGCCACGCTCATCGCGACCCCGCTCATGATGATGGGCCTGATGGCGATCCAGACGCTCTCCTCGAGCCCCGGCTTGATGAGGCTCGCGTGCTCCACGATCTCCTGGGCGGCATACTCCGCGAGCGCAGCGGCCGTGCTCGAGAACTCCTCGTTGTGCAAGCGCTGGGCCAGTCGCCAGTCCACGACCGCGGGAATGTTCGAGATGACATCGGCACAGCCAGCCACGAGGAAGCGGAATGGAGCTTGCAGTATCACGCTGGTATCCGCGATGACCGCATCGGGAACTGATGCCTCTACCGAGAACGCCTCCCGTTCACCCTTGAGCGATGCGCGCGGAGAGGAGATGCCGTCATGGGATGCCGAGGTCGGCACCGACACGAAGGGGATCTTCAGGCGGAACGCGACCATCTTAGAGATGTCTATCTTGCTGCCTCCGCCAACAGCGACGATGAACTTCGCCCCCCAACTTCCGACCTCGCTCGTGAGTCGGCTCACCTCGTCCAGTGTGGGGGCGCCCGCCACGAACGTGCGGACCTCGTAGCCTTCCTTTCTGAGCATCTCGTCCACGTGGTTCCCGGCCAGTTCCTTTGTGATCTTGCCGGTTATGACCGCGCTCCTTGAGGAGAACCCGAGCGACGAGGAGACCTTCCCCACCTGGTCCATGACCCCGTGTCCTGCCAGGACCACCCTGGGGAAGACCATGGAACGGGCCTTCTCAAACGGTGCGGGAGAGCCTCTTGCTGCCACCATTATCCAACTCCAGTATGTATGACCTCATAAGTAGATTGCTTAGGGCCGGACAGGGTCCCGACCGCATCGCCTGCTAAGGCTGTGGCCCCTGGTAGTACTGTCCAGCGGGTTGTACATCCCCTGGCGGTACCTGGGATGGGTCTGTCGGGAACTGCGAGGATTCCATGTAGGGCTGGGCCGGCAAAGGCTGGGCTGGCATACTGGCAGGTTGCTTGCCCTTCCGTCTGATGAGCAAGACTGCAACCACAATGACCACTACCGCTGCCACTAGGATGACGATCAACCACAGTAGCATGCTGCCCATGCCCCCAGAGGTGGTGCCTTGGGAAGAGGCGATCGTGATAGCTGCTGACGCGCCCTTCGACACCCCGTTCAGCGTGGCAGTAACTGTCAGGCTCACGGCTCCGCCAGAGCTCCCAGCGGTGAAAGTGGTGGAGGGACCGCTCGTGCTCGAGAGGGTACCGTCATTGCCATTCATGGTCCACACGTAGGATATCCCGGAGGGACAGGTCGCACTGCCACCTTCGCTGCTTGTGCAAGCTGGTATTGCCGTGAACGGTTGTGAAACTCCAGAAGAGAGATTGATAGACATCGGGGAGAGAGTCACCTGAGCAAGGGATATCGTAGGCGAGGCGGTGATGGTGATCTCAGCCGAACTCCCCTTGGTGGTCCCATTGAGCGTGGCGTTGACGAAAATCCCGACCGTCCCGGCCGTGCTTCCCGCTGTGAACGTCACCGAGGCTCCGCTTCCGGCGATCGCGCCCATGGCACCCTTCGTGAGGCTCCACGCGTATACGATGTCCGGTGTGGGACAGGTGGTGCTGCACGTTGGTGTGGCTGTGAATGACTCCGTGCCGGCAGGAGCGAGAGATGCCGTGGCCGGGGTCATCGAGACCGAGGTCAGGCTATTGGTCGGAGCAACCGTGACTGTGACCTCGGCGGAGCTCTTCACGGCCGTGCCGTTGAGCGTGGCATTGACGAAGATACCACCCGTCACAGCCGTGGTTCCGGCGGTGAAGGTCGTCGAGATGCCACTGGTGGGGCTGATCGTGCCCAGCTTGGTGCTCGTAAGGGTCCACGAGTACGTGATCCCCGTTGTTGGACAGGTGGAACTGCATTTCGGAGAGGCTGTAAAGACCTGATTGGTACCAGACGGTACTGAGGGTGCTGCCGGGCTGACCGTCACTGAGGTAATCGTGATGGGAGGCACTTTGACCACCTCGATGTTTATCGTCTTGTATGCCGATATGGAGCCGGTATGAGTGAATACCTTAAGCGTTCCATTGATCGCAGTAGTTCCAGCTGTGAAAAGAGTGGTGTTCCCGGTTCCATTGGTAGGGTTCACGGAACCAAGTGTGGCGTTGCTGAGGGTCCACTGGTACGAGAGCGGCGCGGTGTAGGGCTTGCCGTACTGATTGAGCGGTTGGGCGTAGAACTCCTGGGTCCCACCAACATTGATCGTCAGACTGGACGGTATCAGCAAGACCGATGTGAGCACTGCAGGGGCAAGCGAAATGTAGACGATATCGCAGGTCATTTGTGTTACCCCTTTGTAGGTACCGTTCAGGCACAGGGTGATGTTTCCGGTTGCGGCACCGGCAGTGAGGTTTGTCCACCTGGTATTGGTACTCTTGTTCAGAGAGCCAAGAGTGGTTGGATTCATCGTCCAGTTGAATATTGTCGAGGCGGTCAAGGGCTGACCGTTACTTCCGAGCGAGCTTGCTTGGAAGTCCTCATACGCATTGGGAGCGAGAGGCACCGTTCCGGAGGGTGCAATGGCGACCGATGCCAGTGAAATGGTAGCGCTCACGCTAACAAGCGCACAGGTTCCCATCGTCACTTTCTTGTAGGTTGCGTTCTCGCACAGGTGCCCGGTGCCCGCAGTTGCAGCCGCATTGAACGTGATCGGTGAGCCCGTGGACGCGCTCAGTGATCCAAGGGAAGGTGGGGTAAGCGTCCAGTTGAACACGGCTGCATTGATCTTGGCTCCGTTCTGATCCAAGGCTGTGGCGGTTACGGGTACCGCGGTACTGACCGCCGCGCTGACCGGATTGGGGGATATGGAGGTGGACGTAAGGGTCTGTACGGCGACACCAGTGTTGCAGGGCACACCCGGATTCCCGCATTTCCAGACCGGCTCGAGAGGGTTGCCCTCGGCCAGGTAGTCGTTCTCGACCATTGGGAACGTTGACGTCCCGGTTGGAGGACCCAACGCGAAGGAATTGGGATTCACGTTCATCTCGACCCGCTCCATCACGGCGAGAACGTTCGATGTGTTGAACGTCTGGTGGACGACATAGCCGCAGTGCAGGCTTGCGGCTATTCCGCAATCGGTGCCGATCGGTCTTCCCTGCTTCTCCGCATTGTGCGGGGCAACAAGCACGAACGGGAATCTCCGGCCATCGTTGATGTGGTCCCGGCCGTTCTGCCCGGCCTGCGTGTCATCTTCTGAGATGGCGATCACCGTGTTGTTCCTTAGTGTGGTTGAATTCTCAATGGCCTGGACGATCAAGTTCATTGAGGCATCGTTCTCTTCGATGCACGTGGAATATGCCTGGGACGAACCACAGAGGCTCCCAGGGTGGTCATCGAGCAATGAGATGTAGGTGTATGTTGGAAGACCGTAGTCTGCGAGATAGCTGATGAAGGAGTAGGCGGCGTATTGGTCGAGGAATGGCGAAGGGTAGCTGGAGGAGCACGACGAGGTCTCCATGCAGACCCAGAGCTCCTGAGGGATGCCGGTCACTGTGTTGACGGCGGGGGGCATGCCGGGCTTGTTGTTGGTTGTGTTGAACCACCACCCGTTCTGGCAGCCGGTGATGTGCTCTAAATCTATGCTGTCACCTGGAAGGCTCCCGGGTATTCCGGTCGTTACGGGCGCGGTGCATGAAGGGCTCGCGAGCTCCCATACCATGTCACCGATGGTCAAGAACGGTATGGTCGAAGATGTCTGGGGGACATTCGGGCCAAGGTATCGGTCAAATATCGATCCGTTGCCGGTGTTGTACGTCTGATCATTCCCGTCAGACCCGAAAGAGCAGAGTCCGTCGCTGGTGGCAGTCCCATTGTATATCCCCCACTCAGTGGAGGAGCCGGTTCCCTCTGTGCCGCCGCTGGCACACACGGAATCCGAGCCACCCCAAGTATTGGCGGTGTAAAGGTAAGCATGGGCTTGGGAGGAGTATGGATCGATGGACGAGTACATGTTGTCGAATACAGTGTAGTTGCGTGCGAGATCATGGAGATGCGGCGTGACGAGCTGGTTCCCGTTTGGAGTGGTCTCCGGGCTCGCGGATGTTATTCCATTGGTAGGTGATTGCCAACCCTGATTGTCATCGCAACTCGCGTTTATGTTGAGGGCGCAGTCGCCAAGATAGTCGTCGAAAACATGGTTCTCCCTGACTATGTACACGAAGTGTGTAAGGTTGGTGGGAAAAGGAGGAAGGCTCCCACTGGCCAACCTCGACGGATCGAAAACCGCAGCGCTGGGACGTGTGACCGGAGACGACTGAGGAACGAATCCAGCCCCAGAAAAGAGAAGGACCCAGGCGATCAGAACCGACAATACGGCCCACTGTCTTACCGTGATATGCATGCTATCCCAGGCTTATTGACATAAAGGCTATGGCGTTATTTAAAGGAGTCTAAGTGGAGGTACCGCAACCTCCACTTGAGACCAATTGCAATCCTTCTTCACATCGGCTGGCATCGTCGCCTTCTCGGGGCATCCCCGCACGTCACTGTGCATGCGGGGGTGAGACAGTTCTGACTGAAATCAGGGTTGTCCGGCGTACGGTGGTGGCGGTCCTGCTGGGGGAGGAGCCTGTCCATCCATGCCGGGATACTGCTCGGGAGGATATTGCTGAGGGGGTGGAGAGCCGTACTGTGGAGGTGGTGCATTCCCGTCGTACTGGGCTGGTGGGGATTGCTTGGTGCGCCGGGAACGGATCAATATCACCGCGATCAGCGCCACTACCACAGCTGCGATGAGACCGATGAGTATGTACTCCCCTGGCGAGGAGGCATACCACGGTGCTGGGCTAGGCGTTGAGGTACTGGCGATTGTTATCACCACTGCAGAACTGGACACGGTGATCCCATTCAATGAGGCGTTCACGAAGAGGCCAACTGTTCCCGCAGTGCTTGCTGCAGTGAAGGTCGCCGTGGAACTAGTAGCGCCACTCAAGCTGCCCATGGCACTGTTCGTGAGTGTCCAAGCGTATGTTGTGCCGGCTGGACAGGTGGCAGTGCAAGTTGGCGTTGCCGTGAAGGCCCGGTTATCACCTGTATTCAGAGCGGCATACGTTGGGCTTACGCTCACCGAGACAAGCGTAGGCGGCGTAACTGCGGTCACTGTTATGTTGGTAAATGCTGCGCCAGTGGTACCACCCGTATCAGTTGCGATCACCTCGACTGGGAACGTCCCTGCGGTGGTGTAGGTATGCTGAACGTCAGTCCCGGTGCCGGTTGAAGTGTCCCCGAAGGTCCAGGCGTATCCGGTGTAGCTGCCAGTCCCACCGGAAGCGGCGGCTGAGAAGCTCACGGCGAGTGGGGCCGATCCGGACTTGGGGCTTGCGACCATGGCCACACTGACGCTCTGCTTCACGATGTTGTTGACCGTGACCGAAACCGACGAGCTAGCCGAATGACTTGCTGAATCGTTGACCCAGAACATGGCGGTGTACTTGCCAGATACGTTGTAAGTATGGACTGGGCTTGGGGCCGAACTCCTCGCTCCATCACCGAAGTTCCAGGCATAGGTGTAGGCAGGTGTTCCTCCGCTCGCGCTGCCAGTGAAATCGACCGTGAGGGGCACCGTTCCGGTCGTGGGAGCCCCCGTGGCCGTTGCCGTCAACTGGGTAGTGCTGCTACCGCAGCTCGAGCTGGTTATGGATACTGCGGTCAGAACGCTGGTCGCCGTGTGCCCCGCGTTGTCGCTCGCAGTAACCTTCGGGGTGAAGCTACCCACTTTGCAGTATTCGTGTACTGGGTTCTGAGTAGTGCTGGTGTTTCCGTCACCGAAGTTCCATGTGTAGCCGTATGGGCTCACACCTCCAGCGGCGGTTGCGGTGAAAGTGACGTTGAGCGGACCCTTTCCGGAAGTAGCGCTCTGTGTAGCTGTAACCCCAAATATGGAGACAGAGCTCGAACTGGATGCGAGAGCCGCGCCGCTTGAGGCCTGGATCGTCAGCTTTCCAGTAATCCCTCCCGTGGCTCCGGCGGTGAGTATGGTATCGTTTACTGTTCCGCTCACTGATGACAGATTGCCGAGAGTGCTGGGGTTCAATCCCCACTGGTACGTTACGACCCCCGCTGTGTAGAGGTTACCGTATTGATCCAGGGGCTTGGCATAGAATTCCTGGGTTCCCCCAGAGCCAAGGACTACGGACGCAGGCGTGACCGTAACGGATGAAAGGATGGGCCCTGCCTTGGCGATGGTTATGATGTCACACGACATCACTGTCTTATGCGAATACGTGCCGTTCAAGCACAACGTGACGTTGCCCGGCGATGTCAAGGCCGTGAAGTTGACCCACTGGGTATTGGAAGTCTTGTTAAGAGAGCCGAGAGTGGCGGGATTTATCGTCCAGTTGAAGATGGTCGATGATGTCAGGGTCTGACTATTGCTGCCGAGCGAACTCGCTGTGAAGTCCGCATACCCACTAGGGGCGATCGTTGTCCCAGCAGGCGAAATGGTGACCGATGACAACGTGACGACAGAGCTCACGCTAACAAGAACACAGGTGAATATTGTCTTCGCGCTATAGGTCGCGTTCTCGCACAAGCGTCCATTGCCTGCAGAAGCACCGGCGTTGAATGTTATGGCTGCGCCGCTGGCCGATGACAACGATCCAAGGCTCGTTGGCGTGAGGTTCCAGGCAAACGTAGCAGTACTGAGTATTGCACCGTTCTGATCCAGGGCCGTGGCGGATACGCTGACTGGGGTACTGACTGCTGCGTTGATCGGGTTGGGGGAGATGGATGTCGATGTGAGCGTCCGGGTGACTGAGGCCCCAGTGTTACAGTATGCATCGGCTGGCCCGCATATCCAGAGCGGCTCCAGCGGATTGCCCTCGGCCAGGTAATCGTTCTGCAGCATTGGGAACACGTCCTTGTTCCCGGATGGCGCACCGGTCACGAACACGTTCGGGTTCACGTTCATTTCCACGCGTTCCATCACTGCGTTGATGTTCGACGTGTTGAACGTCTGGTGCACAACGTAACCGCAGTGGTAACTTGCAGATATTCCGCAGGAGGTTCCCGTCGCTGCTCCCTGCTTCTCCACGTCATGCGGAGCTACTATGACCAACGGTAGGCGGCGACCATCGTTGACGTGATCGTCACCGTTCGCCCCGTCCTGAGTGTCATCCTCGGTGATGGCGATAACCGTGTTGTCCTTGTATGCGCTCGTCGAGTTCATGATGTCCTCAACGATCAGGTTTGTCGAGGCATCGTTCCATTGAATGCACGTACTCTCGACTGCTGCCGTGCAGTAGGCGCCTGGGTGATCGTTGAAGAGTTCTATGAAGGTGTATGTGGGCAGGCCGTAATCTGCGACATAGCTGACGAAGCCGTATGCCTCGTCCTGGTCGTTGTTGGGCTGTGGAGGAGCAGTACAGGCATACTCGCACACGAAGAGCATCTGGGGGGCGCCGGTATTGGAGTTGACCACAGGAGGCATGGTTGTCTTGCTGGACGATGTGTTGTACCACCATCCGTTGGTGCATGCAGAGACGTGTTCGACTGCCTCGCTGTTCCCAGGCAAGCTGCCGGGTATGCCCGTCTCGGTCGGGACCTTTGATGTGCAACCAGGGCTGGACAGTTCCCATAGGATGTCACCATCATCCAGGAAGGGGATTGTCGACTTCGTCTGAGCTACGTTCGTTCCCAGATATCTATCGAAGACTGTTCCGCTGCTGGTAGGATACGATTGGCTGCCCGAGTCTGAACTCGACCCACAGCTTCCTGCCGCCACGCTCGAGCTGTTGTAGATGCCCCATGCTGTGCCGGAACCGGTTCCCTGATCTCCGGCGGTAACGCAACTATCTGAACTGTCGTCCGAGGTCTCCGCAAACATGAAGGCGTGAGCCTGGGCCGAGTAGGGGTCTACACCGGAATAGTAGTTATCGAAAACCGCATAGTCACGGGCCATATCGTGGAGATATGGTGTGTCCAGTTGATCCCCCGATGCCGAGGTTTCCTTCGCAGAGGAACCGCTGGTAGGAGAGGTCCAGCCAGCATTATCATCACATGACTTGTTGATATCTAATGAACAATCACCCAAATAGTCGTCGAATACGTGGTTCTCCCTAACGATGAAAATGAAATGAGTCAGGTTGTTAGGAAACTCAGGGAGGGTTCCACTAGTAAGTGCAGGCAACGTAAGGGCTGCTGGTGATGGGCTAGGGGATTTTGCGTATGCATTCGCTGGAAGTACTCCTCCAGAGAGCAGCATCAAACCCGCGATCAAGATAGCCAGTACCGCCCATTGTCTTATGGTTATAGACATGCTACACCACACCAGTGCTGCATGAAGCCCATGCCCCTATTTAACGTTGGTGAAACGGCGAGTTTGCCCAATCCCTTCGTCACACTCTAAGTCATATGCGTGCAGCTTCCAGAAGAATGTTCCTGCCTCCGTGCCTGTGGCAATTGGAGGTATCGCAGCTCCAATGCGAGATGGGGGCGTGAGTAGAACTTATATGTTGCACTGCAAAATGGAAACCGCATGGACCTAGGAACCGCGGTGGCCGCTCTTTTCGCTGCCTTCCTCGTAACGGTCCTGGAACTCACCGAGGTCGTTGCATTGGTCTACGCGTTAGGTGCATCTTCACGCAGCATGCGGCCAGCAGTAATAGGGGCCTTTGGCGGTGTTGCCTTCGTGAGCCTGCTCACCCTGGCGACAGGAGTCGCGGTACTGCGCTTTGCTTCGCAAGCCACGTTCTACCTTACAGTGGTCTCGGCACTAATCCTGTGGATCTTTGGCATCTTCTTCTTCCGCTCCACGGTCAAGACGTACTACCGGGATGCTCGAAAAAAGAACGGATTGGAGGTCAAGGGCAAACATTCGGTCCTGGACGAAATAGGTGCCAAGGCCTTGTTCAGCGGAGGGTTCTCGGTCGGGTCGGTGGAGACGCTGGAGGCGATGATAGTGCTTCTGGCCTTGACAACGGGAGGGTTCGGGATGGAGTCCGTGATCGGATTCATTGCCGGTGGTGTGCTTCTCTTGTCTCTAGGGTACGTCCTCCACGAGCAGATACGAAAGATCAAGGTTGCTCCACTCAAGTGGTTCGGCTGTACGATGATATTCACCTTCGCGGTCTTCTGGAGCGGTGAGGCTCTGGAGCATGTTGGGCCCTTCGAATGGCCAACGTTGCTCACCCAGTATCCAGACATATTCTTGATTCCGCTGTTCGTGTTGACCCTGGTCACAGTCTGGCTGGCGGTGAACGTTCGGGTTCAACAGAAGATCGCGCCAGACATGGCCGACGTGCTGAAGAATCGCGCGAAGACACTAGGAGACAAGGGAGACGTTGACGGTGCGATCGCGAGCTACAGGGATTCCGTCAAGAAATACCGCTCTATGATCGAAAGCGGCCGGGAAGAGTTTAGGCCTGGCCTCGCGGATGCGCTGAACCATCTTGGCTACGCGCTCGGAGAAAAGGGCGACCTTGAAGGAGAGATTGCAAGCTACAAGGATTCTGTAGAGATCAGGCGCGCCCTGGTCGAGAGCGGCAAGAAGGAGTTACTGCCAGACTTGGCTCGAGTGTTGAACAACCTTGGGGCCGCCCTCGGGGACAAGGGTGATCTTGATGAGGCGATCGCATGCTGGAGGGACTCTGAGAAGAGGTGCCGCGCTCTAGTCGACAGCGGCAAGGAAGAGTTACTGCCCGACCTCGCCGATGTGCTGAGCAATCTCGGTAAGGCACTCGGCGACAGAGGGGACCACGAAAAGGAGATCGCGAGCTACAGGGATTCTGCGAGGATATTCCGGTCTTTGGTCGACGGCGGCAAGGAACAGTTCAAGCCGGACCTCGCGGATGTGCTGAGCAATCTTGGCAACGCGCTCGATGACAAGGGAGACGTTGATGGAGCGTTAGCGAGCCTCAGGGATTCTGAGAAGATGTATCGTTCCCTTGTGGAAAATGGCAAGGAACAGTTCCGGACCGGCCTCGCTCGAGTGCTGAACGACATTGAGGATGTTCTAAAGGCTGAAGGCAAGCTCGACGAAGCGAAGACACTGCATTCTGAGTCCGAGTCTCTCAAACGCAAGAGTTAGGACCAAGATGGAGCTTCGTGCTGCGATGCGGCGAGTCGGCTCTATATCAGGCCCACCGCGAAACCCACGAGGAAGCCTGCCAAGACTCCCATGAATATCAGTTTCCGCTTCAGGGTCGTAGCGGCCACGGTGGATTCCGGCTGGAAGGCACCCAGCAAGATAGGTAGGATGCAGTAGAGTATGGAACCTATCGCGATACCATTGATCGCTGTGGTCACCAGGTTCCCGTTGTAGTTGAGATTGCCAGAACTATAGAAGAAGTTCACAGCATACCATCCGACTACACCGCCGATCACGGTCGGGATCCCGCGGATGAAGAAGAGCCAAGCGAGCTTGCCAACCTCCGGCTGCGGCTTCCCTATGTAGGCTCCAATGATGGGGAATCCCTCGGTGAGATTCTGGATCGAGTACCCGAGCAGTATCAGGACCGACAGATCCTGTAGCCCCAGGATCCAGGCCGCCCCGAACACGAGCCCTTCAGTAAGGTTCTGAAAGCCGATACCGATCGACACTACCAGTGCAGTCCGGTCCCCGGAGACCTCTGCTTCCTCTCCCTCTTCGCCCTCCGCCCAGAATACTATGAGGAACGAGATCAGCACGCTCAAGACGAAAGTCAACGCGATGCCGGGGTCCGCAGGTGGCCCCCCGCTCGGGAACAGAGGTTCGTTTACGTCCACGTAGATGTCAAGCAGAAGAAAGATGAGTATTCCAATGGCAGCGGCATTGAAGACAATAAATGCCTTGCTTGCGACAAACTTCTTGTTGATAACCAACGGTAGAGCGAGATAGGTACAGAATCCCATAACCGTCGAAAGGATTATGTCGTTGAGCAGGGTGTAAATCGTCATTGACTTGGTATGCCGACAAGCGGCCAAATATAAGGCTTACAAGAGTAACGCGCGATGGAGTACAGGCAGTTCATTACGATGGATCCTCTTCCACGTTCTTGGAATACTCTTCCTCCTCAGATTCCTCCACTTCTTTTCCTTCCTCCTCCTTCTCAGCACTATCATCTTCTGCAGATTGCGTGGATGGGCGCAAAAGGGTGACGCCCAGGTACACGCCGATTATGACTATGGTGAACACGAGCAGAGGGACCCTGGCAAGTGTGGCATTCGCCCCCGGTTGGTCGACATCAACAAAGGCCGAGTTTGGGGTTGCAAGGTCGGCCCCCAGGAGCATTACTGCTCCAAACCAGAAAGCCCCCGTGGAGGCGAGGCGTGGCAGCTTCCACCTGTAGAAGTAAGTTACCAGGTACAGGGCAATGCTGGTACCCATTGCCAGGATTCCGGTGTACAGCATCCCATAGTAGTAACCGTTCTGAGGGAACAGAAAGAACAAGACTGCTTCGATGAGCGCCAGGGCGAGGATGGCCACAGCACCTAGGGCCAGTGCCTTCGTACCGATTGTTGGAGGTTCGCCTGTCTCTGCCATGTCCTATCGAAGGAACGTGTGTCGAGATATAACCACCACTGGTTCGAGGTAGCGTTCACGAAGATGCGGCATTAGCGTCCAGATGGGCATGGCATAGCGTCGTGCATCTTTCACTACTTCTGTCACCTCGGTTTATCTGAATCTCACGTACCTGTGGCGCTCGCGGAGCTTGCGCCGCCTCTTCATCTCCTGAAGCTCCTTTGCGTGGGGTGCGGGGCCATTTGCTTGTGTGGAGAGCCCCCAATTGGTCCGAGCAGCAACTACTCCCATGGCAACGAATCCAGTGAGCGCGGGAATGATGAAGAGTGGGACCTTCAAGTCTGGGAAAATGACTGGATAGCATAGCTGGTCTGCGCTTGGCCAGGACTGGGTGTTCGCCGCATACGAGAATCCGCTCGCTGGGACTGAATCGGCATCGTAGGTGTTGTTCCCTATCGCGACACCGCAGGTGTCATTGCCTCCGAGTCCGCCGTCGGTAGTGTACCAGATGACGCCGTCGCCGACTGCGACACCGTCTTCCGGATCGATGAATGCCATACCGTAGATCTCGGGTATCTCTGGTACTCCTTCCTCGACCCAGTCATGCCCGCTATTGGCAGTGTAGAATGTGTTGGCGTCGTCTGATGACACCCAGCCGTAAGTGTTGTTGACGACGGCCAATGTCCACGTGTGTTGTGCAGTTGCCAGCTGCGTGACGTTGGCGTGGGTTCCGTGGGTGAGATACCAGACTGTCCCCTGATCACCGAGGATCCAGGCGCTCGTGGGCCCGGTTTCCACGATGGTCGACGCGACAACGCTGGGATAGTTCTTGAACGTGATCGCATCCCACGTGCCACCTCCGTTCGTAGTGTAGAACACTGTTCCAGTGGACTGACCTGGTTGGGTTCCCTGCACATCCACCCAGCCGGTGGTTGCCGTGGAGAATGCCGCAGCGAGTGCCGGTCCCTGAACTGGAAGCACCAACTTGGTCCAGTTCTGGGCCCCGTCGTGGGTCACGTATAGCCCGGCGGACGTAGCCGCATAACCAAATGTCACTCCGACAAATCCCATCTCAGTGACGTTCCCCTTTAGGCCGTGAGAGGACCAGTCAAGCCAGCTAGCTCCCAGGGTGGATGAGGCGATGAGGGCACCATTCTGGCCACCGGCCAGGAGAAGGCCTCCGGGCACCATCACCACGCTATAGAATGCCGTCCCGCTGGGAAGGGGAGAGGGAACAAGGCTCCAATCGATCCCTCCGTCAGTAGACCTAAGGATGGTTCCAGTGTACCCCACGGTCACGAGGACCGACGAAGTGACGTAAACGACACCTTTCAACGGGGTCTGTGCATCAGCAAAGGAGGATGGGACACTGGCCCATTCCCACCCACAGTAATTGCCGTCCTCACAGAACGGAACTCCGGTAACTTGAGGCGTGATAGGTCCCGCCACTGCAGGTATCGGGATGACCAACAGAAGTGTCGCCAATACTACCATGAGAGCGGGACCAAACCGCCTCCTACCGGTGAGAAGTGTGTGACGCATGCCCACCATAGAAAGGGGGAGAGCGCTCATAAAGACTATTGGTCTTCCCCTTGAGGCGAGGACTATCCATGGCGGGTCAAGAGGCAAGGTTCCGGGAGCATGCGAAATTGTTGAGACAGGCGGCACGCGGCCTCGGGGCAGATTTCGAAATCGAGCTTCGTGAAGCGGAAATCAAGATTGAGAAACTTCCTAGAACGGTAGGGAGAGATGCAGAGATACTGGCTGAGGACATCGAGTACGATCTTCTCCGAGCCGCTGTCAAAATCAACAAGGGCCTGAAGGCCATTCCTGGCGATGTCGCAAGGGGAGCCCGGGCAATAGGAAGAGACGCAGCGATGCTCGGAAAGAAGACCCGCACTGACGTTGTCAAGGCGGAGAAGGCCGTGAAGAAGGGCGTGAAGAAGGAATTTGCCAAGGCCGCGGGTGTCACGACCGGAACCATGTCCGAGTGGGAATACCCCGATAAGAAGAACAAGTAGGGGCCCCGCTGAACTTCAACGGGAAGAGTGGTCTGCCATGGAGGAGGGCTTGGATGACCAAAGCCCCTCCATGAAACCGTACATTCTGGTCATCCTCGCCGCCGTCCTATTCCTTGCTCTCTTCATAGGACTGGAGCCGCTGCTCACTTTCCCGATCTGGGGCTCCGACACTGGAGAGTACTACTACCTGACGCAGTACCTCGTCTCCCACAGCAGTCTTCTCCATTCGAGCAGCTACACCGGATGGGGCACTGCATACCCCGATTTCCCGGGAGTCTTCATACTGAGCGGAGCCGTGGCCGAATCCACTGGGCTCTCGTCCCTAGTCTCGCTAGAGTACATGGTACCCGTGGTCGGAGCCATGGCCACTGTGCCACTCTTCCTCCTCTTCCGCAGGCTATTCCACAGCGATGGGGTTGCCCTGCTCGGCGCCGCAGTCGCGGCAGTGGTTTTCCCGCGGGTCTTCATCATCTCTCATCCGACCCCGGACACGCTGGGAGACTTCCTTGCCATCAGTGCCCTTTGGATGTTCGTCGAGATGCGGCGCGATGTCAGGTGGGTCATCCCTCTCTCAATCGTCTCTCCTGCGCTCATCGTGAGCCACCACCTCTCGTCCTACTTCTTCCTCCTCTCGGCCGTAGGGATCCTGGTTGGCCTTGAGCTCGTGGCCCCGCGGCGCTGGTCCGTGCGCTTCCCCGTCAGGGAGTTCGTCTTCCTGGGTGGTTTTGTTGCAGCTCTCTTTGCCTACTGGGCACTCTACGCGACCACGTTCTCGCAGGATATCCTTACCCAGGGAATCCCCAGTCTACACGTGTCCTCCTCGTTGCTCCTCATCCTTCTCGGCGTTCTCACAATCATTGGACTGGTGATCCTGTCTGCGCTCGTACAGCTGAGGCGCACCCGGCTCGGGGTCGGCCGCTCTCTGTTCCATTTGCGTTGGCCGACATCTCGAAAGCTCTACCGTGATGCATCCATACTAGCGATCCTGGTATTCGGCTGCACGTGCGTTCTGATATTCGTGCCCATCCCAGGCACTGGACAAACGATCCTTCCGCTGGACCTGATCTGGTTCTCACCCTTCCTGCTCCTGGTCCCTCTCTCGGCCGGTGGAATTCCCACGTCATCGGTGTCGCGCATTGGTCCTGTCCCGTATCTCTGGCTCATCGCTATCCTCATCTCAGCCGCTTTCGCCACCGCCACCAATAGCCAAGCCCTTCCTGTCGGCCGACACGTAGAATACATGGCAATCGCCCTCGCACTGGTGACGGCAATAGCGATCGGAGGCCTCGTAGGACGCCTCGATACCCCCATGAGACGCCGGGCGGCAGTCGTTGGTGCAGTGGTACTTGTCGTAGGGCTCAACGCCGCCCTGGCATATCCTCCTCCGCAGCTCACGCTCGGTTTCCAGGAGGGGTTCACATCCCAGGACATCGCCGTGGCCACGTGGGCCTCCTCTTCGCTTCCCTCTGGGAGCGTTCTTGCTTCTGACCACAGGCTGAGCGACCTGTATTTCGGTTTTTCTGGAAATCCTGCAACGTGGTCCACGACGTGCCATCTCTTCCTGGGCAACACGAGCGCGTGTGACCATTACGATGGGAACACTACGGCCCAAGCTGAGCTTGCCAGCTCGTGGGCACCGCATGGAACGAAGAAGCCGGTGGACGCTGTAGCTGTGGACCAGACCATGGTGAGCTCGGGCGTGGCGTTGGACCCATCTCAGCCCGCCCTGCCGATGAACTCGAGTGCGCTCGCCTTCCTTCAGGGGCCTCAGTTCACCCTGTTGTACGAGAACGGGGCCCAGGATCTCTGGTGGTATACTCCTTAGTTCGGGGCCACTCTTCAATTCCCGAGGCCGTGAGCATGAAGACAGGGAGGACGCCCCTTCTGGAGATTTGATCGATGACCCGCTCGGCCACCCTGAGCTTCTGTAGCTTCCTCTCCCCATCCTTCTCAGTCACGTGGTGGAAGTCGAACCGTGCTAGCAATACTCTCTTCGCGTGACATTCCTCTGCGAGGCAGACCGCCCTGTCTCCATCGGTGAAACCACCGTAATTTATGAGGCCCGGGCGTGGAGACGCCGCGACGCTCCCTCCAACCTCTCCACGAAACTTTGGCACCCATTTCTTGAGCGCGTCCATGTTGTCTCCGTGAGCGTGTATGAGGACAAAGCTACCTTTCTCATTGGCGCTGATCTCGTCCGGCATGTAGCCGTCCAGGTCCGTCGTGATGAGTGCCGGGACCATGCCCGAGGAGAGACAGGTGCTGGTGGCACCGTCTGCTGCGATGACTGTCCAGTCACCTTCAGGCAGGGGGAAGGGTGACGGACCTGGTCCCCCGCCAACCACCACTACATCGCGCCCCTTGAGAAGTTCCTGGAGGCGCTCCACACGCCACCCCCTATTCTTGAGGAGACTTGCAAGGAATTTCGCTGCCTTTTCGTCGCTTTCCCTGGTGAGGGATAGCTCTTTCAGGATACGGCAATACTCCGCCTCCCACAGCGGAAACTCCACGTTACACCCTTCGGGAGCGGACACAAAGTGCTTATAAGAGGTTGGTCTTGTAAGGGGCTTGGAGACACCATCATGCGACCTTTAGCGCAGGAAATACTCTCGCGCCTTCCAGCGGAGACGAAACCCAGCACCGCCTCTAAGGAGGTTTCAGCGAGCACAGACGATGAAGAATTGCAGTCAGTACTGAACAGTTTGAAGACCTGCATCAAGGTCATTGGATGCGGTGGGGGCGGATCCAACACGATCAACCGACTTGCAGAGGATGGCATACAGGATGCTGAGCTCTACGCTTGTAACACAGATGCGCAGCATCTCCTCACCGTAAATGCCAAGCACAAGGTGCTCCTCGGCCGCCGATGCACCAGGGGGCTCGGAGCAGGTGCTCTTCCCCAGGTGGGCGAGCAGGCCGCAAGAGAGGCCGAAGAGGACCTCAAGAAGTGCCTTTCCGGAGCAGACATGGTATTCATCACACTTGGTCTTGGCGGCGGCACGGGGACTGGCTCTGCCCCAGTGATTGCCCAGATCGCCCGTGAGGCGAACCAGGGCAACTGCCTCGTCATGGCGGTCGCAACTCTTCCATTCACCTCAGAGGGTGAGGTCAGAAAGGAGAACGCGCTCGCCGGTCTTGACAGGCTGAGGCAGGTCGTGGACACGGTCATCACTGTACCGAACGACAAGCTTCTCGAGCTCGTCCCGCGCCTTCCGCTCGCCAGCGCTTTCAAGGTGGCTGACAGCGTGCTCGCGAACGCAATCAAGGGCATTACCGAGGTTATCACAAAGCCAGGTCTCGTGAACCTGGACTTCAACGACCTGAAGACCATCATGAAGGATGGTGGTGTGGCGCTCATAGGCCTAGGACAATCCGAGAGCGAGAACAGGGCGGAGGACGCTGTGAACGAGGCGCTGAACTCGCCGCTCCTGAAGGTAGACATACGTGGTGCTCACGGAGCACTTGTGAACGTCACCGGAGGGCCCGACATGACCGTCTCGGAGGCACAGAAGGTGGCAGAGATCGTCCAGAAGTCCATCAGCCCCCAGGCGAGGATCATCTGGGGTGCGGCCATAGACAACACCATGGCCAGCACAATAAGGTGCATGATTGTGCTCACCGGAGTGGATTCACCTCAGCTGCTCAACAGCGAAGTGGCACCACCGGCACCGCAGGTTCGCGGACAGCCCCCGGTCCAGGCCCGCGTATTGGATAGGGAGAGGGAAAGGCGCCGTATGAGCCCGGAGATTGACCACGTCATCTGATGGATGAACTGAAGCCATGACATTGATGGATCATGTTCGAAAGCTACAGGAGCGGTTCGATAGCCGCCTCAAGGTCGTAGGTCACGGCAAGTACGGCCGTATTCTTAGGATGGCCCGCAAGCCCGCCACCGAGGAATATGTGAAGGTCCTGCAGATCACAGCTCTCGGGGCAGTGCTGATAGGTGGCGTTGGCTTCATCATCTACATATTCTTCACCCAGGTGGGCCCATGGGTGTGGTCTCAACTCTCGGGTCTGTAGTGAGGGAGAGTTTTTTGTCCGCTGATAATGATGGAGAAATGCGAAAGGTGCCCGACGATGGCCAGCCCAGGGAATCTCTGGGCCTACTGGAGGATAAGCCTGTAACTGAGAAGGAGAAGGTAGTGACCCCTCTGGAGCCGCTTCCCTCTCAGAAAGGACCGCTGCTCCTCACACTGCTCCCCGTTGACGAGAACGAGGCAGAGGTTGCTGCCGGCACGTTGAGCGCGCTGTCTGCTGTGCTCACGTCTCGATACCATGAGAGCGGGAAGGTCCACGTCAAGACCGAGGTCAGCTACTCTTTCACAGCTCCCGGAGAGGGGGCAGAATGGAGGGTCTGGTGGGTCCTTGCCAACTCCAAGAAGGAGGAGATCGTTACAAAGACCTACGAGAAGGACCTGACCGTCAATCCCAACACCCCTGTCCCTCTAACCTTCGAAGTCGAAGCCCCTGTGGGTGTACGATACAACGACAGGGTGGAACTTCGCATCTCGACCAGCTGGGTCAAGGATGGAGGTAATGCCGCTACTCTCACGTTGAAGTGGGTCACTCGGCAGGCGCTCCTCGCGATCAAGACCTTCCGTGGCTACGAGCGGGAGGTTGCCGACACTATCCTTACGAAGGCCGAGGAGAACCCGGGAATGATCTTCGCACTCCTAGTGCCGAGCGCGATCAGGGGCTACGTCTTCGCGGAGGGGATGAGCTTCGAGGGTGTCAACGACATGCTCAAGGGCATCCGCAAGGCACGGGGACTTGTCAAAGGAGAGACCTCTCTCAAGGAGGTTGAACCGTTGCTCGCACCGAAGGTCACGGTGGAAGGCTTCGTGGAGGGCGCGATAGTCGAGCTCGTCTCCGGACCGTTCAAGGGTGAGAAGGCTCGTGTGAAGAAGATCGACCAGGAGAAGGAACAGATAACCGTGGAGCTGATCGAAGCGGTCGTCCCGATCCCGGTCACAGTTCGTGGAGACCACGTCAGGATGGTAGAGAAGAGCGGAGGATAGAATGCCAGAACAAGTTTCAGTAATGGTAGAAGGCGGAAAGGCGAATCCAGGACCACCACTGGGTCCAGCATTGGGACCACTTGGCCTCAACGTTGGTCAGGTGGTGGCGGCGATAAACGAGAAGACCAAGGGATTCGACGGAATGAAGGTTCCCGTTGTGATCAAGGTTGGTCCGAACAGGACGTTCACCCTTGAAGTTGGGCACCCGCCCACCGCCGCGCTGCTCCTCAAGGAGGCAAAGAAGGAGCTCGGTGGAGGCAAGGCCAAGCACGAGGTGATCGGCAACGTCAGCATGGCTCAGGTGAAGAAGATAGCTGAGATCAAGACCGACGATCTCTTTGGCAACAGCATCGAGGAGAAGATGAACCAGGTCATTGGCACGTGCACGTCCATGGGCCTCACCGTGGACGGCAAGGACCCTCGTGAGGTCCTGAAGGAGCGGAAGGCCTCCAAGGAGAAATGATGGGATATCAGCCGGGGAACATGCCCGACCTCTCCAGCGCAGAGGTCGTGGATTTCTCCATAGAGAGCGGTGAGACCAGAGTCCGCCTGAAGCTCAAGGACGGGAGCGTGCTCGAGGTCAAGATGGAGGTCACGCACATCCTAAGGGTTGGCAACGATCCCACCACAGGGCTCCCAGCTTACGTGGTTCAATCAACGAACATAGTGAGATTGGCCAGCTGCCCGAAGGATCTGAGAAAGGCCCCGATCAAGTCGGGCCAGCAGAATTCCAAGCAGCCATTGCCCGGCTTCAGCTAGGTCCTTCTCTCCGGCCCTGAACCATTGGACTGGCCGTTGAATCGAGCGGCAGAGCTCGATCACAGCGATTGACCAGTAGACGGACGGGTCTACTGCTCAACCTCGCAAATTGCTACTGTCCGTCTTCGATTCTCTTGTCTTAGCGCGACCTTGTCTTCGAAGTGCGGGAGGGAGGGTGGCGCCGGCCCTTTGGGCCACCCTCGCCTGATTGAACGCCACGGCCGTCCGGACGAGTTCTCCTAAGGCGGGCTCGTTCAGGGCGTCGGATTCGAAGATGTCCACGGCACGCCACTCGTTCCCTTCGAGGCCCGCGTTGAACAGATGGGCCGGGTCCGGGAGCTTCGCCCCGTGAGCAAAGGTCAGCTTCACCTTGCCCTTGTGGGGGTTGACGATGGCGACCATCCCGTCGTGGGACCAGACGGGAGTGCCCATCCATTTCCACTCGAGGACCATCTCCGGGTCGATCTTGCTCATGAGCCGGCGGATCCGCTGGATCATCTCCCCTCGCCAATCCCCCAGCTCCGTGATCATCATGTCCAGATTCTCGGCCGGTGTGTCTACGCCCATGGCATCGATGTCATGCTACTGTATGTAGGCTGAGGTTGTAGCTGTGTCGAACTTGGTCACGATCCTTAGCCTCTGTCCGTCACCGGCCGGGGCCAGCCGCAGGAACGGGTACATCTGCCACAGGTCCCCTTCAGCCATCCTGGTGGCCATGTGCCTGGGGCCGAATGCCTTCCTCGTCACCCACGCCGTCTGAACGCGATTCTGCTCCTCGTCAATGAATCCTAGAGAGTGAAGGTACTCGTGAACCAGTATCACGTAGATGAAGGAATTGTACTCCAGTGTTGACTTGGCCATCACCTTCATCACGTGCACCAAACCCTCGTTGAGCACTATCATGTTCCCAGTGAGTTGCCAGTATGCACCCAGGCTGGGAGGCAAGTCGGCTAGGCCAAGTCCGAGACCTGGGCGCTCGATCCTAAGAGCGTGGCGCACGGCGCTCCTGACGACATTGAATATTCCGTCGAAGTCTGTGGGCTCTCTTAGGGCTTCTGAGAGCGGGAAGGTTTCCTTCGAAAGTTCACCGGTGTTAGGGCCAACATACGGGCTCCCTCTCTGAGTGGGGCTCAAATTTGAGATTGCGTTCATGATAATCCGAAGGTCTGTGCCAGTATAAATACTATTCTATGGCTTAAACAGCTATATTCTGTTACCCCCTCGATACTGTCGGTGACAGGCATAAGTGGTTTGGAGGGGGAGCGGATAAGTGAGGCACCAGCTTTTATTCCCCCTCTGTTCTGCCCAGGGCGAGGCGAAAAACTATGGCTAACCCGAGGGCAAAGATGGATACGTCAATGGGGTCAATCGAGATCGAACTGTTCGTGGACAAGGCCCCCAAGACTGCAGGGAACTTCCGGACGCTCGTCGAGAAGGGGTTCTATAACGGTCTCATCTTCCACAGGGTCATCGACGGTTTCATGTTGCAGGGCGGATGTCCGAAGGGCACGGGCACAGGAGGCCCAGGATACAACATTCCAGACGAGTTCGGACCGGGCCTCAAGCACAGTTCCGAGGGAATGCTTTCGATGGCCAATGCAGGCCCCAACACGGGAGGCAGCCAGTTCTTCATCACGCTCGCAGCAACCCCCTGGCTCGATGGCAAGCACGCGATCTTCGGCAAGGTTGTGAATGGTATAGAGGTCGTTCGCGCCATAGGGAAGGTCAAGACGGATGGGAGCGACCGGCCAGTTACCCCTGTCAAGATCCAGAAGGTATCGATAGTCGGGTGAACCTGATCTCGATTCAGGGCTTGCTCGAATAGGTCAACGGGCGTGCAAGCCCACCTCGGAGACGGTGGGCCGTATGGGACACTAGGGCTGTCATGATGTTTCACAGGGAAAGCGGTTTATGGTGCTCTTCGTTCCAGAAGGCCCCGATACAACATGCCCAACTCACATCTTGAACCTCCAAAGTTTCCTCAGCAGGAAGTGGTCCACTTCCTCCGTTACGTCCTCGCCATTTTTGTAACCCTGGTCGGGGCAGGGCTCTCCATGGCGGCTATCTATTACATCGCCGCCCCAAGGCTCAACAATTACGGGTTAGGAAGTCTGGTGGACGTCTCGCGAGGCGGAATTGCATACGTCATCGTGGGAGTTGTCGCCGCGATCCTCATCATCAGGATCCTGGGGGCGATGATCCAGCGCTACGTCGTGCCGCACGCGAATCGGACCGTTGGTGTCGCAGTGGTCCGGGCGTTCTATGTATTTGCCGCGATCATGGTCCTTCTAGGTATCTTCTCCTTCGAGGGAGTATCGGCGGCATCTCTTGCCGAGGTCCTGACCACCGCGGGATTCCTCGGCATCGTGCTCGGACTTGCGGCTCAGACCACGATTGGGAACTTCTTCGGCGCCATCGCCATCATCGCATCACGCCCCTTCGATGTGGGCGACCGCATCACCTTCGTGAGCGGCAGCTTCATGGTTCAGGCTACGACCTTTCCCCACGAATCTCAACCTTCAGGATACACCGGAACGGTCTACGACATCGGCCTCATCTACACCATGCTCATCGGGGATGACGACGTCCCGTTCTCGGTGGCGAACGGGCAGCTCGTCCAGTCACTGATCATCAACCACACCCGCGCGGGCCACCGGACCATACGCCTGAGGATGTCGTTCCCCAAGCGGGTTCCTCTGGAGAGCTTGAAGAAGGAGGTCGTGGAGGCACTGAAGGGCTTGCCTGGGATTTCAGAGAAGGGACCAGAGATACGCCTCCTCTCCCTGACGTTGGAAGGGTACGACCTCGTGATACTCCTACCGATGAACGGGACTGACGAGGAGACACTGCGCGCGCGAGCGGTAGAGCGCCTTCTCAGGCTCCATGAGACCTTCGCCATCCCAGAAGGATAGGCTGACCGTCCCGGCCACTACAGTATCCAGAGCAAGAAGTTCCCGACGATTATGCCTGCCAGGGCCCCTGCGGCCAAGGCTGTCACCATCGGGATCTGAGGGGTCACCCAGACCTTGTCCACACCCTTGGCAAGAAGCTCGTCTGCCTGTTTCCTCCTCATTTCCTCGTCCTCCTTCGTAGTATCGAGGTAGTTGTCCACTTCCATGGAGGGCTTGCGCAACCAGACAAACCGGTGCGGGAGCTCTGTTGTCGGGATCTCGATAAGAGTGAAAGCTTCGGGGATTTTGTGATACCCTCTGAAGAGATTGTAGAAGAACAATCCGACAGGGACCACCAGTGTGAGCAGAGCACCGTCGATAAGCATTGTCACTGCGAACGGGATGTAAGGTAGACCTGACGAGGAGATGTTGGTCGAGTAGGACCCGATGAGCGGTTGGGCGAACAGGGGGAGCAGAAGGGCGGTGGCCATGAGCGCCTTCGCGTCTGCGCCTCCCCAAAGAAGATGTGCTTCGTATAGACCTCTTGCTATGAACACTGAGGCTACGACCACGAGGAACTCTGGATTGGCGACCACGACTGATCTCCAGTAGATGTACGCATATACTGTCAAGGCGGCAACCCCGATGTATATTGCAATCTCGATCGCAGTGGCCAGGTCATCTTTGCCCTCCAACGCATCGTCCCAGGGAAGGAAGTGTTCTATGACAAAGAGGGCGGCGACGAGGTCCAATACATAGATCACTGGGGCGCTTCCGTACGCCTCAAGGAGAAGAAAGAACGCGCCGCACACGCCCATCACGATCCAGAGGCCGTCCGGAACTTCCCTTGTACGCCAGTCATAGTAGCCGGCGATTGCAAGCCCTCCAAGGAGGAACACGACTCTCAAAGTTGTAATGTTCGGGATCAACAAGCCTAAGCTCCTCGCAAAGCACATTGGCACGTACCTTTTTAGGTCGCCGGTTGACGGCAGGGCTCGATCGTAGCGTGAGGAGCTTCTCTAAACTCTGTGAAATACTGGGATAGGGATTCCGCGCCTCTGCGCAAGTACAGTTCCTATGACTCCGAGGGCAATCCCAACTACCAGCATGCCAATCTCCACCTCAACTGTGAGGATTGGAGTGACCGTCCCAACATTGAGATCCTGCCCATTGGGGTAGGTGCCTCCCGACCAAGTTGAGAACGCGGCGCAGACCTGATCAACGACCAGTATCGTGCCCACGCATCCAGCGCTGACCCCTAGATATCCCAGCGGCCAAAGTAACCGAGGATAGACTGCCTTGAAAAGGAATGCGGCACCCGACACCAGCAGCGGAATCATGGTCCAATACTGGTTGAGTGAACTGAAGGACTCCGTCCCACATTCCCCGGTGGTTGGCCCAAGGGGATTAGGGACGCAACTGCCGGCATCATATGAGGCGACCCCATCAGTGCTTAGCAGAGAGGTCCCGACGAGTATCAATACCCCCGCTGAAACACTTGCCATGATCATGGCCAGTGATGGTCTGCGTCCGCGACTGTCCGCCATTACCAGTTCAAGAGCATGCTGTTCCCGGCATATCTATTCTTGGTTGCAATTCCAGCAGGATCCTCCAATGAGGCCTTGAGCAGAATCCCGCCGTGGCACTGCTACATCTCAGGCGCAAAGTCGATTCAGGTGTTCTTACGAATACTTTCGGCATGATGTGCCGGGCAAGGCGGCAAAATGGTCAACCCATTGCCAAGCTGCCCACCCTCAAACCTTTTTAGGTCGCCGGTGGCTGGGGAGACAGGAAATAGACATGACGGAACTCAAACTGGTGATATCTGACGGAGCGACCTCGTACGCGTTTACCGCCCAGGAAGCGCAAGCAGCAGGTTTCCTGGGAAAGAGGCTTGGGGAGACCATTGGTGGAGAGCTCATCGGTCTCGGAAAATACACGTTGAAGATAACCGGGGGGACCGACAAGAACGGTTTCCCGATGAGAGCCGATCTCACCGGCGCCAGGCAACAAAGGATACTGACCGGCGAGTCGCCAGGGTTCCACCCCAAGAAGCGAGGGGTGCGAGATCGGCGCACTTTCAGAGGCAATACCATTAGTGAGGAGACCGCGCAGGTCAACCTCCAGGTGACCGAGAGAGGCCCAGAGCCCATATCGGCACTATTGCCAGCAGCGAAGCCAACGCAATGAAGACGCCCAAACAACCAGAAGTGAACATCGGCCTCGTGGGCCATGTCGACCATGGGAAGACCACGCTCACCCAGGCACTCACGGGAGAATGGACCGACAGGCACTCAGAGGAAGTGAAACGGGGCATATCCATCAAGCTCGGCTACGCTGATGCGGTCTTCTACAGGTGCCCTACCTGCCCTTCACCCCAGCGGTACTCAATACAGGAGAAGTGTCCTCATTGCGGTGCGCAGAACGAATACCTGAGGTCGGTATCGCTCGTGGATGCGCCCGGCCACGAGACACTGATGGCCACCATGCTCTCTGGAGCGGCAATAATGAACGGGGCCATACTTCTGATCGCTGCGAACGAGAAGTGTCCCCAACCCCAGACCAGGGAGCACCTCATCGCCCTCGAGATAATCGGCGTGAAGAACGTCGTTGTGGTCCAGAACAAGATAGACCTGATGGACAAGGCAGGTGCTGTGCAGAACTACAACGAGATCAGCGCCTTCCTCAAGGGCACTGGATTCGAGAATGTCCCAGTCGTTCCTCTCTCAGCTAACCACGGCGTGAACGTGGATGCGCTGATCGAAGCCTTGGAGCAGCGCATCCCGACTCCGCCGCATGAAGACAACAAGCCACCGTTCATGTACGTCGCGAGGTCGTTCGACATCAACCGGCCCGGGACACCACCCTCGAAGCTCGTGGGAGGCGTCATGGGAGGGTCGCTACTCTCGGGAAAGTTCAAGGTGGGTGACGAGATCGAGATCCGGCCAGGCCCTTCCAGTCTTGAGGGAGGCGACGGCTCGGGCATAACCACCAAGATAGTTTCTCTGGTCTCCGGAGGCAGGAACCTTGACGAGTTGCACCCCGGCGGCCTAGCGGCAATTGCCACCACACTGGATCCAGCCCTCACAAAATCGGATGGGCTCACCGGTCGCCTGGTAGGCCTGCCTGGCGAATTGCCCCCGCTCTCTACCAGACTGCTGCTCAAGCCCACCCTGCTCGAGCGAGTTGTGGGCAGTAGCCGGGACTTGCGCGTGGAGAAGATCCACACGGGGGAAATCCTTACCCTTACCATTGGCACCATGATAGTTGCTGGAAAGGTCACGAGCGCAAGGACGGAGGAAGTGGAGATACGCCTCACCCACCCTGCCCCAGTCCTACCAAACGCGCGTGTGGCAATCTCACGAAGGCTGAATGCCTGGCGCCTGATAGGCTTCGGTATAGTGGCTGGGGGCTCACGCCCCTCCTCGAGGCAGACCGCGCCCCCTATCTGACCCTTATCGGTTCGTCAAGCTCCGGGTGTCACTTCAGGGCTTCCTTCTTCGCGGCGTAGAAGTCTCTCTCTGGGGTCAGCAGCTTGAAGACCTCTGGGTCGATGGCAGGCTTCCCCTTGCATACGAGCGTGGCCAGGTTCAATCCCATTCCCGGCCCAAGCATGAACCCCTGCCCGCACATCCCGACTCCCAGGTAGAAGTTCTCCACCTTCGGCGACTTTCCCGCCACGGGTATGCCATCTGGAGTCATCGGGTATAGCCCCCGCCAGACCCTCCTTATCATCAGGTTCTTGAGGCGAGGTATGACGCTCACGAGCCTGCGGGCAATGATCGGCATGAATTCAGAGGTGGACAACCTGTTCTCTCCGGGGAAAATCACCTTCGGAGTGAAGCAGAAGATGAACTGCCCTTCCGAGTTCTGCCCGAAGTAGAAGTTTATTGTCTTTCCCTCAGGTCCCGGCCTCAGGTCCACGATGAGCGGTCCGAGGAACTGTTTCACAGGCGCCGATATCCCACCCTCGTGGCTATCTGGGTTCACGGGAACATCGAGGCCGGCCATCTTGCATATCGCGGTGGCGTGAGCTCCAGAAGTGTTGATGACATTCGATGCGTGGTACTCGCCCTTGTCGGTCTTGGCCCCGATCACCGCATTGCCGTCCATAAGGAGGCCTGTCACGGATTCCCGATACCGGTACACGGCCCCGAGCTTCTTTGCCTCGTTCGTGAAGGATTCCGCCGTAAGGAGCGGGCTCACCTGGGCATCCTCAGGTGAGTAGGTCCCACCAAGAAGCCCCGGACGGTAAATGCCTGGAACTACCTTGGCGATCCCATCGGCGTCGTACCAATCGATGTTGAGACGGTACTTCTTCTGGATGGGGAGGAGTCCCTTGAGTACCTTCTCCTCCTTCTCCCCCCAAGCCGGGAAACAGTAACCACCCTGCTTGTACCCAATGTCAGTCCCGGTCTCTTCCTTCCACTTGGAGAATATGTCCAGGCTCTGCTGACAGATCTTGATCTTCGCAGGGTCCGAGTGTGTCGCGCGCACTCCACCAATGGCTGCCTTGTTCTGTCCTTGCCCTGACGAGGACAGTTCCTCCAAGACAAGGACCCTCATCCCCTCCTTCGCAAGATAGTATGCTGTCGGATTGCCGATCGACCCGGCGCCGATAACGATCGAGTCGTATTCTGGCTTCATTGGCGTTCCCCCTTCAAGAATGCGGAGATCGGCACTTCCTGGGTGAAAGGCCTCATCGTGCCTGGTTCGACTTCCTTGACCGTTATTCCGAGATCACGGAAGGCTCTCATTATCATTTCGCCGCAGGTCTTGCCGTTGCACGGTCCCATCCCACAACGTAGTCCCGCCTTGACCGCGTTGAAGTCCTTCGTTCCGGTCGCGCGGATATAATCGAGTATCATGTCCCGGGTCACACGTTCGCACCTGCAGACCACTATCTCGCTGTCTTCAACAGGTTTGACCGCTGATGGAACCTTCTTTTCACCAGGCTCTCTCATCCTCAACCCTGCAACCATGTCCGCTGCTTCGGCTGGAACCTCCAGTGAAAGGAGCTTGCGCTTGTTGAGCCATGTACCGGAAACCACCCGCACGACCTTGCCGGTACCCAGCACCTCTCCTTCGGCCCCAGTGGTCGTAACATCCTGGCCCACCTTGACCATACCGTCTGCCATCTCCCAGGGGACCATGACGCGAGCCGTCTTGCCCGTAGGATCGATCCTCCTGTCCACCAGGGTGATCGCGAGACCGGGGCACACCGCCACGCACTTCATGCACCCTATGCACCCGCTTTCGAACTTCGGCCTTCCCAGCAGGTTGCCCTCTGGGATCTTGATGGTCGCCACAGGGCAAGCGTCAACGCACGGATTGCACGGTATCTCCTGTTCGCATCTAAGGATCGGATAGATCTTGAGTCCATTCGGCGGAGGATACGACCCGACCACTGGTCCTGGCTTGGAGCGAAGCATGCCCAGCATCTTCACCCACTCTTCGGGTATGTCTGCATCCTTTCCCATGTCCTTCAGTATCGTTCGTGCGGCGATCTTCCCGGAGAACATGGCCGCCGACGCTTCCGCTATTTCCTGTGCGTCACCAGCACTGTAGACCTTCAGCCCGACCCGCTTTGCACTTTCGAAAAGCTCGTTGACGGGCGCAAGACCGACCGCAACGAGAAGTGTATCGACTTCGAACTCCTCCTCTGTGCCCTTGACCGGATTGAACTTCTCGTCGACCTGGCAAGTTATGATCCTCTCGACATGTCCCTTTCCTTCAGCTCTGAGGACCGTGTGCGACGTGTATACTGGCACCCCGAGTCTCAGTATCTTGTCCCTGTGAACCTTGTAGCCGCCGCATTGTGGCAGAGCTTCGACCAGCCCCACAACATCGATCCCAGCCTGCAGCGCGTGGTAAGCGGCAATGAGTCCCACGTTTCCCCCACCAACGATGAAGAGTCTGTCAGATGGCTTCACGAGGTCGCGGTTCACCAGGGTCTGGAACGCACCTGCACCGTAGACCCCGGGCAGGTCTGACCCAGGGAAGGCGAGCATCTTCTCTCTCGCCCCGGCGGTCACGAGCATGGCCTTTGGCTTGACAAGGGTGTAGACTCCCTGCTTCACAACACCAACCAGTTGGTCCGCGAAGACCCCTACGACCGGTGAATCTGTCCACACCTTGACGTCTTTCTGACCTCGGGTCTGGCCGTCGAGCATCGTGCCGATATCCATCCCCCTCGTTCCTGCATAGCATTCCTTGACCGAGCCGAAGAAGTTGTGCGTCTGAAGGCTGAGCTTCCCGCCCAACGCCTGCTTATCGTCACATACAATGCAATCGATCCCGTTGGCGCCCAGCTCCAACGCGGCGGTCAATCCTGCGGGACCTCCCCCAACTACCAAAACGTCCGTTTCGATTGTTGGTGTCTTGAGAGTCAAGTCCTCGGGCAGATCATCTGCTTTGAGGCTTGGGAGGCCCACTATGGATCTTACGTCCATCCCTGCCTTGATAGGTACGATGCACGACTTCAGCGGAACGCCATCGACCATGAGTAGACACTGCGCGCACTGTCCATTCGCACAGAATATTCCTTGGGGCGCACCGTCAACATGATGGCTCCCAAAGACGTGCACTCCGTTGGCGAAGAGTGCCGACGATATCATCTCGTTCTTCCGAGCCTTCATTGGCCGGCCGTTGAACTTGAACTCGATCTCTGGTTCCTCTGCCTTGATATCGAGGATGGGGTGCTTGGTAATCCTATTCTTCTGCATCGGTGACTGCAAATTTAGGAGACTATTAGATTTGTCATGGGACTCCCTTTCCCCAGATGACCCGCTTTTTTCCCCAATATCTCCCATGATAGCAATAGTGTCATGAAAGGATAAAACGTTTAGACTCATAGAAATTGGTGATATTCTACGACATTGTGTATGCCCACATCTTTAGTTCCTCATCCATCATCAAATGGGCCGATTCTTGCGTAGCAGCAAGCGTGTTCACAAGACAGTGCCTGCCAAATCTGCGAATGCTTTCCGTTCACCGTGATGGTGAGCATGTCGCTCCGCTCGTCGTGCACAAAAGAGACGCAAAGCTCAAGAAGAGTCGCGCGTCTGCAAGGTACGTCTAGGTGAGCTTCCATGGATGAGACCATTGATTCTGTTGATGATTCAGATTTTGAGAGAAAGGTAATTCATTCCGAAATTCCGGTGGTACTCGATTTTTACGCCGACTGGTGCGGTCCATGCAAGCAGGCAGAGTCCATCATGAACAGCCTTTCCCAGGAATACCATGGAAAGATCTTCTTCGCAAGAGTGAACGTGGACAATTCTGAGAGCACGGCGGAGAGCTTCGGCGTTCACGCCATCCCGACATTCATCTTTCTGGAAAAGGGACAGGAGCGCGGTCGCCAAGTGGGGCTCCTGGCCGAGGGAGATTTCAGGACGGTACTGAAGAAGTACTTCCTCCTTTGAAGACCCCTAGTGTCGGAAGACACGCCATCCGGTAAGATACATCGATACACCCAGCCTGTCTGCAGCCTCGATGGATTCCTTGTCACGTATCGATCCGCCGGGCTGGATGATGGCCTTGACACCAGCTGAGCACGCTGCTTCGACCCCGTCGGGGAATGGGAAGTATGCGTCCGATGCCATGACCGCCCCCTTGGCCCTGTCGCCCGCAACTCTGACGGCATCATTGACCGCCCCGACACGGCTGGTCTGTCCACCGCCGATCCCGACCGTCCTGGTTCCAGCTGCTAGTACGATGGCGTTCGAGCGCACGTGGCGCACGACCCGCCAAGCGAATGCGAGAGCCTTCAGCTCGTCAGGGGATGCCTTGAGCTTAGAGACCTGACGGAGTGAATCCATCGACAGGCGTCTCTGGTCGCACTCCTCGACCAGGAATCGGCCGGCGGCCGTACGCGCCTCCAACCTCGGGCGCGCGACGATATCCTCTATCTTTCCTTCGAGGCGGACCGCCTTGAGCTTTGGCCTCTTTGTCAGGCGTTCCAGCACGTCCTCGGAATACTCTGGACCCACCAGGAGGTCGACGAAAGTCCCCTTCATCACGTCCATGCTAGCGGAGGTTATCGGCCGGTTCACGGCTATAACACAGCCGTAGCGCGCAACCTCGTCCGTGGCGATGGCGTCTTCTATGGCCTTCTCGATGCTCTTCCCAGTTGCAACCCCGCACGGCGTTGCGTGCTTGACGACGGCGGCAGCGGGCTCCTCGAACTCGCTCATGAGGGAAAGGGTCGTCTCCATGTCGAGGTAATTGTTGTAGGAGAGAGCATCCCCCTTCACGACCTTGAGCGGCCATGGAGTGAGGGGCACACCGGGGGATGAGAGAGCATAGACCCATGACATTTGATGGGGGTTCTCCCCGTATCTCAAGCGCTCCGCTGGGAGGTGGCGCACCACCATCGCCGGAGGGGGCTGGAGTTGGGCAGAGGTCGGTCGTTGGGCGGCCACCAATCCCAGCCAGGAGTATATCGCTGAATCGTAGAGCAGCGTGCGCTTGAACACCTCGGCGGCAAGCGCTCGTCTGGTCGCATAGCTGAGCGACCCCTTGCTCTCGCGGAGTTCCTTGAGAACGGTCTCTGCTTCTGAAGGGCCGGGGACAGGAACGACCCACTTGAAGTTCTTTGCTGCGGCGCGGAGAAGTGACGGCCCCCCCACATCTATGAGCTCGATCATCTTGCCGAAATCTGCGTCACCCTTCTCGAGAGCCTCCTCGAACGGGTAGAGATGGACGGCGACGAGGTCGAAGGGGAATATCTCGTGCGAGGCCATCTCCTTCACGCCCTCTTCGGTCCTGGGGGCCAGGATCCCTCCGAACAACTTGGGGTGGAGAGTCTTCACCCTTCCGGCGAACCAGCTTCCTATGCCGGTCAATTCCTCGGTGGAGCGCGATTGTATCCCTTCCTTGGCGAGGGCCTTCATTGTGCCTGACGTGGCCCATAGCTCTGCGCCCAACTCCGAAAGCCCCTTTGCAAGAGGCAGGAAGGTTGCAACGTCGTGGGCCGATATTAGCGCCCGACGAACATGCAGTGGGGGCTCGTTCTCCTCCAAGAAAGTTACCCGAGACTTACTTGCGGCCGGGTAAATAAGGGTTTCAGCCGGGGGGGCTAAACTGAATCAGGTGGAGCCCGCCGACCATGAGCCCAGTGACAGACCAACTGTGTCCACGGTAATCGTGATGGCCTGCAGGCGGAGCGGAACGCTGACCGTGCACACCAACTCACCAGAGGAAGTGGAACAGGCGTGGATATACGGCCATGAGACGACCACGCTGTAGAGAGCGGAGCTGTTGAAGTAGCTAGCCCAGGCCCCGGGGTATGGAGTAGTTATGTTGAACCATTGCGCGGGACCTGTGAGGGTCGTGGAAGAGTATGTGAATGTGTTCAGCAGGTGTGTCGCCACACCCATGACCCCAGTACCGCTCTGTATCGAGAAGTTCTGGACGACCAACTGGACCATCGTCAGGTTAAGGCCGTATCCACCGGTGATGCGGTAGGCATTCGCGAGGGGCGGGGATATCATAGTGGAGTAATTCGCTGGCCCTCCTTGTATGACCGCTCCGTACTCATAGACGACCGTGTTGATCGGGAAGTACCTGTTATACAGCGTGTCGAAGAGCCCGCCCAGGACTGTCTGCCCGGTCGAAATCCTAGCGGAATTTGAGGACGCAGGGTCCGTAAAGACCGTGCTGGCAGCTGGATTACCGAATGGAGGCTCTCCCTGGCTCCCCAACTGGATCGGGGCTATTATGTAAGAGTGCGTGGATGGATTCGCTGACTCCAGGAGAACATTGGATTGGAGTTGCTCGAACTCATCCTTCACGACTATGGCGTGCTGGAACTCAAGCACTGACATCTGCTGCGGAAGGGTAGTCACGAGGTACGAGTTTATCGCTGCGACAAGAATCAAGATAATGAAAACCACAGCGATAGCACTCCCCACGCCCCTTGTGCCTCGCATCCTCCTGGGATGCCGTCGGACCTTGCGGGCACGCCCTGCTGCAAGCCCGCTAAATGAACGCATTCTGTTCTGCCTCCCAGTTCTCCGGTTGATACATTGTCTCTCCCTACTTTAACTCTTCCGGAAGGGGATTGCGGATGTGGAGTACAACAATTATTTCCTAGGGAGACCGGAGGGGAAGGGAAACGTCGAACGAACGTAGGGGGGTCCAGGGGGGAACCGCCATCCCCCCTGC
>Ga0326727_10003784_pt1 | contig 47450 bp, 38 predicted proteins | sample MB2enrmetagenome_FD_207643 | JGI IMG/M metagenome (GOLD analysis project Ga0326727, IMG submission 207643) | Lab enriched peat soil microbial communities from McLean, Ithaca, NY, United States - MB29MY | ecosystem: Environmental > Terrestrial > Soil > Wetlands > Peat | place: USA: New York... | reverse complement strand
GTCGTCCCCAAGTTCCACAGCGCTCGGCAAACGGGATCTTGTTACCCAATCCAACAGCCGAGGGCAAACCACTCCGCTGGGCAGTTCACTTTCGCTAAGGAGCGCGGAGCCACCTTTGACTGCGGACGACGGAGTTCGCCTTCCGGCCTGGGGTGCTCTTCATGTGGTCGCCAGGTGGGATGACGACGCTCGTCTCATAACAGTGGTCGGGCAGGCTAATGGGATGGTTCGCCGCAGAACGACAACCTGAGCAGGTGTAAGGTGCGGAGGAAGGAGACCTCTCATGGAAGTACATGTGATCGGTATTGATCTGGGCAAGACAGTGTTTCACCTGGTGGGTGTCGATGCGGAGGCGATCGCCGAAGCGGTGCAGCGGCCAACGATGCGATTCCACGAGCCGACGGATTTGCAATACCGCCGGGCCGGTTAGTCGCCGCGAAGCGCAACCATCGGGTCTACCCGCATCGCTCGCCACGAGGGGCCCAAGCACGCAAGCAGAGCTACTATCGCGAGGGAGGCCGCGACGGCCAATAACGTCAACGGGTCATTTGGCTTGACGCCATAGAGCAGTGTGGACATCACTTGGCTTAAACCGAGCGCTGCGAGAATGCCAGCCATATCCGGCATCTTGCAGCCACTGCTCCAGCCAAACCGCAGTCCAGACAGCCCGCGCGTCTTCTTTTACCCTGGTGACATTACCGAACTTCCGCATTACGGCCTGGCGCGCCGCTTCCGGACTCATGCCGCGCGCGATGTTCTCGTCCGTCTCGTGCTCGATGTACTCTCGAATTTCCTCGTCAAGAAAATCCTGCCACCTCTTGCGGTCGGGTCCGGGATTCATGACCCGCTCTCTTCCGGCGCGGGTCTGAGAATCCGTCCAATAGCCCGGGCGAGTTTATCCCATTTCGTGGTTTCGACTTCAAGTTGTTTTCGGCCCTTCGAAGTCAATCGATAATACTTCGCACGACGATTGTTTTCTGAGGTTCCCTCGGCGGCTGAAACGCTGGTGTTGTCAAGTGGATAATCGCCGTTATTCTCGATCCCCTTTTGATCCCGTTTCGATACCCTTTGGATCCTCGGTTTTTGACTGTACACTACTGTGTACAGAACCATTCCGGCAACCCTGCTGTGATCGGGCCCTAACAGCCTCGTAGGGCGAACGTTCTCAGCCCGAATCCACAGGCATCGCCGGGAAGAGCCTCAACGCATAAACGAGTCTGCTCAGCTGGACGGCTGGTTCTGCTCAACGCAGCCGCAGGTCCATTCGCCGACTGAGAAGGTGACGGACCGGCGGCTACGAGCTGCTGTCTCTCGCTGCGCCGGGGATGCCGCACTTCGGCCCCGGGACCTTTTCCAACGCCTGCAGCGCGTTTTCGCGAACCTGCGCGACGGGATCGTGCCGCAAGGCGTCCAGCGCGGGCCATGCCTCGGGCCTGCCGGTCCGGCCCAGCCCCCATGCGGCGGCCATCCGAAAGTCTGGTGAACTGTGGTGCGTCTGTCCGATCAGGCGCTCGATGGCGCCGGGTACGCCCTTCAGAAAAAGGCCGACCAGCGCATTAGTGGCCACGCGATGGTGAGAATCCTGCGCGGCGCGTTCCAGCGACACTCGGGCAGCGGTTGTGTTCACGTGCCAAAGACTCTCCACCGCGTTGGCTCGCACGCGGGCGTCCTCCGAATGGAGCTGGCGTTCCACCAGCAGCGGGTTGCTGCCCGCCTGGCACATGATCATGGCAGCTTTCTGACGAACGAATTCAACGGGGTGCCCGGTCATGCGACGCAGCCACCGCACCATCAGGCTGGCAGCTCCCAGCCTTTCAACGATGTGCAGAACGCGGGTGGCGCGCTCGCGCGGAAGCCACGCGCCGGCGAAACCGGAGAGTTTGACGTAGAAACGCTTGTCGCTGGCTGCCAGCAGGCGCGCCGCGTTCACCGCTTCCTCCTGCGTTAACTCGGCCGGATCGGTAAGGTAACGCAGGTAGAGCCGGTCCCCGCTCAACAGCAGCGCCAGAAGGGTGGAAGCGAGGCAGTCCGGTTCGTGCCCCAACTGGTGGATGGCAAGCCGGGTGAAACTCGACGGATCCTTCCTGAGCTCGACGCTCAGGGCACGCCGGGAGCCCGCGGGATCGGCCGCGACCTGGGCCACTATGCGGGCGAATTCGTCGTCCCCGGGGTGTGGACTGGCGTCCCCTGTCTCCATAATGGGGTCCGGCATGGCACGACGACCCATGCCACAATCTGGCCGCTGGATGTATGGGAGTTGGTGAGAACTCAACCAGCCCGGAGACGTCCGATCACGGCGGAGCTCCTGAACGTTAAGCCACCACAGTATGACACGGCGGTTCCTGCGTGACAAGGCGTCTATTGCTGAAATGTGTCTGAATAATATATGTGAATCACACCACCAGCATCCTCGGCCGATGCGTAAGGCGCAACACGTTCAGGTTGCTGATTGTCCGAGCTCCTGGCGTAGCGCACAGTTGAGTCGTCTCCCTGACAGTGTTTTCCGTCTGAAACAGGTGAGGCTTTAATGCGGAAGATCAGGCGTAGTCAGGGCTGGCTTCGGGCGGCCGTGACGTCGTTGTCCTGACACGCCCCGGCCTCGATCCAGCGAAAGCCGGTGCGATCGCCCTGAAGAACTGAAAATGGCGGGCCTACGATAGACGGTTCCGCGGCGGCCTCAACGCGCAGCAGGTCGAGGGCGAAGGCGGGATCTTTCAGGCGCACGCGGACGGAGCGGGACATCAGAAATCGGGTAACAGCGTCGCTGGCTCCGGCGGCGAAGACCATGTGCGGGCCTTTGCAGTCACCGGGGCAGTTGGTCGACTGAATGCGGAATTCCGGCGCGCCGGCTGCGCGGCCCGTGTAGACGATGTCGCGGATTGCCACCCTGGTACCACCGTTTTCAAAACGCGTCAGCACGATGCCGAGGGCGGGGCGTCCAGGAATGATGAGGGTCTGGCTGGGTGCGGTGTGCGCCAGCCCGTCGATGACTGCGGTCAGCGGGGCGATTGACTTCTGCGCGAGCCTGTCGGCAGCATTTTCAAGCGTGGTATCGACAGACAGGTTTTCTGAACGAAACCTCTGGTATCAAATTCGGAGAGGTTACCAAGGATTCCCGCAAGAGCGATGACGGTGTGCGGCGTACGGACGATCTTGCACACTTGGCGGGTGGCGGTGGCGGGCACCCCGGAATCCGCGAGCAGGGAAACCGCGCGGGCGTCCGCGGCGACAAGCACCTGGTCAGGTGTCTGCAGCACGACGATGGTGGTGGCATCGCCGAGGGTGGGCAGTACTATCCAGCCGAGAAAGGCGGGCAGCGCGAACGGTCTCCACATGGCGTACACAAATGTGATCGACCGCGGCGCGACGGAACCCGCGCAAACCCTTAAACCCGGTTGCCTTAGGATGCTGAAAATCCAGCCGCAATTCGCTGGAGGAAACGCCTGTGGCGCATTCATAAACCACCTGGTGATTCCGGCTGGCCGCGGCTCACCGCGTGGTGGGCGAAGGCCGTTATCCGCTTGTGGCGCAGGAGCATACGCGATGACTGCCCCGTTCGCCAGGTTCCACCGAACCAGCGTGACGGAGACAGCCTGCGGGGAATTCCGGTACGGGCGTCACCGGAGCCCCGGTACGCGACGGAGCGACGTAACGATCTAAGACTCCCGGCCTCTTTAGCGATAAGGCAACAGACGAAGAAGACGCCGATGAATTGCCGGGGCATTCTACAACGATTTGTTTTATGTCTGCCGCTTGCCTGTGTCGAAATACACGCCGGTGCGCCAGGCGTCGAGGCAGGCGAACCGGGGGGCGATCGCATTGACGGGCATCGCCTGGTGGCCCTTGCCGGCTCCGAACTCGCCGGCCTGCGGAATCTCGCCTGCACCAGGACCGTGACCCGCTCATACAGAAACTCGTCAGACGGACTGCTGCGCCGGATCGATGTCATCAGTGCCGTGGGTGGATACGTGGACGGCCGCGACGAGGAGACGCCGGTGATGCGCAACGGGAGGCAGCTCAAACGGACGATTCGTGAGCTGAAAGGGAACTGGTCGACCGGGGAATTCGGAGCTCTTCTGGCGGAAGAAGCTGCGGTTGTCGCGAGCCGCCAGGTGGCTCCGACTGTCTCTGCGGCGAAGGATGCATGGCTGATTCGCTACCACGTTTCATCGGACGATTCCGTCTGGGACCTCAGCATCGGCGGCCGCCACTGGCGGCCCGGCTATGAAGCGACCATCACTGTCGACCAGGCATCGGGTCACATCACGAGGATCACGCGAACTGTCGACGACATCGCTCCGGAGTGTCCGGTGTGGCGGTTCCGCTGGCGGGTGGAATACGAGCCGCGCTCGATCAACGACCGGAAGGTGAGCGTACCGGTGCGCGCGAGATATGAAAACTGTCAGAAGAGTTCCAGCCGATGCGATGTGAACGAGATAGTCTTCAGTGACTACCGGGAGTTTCGGGGTATCACCACTATCATCTTCGCGGATGCAGGGACTCTTGTGCGCCCGCTGCCGGGCGTCACGACGCCGACAACTCTCCTTCCTTCACGGTAAACCGAAGGCAGCGGGGAACGCTTCTCAGTGGAGGTTCGTCTTCGGCAGCGCTGCTCGATCCGAGCAATGCGCCCCCGGGCATCGTTTCCCCCCGAGCGGTGAATGAGAGCTCTCAGCATTCCTCCACGTCGCCTTCGAAGCGCCTCGTATCGTTCCCATGGACTTGCCAGCCCTTTCGGCGCTGCCGACCGAACAACTCCACCTTGCCTCCGGGGCAGGTGTTGTTCACCAGATCGAAAAACTCCTCCGGCTTGCGGGAATGCTCACGCCGCGCGGCTTCGATCACAGTGGAATGATCGCCGTGCAGGAACACTGGCCTACCTCTCGCTGCCAGCATGCAGTGCTCGGTCTGACCGCGCAACCACTCTCCGATACCCATCCGGTCCTTTACCCAGGTCAGCAGCGTCTTGAATTCGAAGAGATCAAAGCGATGCCGGTGCGAGACATTGCCGATGACAACGCCATCCTGTGGCTCTGGACGACAAACGCCCATCTGCACGTCGCGTTCGACGTGGTTGCGGCATGGGATTTCGCAGTTACGGGTTCATCGCCGAACAGAATCGTCGCCGCGCGCACCGCTCGAAACCTTGATATCCGGACTTGAAACAGCGCTTGGAAAGACCGCGTTCCACGCCAGTTTGAGGCGTCGTCGATCACAGCGATGCATCACGTTGTTGAAACTTGAGGATCGCGACAGCTACAGAAATGTTAGGGTTATGTGTTGTTGAGCTCAGTCAGGGGCCGGTCTGCCCCCATTAATGGCGTAGAGCCCAGAAATGACTACAGCCGTTTTCTCCGCGTTGGAGAAAACGGCTGTATCTCTATGATTCCATTGGTCGGGGCGGGGCGATTTGAACGCCCGACCCCCTGCGCCCAAGGCAGGTGCGCTACCAGGCTGCGCTACGCCCCGACATTAGAAGCTTCTTTGATTCTAAACCAGTCCTCCGGCTAACGGACGGAAGCGAGATAAACTGCCGTTGCCAGCCCGAGGGCTGCCAGGATCGTCGCGACCGGGAGGGCCAGCGTGGAGGGACGCGCGAACGACGGTCTCCCCTCCCTGAGATCGCGAACGCAATCAGCGCCGTCCCGAACCGAGACGCACGTGGCTGCAGGCGCACGTTCGTTCCGCCGCCAGGTAGTCTGCCGGTTCGCTCGTTGGTCTGTCAGTCGTGAGTTCCATCGTCCTTACAAAGGCGCACGATCAGAGCTCTTCGGCGACAAGCGACGGCAGCGCGGACGGGCCGCGGGCTTCCTCCAGACGAATGGCCAGCTCGAGCAGCAACTCTTCTTCCCATGGACGGCCGACGAGTTGAATGCCGACGGGCAATCCGCTCTCGTCCGTGCCGAAAGGAATTACCATCCCCGGAAGGCCCAGCAGGTTGAGCCAGGTGACCGGCATCATCGCCTCGAACAGGCCGATCTCCTTTGTTGCGGTCTGGTAGCGGCGCTGGCGGTGCTTCCATGCCGTGGTCCCGCATACCGGCGTGATCAGCACCGGGAACCGCTCCATTTCCCGCAGCAGGGCCGCGCGCATTTTGTCGCGAACCGCCAGATTTTCGACGATCTTCATGGCCGTCGGCTCGGGTTCGGCCAGAGCTTTTTCCATGAACTCGGTGCCGGTCCAGTGCGCGTCGGCCTCGCGCCCGGCGATCAGCGCCTGGGTGAAGCGCGCCGGCACCTGACCGAAGAAGAACCACCACAGATTCGGCGCGCGCTCCAACCCGCGGGGCTGGAACTCCTCGACCGCGAAACCCAGTCCCTCAGCCGCGCGCGCGGCTTTTCGAACCGCCTCGGCAATCGCCGGCTGCACGGGCACGTCGTAAAACTGTTCCATGACGCCGATGCGCAGGCCGCTGAGTTCGGGGCTGCGCAGCGGCACCGGCGCTGAGAACGGGTCCTCGGTGTCGTATCCGGCCAGCACCTCGAACAACAGCTTCACGTCGCGTGCGTTTCGCGCCATGGGACCGCCCACGCCGAGCAGTCCTCCTGGGTGCGCGATCGCCGGGACATGACCTGCTGCGGACACGCGCCCCGGCGTCGGCTTCAGCCCGGCAATGCCTGTGCAATGCGCGGGCACGCGAATGGACCCTCCGCCATCGCTGCCAATGCCGCCCGGCGAGCAGAAGCTCGCAATCGCCGCCGACTCGCCGCCGCTCGAACCGCCCGGTGTGCGCTCGAAGTCCCACGGGTTGTTGGTGCGGCCGATGATGTAGTTGTCCGTTTCGTAGTTGCCGAGGAACTCGGGGCAGTTGGTTTTTCCCAGCGGAATCGCGCCGGCCCCGCGAAGGCGGCGCACCGCCGTGGAATCGTGAGCGGCACGCGTTTCGCGGAAGAACCGGCTGCCGCACGTGGTCGCCAGGCCGGCCATGTCGAAGCTGTCCTTGATGGTCACGGGCACGCCGTCGAGAGGTCCGGGCGGATCGCCGGACATCACGCGCTGCTCGGCCTCTTTCGCCTCGGCGCGCGCCTCCTGGGCCAACAACACGACAAAAGCGTTCAGTTTCGGATTCAGCTTCTCAATCCGGGCGAGATGTGCATCCACCAGCTCGACAGGCGACAACGCGCGTGCGCGGACTTGAGCGGCCATCTCGGTCAGCGTCAGACGGTGCGGCATGAACTCTTATTACAGCAGGTGACAACACTTATTACGGCGGGCGACCGCAGCCGTTTATTACAGCGGCCGACCGCTACAATGTTGGAGTGGCGACCTGTAGCTTTGAGGAAGCGAGAGCGTGCGTCATCAGCGCCATTTCCGGCGCCCGCCGGCTGCCACAGGTGGAAGAGGTCGCGCTGCTGGAAGCTCGGGGGCGGGTTCTCGCCGAAGACATCCTGGCTGACCGCGACTTTCCGGCAGTAGCCAGGTCCGTCCGCGACGGCTTCGCGGTCCGAGCCGCGGACCTTCCGGGCACGCTGGAAGTGATCGGCGAGGTCCGCGCGGGCGAAGCGTTTCAGGGAAAAGTGGAGCAGGGCCAGGCGGTAGAGATCATGACCGGCGCGCCGATGCCCGAAGGCGCGGACGCGGTGGTGATGGTGGAGCATACCACGCCGGAGGGGCCCCGTATCGGCACGGATCGCTCCCTGTCTCCAGGCGAGAATTACAATGCGGCGGGCTCGGAGGCACACGCCGGCGACGCGGTGATCGCGCGCGGCGCACCACTCGGCTTTGCAGAAATTGCCATGGCCGCGGCCATCGGCCAGGTGACCTTGCCGGTTTATGTGCGCCCGCGCGTGGCTATTCTCGCAACAGGTGACGAACTGGTGGACGTCGCCGACTTCCCGAAGCCGTGGCAGGTGCGCAATTCCAATTCACGGTCGCTCGCCGTGCAGGTGGCGTCCGCGGGGGCCATTCCCTGGCTGCTCCCGGTTGCGCGCGATACTTACGAGGCGACCCGCGTGCTGATCGAGCGGGGATTGGAGTTCGACTTGCTGCTGATCTCGGGCGGAGTATCTGCTGGCAAATACGACGTGGTGGAGAACGCGCTGGCCGACTTGGGCGCCGAGTTCTACTTCAATCGGGTGCGAATCCAGCCTGGACAGCCGGCTGTATTCGGCCGGGTGGGCGGAAAATTCTTCTTCGGTCTTCCGGGGAATCCATTGTCCGGGATGGTGACCTTTGAGGTGCTGGCCCGGGCGGCACTGGAACTCATCGCCGGCCGCGCCACCACGGCGCTGCCACTGTTGTGGTCCAGGCTGGGCCGTGAGCTGCGGCAGCGCACTGGGCTTACGCGATTCGTTCCGGCGTGTCTTAGTGACGATGGCGCAACAGTGGCGCCGGCCGGTTCACGCAGCTCCGGCGACATTCCGGCCGCCGTGCGTGCTAATGCGTGGCTGGCGACCGATCCGGACCGCGAGCATTACGATGCGGGTGAGCTGATTCGCGTGATGAGGAAGGCAAGCTGACATGAGCGAGCTCTCCCACTTCGACGCCGCCGGAAGCGCGCGCATGGTGGATGTGAGCGGCAAACCGGAAACCCGGCGCACGGCGCGAGCGCACGCGTTTGTCAGAATGAGCGCCGAAGTGCTGGCGCGGCTGGCCGGCAATCCCAAAGGAAACCCGCTGGAAATCGCGCGCATCGCGGGCATCGCCGCCGCGAAGCGGACGTCCGATCTGATTCCGCTCTGCCATCCGCTGATGCTGACACACATCGACGTCGAGACCGCGGTGGAAGCGCAGGGCGTGCGTGTCGTGTCCTCGGCTGCGACCACCGCGCAGACCGGCGTGGAGATGGAAGCGCTCACGGCGGCGGCCGTTGCGGCGCTCACTATCTACGACATGACCAAGGCTCTGGACAAATCCATCGAGATCGGCGAGCTGCGTCTTCTCGTGAAAACCGGCGGCGCGAGCGGCGATTACCGGAGGCCGGACGCATGATTCGCGCGGCTGTGGTTACCATCAGCGATTCGGTGGCGGCCGGTACGCGCGAGGACCGCTCGGGTCCGGCTGTGCACCAGCGTGTCGAGCAACTGGGCTGGACCATTGCCGCTTCGGAACTGGTGCCCGATGATCGGGACGCGATCTCGCGCCTGCTGACCGATCTCAGCGACCAGCGCGGCGTCTCGCTCATCTTCACCACCGGTGGTACCGGAGTCGCCGAGCGCGACGTGACGCCGGAGGCAACCCGTGCCGTGGTTGACCGCGAAATCCCCGGCCTTGCCGAGCTGATGCGAGCCGAAGGCCGCAAGTCCACAATCCGCGCCGTGCTTTCGCGGGGCATTGCCGGAACCCGCGGACGCACGCTGATCGTCAACCTTCCAGGATCGCCGCGCGGCGCGGTGGAATCTCTGGAAGCCGTGGCCAGGCTGGCGCCGCACATCATCGACCTTCTGGAAGGCAGAACGGAGCATCACTGAAATGCAAAGAGTATCCCGCCTCATCGCTTCTTTGTTGCCGCTTTCGCTGGCCGCCGTCCTCGCGCAAACGCAGGAGCCGGCAGAACAGGAACCGGCCGTGCCGAACATTAACGTCCAGGTGAGGGTGGTCGTCGCGCCGGTCACAGTGACGGACAAGGTGGGCGATTTTGTCACCGGCCTCCAGCCTGGGGATTTCACTCTCTACGACAACAATCACAAGCAGAAGACGGTCGTCGATGTAACGTATCGCCCCATTTCGATGGTTGTCGCGGTGCAGGCGAACAACATGGTGGATGCCATCCTGCCCAAGATTCAGAAGATGGGCAACGTGATTGACGATCTGGTTGTCGGCCAGGCGGGTGAAGTGGCGGTGATTGCGTTCGACCACCGCATCCGCCCGATGCTCGATTTCACCACTGATTCCGGAAAGGTCTCCGACGCGCTGAAGAAGATCACCGCGGGAAGCTCCAGCAGCCGCATGATCGACGCCACGCTGGAGGCCGTGCGCATGCTGAAGAATCGGCCCGAGGAACGCCGCCGGATTCTGCTGCTGATCAGCGAGAGGCGGGACATCGCCAGCGCCGGCCGCCTGAAAGAAGCCGTGACTCAGGCGCAGTTGAACAACGTATTCATTTATTCGGTGGACATTTCACACCTGATGACCAACCTCACTGGAACGCCCATGCCATCGGTAGCCCCACCCATTCCGCCCGCCGCGCAGCACGTGGGTGTCGGCGGCACGGCCACGCCGAATGAAATCGATCAGACTTACAATATCGGCAATGCCGTCCCCGCGCTCGTAGAAGTCTACGACGAGGCCAAGCGGCCGTTCGTGCGCAACCCGGTGGATACACTGACCGGCCTCACCGGCGGGCGCGAGTACGCGTTCATGAACCAGAACGCACTGGAGCACGCCCTGACCCAGCTCGGCGAAGAACTCCACAGCCAGTATTTCGTCAGCTATCACCCCGACGATCTGGAAGAGCCAGGCTTCCACAACATTCGCGTGGAAGTGGATCGCGCAAGTCTGGTGATTCGCACTCGGCCCGGCTATTGGGTGGCCGGGACAGGGGATTAGTTCAGGGGCAAAGGAGGAAAGCCATGTCCACGACCTTTCACGCGTATGCCGCCTCCGAGCCGCATGGCCGGCTCGAACCGTTCAGCTTTGACCCGGGCGAACTGGGCCCGGAAGAAATCGAGATCAAGGTCGGCCATTGCGGCATGTGTCATTCCGACTTATCCATGCTCGACAACGACTGGGGCATGACCAGGTTCCCGTTCGTTCCCGGCCATGAAGCGGTGGGGACGGTGGTGGCTCTCGGCGCGGGAGCGAAGGGCCTCGCCATCGGACAGCGTGTTGGCGTCGGCTGGACCGCTCACAGTTGCCTCTTCTGTTACCAGTGCCTTTCCGGCGATCAGCATCTGTGCGCGCGCGCTCAGGGCACTATCGTGGGCCGGCACGGCGCTTTCGCCGACCGCCTGCGCGTGCAGTGGACCTGGGCTCGTCCATTGCCCGAGGCGCTCGATTCCGCGACGACGGGGCCTCTCCTTTGCGGCGGCGTCACCGTCTTTGCTCCCCTGCTGCAACACAACCTGCCTTCCACCGCGAAAGTCGGAGTCATCGGCATCGGCGGGCTGGGCCACATGGCTTTGCAATTTGCGAACAAGTGGGGTTGCGAGGTCCACGCGTTCACCACCAGCGACGGCAAGGCGGAGGAAGCTCGCCGGCTTGGCGCGCGCTACGTCCACAACACCCGGAGCGAAGGCGAGCTGAAGAAGATTGCGGGCAGCCTCGATCTGATCGTTTCCACGATCAATGCGCTCCCGGATATCCCTGGATTTCTTGGCGCGCTGGCGCCGCACGGCGTCTTTCATGTGGTTGGCGCGGTGCTCGAACCGATGCCCATACCCGCGTTCGGCCTCATCGTCGGCCAGAAGTCGGTTTCCGGATCGCCCACGGGCAGCCCGACAGCCATCGACCGGATGCTGGCCTTCAGTGCGCGCCACTCCATTGCTCCGGTTACGGAGACTTTCCCGATGTCCAGGGTCAACGAGGCCTTCGACCATCTTCGCGCCGGGAAGGCGCGTTATCGGATCGTGCTGGTGAACGACATCGGTTGAGTCCGCGCCATGGCGAAACGGCTCGTGCCGGCTTATCCCCGTACGCTCGCCGCGGGAATCCTGCGCACCAGATCGGCCATCTGCGCGCGACTTTCCTGGCCGATGGTGAAACAGTCCATGAAATCCTGCGCCAGCGCGAACTGCAGACACTCGTCGGGCTTGTGCGCGAGTTGGCCGGCGCCGAAGATCTTCATGCCGATCACGCCCTTGCCCTGCGCCTTCATTTGACGCAGCACGCCGCGCACGGTGGCCACATCGGCGTCCATGATCACTCCCGCGGGATTGAAGCGCGCCAGATCCACTTCCACCCAGGGCGAGGCCGCGGCCAGCTTCAGCGCGCCGAGCGTGTGGCACGAGACGCCTTTGGTGCGCACAATGCCGCGCTCCTGCGCCTCGGAGATTACTTCCATCGCGCCTTTCCGGTTCTCCGGCCAATCGTCGTCATGCAGGTAGTGCAGCAACAGGATGTCGATGTAGTCGGTGCCCAGCTCCTTGCGGAAGCGGTCGAGATCGGCGCGCATGTCCTTCGCGGTCATCGACTCGGTCTTGGTCATGATGGTGACCTTCTCGCGCGGAATACCCGATTTCAGGGCCTGCCGAAGGTTTGGATGCGAGCCATACTGATCGGCCGAATCCCAGAACGTGATGCCCTGGTCGTAGGCGGCCCGGAGCAGATCGGCGAGCCCCTGCAGGCCGAGCTGCCGCGTCTGATTCGAGCTGAAACCCGCGCCATTCGTTCCCGTGCCCATGGCCAGGCGGCTCACCTCAACCCGGCGCGGGCCGAGCTTGATCCTGTCGCTGGCGGTCTTCTTTGTCGTGCTGGCGAAGGCGCGGAAAGGAAATGCGTGGAGCGCCGCCGCGCCCACGGTGGCCGTTCGCAGGAATTGACGCCGGTTCATATTGACCATGGTAGACGCTGCGGCACCGTTACTGTTAGCGCTGAACGACCAAGCCCCCAATCCCGATGTACAATCTAGGTTATGTCGGATTACGCTCATCCTGAAGTGCTCGTGACTACCCAGTGGGTCGCCGATCATGCCGCCGATCCCAACGTGCGCGTCGTGGAAATCGACGTCGACACCAAAGCGTACGACGAAGGACATGTGCCCGGGGCGATCGCGTGGGCCTGGAACAGCCAGCTCTGCGATACGCTGACGCGGGATATTCTCTCGAAGGAGCAGTTCGAGAGACTCAACAACGAATCGGGCGTCGGCAACAACACCACGCTCGTGCTTTACGGAGACAATAACAACTGGTTCGCCGCCTGGGCCTTCTGGCAGGCGAAGATCTACGGCCACAAGGATGTTCGCCTCATGGACGGCGGCCGCAAGAAATGGTTGCTGGAAGGGCGCGAGCTTTCCACCGAAAAACCGGCGGTGAAGCCTGGCTCGGGCTATCGCGCAGGTGACGCCGACCTTTCCCTGCGCGCGTTTCTGCCGCAGGTGCAGGAGGCCGAGCGAAGCCACGGTGCAGCCATGATCGACGTGCGCAGCCCGCAGGAATTCACGGGCGAGATTCTGGCGCCTCCGGGATTGCCGGAGACCTGCCAGCGCGGCGGACACATTCCGGGGGCGCGCAATGTGCCCTGGGCCACGGCGGCCAACCAGGATGGCACGTTCAAGTCTTTCGACGAACTGCGCCAGCTCTACGGCAAAGAGGGCGTGGACGGCTCGAAGCCGATCATCGCGTACTGCCGCATCGGCGAGCGCTCCAGCCACACGTGGTTCGTGCTGAAGTATCTGCTGGGCTACAACAACGTGCGGAACTACGACGGCTCGTGGACGGAGTGGGGCAATCTGGTGGGCGCGCCCGTGGAGCGCGGCGCGGCTGCGGCGGCTGGCCAGCGATGAAGGTCCCAGTAATGAAGGCAGAAGCTTACGCCGAACGCCGCCTCGAGCTGGAAGGCTGGCCGGTGAACGTCACTTCCTGGCGGCTGGGTGAAACGTGGCACGCCAAGGCCGATAACGTCTCACCTGGCGCGACGCTGGCACGGATTACCGCGCCGTCAAGGGAGGAAGCCGAGGAGAAGGCTGTTGCCCGCGCGCGGGAATTGCTGTCGCGCACGCATCGGCGCGCGGTATAGCCGCTACAAGCTCCTTAGGCCTGCCTCGACCTGACCTGCGAGAGCTGCGTAGTCATCCCCGTGCAGCTCCAGCGGCTTCCCGATCGCCACGCGCACTCGTCCCGGTCGCGCCATGCGCCAGCTCTTGTGCAGCACGCGCTCCAGGCCCTCGATGCGCACCGGCACCACGGGCACGTTCAAACGCGAGGCCAGCATGCCCACGCCGGGCTGGAACGGCGCCAGCTCTCCATGGTCGGTCAGCCGGCCCTCCGGGAAAATCACCAGGCAGTTGCCGGCGTCCGTGATCTCGCCGATATAGCGCATGGTCTCCAGCGTTCCGGCCTCGTGCCGCGGTATCGGGAACGCGTTAAAGAACAGCGCCGCCAGATAGTAGTTCAGGCTGTTGGTGAACCACTCGTGCCGGGGATGTTCGCGCGGATGAAAATGCGCGTGGAAGAAATCGCGGGCCATCGCCGGCGCCATGCGATACCGCCACGGCGCGCCGATCGCCGCCAGCAGGACCGGCACGTCCATGTGGCTCTGGTGGTTTGGCGCGAAGATCAGCGGACCCCGCACGCCGCGCAGATTCTCGCGCCCGATGACGCGAATCCACGCGAACATTCGCGTGAGCGGCAGCAGGATCAGGGGCAGGGAAGTGCGGCGGATCGCCTGCGCCCACCACGAGCGGTTCCATGAGGGGAAGGTTACGGGGGCCGGCGACGGAGCGGGCGGACCTTGCGCGCCGTGCTGCAGCTCGCCCACGGTGGATGATTTCGCCAGCGTCGCCTCGTCCACGTCGAGAGTAGCCATCAGCTCCACGCGCTCGAGCGAAGTGAGCGCGTCCAGCGGGGTCTCCGGCGCGTACCGCTGCCGCTCATTTCGGCTCGGCGGCGCAACGCCGCGGGCGATCTCATGCCGCTTGAGCTTACCGGTCCCTTCCGTTCGCGGGAACTCCTGCCAGGGCCAAAGCGAAGCGCTGCGGATCTTCTGGTGATCGGCGAGCTCTGCATTGGCGCGGTGGACGATTTCATCCATGTCCGCGCCGGCCTCCAGCAGCAGCACGGCCTGCACGCGGTCGGTTCCAATCACCGCCGCATCGCGCACGCCGGGAATGGTGTGCAGCACCCGCTCCACGTCTTCGGGAAAGACATTCAGGCCTTCCGGCGTGACGATCATCTCTTTCCTGCGGCCGACAATGCTCAGCCGCCCCTGCTCGTCCACGCGGCCCATGTCTCCGGTGTGGAACCAGCCTTCGGCATCGAACGCCGCCGCGGTTTCCGCCTCCGCGTTGTAGTAACCGCTGGTCACGTTGCCGCCGCGCACCAGGATCTCGCCATCGCCGGCGATCTTCACCTCCACGCCGCCAATCGGCTTTCCCACGGTGCCCTTGCTGGCATGGAAGGGATGGTTCAGCGTGACGATGGGCGCGGTCTCGGTGAGTCCATAGCCCTGAATTACGAGAAAACCAAGGTTCGACCAGAATGTTTCGACATCGGGCGCGAGCGGCGCCGCCCCCACCACGAATGCCCAGAATTTCCAGCCGAACGCGTCGTGCACCTGGCGGTGCTTCCACCAGCGCTGGTACCATTTGCCCTCGGCGGTGGGCGGATGCTCGCGCAGCTCGGGGAAGCGCTGCAGCACGTGCTCGCGGAGCACGTCCAGTATCATCGGCACCGAAACCAGCACCGAAATTCGCCGGGAGCGGATCTGGCGGACGATTTCCGCTGAATTGAACCCGCGCATAAATACGACTTCACCCCCGACCATGGGCGGAATGAACGTGGCCATGGCCTGGCCGAACATGTGACTGAGCGGCAGCAGGTTGAGGAAACGCAGCGGAAAGAACGGCCACGCCCAGCGGCGATGCTTACGCACCTCGCGTTCCACCGGGATCACGTTCGCGAGGATGTTCGCGTGGCTAATGATGACGCCTTTGGGATCGGACGTGGCACCGGAGGTGAAAATGATCTCGGCGATGGTGTCGCCACGGGCGGGCGCCGGTGCAGGCGCCGGTGAGGCGGCGTCTCCCGCCAGATCGGTGAGATCCAGTAACTGAACGCCGTCTTCCAGCTTCGGCCGCTGCACCTCCGCTCCGGCGAGTATCAGCCGGGCACTGGTGATCGCGCAAACCCGTTGCACAAACTCCGGCGCCGACCGGAAATCCACCGGCACGACCACCGCGCCCGCGAGCAGACATCCCCAGAACGCGATCACCCACTCGGGTCGGTTCTCGCCGTAGAGAACAATCTTGTCGCCGGCAGCGAATCCATCGCGCCGCAATCGTCCGGCGAATTCTCGAGCCAGCCGCATCACCTCCGCATAGCGGAAGCTGGTGCTGCGAAAGCCGTCGTCGTAGATGAGAAAGCGCCCGGCGTTTTCTTCGAAGTCGGCGAAGAAGTCGAGCAGCGTGTCGCGCCGCATCCACCATTCATGTTGGCACGCGGGCGCATGTAACACTGGAGGCGTGAGTTCGCTCCAACGGCCGATCGGAGTATTCGATTCCGGAGTCGGCGGTTTGACTGTGCTGAAAGCGCTGCGCGCGCGGCTTCCCGGTCGCGACTTCATCTATTTCGCCGACACCGCCCGCGTTCCCTACGGCCGCAAACCGCGCGAGATGGTGACGCAGTTTGCCTCGCAGATCGCGCAGTTCCTTCTCGAAAAGGACGTGCGCGCCATCGTGATCGCGTGCAATACCGCATCGGCGGCGGCGTTGCCGGAGCTGGCCATCCGAACGCCCGTTCCGGTGTGGGGCGTCATCGAGCCTGGTGTGGAAGCGGCGCTGCGCGCCTCCAGGAGCGGCAGCGTGGGGGTGATCGGAACGCAGGGCGCCATCGCCAGCGGCGCGTATCAACAGCGGCTGGCGGCTCATGGGCTGAAGGTTTGGGCGCGCGCCTGCCCCATGTTCGTGCATCTGGTGGAGGAGGGGCTCGCCGATTCGGAGGAAGCGGAGGTGCTTGCCCATCACTATCTGGACGATCATCCAGGCATGGACACGCTGATCCTCGGGTGCACGCATTATCCGATGCTGAAGAGCGTCATCGGGCGTGTGCTCGGGCCGGAGATCCGCCTCGTATCGAGCGATGAAGTCACTGCTGAAGTCGTGCGCGACGCGCTGGCCGCATCGGGCGATTTCGAACAACGCGGCACGGCGGGGACGGTGCTTCACTACGTGACGGGCGATCCGCTGGCTTATCGTCACACCGCGGCGGTGATCGGCGGCACCGAGGGAAAGGTCATCGCCCTCGACGTGACCACGCTCGCGTGGACCGCCGATGCGGAAGAGTCCGTCACCGTTGAGGGATGCTAGAATACGTGTGAAGTTCCCGCCCCGTTTCCCCGGTCGTCTAATGGTAGGACAGCGGCCTTTGGAGCCGTGAATCGTGGTTCGAATCCATGCCGGGGAGCCATTATTCTTTTCAATGGCTTACCGATGCCGGCGTACAGATCGTGTGCAGGTGCCATCAAGAGGCCGACAAAGGCAACTCATTTGATGTTTGTGACTCATGTCCAGAGCATGGATTCGAGACTGCCGGAGCCGTGAATCGCGATGGGGACAAAGTTCCCCGGGAACGAGTTTCACACCTCCCGCACCTCAGGATTAATCATCGGCGACTTTCGGCCATGTCAGGTCCGTTCGTATTCAGTCGGCTGTCACTAATCTAATACGTGCGCCCCCTGTTGTGAGCGCGCGACAGGATCCGGATGCGCTCGTTATACTCATCCATCACATAGATGTTGCCGCCAGCGTCGAGAGCGACTGCGCCGATGTTACTGTAGTGCGCGCTCGTCGCCGGGCCTCCATCACCGCCGTAGCTGCATATCCAGTCCCAGATGTCCTCCGGCTGCCCTTTGGCGATGGTGTGGATGATGCCATCGGGCGTGACCATCCGGAGCGCGTTGCCTGAATAGTCCGCGATGTAAACGCTGCCGGCTGGATTGATCGCCAGACCCGAGGGAGTATTGAGGGACGCCTGCACGGCCGGCCCGCCATCGCCGCTCTCGTCCCCTGCGCCGGTTCCGGCAAAGGTTGAGATGATCCCGTCCGGCGCGATTTTTCGGACGCGATTGGCCGCGTAATCCGCGAAATACAGATTTCCTGCCGCGTCGAAGGCCAGGCCCCGCGGGGCCTGGATGTCAGCCTGCGTAGCCGGCCCGCCATCGCCGTTGGTGAGGTCGGTACCTGTGCCGGCAAAGGTCGAGATAGTCCCGTCCTGCGTCATCTTGCGGATCTGGTGATGTCCCGTATCAGAAATATAGAGCGATCCTGAAAAGTCGACCGCCAGACCATCAATCGTACCGGAAAGGTTGCCACCGCTTCCGACGGTGCTGATGATGCCATCGGTGCCGACCCGTCTCACCGTCGCCGGGACCGAATCCTCCCCTCCGCCGGCACTGAAATAGACATTGCCCGCGGGATCTACGGCAATCGCATTCACTGGATTCTGAATCCACGCTGCGGTGGCCGGCCCTCCATCACCGGCGTTGACCACCACATTAGTCGCTTCGGTTCCCGTCCGCTCCCGTCCGGCGATCGTCGAGAGCACGTGGTTTGCATCGATTTTCCGGACCGTGTTTCCGTCGCCTATGTAGAAGTTCCCCTTATTGTCCTCCGCGAGTGCATGAGTAAAGCGGTCGAGCGCAGCGTCCTCGGCCAGGGTGCCGTCGGCCGCGAAATGCCGCCGGCCATAAGCCAGATCGACGAAACCGTTCGCCACCGTCATCACCAGGATGGCGTAATCGTCCGTGGAAACGTACACGTCCCCGGCTGCCGACACGGCGATGCCGCAGATCGCGCTCAGTCCGCCCTGAGCGGCCGGTCCTCCCAACCCGCTGACGCCATTCCTGCCGTTCCCGGCGAATGTGGAAATGGTGCCGTCCGTGCCCACTCGCCGCAGGCGAAAGTTGGCATAGTCCGCGATGTATACGTTTCCAGCCTCATCTCCTGCGATCTGAGCGGGCCACCATAACTCGGCTCGGGTCGCCGGCCCTCCGTCGCCGCTGGAACCCGCTTTGCCGTTGCCGGCGAAGGCGTTGATCCTTCCGTCGGTGGTGATTTTGCGAATCCGGTTGGCTGAATTGTCGGACACATACATCGTGCCCGAGGCATCGACATAAAGCCCGTAAGGCCACTCGAAGCTCGCCTGGGCCGCCAGACCGCCGTCTCCGGTGTCCCCGTACGCGCCCGTCCCGGCGAAAACGGAGGGCGTGCCGTCCGGCGCGATCCCGAGGATCTGGTATTGGTCGGCAACGGCGAGATACAGGTCCGCCCCGTCAAACGCGATCCCATAGAACATGAACCCCGTTTCTGGCGTGGGCAGGTTCCTCCCATCCACGAACGTGCTGATTCTGCCGTCGGCTGCCGACACCCGCCTTACGCGATTGTTCCCCGCATCCGAAATGTAAATGTTGTCGCTGGCGTCGATCGCAAGGCCCATGATCGACGAGCTGAGTTGCGCCCGGTCGGCAGGTTGGCCGTCGCCGTTGAACCCGGCCTGACCTGTGCCGGCGAGGTTGCTGATGATTCCGTCAGGAGTCACCTTTCGTACGCTCGCGTTGCCCTGATCCGCGATGTACAGGTTGCCGGCGCGGTCAAAGAGCAGCGGTCCCGGCCAGCACAGAAAAGCGGATGATGCCGGCCCGCCATTCCCGAGCGAGACCTCCCCGGCAAACGTGTTGACGGTGTAAGTGGGAACTGTTGGACGGAGGGATGTCCCCGCAACGAGCAGGCATGCGAGAAGTGTTGGCCCCGATTCTTTCAGTACCCATAGCATGCGGCCAATACTGGCTGTTTTGTTCATCATGGTCTTCTTCCCCCTGGAAGTCTGGCTCAGGCAGCGGACAGACTTCCTGCTCAGCGACGAGACGTGATCGGCCTCAAGCGGTTTCTTCGACTGGTTACGCCGACCTTCAGGAGATCGTGCTCTGCCATCGGAGGTCCTCCAGCATGGCGTTGCGGAAGTTGTTTGGTGAAGAGTCCGAGGTCAAGCCCCTGGGCTGTGTGTGGAGAGCGGTTCGACGCCTGCTCTTCCTCTGCGGCGGCAATTATAGCTCCGCCGAAAACACGAAGCAATGCCTTGACATGCCCTGAAATCGCTTGATGCCTTGACATTGACATGCGCTTGACACGGCGCTTGCAATCCCCACGGTTGCAGTTCACAACTCGAAGTCCGAACCGATCTGCACGGATTGCAGGATTCGGCTTTGAACGAGCGACGGAGCGCCTATGAAGCTGTTCGACATGCGCTCGGATCCTACTCACGACAACGAAAACGGTGCCCATGTCCGCCGTTCCGCTTCGTTGGCATTGCCCATGCCTGCCTTACGAAAAGCGGGGTTTTGGGATAGTGGCATAGCGTCGGTCGCGTTTATGGACCGCAAGAGCGGTGCGTGTACCGATCGTGTACCGACGGCGGGGTTTCGCGTCCACCGGGGCATTCTCGGCCATTTCAAAATCTGTAATTTGCAGATTCTGAATAGCTTAGCTTCATAGTGGTTCGAATCCATGCCGGGGACCAGTTCCTGGACCCCCAGGAATCGGACTTCCAACCGGGCCCTTCTGTGTCGGCAGCGCGGTCCACACGGCACATTAATCAGCGTCTGCACGGCGGCGGTCCCGAGGAGATCAGGCGGCCGGCCGCGTACGAACCCTGCGGATGATCTGGTCCCCATCGCGCTGCCGTGTGAGGCGAAGATCATAGTCGATCTGCAGCCCAAGCCAGGTTTCCGGCGAAACACGGAAATAGGTTCCCAGCCGCAAAGCCGTATCGGCTGTAATGGAGCGAATGCCGTTCACGATTGCGCCGATGCGATTGGGCGGGACGTCGAGATCGCGAGCCAGTTGGTTGATGCTGATCCCGAGTGGTTTCATGAAGTCTTCCAGGAGAATCTCTCCGGGATGGATCGGATCGAGTAGTTTTGACGGCTTCATTGTCATCTCCCGAGTCTTAGTGGTATCACCAGCTCCAGACCCGCCCGCCGCGCCAGGTCCACCGCCAGTGCCACTCCCTTGTCGCGGTTGAGTCTGCCCAGAAAGAGGAGGTAATCGTCCTTCTTGTCCCGATATTCGAAGGCATCCGGGTCGAATCCGTTCGGAATTACCGGCCAGTACCACTTCTCGCCAGTGAAAAGCCCCTCGGCTGCCAACGTTCCTGCGGATGAACGACTGAACGCCGGCCTTTGACCAGGAGGAGCTGGTGGGGCTCGTTCTATCCGTCGCTTCAGGCCGGCTGCGGAAGCCGGAGCTTACCACGGTCTTCGAGTCCGGCTGCCGCCCGCTGGAGGGTAATCAAACCTGCCGAGACAGCGCAGAGGTTGTTTGAAAGCCCGGTTTCCGGGGTGCCAGGTTCGCTGCGCTCTCAGAACATCGCCTTCAGCGAGAACTGGATTTGCCGCGAGTTGGTGGCCGTTCGGCTGATAATGCCGAAGCCCGATCCAGTCAGGATGTTCGACGGCAGGCCGAAATCAACGATATTGAACAGATTGAAAAACTCGGCCCGGAATTGCAGGTTCATCGATCGGTGCGATGCGCCCGTTTCCCACATCGTGTCCTTGATCAGCGCGAAATCGAAGTCGTACAGCGCCGGTCCGCGGAATGTGTTCCGCCCCAGAGTGCCGAACACGCCGCTGTTGGGGCCGGTTCCTCCCGGCACATTGATCGGAATCGCGAAATACGAAGCGTTCGCGGCTCCCAGACCGAAGTAATCCTCGCGGATCGACCGGCCGGTGGACAGATCCGGCGTGCCGATCTGATCGGGACGGTCGGCGCCCAACGATCCCGCGCCGGTCTGCTGCACGCCGGAGTAGACCGTGAACGGCAGTCCGCCGGTCAGCGTCGAGATGCTCAAGAGCTGCCAGCCGCCGGTCAGTTTCGGGCCGAGCAGTTTGAGTCCCGGCGCTCGCTGCGCATGCAGATCCTGCACCACCGTCGCAGTGAGGGCTCTGCTCACGTCAAAGCTGGATGGGCCTTTGTCTGCGCTCGTGTCGAACGGATTCTGCGGCCACGCGAGCGAAGTGGCGCCGGATGTGCTCCCGATCCCCGGACCGATGACGCTGCTTGTATCGTCGAGCGATTTCGACCAGGCAAAACTGAGCTGAATCTGCGGGCCGTTCTTCGCGATCGATCCGGACACCGACGACTGCAGCGCGTGATAAGTGGAGTGGGAGCGGTTGGTCATCAGCATGTCCGTGCCGAAGCCGCCCGTGATCTGCCCGGCTGAGTTGAATTGCGTGTACGGCGCAAATGCCGCGGTCGCGCCGGGGTACGCGTTGGGGAATGCGACGGCCGACAGATCGATGCCTGCGGTGCCCACATATCCCGCGTTCAAATCCAGTCCATGCAGCGAACGCTCCAGACTGAGCGACCAGGTTCCCAGATACGCGTTGTGGAAGTCCCGCGAGATCGCCGACGCATTCAGCGGGCTGATCAGGTGGCTCGGCGAAAGCGCCGCCAGCGCCTGGTCGAAGCGAGTCACATCCCAGACGGTGTTGGGAGGAACGGCCTGCGAGCTGCCGGACGCCAGGATGTTGACTCCGTCGGGTGTGAATACGCCGGGAAGATCCGTGGGCCTGATCACCGTCCCTATCGGCAGCGGCGCGCCGGGCGCGGCGGTGATGCGCGGGTAATCGACATAAGGCGCAGCGCCGGTGAGGAAGTTGTCCTGCCAGATATTGGGCGGAATCGTCGTCAGCGCGCCGCCCGCCCGGATCCAGAAATCCTTCGATGCCTGCCAGCTCAACTGAATGCGCGGTCCCCAGTTGTTGCCGCGCCACCCGTACGGGGGCTCGGGGTTGATGAGGTAGAGCTGTTCGGGCCCCGCAGGTCCGTTGATGAAATCGAGGCCCGCGGTGCGATGCGCCCGCTCGGTGATGGGCGAGTACAGCTCGTACCGCAGGCCGTAATCCAGCACCAGCCGCGGCAGAATCTTCCAGGTGTCCTGCGCGTAGAGGTTCGTGTCGTAGCGCGAGATGGCCGCGACGCCGATCTGATCGCCCTGTGGGAACTGCGGCGGCGCAACCGCGACGGTGTAGGAGAACGCGCTGCCCTCCAGGAATGCGCTCAGCGTGTCGGGCAGTTGCTGCCCCGCCGCGATGTTGTGCGCTCCGCTTGCCGATGGGATCGCGCTTGTTGCGAAAGCCGCGCCCCCGCCGAAGGTGTACTGGCCACTGGGAGCGACCCCGAAGTACGTCGTGTCGCGGTTCGCGCGAAGCTCCCCGCCGAATTTGAACGAGTGCCGCCCCTTCGTCCACGCGAAGTTCTGCCGGCCCATGAACAGATTGCCCAGAGCGGCGGTGACGGATCCGCCCACCGTGTCGAACGGCTCGTAGAGGCCGTCGGCGAAGATCAGCGAAGGATCGGTTTGGTCCGGCGTGGGAAAGTGCGGCGTCGTGCGCGTGAAGCTCAGCGAGGACTCGGCGGTGAAGCTGGGCGACGAACTGTGCGTCCACCCCAGCACCGCGTTTCGCTGGTGATCGACGTAGGTGACGGCGAACGCCGGATCGATCGCGGTTTGGTCGGGATTGGTGGTCGGTCCGTTCAGGTTGTCCCAGGTGAAGCGCGCAAACAGTTTGTCGCGGGAGGAGAGCTGATGATCGATGCGGCCCGAAAGCTGATTGGCGTTGGTCGCCACTTTGGACGATGTGGCGAAGGTGCGCGCGCCGAAAGCTCCGCTCGGATCGTTGGGCAGCGGATAGCGGCTCAGAATGCCGGCGATCTCCGGATTCACCGGCACATAGAGCGTGTCCCCCGGAAACGCCGTCGTATCGATTCCCTTGCGTTCGGCTGCCGTCGGAACAGCCAGCACCTGCGTAGTGTTCAGCACCTGCCTGAATCCCTGATACTCGATGAAGAAGAATGTCCTGTTGCGGCCGCTGAAGCGTGGCAGCGTAACCGGGCCGCCCGCCGTGAAACCGAATTCGTTGCGGCGAAACGGTGGGATGCGATAAGGATTCTCCGGCGTCTCCCGGTCGAAGAAGTTTCGCGCGTCCAAAGCCGAGTTACGCAGGAACTCGAATACCGACCCGTGCAATTCGTTGGTGCCCGAGCGACTGACGATGTTGGTGAACCCCGCGGCTCCGCGCCCGATCTCCGCCGGCATCCAGCCCGACTGCGACTGGATCTCCTCCACCGCATCGACGTTGAAGTTCGAGAACGTCGCGCCACCCATTTCCGGATCGCTCGAATCGGCGCCGTCCATGGCGAAGACGGCCTCCACGCCGCGCTGCCCGTTCACGGCGAACTGCGCGGTGAAGTTAGTGGCGCCGTTCGTATCCGTCATGGTGCCGGCCGCGAGCAGAAGCAACTGGCTGAAGTCCCGTTTGTTGAGCGGAATCGATGTCACCGATTTGCCGCTGAGGGTCTCGCCGCCGCTCGCCTGTGCCTGGCTTTCGTGCTCGAGCGCAATCGACCCATCGGCCTGCAGCGCGATTGTTGAGCTGCCCTCGAGCGGAATCGCCACCGGGCTCGCCATCCGGAACAACCGCCCTCGGAAGCTCACTGTCAGCTCGTACGAGCCCCGCGCCGGCGCGGCGAAATGAAAGCCTCCGCTCTCCGTCGCCACCGCCGAATAGCGGTTGCCGCTCCCCTGCAAAATCACCTCGGCTTTCGCCGCAACCCCGCCCGAGGCATCGCGCACGGATCCGTTCCAGTCCGGCGACGCCGGAACCTGCGCGCCGGCTGTCCGACATGCCGCCAGCGCCAGCACGAGCGAAACCACACAGCAGTTGTTCATTTGGACTGCCGACCCTCTTTCTGGAAGCCCGGCGCGCATACACCGGACTGAAACCACTGTACGTGTTCCGACGCACGCCTGGAAGGAGTATGGTGCATCGAGGTCCTGTTCCTGTCCGGCCCCCGGGCCTGCCGGATTGGGCCGCGAGCCCCCCAGATATAATGATCGTCTTGCAATAACTATCATCCACAGGAGCTGGCATTCCTATGTCCGATTTCCGCCCTCGTCTGGCGAGTGGTTCTCTCGCACTCATGGCCGGCCTCGCGCTCGCTCTGCCCCTGGCCGCCCAGCAGAAGGATACTGCGCAGGCTGCCTATCTGGATCCCGCGTTGCCGCTGGAACGGCGTGTTGACGACCTCATCGGCCGCATGACTCTGGAAGAGAAGGTCTCCGAAATGCGCGACCACGCGGCCGCCATTCCGCGCCTGGGCGTTTCAAAGTACGACTGGTGGAACGAGGGCCTGCACGGCGTTGCCTTCGCCGGCTACGCGACGAATTTCCCGCAGGTGATCGGGATGGCCGCCACCTGGGACACCGGCCTTGTTCACCAGATGGGGGAGACGATCTCGACGGAAGCGCGGGCCAAGTACGACGACGCTATGCGTCATAACCAGCACGAAATGTTTTTCGGGCTTACGTTCTGGGCGCCCAACATCAATATCTTTCGCGACCCCCGATGGGGGCGTGGCCAGGAGACCTATGGCGAAGACCCGTTCCTGACCAGCCGCATGGGCGTGGCCTTCGTGAGTGGCATGCAGGGAAACGACCCGAAGTTTCTCCGCGTAGTCTCGACGCCGAAACACTACGCGATACACAGCGGCCCGGAGCTTTTGCGGCACGGCTTCAATGTCGATGTTTCGCCGCACGATCTGGAGGACACCTACCTGCCCGCCTTTCGCGCGGCCGTGACCGAGGCGCACGCACAGTCGGTGATGTGCGCCTATAACGCGATTGATGGCACGCCCGCCTGCGCCAATACCATGCTGCTGGGCGATCATCTGCGCCAGGGCTGGAGGTTCGACGGCTACGTCGTCAGCGATTGCGCCGCCGTGGCGGACATATTTAATGGACACCACTTCACCACGGACATGCCGCACGCGGCAGCCGCGGCCGTGAAAGCCGGCACCGATCTGGAATGCGGATTCGGGCCGGGGCAGGCGTTTCCATCGCTCGTCGACGCGGTTCATCAGGGGCTGATCCGGGAAGCCGATCTCGACAACGCGCTGCGCCGTCTGTTCCGGGCGCGATTCCGGCTCGGCATGTTCGATCCGCCGGCGAGCTACGCCTATGGGCGGATCCCCGTGAGCGAGGTCAATTCCGCCGAACACCGGCGGCTCTCGCTGCGCGCCGCGCGGGAATCCATCGTGCTCCTGAAGAACCAGGATCACACGCTTCCGCTGAAGGCCGGGGTGAAGAGCATCGCCGTCGTCGGCCCCACCGCCGAGCTGGTGCAGTCCCTGCAGGGCAACTACAATGGACCGCCGCCGTCGCCGGTGTATCCGCTCGACGGAATCGAGAAGCGGTTCTCTTCCGCGAAGCTTGCCTATGCGCAGGGCGCGACGCTGGTGGAGGGTTTCGCGATACCGATCGAGCATACCGCGCTTCATCCCGCCGATGGTTCAGGCGACGGACTTACCGGCGAGTACTTCAGCTCGCCCGATCTGAGCGGCACGCCGGTCCTCACGCGTACCGACCGCAACATCAATTTCAACTGGGACAAGGTGGTTCCCGTGAACGGCCTGCAGCGCAACAATTACTCGGTGCGCTGGAGCGGCAGCTTCATACCGCCCGCGCCAGGCGAATACAAGCTGGGTGTGCGCGTGAACTACTGCTATGCCTGCGAGAATGCGGAAGGCTTCCGGCTTTACCTGGATGGGAAGCTGCTGGTGGAGAGTAGTGGCAGGACTGGCGAGCGAGGCGAGGTCCGTGAAGCGGCCGTGGCATTCGGCGATACGAAGCCCCATCCGATTCGCCTCGAATACTTTCACAAAACCGGAACCGCCGGCATCGATCTGACCTGGCAGGCTCCGGCGGCTGTGCTGCGCGACGAGGCGGTGGAAGCAGCAAAACGGTCGGAGGTGACCATCGCGTTTGTCGGGCTGTCGCCGTCGCTCGAAGGCGAGGAGATGCCCGTGAAGCTGGCTGGGTTCAGCGGCGGCGATCGCACTTCCATCGATTTGCCCGCGGCCCAGCAAGATCTACTCAAAGCGCTCGGCGCCACGGGGAAGCCGTTGGTTGTCGTGCTGCAGAACGGGAGCGCGCTGGCCGTCAACTGGGCCGAGGAGAACGCCAATGCGATTCTCGAGGCCTGGTATCCGGGCGAAGAGGGTGGCACGGCAATCGCCGAAACGCTGGCCGGCGACAACAATCCTGGCGGACGCCTCCCGCTCACGTTCTATTCCTCGCTGAACCAGATCCCGCCATTTGAGGAATATTCGATGCGCGGCCGGACCTATCGCTATTTCGAGGGCAAGCCGCTCTACGGATTCGGCTTCGGTCTCAGCTACACGAGCTTCGCGTACAGGAACCTGAAGATCGCATCGTCGAGCCTCAAAGCGGGCGATTCGGTGACCGTTGAAGCCGATGTGCAGAATACGGGTGACAGGGCGGGAGACGAGGTGGCTGAGCTCTATCTCACGCAGCCGCGGGCCGCGGAAACTCCGCTGCGCGTGCTTGCGGGATTCCGGCGCGTGCATCTGGCCGCAGGCAAATCCGCTCACGTCAGCTTTACAGTCGATCCGCGGTCCCTGGGTCAGGTGGATGAAAAGGGCAACCGCGTGATTGTGCCTGGTGAATACACCGTCTCACTGGGTGGCGCGCAGCCACAGGAGGCCGCGTCGGCTCAGACCGGCAAATTCACGGTGAAAGGCACAGCCGAGCTGCCAAAGTAGCAGAGCCGACCCTTACCAGCGAATCCTCTCCGCGAAGAATTCGGCGATGAGACTCCTGGTAACAGGGCTTCAATTCCTCCACGTTCGGTTTCGTGTGCGATTTCGAATAGCGGTCGAACGCATTGAAGCGCCGCACCGCGACACTCCTGCGCAAGGTAGTCGAGTAAGCGTTTTATTGCGCGGACGCCGGCCGCGAACGATGCACCTGCACAGGCGAACCTTCTGCCAGGAAAGCCGACTGCGGTGGCCGAGCCAGGACGTCGGCGAAGCCAGGTCCATACAGCGCCTTCACGTCGCATTCCAGCGAGCACTCCGCCACCTGCCACACGCGCCACGGCGCATGCTCCACGCGATACGCCGATGTTCGGCCATCGCGCCGGGCCGTGTAGCCCCAGTAGTGCTCGGCGATGAATTCCTCGACCGAGTCCGGCGCAGGCAGAGCGGGCGCGCCCTGCGCACGCACCTCCAGCCAGTTCCATCGCCTGCCGATGCGCCACTCGTAGCGGACCACCGGCTGCTCAATCCGATGCCTCATCGGCAGCCTTACGTACCGTTCGCCGTACACGGATCGGGCCACCGCGGCGATCGCCCGCTTTGGCACGATCTCCTTCACGAAGACTACGCCGCGACGCCATCCCTCCGGCGCTCGTTCGCGCACATAGAAACGCAGATTGACTTCTTCGAAATCGCGATGGAATGGCAGCGGCAGGCCCAGCACGCGCGTGTTCAGAAAAAGGAAGCCCACCACGCTCATGTATGTCACGCCCTCGAAGCTGTCCAGTTCGACTCCCGCCGGAACCAGCGGCCGCAGCACGTCCGGCTGGATCGCGTAGTTGATCATGGCCAGCCAGCGCCATTCGGCCGTGAGAAACGTGTTCATCGCTCCGCGCTCATCATTCATCAGTCATCGATGCGCCGCTCGGGCTTTGGAGGCGCCGGCTGAAACGATTCGAAATGCAGAACTGAACTCGTTCCCGGCAATCGCTCGATAGCCTTGTACAGCGCGGCATCGAGCTGTTCCGGTGCGCCTCGGGCCCGCAGGTTCAGCAGCAGCTCGTGCTCGAGCGCCGGCGATGCCGTCAGCATGCCATCGATCATCGGCTCCTCGCCATTACGGCAAATGCTCGCTCGAAGATACCCGGTGGGCGCTTCGTCGATGATCTTGAGATGGGCGATCGCAATGTTGTCCCGCGACAGGATCTCGTCGAGCCGATCGAGGAATGGCCCCACCACTTCGGCCGGACTCAGCGGACGATCGAGAAGAAGGCGCGCCTGCCAGTTCATCCACCCCAGCGCGGCCTCGGCTGTGGCGTATCTCGCGTAGTCCACGCTGCGCAGCACCCGTCCGCCAGCAGGCGCGTCGGCATTCAGCAGCGTAGCGATCCAGTCCTCGACGCCTTCGCCGGTAACACCACTGAGAAAGAATGTGAATCCCGAGGGCAAAGCCGGCAGATCATTGGGAAGATCGGAGGTCAGGTCGGCTCGGCTGAAGCAGACCAGGTCGGCCTCCTCCAACTGATTGGCAAAGAGCCAGGCGAGGTGCTGATCGGCGCCGGGGGCAAGAAGCTCGCGCGCGCGGCGAGGCTCGACAAGAACTGTGAATGGCGCCACGCGGTAGCGGTCCGCGTAATCGCGCCGCAGCGGACGCACCACCGTGGCTACAATGTCGATACAACTGCCCACCGCTTCGGAGAAGATAACATCGGGGCCGAATACGCGCACCCGCTCGATGGCTTCGATGAAATCGGAAAAGCGGCAGCAGAAGCAGCCGCCGGTCACTTCATCGGCGCGCGCCACGGCCTTCGCGGCGAGACGCGTGTCCACCAGCGCGCCGCCCTGGTCGTTGGTGATCGCAGCGACGCGGTGTCCGGCTTGCCCGAGCAGGGAAGCCGCGCGGAGGAGAAGCGTCGTCTTGCCCGAGCCGAGAAAGCCGCCGACAAGGACGATGATTGGCTTCGCCTCGGGGTTGCTCATACTTCCAGATTGAGATCGTTGCCGGGCGTCAGCTCAATCGCTGCGGGGAACGCGAACGTCGCGCGTCCGTTCTCAAAGCGCGCATCGTGCCGGAGCGCACTCGCGCCGACCGTGGCCGACGATCCGGCGCTTTCCGGCGTTCCGTACGCCAGTTCGACCGAACTGCACGGCAGCGCTCCCGCGATCACGGAGAGTGAAAGACGAGTTCGCCGATTACGCGCGGACCGCGCGAACACGCCCCATCCCGTAGCCGTCGACCAGAACGACCTGAACTCCGTCCCCGGCGCAGGCGGCGCCGCGACAACCTTCTTCTGCGCACCGAAATAGCGAAACCCGCTCAGCGCGAGGATACCCGACCACGCCGACATGGCGCGAGCGTAGTGATGGCCGCACTCCGGCTCGTCCCAGGGATTGCGCTTCTCGCCGTCGAATCTTCGCCGGACGTTCTCAAACCCGTGCACGCCCTCTTCGAGCATTCCAGCGAACATCAGTTGCGCCGCATACAGATACTCAATGCCTGTCCACGACTCTGCATAGTAAGGGAAGGGAATTCTCGGCCGCGAGGCGTGCCCGTAGTCGCAGATCAGCACAGCCGCTTCGTCGTTCAGGGCATAAACGCGCTGGACGGAATCGTGCCGCGCCAGACTGCTCCGATAGTTGTAGCGATGGATGGAGGCGAGCGTCGTGCGGATGTTCACCGGGTCGAGCAGCGGACCAAGACCGGCAACATCGGCGAGGTACTGCCCAATCAACTGATCGGCCAGACAGCCATCGCCAAGCTGGAAGTCCGGATGGGCCGGATCTTCGGCGCCGCCGGTGGAGCGCAGCGGCTCGGCGATCTTCTCGCGAGCGATGCCGCGGATCTGTTGAACGTAATACTGGCCGTTGAACAGGTTCGCGTCGATCCACCGGCTGCCGTTCGTGAACAGCCGGTGACACTCCGCGGCGAACGATTCGTCTCCGGCGGCGCGGGCCATTTCCTCGCAGGCCCGGAGGGCGCCGAGATAGTAAACTCCGCACATCGGATTGGGGCCGTAGAATTCGACGTCGTAGGTGTTGTGCTGCACGCCCTCCATGACGCCATCGCGATTGGCGTCCCAGCCGCCCTCGATCCAGGCGAACTCCATGGCCTTTCTGACGCTCGGCCAGATGCGCACTAACCATTGGCGGTCGCCGCGGAGCTGCCAGTCGAGGCAGGCTTTGATGATCTGCCCCATGGTTCCGTCGGCGGCGGTCACTCCGCCGGTCTGATGGCCCTCCGGCAGGCGCAGCCGGATGGGCAGGATTCCGCCGAGGCGCGAGGCCAAATCGAACGCCGTCTCGCGCATAGACCGCGCCATCTCCGGAAAAAGGAACTGCGTGGTGGTTTCATAATTCCAGACGTGCGTGCAATTACCCTCGCAGCAGCCGAAATCGTCGCCGATTCCTTCGAATCCGCGGAATTTTCCGTCGGCCGTGCGAAAGCACGTAGGCGTGGCCAGTGTGGAGAGGTTGGCCGTGGCCGCGTCTTTCACGGCAGCGGGCAGTGTGGATTCGCGCATGGCGGCGAGAAACTGGTCCATGCGTTTCTCGAGCGAAGGCAGGTCGCGCGCGGTGTGTTCGGCAGCCGCCCACGCGTCTGGGAACCGCTGACAGTAATAGTTGCCGATAATGGCGTGGGGGTCGGCGCCCGGTGCATCGCCAGGATTGCTCCAACTGCACCACTCTGGTGTGCGATTCGGAAAATGCCAGGCGAGCAGGAACGCGAATTCCGCTTTCGCGCCCGGCGCGATCTGGCGCTGCATACAGATGGTGCCGACGCTGTTGCGTTCCGCGGCTTCCGGTCCCAGCCGGCCATCGTCCGAGAAATCGTCCCAGAACAACAATGCGCTCGCCCACCACTTGGCCTGCGGCCATCCGCGCAGATACGTCACGTTCCCGCCCGCCGGATCCAGAATGCAAAGCGCCAGCGAGCCGAAGAGCGGAGCGGTTGCCGGCGCGCCCGGGTTGGTCATGAACAGACCCGCAAGATGGTCGGTGTGGCGGTATTCGGCCGAGCGTGTCGCCGCGACATCGCGCGTCCCTGGCTCACCACCGCGAAGGCCCGTGCCCACGGGGTTGTCGAGCGAGAATGCGATGGACACCTCGGCGCTCTCGCGCGCGGGATTGCTCACCACGTAGCGAAGTATCGCTACCGGCAGGCCGGAGGCATCGGCATCCAGCGGAATGATCGGCGTGAACGCCTCCAGCGTGGCGTTGACCGGCAGGTCGCGGTCGTGGAAGGCCACGGTGGCGCGTGGGTACTCGCCGGTAAACGTGGCGCTCTCCAGGCGGGCGAGACCGGAGACGCGCTCGGGGCTGAGGCCGAACCCCGCTTCATAAGGTGGGAGCAGTCTCGCCTCCAGCACGCGCGTCACCGGTTGTGCGCCGCCTATCCGCGCCCGAATCGCGGGAAACGCGTAGTGGGGTGCGCGTCCTTTGTCCGGCCGGTTGAAGATCTCCCAATCCTGCAGTTGACCGCGTCCACCGAGTCCGAGGCTTCCCGCGGCGATGCCGCCGAGCGGGAAGGAGATCATAGCAAGCTGGCGTCCCGAGAACGATCGCGGGTAGACGATATCGCGAGACTCGGATGCGCGGGACCCGGATGAGATGGTCTTCTCGGGAGCGCTGACCGGCGCCACTTCCGGCGGACCGGCACTCGCTGCGAGCGCGGCCGTTTTGAGGAAATCGCGGCGCCCGACCATTTATCGGGTCCTCCACCAGACTCTGAGCATGCCCGCAGCGTATCGTTGCCAGGGTTGCTTGTCAAACGACGAGACGGGAGCCCCGGGCTCGCCCGGGCACGCCGAGATCTAACAACCCGCCAACACCGTGATCGAAATTGCTGAGCGTGGCTGAGTTTCGTCCGAGGAGCCCCACCGATCAACCCGACCGGCGGCATGACCTCTCAATGGCTTCGCAGGACTGAGCGTCTCAAGGCGATCGCGGCCGCGCCGATTCCGGCCAGGAGCATCGAAGCGGGTTCCGGCGCCGACTCGGCCACACCGTCGATGGTACCGGCGGTGACCGTCCGCGCGTCGGCAACAACGTTGCACACCGAGTTCAGGCAGGTACCCTCAACCACTGAGTCGGAGCCGCCGGTCAGCCCCAGCGCACCTCCGGCGTCCGTCATTCCCGGGGGGACTGCGAAAGTCAGATCGTGGACGCCCGTTAGATTCCCCGAGCCCTGCGTCAGGAGCGAGAAAAGGATGGGACCCACGAAGCTGGTGTCGATAAGGTCGTAGGTGGCGCCGATGAAGTTCGTCCCCATTGTCGTGGTGACGTTGACGGAGCTAAAGGTGCCGTTCGCGCCCAGGTCCGCGTCATAGATGAACGAGCCCGAAATGGTTCCCCCGTCGCTGAAAGTCCCGCCACTGAAAGTCCAGACTACCGGAACAGCCCACGCCGAGCCCGCGGAAACCACCAACGCGCAAATCGCTGCCAGGAGATTTCTCAGCTGCTTTCCTGTCAGGAGGCACATGGGTCGTAATATCACACGAGACGGAGTTCTGCCGCTTGCAGAATTGCCGCAAGGTAGGCAACTTACCCCAGTCATGGGTGAGGCAGATGCCTCAATCGAGGCCTTTCCAGCCGCGTTGTCACCTTCTTTTTCAATCTTATGCATCTCTGGCAAACCTCTTGCGAAGCAAGGATGACTTAGAAGGTCCAGTTACTCCGGCATTACACATGCAACTTACGCGCGCTGCCGACTACGGGGTGCGAGCTATGGTCCACCTCGCCGGTCTCTCCGAGACAAGACGGGCCGGGACCGCCGTTCTGGCGAAGGCCGCCGAGGTGCCGCCGACGTTTCTGACCAAGGTCCTGCAGCGGCTGACCGCCTCGGGGCTGGTGGTTTCGCATCGGGGCCCGAACGGCGGCTTTACGCTGGCCGTGCCTGCCAGCTCGATCTCCCTGTTGCATGTGGTGGAGGCGATCGAAGGCCCCATTCAACTGAATCTCTGCACCGGCCCGCACGCGAACGGAATTCCGGAATGCCCTCGCCAGACGAGGTGCGCCGTTCACAACGTCTGGATGCACGCACAGGCGAAACTGCGCGAGGTGCTCGGCGAGGCTTCGCTTGACGAACTGGCGCGAGAATGTGCGCGCAACCTGGAACTACCACGTAAGGACGAATGACATGAATCATTTTCCGGCAGTCGATCCCATTCCTCTGCCCGCCCCCGTCTGGCTGCTGAAAGCGCTGCACATCGTCACGTTGTCGCTGCACTTCATCGCGGTCGAAATGCTGCTGGGCGGTTTGCTGGTGGCCGCGGTCCTCAGCGCAGGCCGCAGTGACACGGCGCGCGCGGTTACCGCCAACATCGCCAAACGCCTCCCCGTGGTGATGACCTACGTCATCAACCTCGCCGTGCCGCCGCTGCTGTTCGCGCAGGTGCTCTACGGCCGCGCGCTCTACACAAGCAGCGTGCTCATCGGCGCCTGGTGGATCGGCGTGATCTTCCTCCTGATGGCTACCTACTGGCTGCTTTACCGCTTTGCCGCGCGAGTGGAGAGCGGACGAAGCGCATGGTGGGTTGGTCTGCTGGCGTGGGCCTTCGCGGGACTGATTGGCCGGGTGCTCACCAGCAACATGACCCTGATGCTGCGGCCCGAAGTCTGGCAGGCCATGTACCAGACTTCGGCCACGGGCACGAATCTGCCTGAAGGAGACCCCGCCATTCCGGCTCGCTGGCTGTTCATGATGGCCGGCGGCATGCTGTTCGCGGGACTCTGGCTGATCTGGCTGGGCGGCGTGGCGACTGTTGCCGCGGATGTGCGTCGCCGGCTCGCCCTGGTCGGCGGATGTCTGGCCGCGCCAATGGCGGTTGTGGAATTCGTGCTGGGCGCGACGGTTCGAGCATCGAATCCCTCCGGAATCGTCGCGACGATGGAGCGCAACTGGATGTATGCGCTGGCGCGTGAAGTGTGGATCGCCGCCATGGTCCTCGCGCTGCTGGCGGGATTGTTCGCGATCATCGTCCGCCGATCGCCGGCGCTTCTCGCATGGGCCGCGGCCCTGGTCGCTTTCCTCGCCTCGGCGAGCATGACCCTCTACCGCGACGGCATTCGCGATTTCACCCTGCTCAGCAAAGGCTTCGATGTATGGCAACGCACGGTGGTGAGCAACTGGAGCGTGATCGGTCTGTTCCTTGTGCTGTTCGTGGCCGGTCTTGCGGTCATCGGCTGGCTGATGTCCGTTGTCGCGCGAGCGCAGAAAACGCCCGCAGGTAAGGAGGTGACCGCATGAGCGAGGTGGTTTCGAAACACATTGTCCCCGTCGCCGAAGACGATCAGCCCACGCGCCGGCTATTCCTGGCTGCGGGCGGCCTCGCTGGAGTCGGTTACGCGGCCGCCATCGGCTATCCCGTCTACCGCTATCTGGCCTCACCGGTGGAGGAGAGCGCCGCCGCGACCGCGGTCACCGAAGTGGCCCTTCGCGATGCCCAGAAGCTTCCCGCCGGCACCGCGCTGATGTTCAAGTTCGGCTCGCAGCCGGCCATGCTCATTCATCATCGCGACAACACGTGGGTGGCGCTCGGCGCGGTGTGCTCGCACCTGGGCTGCACGGTGCAGTACCTGCCCGCGCGCAACGTGATTCACTGCAACTGCCACGGTGGCGAATACGACCCCAACACCGGCCAGAACATCTCCGGGCCGCCGCCGCGCCCGCTGAAGCGCTACGTCGTCAAGCTGACCGACGAAGCCGCGGTGGTTTCGAGAGCGTGAGGAGGCCGCATGGGAACCGCAATCTACAACTGGCTTGACGAACGGCTCGGACTCGGCGAGGCCATGACGCTCGCGCGAAAGAAGACCGTCCCCGTGCACCGGCATTCCTTCTGGTATTACTGGGGCGGCGTTACTCTGTTCCTCTTCCTCATGCAGGCGCTCACCGGCGTGCTCCTGCTGGTGTACTTCCGGCCCGGCGCCGACGCCTACGAATCGGTCCGGCAGATCACCTATCAGATGCACTTCGGCTGGCTCATCCGCTCGGCGCATTCCTGGTGCGCGAACCTGATGATCTTCGCCATCTTCGTGCACATGTTCTCGGTCTTCTTCATGAAAGCTTACCGGCGGCCGCGCGAATTCGGCTGGTTCACCGGTATGGCCCTGCTGCTGCTCACTATGCTGTTCGGCTTCAGCGGATACCTGCTGCCCATGGACGAACTTTCCTACTTCGCCACCAAGGTCGGGCTGCAGATTCCGGCCGGCGTTCCGATCGTCGGCCCGGCAATCGCCGACATGATTCGCGGCGGCGCTGAAGTGAACGAGTTCACCGTGCAGCGATTCTTCGCGCTGCATGTGGTGGTGCTGCCAGCGTTGTTCCTCGTCCTGCTGAGCGTTCATCTCTGGCTGGTGCAGAAACACGGCAATGCGGTGCCTCCGCTGGAAGACGCCAAGCCCGCGGGTGAACGCCGCAGCATTCCGTTCTTCCCGAACTTCTTCGCGAAGGACCTGGCCATGTGGCTGATCGCCCTCAACGTGCTCGCGCTGCTGGCGTCGCTGTTCCCGTGGGGCCTCGGCAAACCCGGCGACGCGCTCAGTCCTGCGCCGCCGGGCATTCATCCCGAGTGGTATTTCATGAGTTCCTTTCAGATGCTCAAGATGCTGGGCCGCTGGTTCCCCGGCGCGGCCGGCGAAGCGCTGGGCATGATCATCTTCAACCTGGGCCTGGTGCTCTGGTTTCTGATTCCCTTCTACGACGGCGCGAAGGATTCCGGACGGCGCGGGCGCATCGCGCATTACTTCGGACTGCTGGTGCTGGCCGTGCTGGTGCTCACCACCGCGGCCGGATATCAGGGATTGAAATAGGAGAACCGCGATGAACTATCCATTCTGGGATGTACCTCTCATCGGCAGCGGCTGGGTGATCGGCTGCATCGCGATTTTTCACATCATGATCTCCCATTTCGCGGTTGGCGGCGGGTTTTATCTCCCGCTGGCCGAGCGAAAAGCGTTGAAGGAAGGTCGCACCGAGTGGCTGGTCACTCTGCGCAGTCACTCGCGATTTTTCCTCGTGCTCACCGGCGTGTTCGGCGCGATTTCGGGCGTCGGTATCTGGTTCGCTATCGGCCTCACGCACCCGGAGGCCACCAGCACGCTGATTCACAATTTCGTTTTCGGCTGGGCCATCGAGTGGGTGTTCTTCATCGTCGAGTTGACCACCGCGGCGGTCTATTACTACACGTGGTCGAAGATTCCCGACGAGCTGCACATGAAGGTGGGCTGGCTCTACGCGGGCGCGTCCTTCTGCACGCTGGTGATCATCAACGGCATTCTGACCTTCATGCTGACGCCCGGCGACACGTGGCTCTCGGTCGCGGGGACGGGCCAGGAGGCCTCGAAGTTCTGGAACGCGTTCTTCAATCCGACTTACTGGCCGAGTCTCGGGCTGCGCACGGTGGTTTGTGTCGCGCTGGCCGGCGTGTGGGCGTTGGTGACCACCAGTCGCATCGACGGCGAAAAGTCCCCGGCGCTGAAGATCGCGATGGTGCGCTGGAGCGTGAAGTGGCTGGTGCCGTCGTTCGTGCTGATGCCGCTGCTGCTGGGCTGGTACCTGTGGATGGTGCCCGAATCGCAGCGGGTGCTGCTGAGCCTGGGGATGTCCACCATCGGCTCGGGCGCATTCACGCAGGTGACTCGCGCGGCGCTGGTGATCGTGATGTCGTCGGCCACCATCCTCGGCATCGTGTATTTCCTCGCGTATCGCAATCCGCTGGATTTCACTTTTGCTCATGCGGTCGCCGTGCTGGGCGTGGCGCTGATGGCCACGGCGTCGGCCGAGTACTCGCGCGAGATGCTGCGCAAGCCGTATGTGGTGGGCCGGCACATGTTCTCGAACGGCACGCGCGTGAAGTCGGTGGCGGCGGCCAATCGTGACGGATATCTGGCGCACACCATGTGGACGCGCACGAATGTCAGCCCACAGTATGCCGCCGGCGAAGCGATGTTCCGCGGCCAGTGCATGTCCTGCCACACCGTGGACGGCTACCGTTCCATGCGCGAGCTGCTCAACGGCCGCAACCGCGCGGCCATCGGCAACCTGCTCACGATGCTCCACGACTACAAACCCGACTCGCCCTACCGCAAATTCATGCCGCCCCTGACCGGGACGAATGAGGAGGTGCGGCTACTGGGGGATTACCTGGATCATTTGGAGAACGGAACAGGCGGAGCGGAGGAAGGGAAGAAAGTGGCGATGGCGCGGTAAGAAGGGACGCCGTCGGTGTTGCTATAGAAATTTGATCCATTCCCGGATCAATTCTGCCCACGCAGCTTGTGCGCGCTCGATCAGCCTGTCCGCCGAAGCGAAGCCTACGGGCCGCGTGTGGATGCCGGTCCTCTTCCGAATGGAAACACGGCCTACGATTTGGCAACGTACGATGCGCAATCGGGCAACAAGATCGCTGAGTATATGAGGGACACCAGCGTGAACGGTGTCTTGGCCTGCACGGATTGGAAGGGCAACTTCTCTTTCCTTTCATCGCATGACGCGGGCAAACGTGTGCTGCCAAAACCGACGAGGCGATAGCGGCGCCTGGCCGCGATCAGCACCCAGGAGTTCAAGACACTCTGATCCAGGCCACTCGACTTCCCTTATGAAGCGGGTTCGCCCTCGGCGGCAATCGCCGCTGGCCTCCCTACCGGTAGTTCACCCGTGGTTTGCCAGTTCCGCGCGCCCTGTTTGCCCGGAGGCGGTTAGCCGGAGCCGAAGCGAGGACACGGCTGAGAGTTAATAGCGCAGACCGCCCGGTGTTTGGTCCCCGCACAGATAGATCGGCGACCGACGACCCTTACGCCACCGAGTCGAAGCGCATCGCCGATCGCATGCGTCCGTCTTCCTGCATGCGCCCCTCTTCCCGATTGATCCGCCGCTCGCTACCCGTGAACCTCCAGCGGGTCGCGCTTGTACTTTGACGTCTTCACCACCGGCTTCACGTTTTCGCGGTCGCCGAAGCTGGCGGCGATGTAGTCATGGTTCAGGCGACTGATCGACTCCAGTTTGATCTCCTTCGGGCACACCGCCTCGCACTCGCCGATGTTGGTGCAGCCGCCGAAGCCCTCGATCGTGTGCTGGGCCACCATGCTGAGCGCCCTCCGGTGGCGTTCCGGCTGACCCTGCGGCAGCAGACCGAGATGCGTAATTTTCGCGCTGGTGAACAGCATGGCCGAAGCATTCGGGCACGCCGCCACGCACGCTCCGCAGCCGATGCAGGCCGCCGCGTCCATGGCCCGATCAGCCGCCTCCTTGGGAATCGGAATCGCGTTGGCGTCCTGCGCGCCACCGGTGGGCGCGGTGATGTAGCCGCCCGCGGCGATGATACGGTCGAACGCGGTCCGGTCCACCACCAGATCTTTGATCACCGGAAACGCCTTGGCGCGCCACGGCTCCAGCCATAGTTCGTCGCCGTCATTGAAATTGCGCAGCATGAGCTGGCAGACGGTGGTTCCGCGCATCGGGCCGTGCGCCACGCCGCTCACCATGAATCCACAGGTGCCGCAGATGCCCTCGCGGCAATCGCTCTCGAAGGCCACGGGCTCTTCGCCCTTCTCGATGAGCTGCTCGTTGAGCACGTCGAGCATCTCCAGCGCGGACATGTTCGGATTGAGATCGGGCAGATCGTACCGCACCATGCGGCCCTTGTCTTTGGGGCCCTTCTGCCGCCAGATGTGCAGAATGAGTTTCATTTGTAGCTCCTCTGCGAGGGATGCACGTACTCGAACTCGAGCGGCTCCTTGTGCATCACTGGCGGTGAATGCGGACCCTGATATTCCCACGCTGCGGCGTACGAATATTCGGCGTCGTTGCGCAGGGCCTCGCCGTCGGGGGTTTGATATTCGTCGCGGAAGTGGCCGCCGCAGGATTCGTTGCGCTCCAGCGCGTCCACGCAGGTCAGCTCGGCGAGCTCGAAGAAATCGGCCACGCGGCCGGCTTTCTCCAGCGACTGGTTGAAATCCTCGGCGGCGCCGGCGACCTTCACGTCGTCCCAGTATTCCGCGCGCAGCTCGCGAATCTGCTCGATGGCTTTGCGCAGGCCCGCGGCGTTGCGGGCCATACCGCAGTCGTCCCACATGATCTTTCCCAGCGCTTTATGGAATGAATCCACCGTGCGCCGGCCGCGCGCGCTGAGCAGGCGCTCGATCATTTCTTTGGTGTGCTGCTCGGCCTGGCAGAAGGCCGGATCGTCGGTGGACGCCTTCGCCGGCTTCGCGCTTGCCAGGTAATCGCCCACGGTGTACGGAAGAATGAAGTAGCCGTCGGAGAGGCCCTGCATGAGCGCGCTGGCGCCGAGCCGGTTTGCGCCGTGGTCGGAGAAGTTGGCTTCGCCGATGACGAACAGGCCGGGGATGGTGCTCATCAGGAAATAATCCACCCAGAGGCCGCCCATGGTGTAGTGGATGGCCGGGAAGATGCGCATGGGCACCTCATACGGGTTCTCCGCGGTGAGGTGCTGATACATGTCGAAGAGGTTGCCGTAACGATCCTTCACCACGTCGGCGCCGAGGCGTCGAATGGCGTCGGAGAAATCGAGATAGACGCCAAGGCCGGTCTCGCCGACGCCGCGGCCTTCGTCACAAACATGTTTCGCGTTGCGCGAAGCCACGTCGCGCGGGACGAGATTGCCGAAACTGGGGTACTTGCGCTCCAGATAATAGTCGCGCTCGGCTTCGGGGATCTGATTGGGCGGGCGCGTGTCGCCCTTCTTCGCCGGCACCCAGATGCGCCCGTCGTTGCGCAGCGATTCGGACATGAGCGTGAGCTTGCTCTGGTAATCGCCGGAGACGGGGATGCAGGTGGGATGGATCTGCGTGAAGCAGGGGTTGGCGAAGGCCGCGCCGCGTTTGTAGGCACGCCAGATGGCGGTGGCGTTGGAGCCCTTCGCGTTCGTCGAAAGATAGAAGACGTTGCCGTAACCGCCGGTGCCCAGCACCACGGCGTCGGCCAGGTGGCGTTCCAGCTCGCCGGTGACCAGGTTGCGCGCGATGATGCCGCGAGCCTTCCCGTCGATGACTACGAGATCGAGCATTTCGTGTCGCGGATACATAGTCACCGTGCCGGCGTGCACCTGCGCTGCGAGCGCCTGATAGCAGCCCAGCAGCAACTGCTGGCCGGTCTGCCCGCGCGCGTAAAACGTGCGCGAAACCTGCGCGCCGCCGAACGACCGGTTCGAGAGCAGCCCGCCGTATTCGCGCGCGAACGGAACGCCCGCGGCCACGCACTGATCGATGATGCTCACCGAATTCTGCGCCAGCCGGTACACGTTCGATTCGCGGGCGCGGAAATCGCCGCCCTTTACCGTGTCGTAGAACAGCCGATAGATGCTGTCGCCGTCGTTGGGATAATTTTTTGCCGCGTTGATGCCGCCCTGCGCGGCGATGGAGTGCGCGCGCCGCGGCGAATCCTGGAAGCAGAAGCACTTCACGTTGTAGCCCAGCTCGCCGAGCGAGGCCGCGCCCGATCCGCCGGCCAGGCCCGAGCCAACCATGATGATGTCGTACTTGCGCTTGTTGGCCGGATTCACCAGCTTCATCTCAAAGCGCGCGCGATCCCAGCGGCTCTCGATGTCGCCCGTTGGACATCTGGCATCGAGCTTCATTGCAGTCCTCCTCCCACCACACCGGTGAGCACGGCGATGGGAATCGAAATCTCGCCGAGGCAGATGAGGGCGGCCACCACCTGGGCACCCCAGCGCAGCCACGGCGTGTAGCGCGGGTGATTGACGCCGAGCGTCTGGAACATACTCCACAGGCCGTGGTACAGGTGCGTGCACAGCAGGATCATCGCGAAGATGTAGAAGCCGGCGACCAGCGGATTGCGGAATCCGTGCACCACGTTTTCGTAGGGGCGCAGTTCCCGATACGGCGTGCCGCCCACGCCCAGCGTGAACTGCATGATGTGATAGACGACGAAGACGGCGATGATCGGCCCGCTCCAGTACATGGTGCGCGAGGCGTAGTTCGAGCCGACCGCGCGCTTCTTCACATAGGGGACCGGGCGCGCTTCCCATTTCTGCAGGTAGAGGAGCACCGCGGACCAGACGTGCAGGATCAGCATGACCAGCAGGAAGATTCGAGCCGTCCACAACAGCGGCGGTGAGGCGTGCAGCAAGGCCGCGTAATGGTTGATTTGCGCGGGTCCGAGGAAGATCTGAAGATTGCCGAGCAGGTGCGCGACTACGTATCCGAACAGCACCACGCCGCTGACGGCCATGACGACCTTCTTGCCGACGGTGGAATCGTAGAAGCGCGCGGCCCGGCGATCGGAAATGCCGACAGCGGGAGCGCTCATGTTCCTCTCTCTGTGATTTGCGATGATGACTGCACTGCAAAAGGGTGGCGCGCGCGAGGCGAGCCGTGCGGGAATGGAAATAGGGTTCCCGCTACCAGCGTACCTCCGCGCGGGCGGAAGGTTCAAACGAGCGAAAGGATCGGAGCAACGCGGAGGCGCACGGTCGTACCTCACGGAGGTCGAGAGGCGATCGCGTTTCGAGAACTACAATTGCGGGTTACTTGGCTCTCGCGTCGCGCAACCTTCGCCGTTGCCACGCACTGTTCAACTCCCTCCCGAATCCTTCCAGGTCAGGGTAGACAGTGGATTCGGAGATACCACCGATTTTGAGCTCGCTCTGAATACCGCGGAGCGATGCATTCGTGACGGGAACACAAACGAGCCGTGCTTTCTTATCGTCGCCCAACGACTTCAGGCCGTCCTTCTCACGGCCGAAGATGGTAAATCGGCTGCGCTGCGCCGCCAGGCGGCGGGACACATGACTGGGGTCGATAGCCAAGGGGATACGCGGCCCCAAACGTCTACTGTCAAACTCGTCATCTGATAGGTATGCCTTCGCTTCGTCCCAACCTGGCAAGGCCACGCCGGCCGGTCTGTCTTTCTTCCGGACCGGGAGGGCTTTAAACGCCTGTGCGTTCAGCCACCAGGGATCCAGCATGTATACCGCCGCGTCGACTTTCTTCTTGCGCCGCGTGCAGTTTCGCACGGCAAAATACAGGGCGACAAAGGCTCCGTCCGACCAGTCCAGCAATCGTGTGGGCGCGCCGTAGTGCTGCATTACGAAATACCATTCCCAAGCGTCCTTGGGTTGCGCGTCCCCGCTAAGTTGCGGGCCGCATCTGCGGAAGTCCAGACGCATTTCTTGTTCGTCGTAAAGCAACTTACCTATTTTTTCGTCGCTGCGATAGAGCCTGGGCTGCAACGCCGTCGGCCATCCACTATCCGACTCGCCACGGAACCATGGCTGCCAGTCAAATCCCCGGCGCGTTTTCTGCTTCCAGTCAAGTCGAATGCGCATTACTTCGGCCATGTATTCGCTAACAGACCCTGCTCGTTTTGTGCGTTTCATAATCACATCCCGACTGCCTCGACCTGCAGGAGAAACTCGTCCGGTGCTTCTGACGATTCCACGGGGCTAAGCATCCTCAGCATACGTCTGCTCAGCAGCTTGTTCAAATATCCGCACTTGGTGAGCAGCATGAGGTCAGCCAGTCGCTGGGGCGCTCATGGGGTGCGGCTACGTCCGACTTGGCCTACTTCAGGAAGCTCCGGCCGATTAAGCCGAGCAACTCGCGGGCGTTCAACACTCTCGTGGCCTTCCAGCGTTGAGGGAAGTGGCGTTTGTTGCCCGTCACGAGGAAGTCGGCTCCGGCGGCTTCGGCGCATTCCAGAAAACGGTTGTCGGCCTCATCGCGGCAGGCCGCGACCGTGCGGGTTGGTTCCACGAGGATAGTGGACTCTCTGAGCAGCGCCAGGAGCCGGTTGACTTCCCCGGCCTGGAACTTCAGGCGCGGGTATCGGAGCACTCGCTCGTATTCGGCAAGCATCGGCTCGGAAACGTACATCCGCACCTTTCGGTTGAAAGCCAGAGCGACAACCATGGCTTCCAGTCCATCGGCTTTGAGGTTTGCGGAGACCAGGACGTTGGTGTCAACAACCAGCCCGATCATTTCCCTTTGCGAACGGCAGACACGATGCGATCAATTTGGCCCGTGGTCAGCTTGCTCATGCCCGTCCGTCTTGCTGTCGCCTGCATCGCTCGCAGTTCACGGGGAGCCGGAGCAAACATCCGCATGTAGTCGCGGACGCTCATGATGACGACGCTCGGCTCTCCCCGGCGGCCGACAACGAAGCGCTCGCCCTTTTGAGTGGCCCTTCGGATGATCTGACCGAGCTGAGTGCGGGCGGTCAGAGCCGTGACGACATTTGTCACTGATTGCTTGGAAGTCCCCATTTCACACGCGAACTAATTAATTGGTTCAGTGCCGATCATAGCACGGGTGGCTGAACGAGCCAACGGCGTGGAGTCCCCCGCCTCCTTCAAAACTGAAAATAGATGAACGGGATTCGCGCGTCGATGACGCCAAAGACTTCCAGGCAGAACATCATCAGCGCCAGCGCGGAAGCATAGGCCCAGACGGGGGCGCGCATCAGGCGCTCGAACCAATCGAGTTTCTCTTCGGCCATGGCCAGTGCCCAGGATCCGACGATCAGGCCAACCTGCCACTTCGTAAGCAGTGTCCGGCCATGCGGCGCGCTGAACATCTGCCCGATGATGGCCATGCTCTGGTGCAGGTCGGCCGCGCGGAAAAACACCCAGCTCACCATAACCAGCGTCAGCGTGAGCAGCCACTGCACCGGGTAAAGCCACGACCATCGCTCCACGTTCCGGCGTTCCCCGCGGATGGCTCGTTCAATGGCCAGCAGCGAGCCATGATAGCCGCCCCAGATGATGAAATTCCAGCTCGCCCCATGCCACAGGCCGCCCAGCAGCATGGTCAGCATCAAATTGCGATAGGTGTGCCAGCGCCCGTGCCGGTTGCCGCCGAGCGAAATGTACAGATAATCGCGCAGCCACGTGGACAGGGAAATGTGCCAGCGATGCCAGAACTCGGTGATGCTGGCGGCCAGATAGGGGCGGCGGAAATTGATTGGGAAATGGAACCCCAGCAGCAGCGCCATGCCGATGGCCATGTCCGTATAACCTGAGAAATCGAAGTAAATCTGCATGCCGAACGCGAGAACGCCGGTCCACGCAGGCACCATCCCCAGGTGCGCGGCCACGTTTCCGAAATAATCGTTGGCGACTTTCGCGAACTGGTCGGCAAAAGCCATCTTTTTCGTGAGGCCGAGGGCGATCAGGAACACTCCGCGGGAAACGTCGTCAGTCGTGGGCGGGTTCCAGTGCAGCAGGTCGCGAAAGAAATCGCGCGCGCGCACAATTGGTCCGGCCACCAGTTGCGGAAAGAAACAAATGAACAGCGCGTAGTCGGTGACGTTGCGAATCGCCTTCTGCTGTCCGCGGTACACATCCACCACGTAGGACATGCTCTGAAACGTGTGGAAGCTGATGCCCAGCGGCAGGACGATATCGAACCAGAAGGAGTTGCCGGGCTTTCCCAGCGCCAGGGCCAGATTGCCGGCGACGAAATTGTAGTACTTGAAGATCCCCAGGAAGCCGAGATTCGCGGTCAGGCTGAGGATCAGGATGATCTTCCGGCGCCGGCCGGGCGGCGTCTTCTCGATCCAGATGCCGGCGGTGTAATCGATCGCCGTCAGCGTGAGCAGCAGCAGAATGAACCTGGGATTCCAGGAGCCGTAGAAGAAATAGCTGGCGGCAAGCAGAAGGTACTTCCGCCACGCGCGCGGACTGGCATAGAAGAGCGCGAGCACCACCGCCAGGAAGATGAAGAACTGAATGGTGTTGAACAGCATGGCGGGTTACTTCGCGGCCCCCTGCGGACCCGGCGGCCCCAGCAGTTTCGTCACCTCATCCACCAGCATTACCGAGAAGCGCTCGACGCCTTCGCGATTCAGGTGCGCGCCGTCGCTGAACAGCTCGGGACGTTCCAGCGAGTCGAAGGCATGCTCGGGTACCAGAAGCACCCTGGGCCGCCGCGCCAGCTCACGGATCGAATATGTATCCCGATGCGCCAGGTATTCCGGCCGGACGATGGGGCCGCGAGGCAGCCGAACGAATATGATCTTCGTGGGTGAATCGCGGTAGCGATCAATGATCCGGCCAAACCATTTCCGGCGGAAAGCCGCCATAGTGCCATCTTCGTTCCCCACCGGACGCATCAGGTAGTTTGTAACGGTGTCCCGCTGATTCTCATCCGCACCGGGCGGCAACGTTGCCTTCCGTAGGGTCCAGTCAATGCCGAGACCCACCATGTTGCGGTCGGTGTCCACGTAGTTCCAGTTCCAAAGTGCCCCGTGCTTGTCGTTGAGCCGGACGTAGGCGATGCGCCTGGCAGGGTTGTTCAGAAACGCAAGAACGTCCGTCTGATAGACCAGCCCCTTGAACACGCTGCCGCGAAAGGCTTCCCAGCGCAGCTCCGGATCATGGAAGGCCGTGAAGAAAACCGGAATGTCGCTGACGCGCAGGCGTGCGATGACGTAATGGAGAAGGCGAGCATCGTCGTCCGGAGCCCCCCAGTCATCGTCAAAGTAGTTGTTTACCGCAAAAACCAGCGCCCGATAGCGCCGCGCGGTGGGGTCCAGATCGCGCAGCATGTAATACCATGTGGGGATGTTGGTGCCCGGCATGCCGGCCAGGCGAAAGACATAACCGGAATTCGGCCTGAGCCGGGCGGCGACCCGTGGCGACAATCCGAGCCGCGAATCCCCCAATGCCGCAATCATGTTGTCGCCGTATCGTTGCTGCGCCTGCTGCTCTCGACGCAGGATCATCTCGAACACTCCCGTGGAGGAATCGGGCTCCAGAAACTGCGTGTAGTAGTGCGTGCGGAACACCAGCGCGTCGAGGCCAAAGACCCCCAGCAACGCGAGCAGACACGCGAAGCCGGCTCTCAGAAACCCGCGGGAAGCGGATCCCGGCCGGGAAGACGGCACCGTGGGCTGTTGCACGCTTGGCGTGGACATCCGGATTAAAGGCCGATTCTACTAATTCGCGGGCGCCCGAACGGCCCTCAGAAAACCTCGATTGCATCGACGTCGACGAAATAACCCGTCGATGCCGCATCCCTGCGGTGGGCAACGCGAACGCTCACCTGATGAATGCCGGCCGGCAGGCCCGAGACTGTCGTCCATGTCTGCCACCTTATGTCCGGGCTGTACAAATCGACGGTAGCCCGCAAAGCTCCATCGACGAAGATCTCCGCCTTTCCGCGATTCGGCGCTTTCGTGTAGGCATACCGAAAACCCGTTCCCATCATGGAAAAACGAAAATCGCAGGAAGCCGCATCGCAGTAAGCCACGGTTCCCCCATAAGTGGCGGGGAATCGCCGATCGTGAGTCCAGATCCCGTCGTAGGCAATCCCCGGATCCACGTCGTCGTAGTATCCGGCACGAAGCACGCCCAGCGTAGCGTTCAACACGGCTTCGCAATCCGGCCGCACCGTCACGACGGAGTAGTCGCCCGCGGTGTACTCGGTGTGTCCACACTCGGAGATCACGGCGTTATACGTGTAAGGCCGGCTCCTGAGACCGGCCGAGTCCACAACCAGATGGCTTATGCGCAGTTGGCTCAGCAGTTGCATGAGCTCCTGCGGCCGAGGGCACAACCAGGATCGCTTCCAGAACGCATAATCGTGCCACACCATGGTGTAGGCCGGCGGGATCAAGCCGGCAATCTGCGACCCGTCGGTGAATGCCACCGGATCGGTACGATCGGTTCGATTCAGGTACGCTACGGCCTCCCGCACCGCGCCATTCCCCCTCAGGTACGCCTGACGCCCTTTCTCCGAGAAGATCGGTGCGGAATAGAAATCCCGGTGATACCAGTCCGCGCACGGGAGGAAGCGGATATTCAGAACGGCGGCCACGGCTGCCGCGGCGATGGCCACGGGGAAGGCTCTCTTGTAGCGGCCGCGCATCCACCCGAGGGCCGCGCCCGCGCTAACCGTGAAAAACGGCAGCACCGGATAGAAGTACCGGGCGTTCGATACCGTCGCGGCCATCAGAACGGCCGCTCCAAACCCGATGACGCCGGCCGAGCGGGCCTCAAACGACTCCGTGGAGATCAGGCACAGGAGAATCACCGGCAGCAGCAGCAAATACTGGAATCCGAAGGAACCGTCCTGTCCTTCGTAGTAGGAATGCGTCTCGAAAGTCAGAGCCGCCGGCGTGCGCCACGTCAGCGGGTGCGTGTACCGCGTATCGAGGAGGAAAAACGGCGAGTGCGGGTCGCTGTCGACCAGGGGCGACCGGAAACGCTCATTCGCGTAGGGGAACAGCGGGTTTCCGGTGCGAATCCAGGCATGGGCGTAAGGCGCC
>Ga0326727_10003783_pt1 | contig 47453 bp, 44 predicted proteins | sample MB2enrmetagenome_FD_207643 | JGI IMG/M metagenome (GOLD analysis project Ga0326727, IMG submission 207643) | Lab enriched peat soil microbial communities from McLean, Ithaca, NY, United States - MB29MY | ecosystem: Environmental > Terrestrial > Soil > Wetlands > Peat | place: USA: New York... | reverse complement strand
ATAACAACTGAAGGTCAGAAAGTGAAAACAGCCGCATTGCTGGTAACGGACAAGTTTCGCCATGACGAAAGAATTCTACACCCGGTCCCACGGTCGAGGTTCGCGGTAGCCCACCCTTCCGCAAAGAACGCGGAAGGATGGGGCACCCACCTTTGTGGGAAGGTTCAGATCTCGAAAAACTTAGGGTGCGCCACCCGCCTGCAACGTATTGTCTCCAAAAGTATTTCCCGACATTCTTGCGGCCTTAGGAGTTCCGAACTGCGCTTCCCGTGCGAGAACAGTCTTGGCTGCTGCACATTGTGCGGGCGTCAGTTTGGTTAGATTATTTGGGGCAAGAAGCGTCACCGGAATTTACCCTGCCGCCGTATCTCTTCATCAGCCCAACCTCCAGAGCGACAAAACAGAGGGCCACCATTAGGCTCAGCCAGAGCTTAGTGAGGACCGCATTGATACAAAATGCAAGTAGCACAAGTACTGCAATAGTCTCCCAAGCTAGTGCAACGCCTCTTTTCCCCTTCACCGCGAATTGATGCCCAGCATAGAACCAGAGGGCGGAGACCAGGAGAGCAGCGAAGACAAGATGTTCACTAAAGAAGCGAGATACTTCCATAAAGACCTCAATCCTCTTCATGATCCATAGCCGTGTTCGATGCTTCTGAAATGTCAGAAATATCCAAACATGGCCTGATTCGATATAGGGTGACCGCTGCAAGTCGAACTTACCAGCATATCGGCACCAGTCGCTGTGGCGATTGTTGCGGGTCCCATCGCAGCCCCGGCGGCCTCACCGGCCTCTATCACAACGGCTCCCGGAACTTGGGCGGCGGGAGCCGAGGCGCCAGAGGTAATTGACCAGAACTCGGTACCCCCAATTTGATTGCTCACTCCTTTGATAGCACCGAGCAATGCGATTTTCGCCCCAGGAAGCAGTGTCCAATCGGCCCAAGCACTTTTGAAATTCGTGGCCAGGTTGTAGAGGCTAAAGAACTGTACCGCCTTCCCGGTTGCTGAATTGCTGAATTGACTCAGACAGTCTTTTGTCTGTTGCGTGTTATTTGGGGCACCGCCGCCGCCAGAGCCAGAGCCGTAGCCGCCGTAGCCGCCGTAGCCGAACCACCATATTACCCAGCCACCTAGATTGTCGATACAGTCCGCACACTGAAGCACATTCAATGTTAATAGATAATCTGATAACTTCGTCCAGCCTGACCCCGGTTGCCCACAGGTATCCAATGCAGTCTGAACCTCCGTAAAACCATCCGATGAGATGCACCATGTCAATCCCTCTGGATCCGTCGCATTCATTGGCTGATTCTCGACATACGCATATCTGTCGAAGGACTGCGGATCGTGCAGACTCACAGCGCCCCATCCCGCCGGGTCGGGGCTGAGCCACCTGCCCGCCGATGGATCGTATTTTCGGAAGAGGAAGTCGTAGACGCCCGTGCCGCCGGAGCCGGTGACAACATCCTGATCCTGGCCGGTGAAGCTGCGGTCGGGCGTGCCAGCCTCGTTGTAGGTCTCGCCGAAGGGCGCGTAGGCCTCCTTGGAATAGACAGTATGATTCCAGTACGTCGCGAGGCGGCTCGATCCGAGCCAGTCGGTATGGCGAATGTAGTTCAAACCGCTTCCATTGTAGATCGCCGTGCCGCCGCCGGGAAGGGGAATCGTACCCTTGACCAGCCCGCCGCTGTAGAGGGCCAGAAGTGTCCCAGCGGGACTGAAGACGAACTGCGTGTACGCGCCGCCCGAACCCTTCTCAACCATGCGGCCAAGCGCATCGTAGGTGGCGGTGGTCGAGTTAACGCTGATGGGCAGGTTGAGCGCATTCCAGGTGAGGTTTGCTGGAGTGCTGGTCAACTGGTTGCCGTTGGCATCGTAGCTCGGGCCGCCCAAGACCTGGTTGGTCACGGTGCTGTATCCGGTGACCGGTTCCAGGTCGTCTATAATGGCAGTATCGCGTAGAGCGAGAATTGCGCATCCGTAGGAGATGCCTGCCCGTGCAGCCGAGCCCGAAGCGGCCCGCGCTTTTCGGGCAGGGACTGCCGCGCCGCGCATAGAGAGTTGAAGGTTCAAGTCCATCCATGATTCGTTTCCTGCAGACAGACAATCGCATGACCAAGGCGCTCATGGTCGTCGTCATCGGCGCCGCCTCGGTGTCCATGGTGGTATACCTGATTCCCGGTCTTTCGGGGGTAGGAGCCGCATCCGCCAATACTTATGCCGTGATTTACCCCCACTGGTACAGCAGGCTCCTGTCCTCTGGCGTGGAGGTGACCCAGGAGCAGGTGGAGAAGGTTGCCCGCCGGGAGTTGACGCAGCAGCGCTACCCAGACAACGCAGCGATTCTGGGGCTGGTTGAGAGGCAGGTAGGCCAACGATTGGTGCAGCAGCAGATTCTGCTGGCAGAGGCGGAAAGGCTGGGCATTCATGCCACCAGCGACGATGTGATCCAGTTCCTGCACACTGGCCAGACCGGCCAAGTTCTCTTCCCCAACGGCCAATTCATCGGCGAAGAGCGGTATGCTGCCCTGATCGCGCAGAACCGCAACCAGTCGGTCGCGGAGTTCGAAGAGGACCTGCGAGATAATATCGCCATCCATCGTCTCGAGGCGCTGATCACGGCCGGGGTCACGGTGAGCGACCAGGAAGTCCGCGAGGAATATCGCAAGAACAACATCAAGATCAAGTTCGACTACGCGGTCCTCTCCGCCGACGATCTGGGCAAGCAGATCAATCCACCCGACAGCCAGCTCACCGACTTCTTCAGCAAGAACGCCGCCCGCTACGCAACGGCGGTGCCTGAACAGCGCCAGATCACCTACTTCGCCTTTACGCTCAATCAGATTCCGGGCGGGATTCCGCAGCCCAGCCAGCAGGAGATTCAGCAGTACTTCAACTCGCACAGGGCCGACTACTCGGTTCCGGAGCAGGCGCGGTCGCGGCATATCCTCACCAAAGTGGCTGCAGGCGCTGACGCCAAGACCGACGCGGCGGCTAAGGCCAAGGCCGAGGGGATTCTCAAGCAGATTCAAGGCGGCGCGAACTTTGCCGAGCTGGCCAAGGAGTATTCCGACGACCCCGGCAGCAAGGACCAGGGCGGCGAACTGCCCTTTGCCAAGCGCGGCGCCATGGTGCCGGAGTTTGAAAACGCCATCTTCACGCAGAAGATCGGCGACACCAAGATCGTAAAGACCCAATATGGTTACCACATCGTGCAAGTGGAGGAGCGCCAGGCGGCGCACTCCGAATCGCTCAACGATGTGCAGGCCACCATTCAGGCTACGTTGATGCGCCAGCATGCGGCCCAGGCCGAGACCAACTATGCACAGCTTTTGACCTCGGAAGCTCTCAAGAACGGTTTGGAGAAGACCGCGGCGGCTCATCATCTGGAGTTGGTGACCACACCGCCGCTCGGCAGCCAGGGCGTGATTGCCGCGCTCCCCGACGGGTCGCAGGTGATCGCGAAGGCCTTCCAGTCCAAGCAAGGCGACCCGCCGCAAGCGGCGCCGACCGGCGAGGGCTACGCGATCTTCCAGGTTACCGGCATCGCCCCGGCCCATGCGCCGAGTTTCGCCGATTGGAAGAGCCACGTACTGGACGACTACCGCGACCAGGTGCTGCCTCCGCTGTTGAGCCTGGAGACTCACAAGCTGGCGGACAAGGCCAAAGCTGAAAACGATCTGGCCAAGGCCGCCAAGGAAGCGGGAGCGACCATGAAGACCAGCGACCTGGTGGGCCCCTCCGACCAGGTGCCCGACCTGGGCCAGGTGGAGCAGGTGGCTCCGCAGCTCTTCGACCTCTCCGTGGGCCAGATAAGCGGATCCATCGACACGCAGCGGACTGGCGTGGTGGCCAAACTGGTGGACAAGAAGGAGCCTACCGCGGACGAGATTGCCAAGAACTTCGACCAGATGCGCGAACAGCTCCTGGACCAGCGCCGCACGGAAGCCTTCAGTATCTTTCTCAGCGGCGTAATGGACGACTACAAGAAGCACAATCGCATCCGGGTCAACGCCAAGGCGCAGGGGCCGGAGATCCCGGGCGCGTAAGCCGGCCAGGAAAGCTGCACAGAAACAACAAAAAGACCCGCATCCGCTTGAGGACGCGGGTCTTTTGCGCTTGACGGCTGGGTTTCTGCGTTTAGGGCCGGCTGCGGAGATAATGAAGCCATGGAGTTTCAACGTTCGTCCGGAGTTCTGCTGCACGTAACTTCCCTGTCCTCCTATGGAGGCATCGGCGACCTGGGGCTTGCCGCTTACCAGTTTCTAGAGTTTCTCGCCGCCGCCAAACAGCATGTATGGCAGGTTTTGCCCCTCGGCCCGACGGGATATGGCAACTCGCCCTATGCGAGTTCGTCGGCCTTTGCGGGCAATCCCTTTCTCATCAATCTGGAATTCCTCTGCGATTGGGGATGGATCGACGGCGAACGGATCGGCGGCCTGGCCGGAAGAAGCGGCGGCGTGGATTTCAATGAGGTGGAAGAGCGCAAGCTGCCGCTGCTCCACGAGGCAGCGGGAAACTTTCTGGATCGCGGGCCGCACAACCGCAAGCTGGCTGAACAGTGGGGCGAGTTCGAGGATTTTTGCCGGACTGAGGCGGGCTGGCTCGACGACTACGCCCTCTATGCCGTGCTGCGCCGCCAATTCAACACCGGCGCTTGGACGGCGTGGCCGGAACCGTTGCGGCGCCGCCAGCTGGAGGCCCTCGCAAAGGCAGCCGCGGAGCACGCGTGGGCGCTCGACCAGGAGCGGGTGCTGCAGTTTGCCTTCTCGCGGCAGTGGAATGACCTCCGCAAGGCCGCGGCGCACAGCGCGATTCGCATTCTGGGCGATGTGGCCATCTTCGTCAACATGGATTCGGCCGACGTGTGGGTTCACCCCGATCTCTTTGAACTCGATGAGGATCTGAAGCCGCTTCGCATCGCCGGCGTGCCGCCCGATTACTTCTCGCCCTCCGGGCAGCGCTGGGGCAATCCTCTCTATCGCTGGCAGGTGCTGGCCGAGCATGGTTTCGACTGGTGGATCGAGCGCGTTCGCCGCGCCTGCCGGCTTTATGACATTGTCCGGCTGGACCACTTCCGCGGCTTCGAGTCTTACTGGGCCATTCCGGCCGAGGAGGAGACGGCGGTCAACGGCGAGTGGGTCAAGGGGCCGGGGCTCAAGCTCTTCCGGGCGCTGGAGGCGGCGCTGGGGCCGCTGCCGCTCATTGCCGAAGACCTGGGCATGATTACCCCAGCGGTGGACGCGCTGAGGCAGGAGCTGGGATTGCCGGGGATGAAGGTCTTGCAGTTCGGCTTCAACAGCAAGGGCGCGCACATTCACCTGCCTCACCGCTTCACGCCGGATACCGTGGCCTACACCGGAACTCACGACAACGACACCACGCAGGGGTGGTGGGATGCGGCCAGCAAGGTGGAGCGCCACGCGGTAGAAGCTTACGTGGGGCCGGTTGCCAAGCGGCCGGTGTGGCCGTTGATTCGCGCTGTGGATGCAAGCGTGGCGCAAGTGGCCGTGGTTCCGGCGCAGGACCTTTTGGAATTGGGCTCGGAGGCGCGCATGAATACTCCCGCCGTCGCCGCGGGCAACTGGAGCTGGTGCGCGCCGGAGGGATGCTGGAAGCCGGAACTGGCGGCGCGGCTGGCCGCGCTGGCCGAGGTGACGGACCGCGACAACGATCCGCTGGGGGAGGCGGAGGAAGCGGAAGAAAGCGAAGCGTAAAGCGGACCGACGGGAGGCAGTGGGCCAGTTTCCAGATTGCCCGTCGTCCACGCGGAATCCTGAGGATAGGACCTCATTAGATACAATTGAGGCGCTCCGTGAGTGCTATGGCGATTTTGCGCACATTAAGAATCCGGCTAGGCGGACCATGGAAGACTCAATTCCCGGGAAATGATGCAAAACACTGCGATAAACGAAGCTGCTTCAAAAGCAGATCGTAAATGTGCCGAATGAGGCGCTGGCCGTTGTCTACGCAAAGAAGTAAGTCAACAGTTTTGCGATCGGAAATCCGGCGACAATAGGGGACAACACCGTCACGATCTTCATGGCTGTATCTATGGAAGAAGCGGAAAGCCCATGCTTGAACAAGAACTGTTCTCTTTCCTCGTGCGTAGCCGAAGGCAGCTCCAGATCCGCAAGTTCCATGGCTTGGCGAGCAAAGATAAAAAATCCAGCTCCGTGGATTCCTGCAATTGTCAACGCATTGATGATTCCGGAGGAGAGCGCCGCAGCAGCAGCGAGCCTAATGATTTCCTTTCTCTCGTCTTGCGGGAGAAGCGCCGACGCCCACAGCAATGCGCAGGCTACGGAAACCGCATAGATAATCAATAGAATCGCGTTCAAATATAATAGACGCCGCTGAGATGAGATTTTCTCTTTGAGATCATTCGGGCTCCGCGGCGTGACTGCGATGAGTACACTCACCGCAGCTCCGGACATGCACAACGAAAAAATGGTCACGTCTCCGGACCACGTGCTCAACCGATCGAACATCGCGAATCCCGCATGCCAGCTAGCTGCAATCGTAAGGTATCCCGGCAACGCCGAGTTCCAAAATGGATCATAGTTTGAGTTGTCAGAAAGGTAGCTCACAAAAAACGAAATTGCTGCCAGAGCTGGAATGATGACAAGGTGCTCCAACTTGAGCCGCATTCGTTGGAAGAAGCAAATGGCGGCGGAATAGATGCTCCCGACTAGCGACGCAGAGAAGACCAACAGATATGCGGCTTGGATTAAGTACCGCCCTGCCAGCTCCCGGGCCGCCGCACTGACGTCTGTTTTCGGGTCGATCCAGTGAAGGCTCTTGATCTGGAGGTCGATTGTGGCGCTTGATTGCATGGACGTAGTGAACGCGAAGTTCAACGCAAAGCAAAACAGCACAAGAACAGTGAACATGGTCAAAGGCAGCGCATATTCAATCGCGCGAACTCGTATTTGTCGATCGACTATCAGTCTTTCCATGTCAGTCAAAACGACCCAATCCTGAACCCCAGTCAGAAAACCAGGGTTCATTCGCCATAGCTGTTTCTCCAAACATCATTCTTTGATTCCTATATTCTCGGCTTCCGCCCCAACGGCGCCTTTGAGCAAATGTTTTGCCCGCCAGAAATTTTCGGTCCTATTCTCTGGATCAACCATATTACGCTTCTCATGTCCTCGGCGCAAACAATGTGCACCAGAGCCGGCCGAAGAACATGAATTGCTCTATGCAAGTATCCTGTAAATGGCGACAAGGGTATATGGAAAATCCTCTAAAAACAATTTGTATCATTCCCCGTATCGCGCCTTCCCGAGTTCGGTGTCAAGTGTTGCTAACAGGCCAATGCGCTCATCCAGCCGGCTTGCGGGCGTTCCCCTGCGACCCGAGCGATTGGTTGCTTAGACGGAAACCGGCCCACTGCCCGGCCGAACGCCCGCTTTGTTCCTGCCAGCCAACCTTGCTATTCTTGCCGCACATGGAAACCGCGGCAATTCAGACCCACGGGCTCACGCGGCGCTTCGGCGCGCTGACTGCCGTGGACGATGTGACTTTCAGCGTTGCTCCGGGGCAGTTCTTCGGCTTTCTGGGGCCGAACGGAGCGGGCAAGTCCACCACCATTAAGATGCTGACCGGGCTGCTGGAGCCGACGGCGGGGACCATGGAGATTCTGGGCCGGCCGTTCGGGGCCGGGGCGCTGGAGTTGAAGCGGCAGATCGGCGTGGTGCCGGAGGGGATGGCGCTGCTGGGCCGGCTGACCGCGCCCGAGTATCTGCGCTTTGTGGGCCGCATGTACGGCCTTGATCGTGCGACCACCAACCACCGCACCGAAGAACTGCTCGACTTTATGCAACTGGCCAACGAAACCCGCAAGCTGGTGACCGACTTCTCGCATGGGATGCAGAAGAAGCTGGCCATGGCCGCAGCGGTGATTCACGGGCCCAAGGTGCTGTTTCTCGATGAGCCATTCGAGGGCGTGGACGCGATTGCGGCTGGCATGCTGAAGGCCATGCTGCAAGGAATGATCAACCGCGGGGCGACGATCTTCCTGACCACTCACGTGCTGGAGATTGTGGAGCGGCTGTGCAGCCACGTGGCCATCATCTCGCAGGGGCGGCTGGTGGCCAATGGGTCGATCGAGGAACTGCGCGCTGGCGTGGCCAGCACGCTGCCCGGCGCCGAGCAGGAGCAACGGCTGACGCTGGAAGAGATATTCCTGTCGATCGTGGGAGCGGGCGGGCAGCAGGAGCCGGCGCAGGAGCTGTCATGGCTGGCGTAAACCGGACTGGCGTCAATGGGACCGGAGAGCCCGCGGCGGCGCGGGCCGGCGGGGGAATGCTGGGCGCTCAGGCGCGGGCGCAGTATGTGGCGCTGGCCGGCCTGCGCTGGCATATGTTCCGGAACGGCCTGCGCTCCAAACTGGGCGCGTTTGAGTTGGGCGCGCGCACCTTGGCATATGCCCTCTACACCGTCATGGGGCTGGGGCTTGGCGCGGGTGCGGGCCTTTTCGCGTATCTGCTGGCTTCCGAAGAAAGATGGCTTTATTTGCCTTTCCTGTTTTGGGGGGTGTTCGTTCTCTGGCAGATGATTCCGGTGATGCTGGCCTCCTTTCAGGAACAGTTCGATCTGGGCATTCTGTTGCGCTTTCCAGTGCTCTTCGGGTCGTATCTCTTGCTATACCTGGTCTTCGGGCTGGCGGATTCCCCCACGATTCTGGGCGGGTTGTGCTGCGTCGGCATCTGGGTTGGAATCACGATAGCGCGGCCGGAGCTGTTTGCCTGGACGGCGCTGGGATTGGCGGTCTTTGCGGCCTTCAACATCCTGCTGACAAGGGCCATTTTCGCCTGGATCGATCGCTGGCTGGCGCAGCGGAAGACGCGAGAGATTGTGGGCGCGGTGTTCATGGTGACGATGCTGAGCCTGCAACTGCTGAATCCGGCGCTGCACCGGTCGAACCATTGGGAGCAAGCCAGCCGGCAGCGGCAGATGAGTCGGGAAGATCGGGCCGTGGCGCAGGCACAGGAGTACCAGCGGTCGAAGGCCGAGTTCAAAGCCAGGTATGGGCCATGGATGCAGAATGCCGAAGCGGTGCAAAAGTGGCTGCCGCCGGGGCTGGCGGCTGGCGCGCTGGGACAGGCCGCCGGGCAGCAACAGGGAGCGGCATTGGGATCGCTGGGGGTGCTGGGGCTCTATGTGCTGGCTGCCGGGGGCGTGCTGGCGGGGCGGCTCCGAGCCGAGTATCGCGGAGAAAATCTGGGCACGGCGCCCAGCCGGAAGAAGGCGGCGCAGCGGCGCAAGGGCGGATGGTTGCTCGACGGCTCCGGCCCCATTGCCGCGGTGATGGAGAAGGAACTGCGCACACTGCTGCGCAGCCTTCCGCTGCTCTATGCGGTGGGTGCGCCGCTGCTGCTGGCCGTTGTTTTCTCGGTCGCATTCCTCAGAGGAGCCGGTTCCGGGGGACACGTCTTCCCGATGGCAGTGCCGATCGCCGTGGTCTACGCGCTGCTGGGGTTCACGCAGTTGTTCTATAACAACCTGGGCGCCGAGGGAGCGGGGATTCAAGTGTACTTTCTTTCTCCCACGCCCATCCGGACGGTGCTGCTGGCCAAGAACCTGTTTCATTCCGTGCTGTTCCTGCTGGTGGCCTTGCTGGCCGGAGTCCTGACCAGTCTGCGCCTGGGAGTTCCCGATAACGCGATGCTGGCGGCCATGGGAGCTTGGCTGCTTTTTGCACTGCCTTCGAATTTGGCCGCCGGTAACGTCTTTTCGCTCACCATGCCTTACCGCATCAATCCAGGACGGATTGCCAGGCAGCGCGGATCGCAGGCCAGCGCGCTGTTCAGCCTGCTGGTGCAACTGGGAGCGATCGGAGTGGGAGCGGCGGTTTTCGCGGTGTGCTGGTTTTTGGATGACCTGTGGCTGGCCGTTCCGGCTTTTCTGGCGTTGGCCTGGGCCGCGGTCCTTGTCTGGATGCGCGTGCTCGGCAACGCCGACTTAATGGCCAACGGGCGCAGGGATACGCTGATGGCGACGTTGATGAGGACGGAGTGAGAAGGACAGGGATCAGAGATCAGGGGTCAGAGATCAAGGCCGGCAAGGAATTTCATTCGGATTCGGCCTCAATGCATCTTGGCCTTGCACGATCGCTCACCGCAGCACGCCGACCGCCGCTTAATTGACCCCTGATCTCTGATCCCTGACCCCTGCTCTTAAAACGGAATATCGTCGTCGGAGATTTCGGCCTGTTGGACGTAGTCGTCTGGGGCGCCAGCTGCTGCGGGGGGCCGCTGGTCGAAGCTGGCCGCCGAACTCGCCGGCCGGTTGTAGCCGCTCGCGCCGCCTGAGCCCTCGTCACGGCCGGAGAGCAGCGAGAGATCGCTGACGATGATTTCAGTTCGGTAGACCTTCTTCTTGGTGTCTTTGTCGTCCCAGTTGCGCGTGTTCAGCCGGCCCTCGATGAACAACTTGCTACCTTTCTTTACGTAACTCTCCACAATATCGGCCAGCTTGGCGAACGCGACAAGGCTGTGCCACTCGGTTCTGTCGATCCAGTTTCCAGACGCGTCTTTTTGCCGTTCGCTGGTTGCCAGGCTAAAACTGGCCACCTTGGTTCCGCCGGGGGTGGAACGGATTTCGGGGTCCTTGCCCACATTGCCCAAAAGGATGACTTTGTTAACGCTTTTTGCCATGTTCTTGCTCTCCGTAATTAAAAAGAATAGCAGAGGATCAGCGTTTGCGGGAAAGCGCCCGGTTGCGGAACCATTTGGCTACGCCGAGCATCAGCAGCAGGCCGCCGAAGGGAATGCACATCAGGGCGACGATGAGGGCGAACCAGCCTGCGTTGGTGCTGGCGCCGGTGGGCGAGAATCCGCCCAGCACGGTCAGCAGCAGCAGGCCGGCTACAATGCCCGATCCCATGATCGAAGCGCCCCATTGCAGCAGTTGGCGCGTGCCGTCGTCGGGCTGCGTTGGGCCGGGGCCGATTGGGACCGGGCCGGTTGGATCGGAATTCGGGCGGCTTGCGGACATTTGCGCTCCTATCCTTGCGCCAGGCGCAGCATGATGTAGGTGACGACGCCGGTGATGGAGACGTAGAGCCAGAGCGGGAAGGTCCAGCGCGCGACCTTGCGATGCTGCGGGATGCGGCCGGTGAGCGAAAAGAAGAAGGTGACCAGCACCAGGGGCAGCGCCGCCACGGCCAGAAGGATGTGGCTGGCCAGCAGCGGCAGGTAGAGCGAGCGCAGAGCTGCGTGGGCGGGGTAGCGAACGTCGCCGTGCAGGGCGTGGTGAAGAATATAGCTGACCAGAAAGAGCGTGGAGAATCCAAAGGCCGTAAGCATGGCCGCGCGGTGGGCTGCGATGCGGCGCGCCCGGATGAAAATATAGCCGATGGCGAGAGCGGTGGCGCTGAGGCCGTTGAGCAATGCGTTGAGAGCGGGAAGAAAGGCGTATTGCGCGCTGGACGCCGCGGCGGGATGAATGTAGATAAGCCAGAATAGAAAGGCCGTGGCCGCCGCGCTGATGGCCAGAATGGCGGCGATGGCGGGGCGCGAGCTCGACTCTTGAGTTCTGGATTGAGGCGATGCCGTGGCCATCATGGTTCCGCTTCCTTAGTGCTTTGCCGTGGCGCAGAGCATGAGCGTGGTGAAGAGCAGGGGCAGATAGAGGACGCTGACCTTGAGCAGATCGCGCGCCAGCATGCGGCTTTCGGTCTCGCTCCGGGCGCGCAGGATGCGGGCGAAACGAATGGTATAGGCCAGGTAGAAGATTCCCAGCGCGGTGGCGAGCACGGCATAAGTCAGGCCAGCCAAGCCCAGCCACCAGGGCGTCAGGCTAACGGGGATCATGACCACGGCGAAGAAGAGCGCCTCGGCCACGGTGGACCAGCCGTCGGGCTGGACGACGGGCAACATGCGAATGCCGGCGCGGGCGTAGTCGTCGCGATAGAGCCAGGCGATGGACATGAAGTGGGGAAACTGCCAGACGAAGAGGATGGCGAACAGGGCCACGGCCGCCCACTCGATGCGGCCCCGGGCGGCGGTCCAGCCCAGCATGGGGCCCATGGCGCCGGGGAACGCGCCGATAAAAGTAGCCATGGTGGTGAAGCGCTTGAGCGGCGTGTAAACCCCGACGTAAGTGAAGGCCGTGAGCAGCGCCAGGGCCACGGTAAGCGGATTCGTGCGCAGCGCCAGCCATACGGCGCCGAGCGCCAGAGCGCCCAGGCCGGCCAGAATGCCCTGTGCCAGCGAGAAGCGGCCGGCGGCCAGCGGCCGGCCGGCGGTGCGCTTCATGCGCGCGTCGGTCTTGCGCTCCTGGGCCTCGTTCAGCGCGCCGGCTCCGGCCGAGACCAGGCCTATGCCGAGCAGCGTATCGAGCAGGCCGCTCTGGAAGCTGGAGATTCCAGACTGCATGGACCCCAGATAGAAGCCACCCCAGCCGGTGACCAGCACCAGCCCCACAACCTTGACCTTGAAGAGCTCGCGCAGGTCGTGAATCAGAGTGGCCGTTGCGCCGGGCGCTGGGGCGCGGAGGTGACCCTGGTCGTGAGTTTGGCCCGGACCCGGACCGTGCCCGGCGCTTTCCGGGGAGGGCGTGGCAAGCTCTGCCGGATCGGCGGCCTGGGAGACGGGAGTCATCTGTATCGCGTGAGCACCTTGGCACAATCGCCCGGCTGGCGAGCGCCTGTTCCGATGATAGCAAGCGGGGAACTTCTCGAAGGATCCGCGCCTCGGAACCGCGCGATCCATGCTGATGCACTGGAACCTCGGGCGCGAGGTTCCAGCGGTATCCCGCTAGCCAGGCCCTGCGGGCGGAAAGGGGAATTGCGTCCGCTGCCCGGTCGCACGCGAGAGTACCGACGCAGGGCCAAGATGTGGATGGCGAGTGCGATTGGAGGGCTCGCGGAGCAGCCGATCCGCTTCCCAGGGTCAAACCGAATGGGGAATCACCACGTTCGACAATCCGTTCACCAGCACCTGCTCATAGTCGAAAGAGATTCTCTCGCTCCTTTTTCCGCTGTGGTTCGGAGCGTGCGTGATGCTGCTGATCCTGCCGTTTATCAGTTCGATGGTGCGAATCGAGCTGGCCTTCCCGCCAGTGCCCACCTTGTCGAACTCGATCAGAGCCGTCTTAAAGACTTCGTTTGTGCACAAGGCCTGGAAGAGCAAGGGCGATGCCGCATCGACCTCTCTTGTAATCACGATCGGGTTGTGCTTTCGCTGGCCTGTGGGGAGGCCGGACTGCGAATCGCGCGGCGCTTCCACGCCGAAGCTGAACTCGCTGATTTCTATGCCGTCCGAGCCCTTTCCCTTGCCCTTTGGGGTAGAACCTTTGATTTCGCCTTGTTTGGCGCCCGTCAACTTCAAATAGGCATTGAGTGCCATCGTGAACCTCCTCGTGATATCCCACTCCCTCTCGATCGCCAGGGAAGGCTCAGGAAAGGGGCTTCAGGAAATGAATTATAAGCACACCCGCCCTTCCAGGCGCAATTCTCCATCTCTGGCCGCAGTAGACCACCCTGATTCCTGCCCAGGGGGTCGCTAAGCCCGCATTTCCCAATCGTCTCCGGCAGTGACTCCGCCTTTACCAGAGGTGGTTGTGGTTGTTCTCGTGGTGGGCACGACGCCCACAACAGCGCCGCAGCGGGCGCAGTAAACCATAACGGCGCTCAATGCAGCGGATTTGGTTTTAGCAAAATGCATGTTTCCACACTTGGGACAGCAGGGGTTAGCCATAACGATGAGTCTCCCTTCAGCGGCAGCTTTTCCTGGGGCCTATAGTATTTCACGACCAAGGTCCGCATGCTATGAGTTAATTCTCGATGAATGTCGCGGCTGGCGGAACGCGGCCTTATTGCCCTCTTGATGCATTGGCCATGGGCAACCAGCGGAGGGACATTTGCGACGTTCCATTGCGCCGCTTGCCGCTCAGCCTAGGCGGGCGGCCTGGAGTATCGCGTCTACAGCCTCGGCGGGAGTGAGTGCATCGACGGGGATAGAGACGTGGGCGGTGCGGTAAAGCGGCAGGCGGCGAGCATAGCGGCTGGCCAGGTTGGCCTGGTCGGCGAGGATGGGCCGCGTGTGCTCGGTGCCGCGGCAGCGGGCGAGTGTGGTCGCCAGTTCCACCTCCAGATGAACCAGGAGCGTGCCGGGACCGGTGAGCAGCAGCGTGCGGGTGCCGGCGTGCTCGATTGCCCCTCCGCCAAGAGCCAGAACCAGAGCCTCGCCGGCGCACAGACGGGCGATGGCCGCCTGCTCGCGCTGGCGGAACGCGGCTTCGCCGTGGCGGGCGAAGAGCTCGGCAATGGTCGCGCCGGCTTCGGCCTCGATGACGTCGTCCACATCGAGGAACTTCCAGCCCAGGCGGGCGGCAAGGAGCGGACCCACGGTGCTCTTGCCCGAGCCCATGAAGCCGGTGAGAACGATGCGGCGGGGCGGGGTTGCGGGATCAGGCTGCGGGCCGGGCTGGGCTTCGGATTGAGACTGAGTGGTCATCGGAGGTCTCACTCGGCGGAGAAGCGCTCTGTTTCAAAGCTAGCAGGCCGTGGGGCAGGTGGCCAAAGCCCGGGATGCGGCGAGTTGTGCAGACGCATGGCGCCCTCTCCTCTCAGCCATGGTCCCGGTAATCGACCAGGATTGCGTCTTCGCCCTCAGGCGCGTTCGCGATGGCGCTCGACGTACTCGCGCAGGGCGAAGTTCATGCGGGTTTGGTAGCCCTGCCCCTGCCGTTGGAACCAATCGATAATGTCGGCGTCTACGCGCAGAGACAATGGGCGCTTGATGGGACGGTAGAACGGCCCGCGCACAGCATGGCTCCAATCGGTGATGGGCGGCATATCGGTGGTGTCGATCTCGCCCTCCGGCATTGCGGCAAGAGCATCCAGCTCGGCCTGCAACTCCGGGGTAAGCGGCTCCGGATTACCTCTCTTCATAGTCGCGCCTCTCATGTGTCTCCGCCTTTCTTGCGCTTATGATTCTTCCGGCTCCCGATTGGTCCTCGGGCCAGGTATGGACGACGTAGAGGACAACGATTCCATCCGTACTTGGCGAACCCAGCGTCCTCCACCGTTCCTCGTCAAGGTGCGGGTCAGGAACCGATATGCACAGAGGATCGCCCAGGGCACGTTCGGCGAGTTCGAAGCTGACTTTGTGCTTTTCAAAGTTCCTCTTCGCCTTCTCGGGGTCCCAAGTCCAGCGCATCGGTCCTCCGTATATACAGTATCGTATCTACATTCGCGGCTTCTGTCAATAAAAAGGCGGCCCGATAGGCGAGTGCTGGATCCCGGGTTTCAAAGTAGGACCTTGGGGGCCCGCGGTTGCCGAGGAGAATCGCCGCGCAATGAGATCGATTCCCAGGTTTCAACGGCGAGGGACGCCTGCCACCTGATTCTGCAGCAAATGGATCGTTCGGCGCTATACTGTCCCTGAAGCTTGGTGGGAGGGTAATCATCATGCCAGCGAAAAAGCACACAGTGAAGTTCGTAGCGACAAAGACGGTGAATGAACCAACAGACGTGACGTTCAAGACACGGGCGGGGAAAAGGGTCGAGTTTGAAGCCGAAAAGCCTGTGAAGGAGAAAGTAAAGGTGCAGTTCCAAGCTAAGAACAAGTAACCTTCGCGGGCCAGCGACGCAACTCCTTCGAGGAGCAATCGCCTGCCGAAGCCGCCAGCAAGCAAGCGAGTGCTAATTACTTCTGCTTCTGAAAGGCGGGATATGGGGCGCCCGGCGTATAATGTACTTATGAGAATTTGGTATACCTGCCGCGATTGCGGAAGGCGAAAACTTCTTGAAAAGGCGGGACCGTTTGGGTACCTACACCCTGGATGCGGTGGGACGATGTTGCCGTCTGATAGCAGCGGAAAGGGAGGTAATCGCAAGAAGGTTCCTTTTCAAGGATCGGCAGCCAGGAGCAAGATTCGGGTAAAAAACGGACGCAAGAATATCTCGATAAAGAAAGGTCCAACCAAGTCTTCATGAACGTTTCCATAAAGTGAACGGCCCAGTCCTCAATTCATTAACAGATTGTGCGTTCCATACCTCAGTTTGAGATCTAAGATTCCCCTCCTGTTTTTACCACAACTTAAGCAGATAGAATGTCACTGCTGCGTAGGCTACGAGGAATAAAGATATAGAGGCGTAGCCAAACGCATCTGCCCATTTATGCCAGAGTTTTTGCTTTTCGACGATTCTCGCTTGTTCTTTGATCGATTCATCGTCTTGACTTTTCTCTAGTTTGTCGACTAACACTTTGTCGTTCGTGAGTAGATTATCGCGCATTATCGCAAAGCCGCTTCTTCTCATTCTTCTAGGAAACTCGATCTCTGAGTATTTTGCATCGAGTCTCGCAATGTGTACAACAAGGAAGTGATGGAGAACAGTAAGAACTAGCGAAACCAACAACAGGAAGACGATCACAACAAGACCGTGGACAATCTGATGCATCTGACACAATAGATATGGGGGCAAATCAGACTTAGCTGTGATCGCAATAATGACAGATGCTGCGACAGCGATAGATCCGGCATCTAGCGCTGAGATTTTGTCGATAAATCCCGCGCTGATTTCAAAGCTTCGGCGCAACTCTTTCTCGTATTCCTTATAGGCGACAATTACTTCTGCTGCCCAAGGGCCGAACATATTTGGATTGAGTTCGGATGATTTGTCGCACATAGCTAACTTCCCCCTTTCTCTCGTTGCACGGACAACGTAAAACTACACCACGAACTGCCATCAACTTGGAAGATGTTTCCCCCTATTGCTTGCTCGGAGGCCATGTCTTACCGGCTCCCGGCGATCATCTGCGCGGCGTGTTGGAGGCTGGTTTCCGTCACTTTGGCTCCGCTCACCATGCGCGCTACTTCGTGCATGCGCGCCCGGTCGTCGAGCAGCCGAACCTGCATTTTAGTCCGCCCGTCGGCCTCGCGCTTGTCGATCAGGAAGTGCTGGTCGGCGAAGGCGGCGATCTGCGGCAAGTGGGTTACGCACAGCACCTGCTGGCCGCGGCCCAGGGATTTGAGCTTCTGGCCGACGGCTTCGGCAGCGCGCCCGCCAATGCCGATATCGATCTCGTCGAAGACAAGAGTGCGGGGCGTGGGCGGCTTTGTTTTGGGCTTAGCCGCGCCCTCTTCCACGGTGACCTTGAGGGCCAGCATCACCCGGCTCATCTCGCCGCCGGAGGCGATCTCGTCGAGCGCCTTGAGCGGCTCGCCGGGGTTGGTGGCGATGCGATACTCGACCTGGTCCCAGCCGGAGGAGGTCCAGTGGGTGGTCTCCGAAAAGCTTCCCTCAGGGGCTAAAGCCCTCTCATCGTTTGCGGCATTTGCGGCACGACTGAAGTCGTGCCCTTTCAAAGCGGCGGGTGCTTCCGCAGCCCCCAAGGACCCTCCCGCAGCCGGCGCAGGTATTTCCGCGGATTGGACGGCGACCTCGAAGCGCACCTTCATGGCCAGCGAGTTGATCTGCGCCTCGGCCAGCTTGGCCAGCTTCCGCGCGGCGGCCTTGCGCTGGGCGCTGAGGGCTGAGGCCGCGGCGCGATAAGCCGTTGCGGATTCATCCAGTGCCGCCCGCAGCGCTTTGAGAATCTCGTCGCGATCCTCGACCTCGGCCAGCTTGCGCTCCACCTCTTCGCCAAAGGCGATGACCTCAGTGATCGTCTTGCCGTACTTGCGCTTGAGGCGGTCGAGCGCCGCCAGCCGGTCCTCAATCTCCGCCAGCCGCTCCGGCGAGGCATCGATCCCGGCGGCATAATCGCGCAGGCTGGCGCTCAGGTCGCCCAGCGTGGCCCGCGCAGACTCCAATTGCTGCGCGGCCTCGGCGAATCGTCCATCGTAGCGCGCCAGCTCCTCCACATTCCGCGCCGCCGCCCGCAGCGCCACCTCGGCCGATGCCCCGCCCTCGTAAAGCTGCTCGAAGGCTCCCATCGCCGCGGCATAGAGCTTTTCCGCGTTGGCCAGCACACGCTTCTCCGTCTCCAGAGCCTCGTCCTCGCCGACCACAAGATGAGCCGAAGCGATCTCCTTTTGCTGGTAGCTCCACAGATCCACCATGCGCAGCCGGTCCTGCTCGCCCTCGATCATCGCGTTCAGCTTCTCCGCCGCCGAGCGCCAGCGCGCGTAGGCCTCGCCCACCGCCTCGGTCGAAAGCCCGCCAAAGCGGTCGAGCAGAATCCGTTGCTGGGCCTGATCGAAGCTGGACAGGCTCTCGCTCTGCGCGTGAACCAGCGCCAGCTCCGGCGCCAGCAGCCTGAGCACGGCCACGGTGGCCGGCTGGTTGTTCACAAATACCCGCCCCTTGCCCGTGGCCAGGATCTCGCGGCGCAGAATGATTTCGCTGTCGTCGGAGTCGATGCCGTTTTCTTCGAGGATGGTCTCGGCTCCGGCGGTGGACTCGAAGACGCACGCCACAACGGCTTTCTCGGCGCCATGGCGCACCACTTCTACCGATGCCTTGCCGCCCATCAGCAGGGCCAAGGCATCGACAAGAATCGATTTGCCCGCGCCCGTCTCACCGGTGAGCAGGTTCAGCCCCGGGCCGAAGACGGCGATGGCGTGATCGATGACGGCGTAATTTTCCGCGCGCAGCTCAATGAGCATTTTGGCGAACCCCTTGGAACTCAATCAACGACTGGGACAATAGTAGGCGAGCGCGTCCCCGGTGGCAATCCGAGCGCGTTATAGCATGAACTGCGCTTCCCTGCCCCTGCCCGCGCAAAGCCCCCGATGCACCAAGTCGATAACTTGGAAGCCGCCATCCCGTCTGATACCGTTGAAGGTGAGGTGAATGCCGATTCTTACCGCTGCCTTGCTCTTCCTGGCCCAGGCTGACAGTGGCTCCGCCGCTTCCGGCTCGCCATTGTCCGAGGGCTCGAGCGCGATTGCCGATCTGCTCCACAACATCGGCCCCGTGGCCATGGCCGTGCTTGCGCTGCTGCTGGTTGCCAGCCTCTACTCCTGGACCATCATCCTGAGCAAGGCCGCCAGCTTCCGCAAGGCCACCGAGCACAGCCGCCGCTTCATCCGCGGCTTCCGCAAGGCCACCCGCCTGCAGGAGATCGCCAGCCTGAGCGCCGACTGCAAAGCCAGCCCCCTGGCCCAGGTCTTTGAAGATGTGTATGAGACCTACAAGCGCCAGACCGGAGGCTCCGGCCCGCCGCGCAACTTGACCCCTCTGGAGCGCTCCGCCCAGACCTCTGCCAGCGAAGCCGTCACCCAACTCGAACGACGCATGACCTGGCTGGCCACCATCTCGTCCACCACCGTATACGTCGGCCTCTTCGGCACGGTGGTGGGCATCATCGACGCCTTCCACGGCCTGGGCACAGCCGGCGCGGCAACGCTGCGCGCCGTTGCCCCCGGCATCTCCGAGGCGCTCATCACCACCGCCGCCGGCCTCTTTGTAGCTATTCCAGCACTTGTCGCCTATAACCAACTTACGGCGCGCATCCGGGTCTTTGCCACCGCTACCGATGACTTTTGCCGCGAGCTGCTGAACTCCCTGGAAGAGATTCCCGTCCGCGCGCAGGCACAGGCTCCGCGGCCTGTCAGTCTCGCCGGCGCCGCTGGACCTGAACCACCCCGTGAGGTGGAACGTGGCCTTTACAAGTAGCAGCGGCCGGACCCAATCCTCGCTGGCGGAGATCAATGTCACGCCGCTGGTGGACGTGGTTTTAGTGCTGCTCATCATCTTCATGATCAGCGCGCCGGTCTTGCAGTCCGGCATTGAAGTATCGGTGCCCAAAACCCGCACCGTCAAGGAGATCACCGAGCAGCGCATGGTGATTACCATCAACCGCAGCCAGCAAGTCTTTCTTGGCGACAGGCCTGTAAACATTCACGAGCTGGCCCAGAAGCTCCACGCGGCAGGCACCGATCCGGCGCACCAGGTCATTTATCTGCGCGCCGACGAGAACGTCCCCTTCGGCGCCTTCGCCAGCGTCATGGACGCCGTCAAGCAAGCCGGCATCACCAAAATCTCCATCGTCACCCAGCCGCTGGAAGCCAAGGCTTCCGCGGCCGGTGGAAGATAGCTCCTATGGAAACTCTGCTGGAGGGCGCCGAGCAACTCGAACGGGAATTGACGCCGGACCCCATCGCCGCGCCGGCGGCGGGTTCGCTTGCGCTCCACGGAGTGCTCTTCGGCTCGCTCCTTCTCTACGGCATCCTCAACGGCTTCTTCCATCGCAACCTGTGGGGCAATCCGGGAGCCGGCGGCGCCATTCAGGTGAGCCTGGTCTCGAGTGCCATTCCACTGCCCTCCGATCAGCCGCCCAACAACAGCGTGCTCTCCACTGAAACCCCCAGCCAGGCCCCGGCCGAGCCCACCCCCAAGGCCAAACAGGCGGTGGATGAAACCGCCATTCCCTTTTCAGGCAAACAGGAGAAGTTGAAGCCGGAGAACGCGCGCAAGACCCAGCAGCACCAACCCCAACCCATAGAAGACAACCGCGCCCAGTTCGGTGAGCAGGCGGGCTCCATCCTGCCCCGCTCCACCATGGCCCAGGCGGGCTCGGCCAGCTCGCCGGTCAGCGTCACGAACGGCGACTTCGGCAGCCGCTTCGGCTGGTACGTAGAGATCATCAAGCGCAAGGTCAGCCAGAACTGGAACCGGTACGAGGTCGATCCGCACACCGCCAAAGGCGCCATGGCGGAGATTTACTTCCGGGTCAATCGCCAGGGCGCGCCATCCAACTTCAAAATCAATACAGCCAGCGGCAGCCCCACGCTCGACCGGTCATGCCTTTTAGCCACCCAGCGCGTCGATACCTTCGGTGACCTGCCCAGGGAATCCAACGATCAGTGGCTCGACGTAACCTATGATTGTACGTATTGAGTCCTGGCGCCCTGGAAGCGCCGCGCCGTTCCCGCTGGGGCCTGCTAACACTACCTCAGACGGTGGCGACGGGAGCCAATTTTGCTCAGTTCGAGGAGCGAGGAGCGCGCTGTAGCCAGTTACTGAAACGACGAGCAACGAAGAAATGGGGAAAATTGGCCCCGTCCCTTCGGGTTGCGGCGAAAACCCGCCCAGACTTCGTTATCGTCTTTGTGCTTGGTATCACCAAACCCTGCGGACTCCGCCTCGTCTGGGCGGGTTTTCGCACGCAACGCCATCCGCCTGAGGTAGTGTTAGCAGGCCCTAGCCACCTGGAAGGACCGATCAAACGCATGAAGACTCATCCCCCGCATTTTACCTTTTTTGCATCTCTCATGGTTTTTCTTGCGGCTGCCCAACTGCGCGCCCAGGACTGGGTCCACACCGGCACCAATCTCGGCAACGACCGCATCCGCATCGCCGCCGCGGACTTCAAATCCGGGGCCCCCGGCGACAGGTCTTCGTCGCCGGGGTGGAAGCCCGGAGGCGCCGACCCGCAAACTCCGGCGCTGAAGGCAACCTTCGACGCCACTCTCTACAGCGACCTGGCCAACGCCGGCATCTTCGACCTGGTATCGAAGAGCCTTGCGCCGCAATCCACGCCCGGTTCGCCCCAGGAGATCAATCTGGCTGAGTGGTCCGCCGTCCCGGCCAACGCGGCCATGGTGGCCTTTGGCGCGCTCTCTGCCAGCAACGGCCGGATCATCGTCTACGGTTGGCTCTTCGACACGCGCAACACCGTCAGCCCCCAGGTCCTGGCCAGGCAGTACAACGAAGCCGCCGGCCAGGACTCGGCGCGGACCATCGCTCACCGGTTCGCCGACGAGATTATTCTGCGCCTCGGCGGAGGCATCGACGGCATTGCGGAAACAAAGATATACTTCGTCAGCTCCCGCACCGGATCCAAGGAAATCTGGGTCATGGACTACGACGGGCAGAATCAGCGCCAGATCACCCACCTGGCAACCATCTCGAATTCGCCCCGCATCTCCCCGGACAACTCCCGCCTCGCCTTTGCGTCCCTGGGCCGCGACGGCTGGGCCATCCGCATGTACTCCCTGGACCTCGAACGCCTGGTCGCCTTTCCCAGCGGCACGGCTGGGGGAAGCAATTTCACTCCAGCCTGGTCGGCCGACGGCACCAAGATCGCCTTCTCCTCATCCCGGAGCGGCGATCCGGAGATCTGGATCGCCGACCAAAGCGGCGGCAATCTGCGCAAAGTTACCGATTTCCGCGGTCCCGACGTTGCGCCCACATGGAATCCGCGCACCAACGCCCAACTGGCCTGGGTCAGTGGGCGCACCGGGTTGCCGCAAATCTACATCATGGATCAGGACGGATCGAACGTGCAGCGCATCACCGACGGCGGCTATGCCGTCTCGCCCTCCTGGTCTCCCAACGGCCAATTACTCGCCTTCAGCTGGAACCGGAAATACGGCCCGGGCGATCCCGGCGGTGTGGACATCCATGTGATCGACATTGCCAGCAAGAACTATCTTCAACTCACCCACGAGTCGGGCAGCAACGACTACCCCTCCTGGGCGCCCGATGGCCGCCACATCGTTTTCGAACGCACCATCGGGGGCCGTCACGATATATGGACCATGCTGGCCGACGGCACCGGGCAGCATCAGCTGACCCAAACCGGAAACAACTTCATGCCCAACTGGAGCTGGAAATGAAATTCTCCGTTCACAATGAAGGTACGCCGCGTTGCTTAAGTCTCACAGCTTCCAGGCTGTCTCGAATATCATAGTTACGGCGCCAGAATTCCCCGCTGCTTGGTTTCGGAGGGCGGAGGCGCATTGGCTCGCTGGCTCAGCATTTTGCTTCCTGGCCAGGATGGCGCGCAGGTCTTGACGACAACGCTTTCTGAGGGGATTCAGCCCAGAACCATAACATTCCAATTCGTCTTTTTCCGCATCTAAGTGTGAAAGGTTTGGGCGGCGGTTGGGCGCGGAGATACAAAGACCCGGATCGCCCGGAAGACAATCTTGAGTTTTCGGAAGGAGTATTCCATTGAATCGACGGTCTCGCATTTTGGCACCAGTTGTCCTGCTTGCCGCCTTGATTGCAGTTGCAGGTTGCAAGAAGAAGGAAGCGCCGCTCTCAAGCGCGGAGACGGCTCCGGTTGCAGCCAACGCGCCAGCGCCCACTGCGCAGATCACTGCCACGCCGACCGTGATCTCGGCCGGGGACCAGGTCCGGCTCGCATGGCGCACCTCCGATGCCACCAGCGTTTCCATCGACGGCATCGGCGACGTGCCCACCTCCGGCGTGAAGACCGTGACCCCAACCGAGTCCACCAGCTATCACCTGGTGGCCCGCGGCCCAGGCGGCTCGGCTGACGACACGGCTCGCGTCACCGTCAACGGGCCGCCTGCCGTCGTCGTGCCTATCACCGCCGTGAGCCCCGAGCAGGACTTCAAGGCCAACGTTCAGGACGCCTTCTTCGATTACGATGCCTACGACATCCGCAGCGACGCCCAGGCCGTGCTTTCGCGCGACGCCTCCTGGCTGGCCGCCCATCCGGAGATCCGGATCGTCATCGGCGGCTACTGCGACGAGCGCGGCTCCAACGAGTACAACCTCGCCCTCGGCCAGGACCGCGCCGACGCCGCCAAGAATGCCCTGGTCACCGCAGGCGTGGCCGCAACCCGCATCCGCACCATCAGCTACGGCAAGGAGAAGCCCTTTTGCACCGAATCGACAGAAGAATGCTGGCAACAGAATCGCCGCGCCGGATTCACCCTGGAACGCTAGGGTCCCTGACCGTGTGATTTCGTACGTTGAGGTTCGCGCTTTCCCACCCTAGGCGCAAGAACATAGGCGCACTGCCCAGAGGGCACCCAGGTGGGGCACCCGTCAACTGATCTCTGATCTCTGATCTCTGAACTCTGATCTCTGTTTTCATTGGTGAAAGACGATGAGAATACACAAACTTCGTATCCGTCTTGCCGCTGCGGCCATCGTGGCGGCAGCTCTCTGCTCCCTTCCCGCGCACGCCACCTCGAAGGAGATCATCGAACTGCAAACGCAGGTGCAGCAACTGCTGGACATGGTGCAGCGTCTCCAGTCCACACTGGACACGCGCCTCGGCGTGGTGCAGCACCTGGCCGAGCAGACTGCCGACGATGCCAATCGCATAACCAGTACCGTCAACGCCCTGCAGCAGAAGATCAATACGCAGAACGATGCGGGCAACGGCAAGCTGGACACCCTCTCCGGCCAGGTCCAGTCCTTGAACGACTCCGTCGACGAGTTGAAATCCCGCATTGCCAAGCTCGATAAGACGGTCCAGGACATGCAGACCCAGTTGCAGAGCCTCCAGACTCCGCCTCCTGGCGCCGTGCCCACTTCCTTGACTCCCGGCGCCGCCGCACCGGAACAGGCAGCCCCAGGCAGCGCGCCAGGAGCCGTTCCTATGCCAGCGGTCCCAGCGGCCAACGCCGCGCCGCCGCTGCAGGCAACCTTCCAGGCCGCCCTGCGCGATTACAACGCCGCTCACTACGATGTGGCTACTAGCGAGTTCCAGGACGTGATCCATTACTATCCGCTCGATGATCTGGCCGGCTCAGCCGAGTTCTACCTCGGCGACATCGCCTACCGCCAATTGAAGTTCAGTGACGCGGTCAAGGACTTCAACGCCGTCCTCGAAAGCTTCCCCGGCAGCCCCAGGGCTCCGGCAGCGCAACTGCGCAAGGGATTCGCGCTCTTGCAGATGAAAGACAAGAGGGAGGCGGGCATTCACGAACTGCGCCTGCTCATTCAGCGCCATCCGCAGAGCCCTGAAGCCGCCCAAGCCCGCGCTAAGCTCGCCGGCCTCGGCGCCAGGAGCGCCCCAGCGCACTGAGGGCTTCCGCGCAGATCGGAAGAACCGCGCGAAGATGCATCTAGCGTACGGCGCTCAGGTCCAGGCGGAGCAGCTTGGCGGGGTCGAGATAAGCGCCCTGCCAGCGGACGGCCCAATGCAGGTGCGGCCCGGTGACACGGCCCGTAGCTCCGCTCAGGCCCAGCCGGTCGCCAGTAGCCACGCGCTGGCCTTCCGTCACGTCGATGCGGCTCAGGTGCAGGTAGAGCGTGAACAGGCCCAGTCCGTGGTCGATCGCAACGCAGTTGCCCTCGTAGTAGAGCGGCCGGGCCAGCGCCACCACGCCGCTATTGCCGGCGCGTACAGGCGTGCCGGTTGCGGCGCGGAAGTCCATCCCCTTGTGAATGCTGGCCAACTTGCCGTTGAAGGTGCGGCGGGTACCGAAGCTGTCGGTGGGCGGGGCGGCGACCGGCGCGCGAAAGCTGGACGACCACAGCGGGTCGGGGGCGCTGGCCGCAAAAACCTTGTCCTTGAGGGCCTGCTCGGCCTTGATCTGCTGGAGCGCCTCGGGGCCAGGCTCGACGAACTTGGGCGCAACAGTAAGCGAGCCGGTGCGGTAATGGGCGGGATGGATTTCGACGCTGCGGCTCAGGTCGCGCGCGCCGCCGCTGCCCAGGCGAGCGGTAATCCTCAACTGCGAAAGTCCAGCCGGCGCCTCGACATCCACACCCGCCAATGCAAACCACGTCCGCCCGTCGCGGCCGCGAAAGAACTCCAGCTTGCGGCCCAGCCATTCGCCGTCGACGCCGGCGGCATCGGCGGCGGCCACACGAATCAGCTCCGGCGAACCAGCCTCGACCACGGCAGGAGTGAGCGCAACGGCAGAGGCTTGCGAGCAGGCGCGGCCTGGACCCAACCAGAAGGCCAGTACACAAAGGACAGGAGCAAGCCACCGGCCCGGCACATGAAGTTTGAAAGATCGCATCAAGAGAAAGAATACCTGCCCTGGCGTTACCGCGGATGCGCGGCCAGCCACGTGGCTACTCGCTCCTTGACGTCGGCCAGTTCGTCGGCAGTGATGTGGGTTCCGATCATCTGGCGGTTGGCGGCGTATTTTTCCTGATTCGGCCCCTTCACCGACGCGGCAAGATCCAGCCAGTAGTAGGCTTCCACATCGCTGTGGGGAACGCCCTGGCCCATGGAGTAGAGCACGCCGAGAGTGGCCTGCGCGGTCGCGTCCCCCTGCTCGGCGGCTTTGCGATACCACTCCGCCGCCTGCGCCATATCGCGCTCGACGCCCCGGCCGTCGCGATAGAGCGCGGCCAGACGCATCTCACCGGAGATGTTCCCCTCATCAGCGGCTTTGCGATACCACTCGGCGGCTGTTTTGTAATCGGATGCCGACAATGCGGCGGCGGCGCGACTGTTGGGGTCTTGCGCGGCGGCGCCGGCCGCGCGGGCGTAAAGGTCGCCTATCTCGATTTGCGCGGCGGCGTCGCCGGCGTTGGCCTTGGCCAGCAGGGCTGGATCGATGGCAGGGTTCTGGGCGCCCGCCGCACTGACAAGGGCAGAGATCTGCAGCAATGCACAGAGCGTCGCAAGGGCCAGCCGTTTCCACCGGGTTCTCACGGGAGTCTCAATCCGCAATCAGAATACCTCTACCGTTAACAGTCTACTCAGAGAACGGCGATTCAAGACGCCGAAAGGCGGCGAAGTTAGCTCCCAAACTTGTTCTTTGTGCAAAAGCAGGCAATCCGGCGCGTGTTTTCGCCTGCCTGCGCTGGCGGAGAAGACGCTAGAATTGTCCTATGACCGATCGCATGTCTCTGACCCTCGCCCAGGCCGACCCCGCTGTGGCCGCCGCCATTGACCAGGAAACCCTCCGCCAGCACGAGGGGCTGGAGATGATCGCCAGCGAGAACTTCGTCTCCGAGGCGGTTCTGGAGGCCGCCGGCTCGGTATTCACCAACAAGTACGCCGAGGGCTACCCAGGGCGGCGCTACTACGGCGGCTGCGAGCAGGCGGACGTGGTGGAGAACCTGGCCCGCGAGCGCGCGTTGCAGCTCTTTGGCGGCGAGCATGTGAACGTGCAGCCGCACTCCGGCTCGCAGGCCAACGCTTCGGCTTACGCGGCGGTTTTGCAGGCTGGGGATACGATCCTTGGACTCGACTTGGCGCACGGCGGGCACCTGACCCACGGGCACAAGCTCAGCTTCAGCGGCAAACTCTACCGGCCGACGTTTTACCGGGTGCGGCGCGATACCGAGCTGATCGACTACGACGAGCTGGAGGCGATTGCCGAGCGCGAAAAGCCCAAGGCCATCATCGGCGGCGCGAGCGCGTACCCGAGACTGTGGGACTTTGCGCGCATGAGGCAGATTGCCGACAAGGTGGGCGCGGTTTACATCTTCGATATGGCGCACATCGCCGGCCTGGTGGCGGGGGGCGTGCATCCTTCGCCCGTGCCTCACGCGCACATCACCACCACCACCACCCACAAGACGCTGCGCGGCCCGCGCTCGGGAATGGTCTTCTGCAACAGAATGCTGGGCGAGCTGGAGCTGGCCAAGGCACTGGACAAGGCGGTCTTTCCCGGCCAGCAGGGCGGCCCGCTGGTACACATTGTGGCGGCCAAGGCGGTGGCCCTTGGCGAGGCGCTGCGGCCGGAGTTCAAGACCTATGCGGCGCAGATCGTGGCCAACGCCAAGGTGCTCGCCCGCGCTCTCCAGGAGGCGGGCTTCCGCATCGTCTCCGGCGGCACGGATAACCACCTGATGCTGGTGGACACCTTCGAGAAGGGCATTCTGGGCTCCGAGGCCGAACTGGCGCTGGGCAAGGCGGGCATCACGGTGAACAAGAACGCCATCCCCTACGACACCAATCCGCCGCTTAGGCCGTCGGGCATTCGCGTGGGCACGCCGGCGCTGACCACCCGCGGCATGAAGGAGGCGGAGATGCGGCAGATTGCCGCGTGGATGGCGAAAGCTCTGGATGTGCGCAACGACGATGCGGCGCTCGAGAGGATTCGCGGCGAGGTGGCGGATCTGGCCAACCGGTTTCCGCTTTATGCGTGGCGGCGAGCGCCGGCGGCTGTGGGAGCTTAGCTGGCTGCGCTGAAAGTCCAATCATGCTGGAAAGACTTCCCTCAGGGGCTAAAGCCCGCATCGATTTTGCGGCACTTGCGGCCCGACTGAAGTCGTGCCCTTGTTACAAAGCCGGGTTTCTCCGCAACCTGCAAGAACCCCTGCACCCTCCGGAATCTTCGACTTTAGACTGCGGTATCAGGCGCCTTGGCAGGAATTCTTCAGGGCGCAACTTGCGCAGGGGTATGGGGTTGCATCTATTGTTATTGAAGATGACCCGCCAAGGGGAAAGGAGCAGCGAAGACAGGCTGTTCTCCCTGAGGGGCATCCGGAGGAATCGATGAAGCCCATTCAGATCGCTTTTGCAAGTTTGCTCGTTCTCGCCGTTCCAGCGTTCGCCCAGCATAACGACGCGAAAGGGGGCGGCCGTTCTGCGGGTGCTGGAACGCATCAAGCCCCTCCGGCGAGCGGGCCCAAGGCGTACAAAGGCGCGCCTCATGCGCCCGACCCCAAGCGCAACTACAGCGACAAGGACGGCCACCCTAACGTTCCGCACGTGGATGGCAAGGTCTGGGTCGGTCACGACACTGGCCGCGCCGACGTGAACTATCATCTGGACCATCCCTTTGAGCATGGCCGCTTCACCGGCGGCTTTGGCCGCGGGCATGTGTGGCACCTCGGCGGCGGCGGTCCGGGCCGCTTCTGGTTCAATGGCTGGTTCTGGAGCGTTGCGCCCTTTGACGTGGCCTTTGTCGATGGCTGGCTATGGGACTCCGACGACATCGTGATCTACGAGGATCCGGACCACATCGGCTGGTACTTGGCCTACAACGTGCGCCTCGGCACCTACGTGCATGTGATGTATTTGGGATCGTAGCCAGGAGGGCACAAGCGACATCAAGACAGAAAAGAGGGGACGGCCCGAGAGGTCCGTCCTCTTTTGCCGTTGTCTATTATTCCCAGGCGCGGCCGATGCTAGCGCAGCAGGGCCGAGGCGGCCCACAGGATCGGGGCCTGGCCGTGGAAGTCGCCGGTCATGCGGTGGCGGCTCAGATAATAGTCCAGGTCGTTCAGCTTGTTGGTGCCTTGGCAGACGTTGGTTGTGTCGCCGTTCTGGTCGATGTATCCGGTCACGGCGAGCCATGCTTTGCGCGCAGCGGGGCCGTATGTGGGGCCGTCGAGCCAGCCGTTCTTGACGCCGGTAATCATGGCAAAGGTGAACATGGCGGAGCCCGAAGTCTCAGGCCAGGCTTCTTCATGATCGATCAGCTGCCGCCACATTCCGTCCTTACCCTGGTACTTGAGCAGCGCGGCCATCATGGCCTGGTATCCCTTGAGGATGCGCGCCCGCTGGGGATGGTCGGCGGGCAGGCTGCGCAGCATCTCCGCCATCCCGGCGGCTACCCATCCATCGCCGCGCCCCCAGAAGAATGGAACATCGGCGGCGTGGTAAAAGAGCCCGTTGGGCTGCTGGAGCTTATCGAGGTAGGAGACCATTTCGAGGGCATCGCGGTCGAGATATTTGCGGTCGCCGGTGGCGCGATAGGCCTCGAGCTGAAGGATGGTCAGCATATACATATCGTCGATCCAGTAGCGGGTTTCGCCGGAGAGGCCGTCGGGCTGGGGATTCTCCCATTGACGGTCGGCCCACCATTGGCCATAGGAGAGGTAGGCTCTGTCCTTGGTTTGAATGCCGATTTCCAGGGGGATGATGCCGAAGATGGAGTCGTCGACGTGGCGGCGGACGGGGATCATGGAGGCCTCCGCGCCGCCGGGCATGATCGGGGTGAACTTGTCGATCAGGCGCTGGCGCAAAGCGTCGTCGTGGGTGAGTTGAGCGACGGTGAGAGCGCCGTACCAGGTGCCGCACTCGCCGTAAAAGATGGTTCTCATGCCTTGATGCGGTGAGGTGACGAAGTGCTCGGCGAGGCGCTTGCCTACCTCCTGCGGAGAGCTGCCAGCGGGGAAGTTGGTGAAGTAGTCGACCGGGCCGGAGGGTGCGGGTGCCTGGGCGAAAGACGCGGTTACGGCGGCGGGGAGAAGGAAGGCAAGAGCTGTGGTTCTCAAAAGAGCGTTCATAGAAAGGGTCTCCAGACAGCGTAACCATTTTGCATCATGGGGCCGGACATAGGGAAGATGGGTCAGCGGGCGGCGCGGAGATGCTGGAAAAGAGACTCGAAGCAGCCGGGGATCTGGGAGTTCCATTCACCCCAGTCGTGGCCGCCGGGCTTCGTGTGGAACTCAAATGCGAAATGGCGCTCGCGTAGGCGCGCGGCAAAGCGCCGGTTGGGTTCGAGCAGAGGCTCCTGCTCTCCGGCGGTGAGGTAGATATAGGGAGTCACCGCGGGGTCGGCGGACTGCACCAGGTGGAATGGATCGCGCGACTCGCGCGTCTCGCTGCCCGAGGGACCGAAGATGGAGCGGATTCTCCACCACTCTCCGATGCGCTTGACGCTGAAACGCCGGTGGAGAATGTCGATGGATGGACTGAAGGCACTTACGAAGACAAACAACTCGGGTCGGCTGAACGCCAGCTTGATCGCCGCAAATCCACCCATCGAAATCCCGACGATGGCTCGATTCTCGCGGCCTCTCGCGGCGGGAAACCGAGTTTCCACATCGGAGATCAGATCGTTCACGAGATAATCTTCATACTTGTCTTCAGGTTTTCCCGCAGCGTTCATGTAATAGGAGAAAGCGCCTTCAACCATGACGAGGATCAGGCCCCGCGCTGCATATTGGGCAACCTCAGAGTCGTTCGACCAGTCTCTATAGCCGCCGTTGCCGCCGTGGAGCAGATAGACGACAGGCAGCCTCTGGCCGGGTGGGATTTTTGCGGGGAGATAGACTCGGTACGGCATCTGTCGCTGCAGCGCCGCCGAAAAGAAACTCACATCCTGCACAGTTACGCCGGAAGGGAGGCGGGGATGGTCCTCTTGGACCTGCGGAGCGCGGCGGCAGGCCGCGAGAGACAGCGCAACAAGGCCTAACACGGTCAAGGTTGAGCGCAGAACATGAATTCTCTTCATTGAGAAACGATTTTATCTCGACTTCCCGCGGGTACCGGCAGGTACACTGTCTGCTAAGAGGAGGTTCTACCCCATGCAGACGCGGATTCAGGGCACCACCATGCCCGTGCTCGACGTGCAGCTTGACCCTAACGAGAGCGTGTTTTCAGAGAGCGGTGAGCTCTCGTGGATGACCAGCTCGATACAGATGACGACGCACACACAGATGGGCGGGGGCGGCGGGTTCTTCGGCGCGCTGAAGCGCGTGGCGGGCGGCGGCAGCCTCTTTATGACCGAGTACAAGGCCTATCAGTATCCCGGCGAAGTCTCGTTTGCCACCAAGGTGCCGGGGCATATTGTGCCGGTGCAGGTGGGCCCAGGAGCCGAGTTCATGGTTCACCGGCATGGGTTTCTGTGCGCCACTCCGCAGGTGACCATCGGCGTGGGCTTTCAGCAGTCGCTGGGGGCGGGCATCTTCGGCGGCAATGGCTTCCTCCTGCAGAAGGTCGCCGGCCAGGGTACGGCGTGGCTGGAGCTTTCCGGCGAGCTGGTCTTGAAGAATCTTGCTCCCGGCGAGGTGCTGCGGGTGCATCCGGGCCATGTGGGAGCCTTCCAGGCGTCGGTGGGGTTCAATATCACCACCGTTCCGGGGATCAAGAATGCGATCTTCGGCGGGGATGGAATCTTTCTGGCCGTGCTGCAAGGGCCGGGAACGGTGTGGCTGCAGACGCTGCCCATCTCGCGGCTGGCGCACCAGATCGGCGAGTACCTGCCGCGGGGCGAGAGCAGGCAGGTTGGACCGGCCGCCGGCGGGGCGATTGTGGGCGGCATCCTGGGATCGATGCTGGGCGGCGACGGCCGGTAGAGGCGCGTGAACGAAAGTGAAGGCGGGCGGAGTTGGCGCGCCGCGGGCGTCGGACTTCAGCCGCTTGATCTTCATCTTCCCGCCTGCATTGCGGCGGTGACCGCGGCTCTCATGACGCCGCAACTGGAAAAGAAGCGGATCAGGCCGGCGGTGAGCGGTTCCCCCACTTTGGAATCGAGACCCGGCGCGCCCGGCGACCCGGCCGGCTGGGCAATGCCAGCCATCTTCAGCGGCCCGGTAGCCTGGGCATCGAGCACGAGGGCGGTGAGCTTGCGGGCCAGGTCGAGGTCGAAGCTCTCGGCCACGAAGACCATCTTGCCGCGGGTGGTGATAACGACCGGGCCTTCAGCGGTCGAGTAGACCTCTTCTTCGGATATGGGCTGGGACGATCCGGGCGGCAGGTCAGCGGGAGCGGAACTCTGGGCGTCGAGGTCGGCCTTGAGACCGGAGTACTTGCGGCCCAGGCTGTTGGCGTAGATCTGGGTAAAGGCCTGGGCGGAGGCGGCGTTCTTCCAGACGGAGAGGTAGAAGAGGGCGATGGATTTGGTGCTGGCTTGCTCGGCCGGGGTGGCGGAGCGCCGCTGGCCGGCCCAGTAGAGGCCGCCATTCCAGGCCGGGGTGAGGTCGCGGGCGGCGTCATCGCCTCCGAATAGCTCGGTGAGAATGTGCACGTCGAGCTCGCCGACCTGACCGATGTCGTAGGGCTTGTAGAGCTTGTCGACGAGGGGATGAATGTCGGGCAGCAGGGGCACGGCGGGGACGCGCCCGCGCTCGTATTCGCGGGGGTTCTCAATCTCCCAGGTGGAGGAGGGCGGGCGGTCGAGAGTTCCTGTAAAGGCGGCGGCCTGGCCCTGATCCATCCACACGTCCTGCTCAAAGCTGAGGCCGTCGCGATAGGGGAAGAGCATGGACTCGGAGAGCAGGAGCGGGGCGCGGGCCAGGACCGGAGAATTGTCCGAGGCGGCCATCTGCTGTTTGACAAAGTCCATGACCTCGGGGTCCTTGATGAGGCTCTTGCCCATCGGCTTGAGGACATAGTCCATCATGACGGCCGTGGCCTGACCCTCGACGACGGCCTGGCGGGCGGTATCCATCTCGTCTTTGGCCAGATGGTCTGAATCGCCGGAGGCATTGAGAGAGACATCTTCGGGGGTCTGATCGCCCCATTTTTCCAGGTCGATGTGCTGGTCCTGGAGCGCGTGGGTCAGCTCGTGGGCCAGCACCGGCTTTTGCTCCTCGACGCCGATCCAGTCGAGCAGGTTGACGGTCTTGGTCTTGGAGTCGTAGTAGGCTTCGATCTGCTCGTTGAGGAGGGCGAGAAGAAAGGGCTTGAGGGCGAAGTCGCGATCCAGGAGGCCGAACTTCTTGAGAACGATTTCGTTCTGCTGGAGACGCTTGGCGCCCTCGTCGTCGTTGGATTTCTCTTCCAGGTACTTCTCCACCTCGGCGCGGGTAATGAGCTGGCGCTTGACGGTGCTCTTGATAGGCAGGCCGGTCTCCTGCGAGGAGAACTTGAGGAGCTGGTCGACGAGAGCAAAGAGCTGATCGGCCTGGGCGGGGGTGATGCGGGTCGCTTCCTGGCCGGCAGACGGGGATGAATTGGTCTGGGGAACCGCCGGCTGCTGCTGCGCCGGGGCTGCGATCGCCGCCGCAAGGCAGACCGCTGCCGCCAAGGTCCATGTTCGCCAGGCTCTTGCTGTCAAGTGCTGCCGGTGGTTCATTGAAGCTCCCTGCGGCTCCGGTTTCGGGCCGGGGTTGCCGCGTCCTGTTCCAAGGCTATAATCATGATGCGGTCCGGCGAGAAGTTTACTCTGGAAAACTGCGTCCGGCCAAGGAAAAGCTCCCCGATGACTGAAACCGATCTTGCTTCCACCACCCCGGCCACTCCGCTCTCCGTGTTGTTGGCATCCGCGGCCGTGCCGCATGACCTTACCGTCTATCGCGGCGTGCTGACGCCACGGGAGTTGGACGCGCCAGAGAGGGAAATAGCGGCGCTGGCGAAAGGAGCCGCGGTTCACGACCTGGGCTGGCTGAACCGCGTGGCGGTGCAAGGAGAAGACCGTTTTCGCTGGCTGAGCGGCATGGTCACCAACGTGGTGAACGAGTTGGGGATCAACGCCGGCGCCTGGAGCCTGGTTCTGAATGCGCAGGGGCGCATTCAGGGCGACCTGACGGTTTGGCGCGAGAAAGACGAGCTGGAGCTGGAGATTGCGTCCGACCTGTATGAACGGTTGATGGCCCATCTTGAAGGCTTCATCGTCATGGACGATGTGGAGCTGGTGGCGCTGAACGAAGAGATGGCGCTGGGCTTGACCGGGCCGGCGAGCGACGAGGCTCTGGGCCGCTTGAGCCTGCCAACGCTGCCGGCGTCGCTGAGCGCAACGCGCGTGGAGTGGAACGGAGTGGATTTGCGGATTGTGCGCGGCTATGGGGCGCTGGCGCCCCACTATGAGTTTTGGAGTACGGAGACGGGCATCAAGCGAGTTTTGAAGGGGCTGCGGACGGCGGGGGCGATTCTGGTGGGATCGGCGTCGTTGGATGGGTTTCGGATTGCCGAGGGAATTCCGGCTTACGGAATCGACATGGTGGAGCGCGATTTGCCCCAGGAGACCTCGCAGATGCGCGCGCTCAACTTCAACAAGGGCTGCTACCTGGGCCAGGAGATTGTGGAGCGGATTCGTTCGCGCGGAAGCGTTCACAGGCACCTCAGGCAGCTTGAACTGGTTGGGCCGGTTCCGGCGGCCGGGACCGAGTTGACAATGGACGGCGGTACGGCTGCCGGGCAGATTACCAGCGCGGCAAGACTCACGCTGGCTGCCGGACCGCGGGTTTTTGCGCTGGGAATGATTGGCGGAGAAGCCGAGGTGCGCAACCAGCCATTGAACTACACTGCGGGCACGGCGACGGGGACTGCCCGGATATTGGCCGCGCCGCCGAAGCTGGCTTAGCAAGTTGGCAAGTTAGCAAGTCAGCTAGTTAGCAAGTCAGTTCGTCAGCAAGCCGGCGATTGAGCGGAGTTAGTTGAGTGAATGGAGTTAGCAAGCTGGAGAGTTATCGAGTGAGCAAGTCATCAAGAGAGATCGGAAGCCCGGAGCTATGAGCGAAACCCCCAAGTTTACCGTGATTGACCGCCGCAAGTTCAAGGCGGAAGACGAACAAGAGAGCAGCCAGACGGCAGCGCCCGAGCCGGAGGCTGGAGCGGAGACGGATGCCAAACCGGTTGCCCAAAGCGCTGGGCCGCAACTGGTGACCAACGAGAGCCGGCGCGAGGTCAAGCATGAGCCAAGTGCGGCGCAAGCTGCCGAGGGCGCAAGCGAGCAGGAGGAGCAGGAGTTGCCGCCCGCTCCGACGGCCGCCGAGAGCCGCCAGCAGAAGTCCGCCTACGACGCTTCGGCGCAGCGGCTGGAAGACCTCATCCGGGCGCAGAATCCGGCCGTGGGAGCGCAACCGCCGATCGGATTTGAGCAACTGGTGCAGCAGTTCTACCTCTCCGCCATGATTCAGATGGGCGCGGGGACGCAGGAAGGGCAGCGCCCGAGAGTGGATATTCTGGGTGCGCGCACCACCATCGACCTGCTGGGCGTGCTGGCGGAGAAGACACGCGGCAACCTGTCGGAAGCGGAGGATCGCACGCTGCAAACGGTTCTCTTCGAGTTGCGCATGGCCTTTCTGGAACTGACCAGCATGATTACGGCGCAGGCCATGCAGCCGCCGCCACCGCCGCCGGGCAAGCGATAAGAACAGGGAGTAGGGAATAGGGAATAGGTCTCTGACCGAGTGGTTTTCCCCCCACATTGGTACAAGAATTAACGGTCAGAGACTTAGGGACCGGGAATAGCTTCGACGCGAGCTTATGGATGGTTTTCTGACGTTTTTGGGGACGGGGACCTCGATGGGGGTTCCGACACTGGGTTGCACTTGCGCGGTTTGCACCTCGACCGACCCGCGCGATCGGCGGCTGCGGCCCTCGGTGCTGGTGCGCTGGAGGGGGAGCGGCGGGCCGGAGCGGGTGGTGGTGATCGATACCGGACCGGACTTCCGCGAGCAAGCGTTGCGCAGCGGCCTCAAGCGGGTTGACGCGGTGTTCTATACGCACTCTCACGCCGACCACATTCTGGGGCTGGACGATCTGCGCCCGCTGAGCTTTACGGCCTACCACGAAGGCGGGCCGATTCCACTCTATGCCGCGCCGGAGACGGCGGCGGTGCTGGAGAAGGTCTTCGAGTACACGTTTTCGCCGCAGGCTACCTATCCGACGCGCGCGCGAGTGCGCTTGGAACCGCTGACGGAGCGCAATCCCGTTCATGGAGTCGAGTTCCTGCGCGTTCCGGTCCTGCATGGGCAGATGGAGATCGCGGGCTTCCGCATGGGCCGCGTTGCTTACCTGACCGACGTGAGCGAGATTCCGGAGAAGAGCTTCGCGCTGCTGGAAGGCCTGGACCACTTGGTGCTCTCCGCGCTGCGCCACAAACCTCATCCCAGCCACGCCACGGTGGAGCAGGCAGTGGGCTGGGCGCGGCGGATCGGCGCGGGGCAGACCTGGCTGACACACATTGCCCACGAGTTGGGCCACGAGGCGACCAACCGAATGCTGCCCACGGGAATCAGCCTGGCCTACGACGGCCTAACTCTGACAGTGAGCCTATGAGAGAACCCGCTGCCGACAGGATTCCCGTCTATCGCTCGATTGCGGAGATCCCCGCCGGCTTCGGCCCTTCCACGGCCGTGATCGGGAACTTCGACGGCGTGCATCTGGGCCACCGGGAGATCCTCGCCGCGGTGGTAGAAGAAGCGCGCGAGCGCGGCTTGCGTTCCATCGCCATTACGTTCGATCCCCATCCTGAGCAGTTCCTGCGCCCGGCTCAGGCCCCTCGGCTGCTGACGCCCGCGGACGAGCGGTTGCGGCTGCTGGCTTCGACGGGCATCGATGCGGTGGTCGTGCTGCGGTTTGACGCTGCGCTGGCGGGCTTGCCGGCGCGGAAGTTCGTGCGCGAGGTTCTTGTGGATGCTTTGGGAGTCGCGTCGCTGCACGAGGGCGGCAACTTTCGGTTTGGGCATAACGCCGAGGCCGGAGCCATAGAGCTCAAGGAGTTTGGCGCGGAGTTCGGGTTTGCCGTGCACGTTCATGCGGCGGTTCGGGTGAAGGGGCTGGAGGTTTCGAGTTCGGCGATTCGGGCGCTGGTTGCCTCGGGCGACATGCGGCGGGCGCGGTGGATGCTGGGACGGCCTTTCGGGGTGCGCTCGACGCCGGCCAGGGGACGCGGGATCGGGACGCGGCTGGTGGTGCCGACGGTGAATCTGGCGGCGTATGAGGGGCTGCTGCCCGCATTTGGCGTTTACGTCACGCGGCTGACGGTTGGCGAACGCTGCTTTCAGGCGGTGACTAACGTCGGCAACAGGCCAACGTTCGGCGCGGCGTCGTTTGCGGTCGAATCGCACATCCTGGACTTCGAGCCGCTGGACCTCGACGAGCAGACGCCGGTTGAACTGGAGTTCCTGCTGCGGCTGCGCGGGGAGACGGAATGGCCGTCGGCGGAGGCGCTAAAGGCGCAAATATTCAAGGATTTGGCGCGCGCGAAGCGGTATTTCCGGCTTGCAAAGGGCTAAAATCCGCTACTGTTGATTACCAGTCAGTCAATAGGCGGAATCCTTAAGCTATTCATCCGCAAAGGGTTATGAGAAAACCGGGAGGGGAAAAGAGGCTCCCGGAGGGGAGGGGGGAGGGGGGTCAAGCGGGTTTTCGCGGCTTGGGTTCGCATTGGAGGCTGCTGAGGGCGACCTGCGCCGCGTAGAGGATGTGGCCGCTCTGCTGCGGGAGAATGGCGCCGATGAGTATGCCGTGGGCGGTGCAGGCGATGAAGTCGCGGATGCCTTCGTAGCTGGAAAGAAGAGGCATGGCGTTGCGGTAAGCCTTGTCCGCTTCATGGGCCGCGAAGACTTTGTCCATGCTGCCGCCACCGCCGTTCTCCATGTAGGCATTGAAGGCGCGGCGCCAGGCGGCCATGCAGCGCTTGATTGCCCTGGTGCTTGCGGGATCGGATTTGAGCTTCGGGGCCGGCGCGGCGGCGGGCTGCGGCGCTGGGGCGGCCAGGATCAAGCTGAGTTCTGTCGTGGATGTTCCGGTCACAGGTGGATTCTCCCTATGAATAGTGTGCGCGGGCCGGGCGCAATTCTCTGCACCGGGTACGCCTGCCGGCGGGTTTGCGGCGATGGCGCGGACGTCTGGAAACAGCAATCTGCCATTGGGCCTGGAGGGTTCGGCCGGCGATTCAGAAGGCCCTTGGGACTCTTCCGCGGCTGGGTCGGCGAGTGGGCGCGACTGTTGGCGCCAACGGGCGCCTGCGGCAGTCCCGTTCGGTTAGGCTAGGCGGTTTCCCAAGTCCGAGAATCTGGACTTGGAGCACCCAGGCACCTGGGTTCCCGTTTTGGGGATATGGGCCACCTACGGAGCCCCAAAACGCGGACCTGCGCTCATACACCCCTCCTCGATCTCAGCCGTGAGGAGGACGCCTTCGCGCGCGATGAGGAGGATATTCCTGACGGAGGTCCTCATCTTGCCTCGGATTTGCCGGCGGGACGACAACGATGACTGGTGGTCGCGGGACTGACTGAGCGACCGTTGCCTGTTCCTCATTTCCACGGAATCTCCTCCACAAGAATGCAAATAGCCCTCCTATCACCGCTGTGATAAAGGCGAGTACAGAGGCACCAATGGGAGTCGTGAAGAAGTCATTAAGCTTGTCCGACTGTTGATGAATGGGACCTCCCTGATCGAGGGCGAGGTCCACAACGGTTCTCGTGCCAGAATTGAATACACTTTTTTTCTGATCGTTCAAAACATATACATCGAGGTTCTCGTTTAGCTGGCCATCAGGCTTTGACTTGCTAACCTCTGCCTTCCAGATGAATTTGGCGAATGAATCTTCGTTGTCCACGAAGCCATTCGGCGTTACATCGATTGGGAAATGTGGAAACAGACTTGCATTAAGCGAATTGGGTATCTCTTGGGAAAGAGGCCATACCTTGGCAAGTACCTTTCTCTTATCGTCGAGCACGGCAATCTCGACAGGATCATGTTCGGCGCAACCACCCGTCTGCGCCGCCCATTGATCCGCACCGATGCAGGTTTTGCCTGGTGGCAATGCTTTGCATAGGCTGGTCAGCACCTGGGGTCGGATCCCGCCATGGACCACATAAAGTTCGAAATATAAGATCGAGCCGGGCTTTGTCAGGTCCACATAGCTCGGATAAGCAAGGATGACAAAGCCTGTGCATACCGCAGCAGGATTTGCGGTTTGGGCTTGCGCACCGGCCTGCGCGGAGTTGACCCGCAGGTTCACTTCCGGGGTTTCTTCTTGCTCCGTTGCTATCGGGTTGGGGGACTCCGGCTTTATCGCGGATTCATCGACCGGGGTGGTTCCGGGCACGTCGGCTTCGAAGTTTGCCCCACCGGGGACGAGGTAGTCCTCCACCATCTGGCCGTTCACACGATCGCTTGCGCTGCGGATACGAACTTCTATGCGGGAGGCCTCAATGTGCTCCTCCTTTGTCAGATAATCCTTGACGTCGACGGCGCGCTGGCCAGCCAAGTCTCCGATCTTCCCGTGCCCCCCACGTCCCTTCGAGAGCTCAGTCAAAAGCGAGTCGCCCACGATTACGGCCTTTGCATCCGGGTCCCTCTGCAGTTCATCCGCGAATATTTTCAGAAGCGCCCTGGCCCCGCTGTTTCGGTGCGGGCTGGTGGAGTCCCAGTCAAAATTGAGCATGTTTAGGGGTGAGACGTGCCTGATCGACCTGACATATGGCTTGGTAATGGTCACGCTGGCGCCGCCGGTTGCGGTCTGACCCTTGTCGTCGGACACGTTGCAGGCAATCGCCACCACACCCGCCGGCGCGCCGGCAGAAGAGAACTCCGCCGTGGCGCCGCTGCTGCTGATGTTGCCTGTGCCCGGCGCAATCGAGTAGCTATAGGTCAACGGACGATTCTGCGGACTCACGCCGGTAGCGGTGACGGTGCTCTTGTCGCCTGGGTTGATGGTGCTGGGGCTGGCTGAGCAACTGATCGTTGGAGGCTCGAGCGGCCTAACCATAAAGGTCGCCGACGCATCTGCCACCTGACCAGGCTTCCGGCCTTCCTTGCCCCGCTTTCCTTCCTTCACTTCGGCCTTCACCGTATGCGTGCCAGGCGCCAGCGAACCGGTAGCCACTTCGGCCGTCGTTCCGTTACCCGTCACGCCATCCCCCGACCAGTTGTAAATCACACTCACTTTCTTCTTGGTGCTCACCGTTCCAGCGGTGACGGTCACTGTGACCGGCTCGCCCTGGAATACGGCAGGAGGACTCGCCTGAGCCGTCAGTGTTATCGGCGGCGCGATTCGGCAGCCAGCGGTGCATAGCACGAGGCCCGCGGCGATGCTAACCGTTGATATGCTTCGTACTTGCAACGAGGCTCTCCGTTATTTCCAATTGATTGTCCCGAGAGATCGAAGGATGCAAATCTTGGCCGGCAGAATAAGGGAGCAAACCTTCGCTGCCCCCCGGCTGGGGCTGACCTTCAGTTTCTACCCAGCGTGTCGTCCTTCCGTCGCTTCTTGGGCAGATGCGGAAGGTCATTCTGCCGGAGATTCTACAAAATCCCCTATGAGCGCCAAGGGGCCAGCCAGCGATCCGCTGTGCGATCTCGTGCACACTGATGGATCTCGGCAATCGCCGATGTCGCCGGGATTCCCGATTTTGCAGGATCGCTTTTCCATCGGGGTGGCCCGGATGCCGGGCGGAATGGCTCGCAGTGCGAGGAGTTGCGTTCTGCCCGGTCTTCGGAGTGTCAGGGCCGGGGGCGGTTCCGGATGCGGATTTGGCCCCAGGCTTGGGTTTGGCTGGGGCGGGCGGCGGGGGATAGAGCCCGGGGCCTAACCTGCATTTCTCACGGCCAGATCGACGCTCTGTAGCGCCGGCCTCCTGGCCGGCTGTGCTGGCGGCGTCCTCGCCGCCAGAGCAAAGCCCCGTTCATTCATACCGTTTGCACATGCCGTGACGGAGCAAACTGTGTCCGGCGTGGGCCGGGAGACCCACGCTACAGCCGGCCAGGAGGCCGGCGCTACAAATTCATTGACGCGCCTTGCGAGAAATGCGGCCTAAAGGCCCTTTATTGTTGAGTAAGACGAAAACTCCGGCGTTGCCGGGGTGACTGCCGGCGTTTGGCATTTGCGGGAGTGGCCCGGCTTGTGTTTTTCCATTCCTTTCGCACGAGCGCCAAAGGGATGGATGCGATCCTCCCGCGCCGTCCCTACGGGACTCCGGATGGATGATTGGTTCGCCAACCCCACCCCACGCTTAAGCGCGGGGCTAACAACCACTGCGCCTACGGCGCGGGCAAGGCGGGCCTGGGCGGCAGGTTGGCTGCGGGCGGCTGCGGTGCGGGCCTTGCTGCCGGCCTGGCGGGCGGCGGGGCTGTTTGCGACGACTGGGCGGTTTGGGGCGGCGGGTTCTTCCCGTTTGCGGGGGCTTCCTGGTCGCCGATGAACTGCTCGTCGTCCTTGCCGGCGATGGCGGCGCGCATGACGTTCATCCAGATGGGCAGGGCGGCCTTGGCGCCGGTCTCCTTTTCGCCCAGGGACTGGCGGCTGTCGAAGCCCACCCAGACGCCGCAGGTGACGGAGGGGGAGAAGCCGAGGAACCAGGCGTCGGTGTAGTCGCTGGTGGTTCCGGTCTTGCCGCCCAGGGGGTGCTTGAGCTGGGCGGCGGCGGCGCCGGTGCCGTACTGGGTGACGGCGCGGAGAAAGATCATCATGGTGCGCGCCGTCTGCTGGCTGATGACCTCATCCACTTCCGAGTTGTCTTCCCAGAGGGTCATGCCGTCGGCGTTGGTGACCTTGCGGATGAGGCGGGGGCTGACGCGCAGGCCGTCGTTGGGAAAGACGGAGTAGGAGGCGACCTGCTCCTGGAGGGTGATCTCGACGGCGCCGATGGCGATGGGCAGATAGGCGGGAATGTTGGTGGTGACGCCGAAGCGGTGGGCCACGTCGATGACCTTGTGAATGCCGACGCGAGCGGCCAGCTTGAGGGCGGGAATGTTGCGCGACTCGGCGAAGGCGCTGAGGAGGGTCATCGTGCCCTTGTAGTCGTTCTCGTAGTTGTGGGGGGTGTAGCCGTTGAAGCTGACGGGGCCGTCGACGATGGTGTCGCCGGGCTGGGCGCCGTCCTCGACCGCGGCGGTGTAGACGTAGGGCTTGAAGCTGGAGCCGGTCTGGCGCTCGGACTGGGTGGCGCGGTTGAACTGGGAGAGCGCGAAGTCGCGGCCGCCGACCATGGCGAGCACGTCGCCGGTGGTATTGTCCATGAGCAACAGGGAGCCCTGGGCGCCGGAGTCCTGCTCGAGGATGGCGCGGCGGGCCTTGCCCTCCATGGCGTCGCCCAGGCGGACGTAGATGACGTCGCCCGGCTTGACGAGAGCGTCGGCATAGCGCTGGCCGGTCCAGGCCCAGTCTTCGGGAAAGAGGAGGATTTGATCGGGGCCGACGCGGGCGTGAATCTCGAGGGGCATGGTGCGGGTGACGAGGGCGTGGACGTAGTCGCCGGGGTTGGACTTGACGGCCCAGTCGGGATGCCTGTAGTCATCGAGCGGGATGCCGGCGGCGAGCACGTTTTCCAGCTTGCCGGGGCCGTCGTGACCGACCCAGCCGTGGCGGCGCTCGTAGGCTGCAAGGCCGTCGAGGACGGCGCGGTTGGCGGTCTGCTGCAGGTCCAGGTCGAGGGTGGTTTCGACCTTCAGGCCGGCCTCGTGGACCTCCTCGGCCCCGAAGCGCTTTTCGAGCTCCTGGCGCGCCTCCTCCTGGAACCAGGGAGCGGCGGACATCTCCGGCTGGGCGGTGTGGAGGCCGAGCGGGGCATCGCGGGCTTCTTCGGCCTGGGCGTGGGTGATGGTGCGGTCGTCCTCCATCTCGGTGAGCACGAGGTTGCGGCGGCGCAGAGCCTTGTCGGGATTGATCAGGGGCGAAAAGGCGACGGGGGCCTTGGGCAGGCCGGCCAGCAGAGCCGCTTCGGTCAGGTTGAGGTCGCGGGCGTGCTTGGAGAAGTAGAACTCGGAAGCAGCCTCGAAGCCATACATCCCGTGGCCGAGGTAGATCTGGTTGCCGTAGAGGGTGAAGATCTGCTCCTTGGTGAAGCTGCGCTCGATCTCGATGGCCAGATAGGCCTCCTGGAGCTTGCGGGCAGCGGTGCGCTCGGAGGAGAGAAAGAGGTTGCGGGCCAACTGCATGGTGAGCGTGGAGGCGCCCTGAACCCGGCCGTGGTAGCGCAGGTCGTACCAGACGGCTCCCACGACGCGGAAGACATTGATGCCCCAGTGGGACTCGAAGCTCTTGTCTTCAATGGAGATGACGGCCTGGCGCAGGACGGGGGCAAAGTCGTTGTAGCCCACCACATCGCGGCGCTCCAGGGCAAAGGAGCCGACGATGCGCCCCTTACGGTCATAGAGATCGGTGGTGGTGTTGGGGCGGTAACGCTCGAGGTCGTTGATCTGGGGCAGATCGACGGAGTAAACCAGGGTGAGCCCGGCCAGCGAACCGGTGACGATGGCCAGCAGGAGCAGCGTGGCGAGCGCGAACCTGCCGGCGAGCTTGCGCCGGCGATGAGCGGGAACCGTCTTGACCTGCGGGCGGCGGGGCCGGACAAGGCGGCGGGGTTCCAAACGCTGTGGAGGAGGTGCAGCCAAACGACTCAGCCTCGTGGGCACTTCGCCAGCTTGCCGGCGGGAAGATGCCTCAGCCTAAGGCTAGCATTTTAGCGCTGCGAACGGATGTGTTGGCGCGCGGGCGGGGACCAGATGAAGCAAGAGCGGAAAGGGGCGTCCGGAAGGCCGGGAGGAGACTGCCGATACGGGAAAAGGACCTTCGGCTAACCGTTCTTGGCCTTCAGCAGTTCGAGCGCCTTGTTGAGGGGTTCATCGGTCTTGGCGGGCGGCGCTGCCTCTTCCTCTTCCTCGATGGCCGGACCCGCGTTCACGGTGGGGGTAACGGCGTCGTCCTGGATCTTCTTGCCGGAGGGGCTCTCGAACTTGGCCACGGTGAGCAAGAGGGCGGCGCCGTCGGGCAGCTCGATGGTCTTCTGCACCGAGCCCTCGCCGTAGGTGCGCTCGCCCACCACGTCGCCGCGCTTGGAGTCCTCAATGGCGGCGGCGGTCAGCTCGGGCGCGCCGTAGGTTCCGCGGTTGATGAGCACGGCGAGCGGCGCGCCAGTGAGGAACCTGCCCGGATCGGCGGTAAAGGTCTGGAGGGGGAACTTCTGCCCTTCCAGCGTGGCCAGGGTCCCCTGCTTGACGAAGAAGTTGGCCAGGCGCAGGCCCTGCTGGGGATCGTCGCCGGAGCAGTCGCGCAGGTCGAGCAGCACTTTGCGGCTGTTGCCGGCGGAGCGAAGCGCGGCGGCGATCTGGTCCACGCTGGCCGGGGTGAGCGGGCCGGGCTTGATGTACAGAATGGTCGAGTTTTCGTATTCCTGCTGGGCTAGGGCGGGAGGGGCGGCGATGAACCGCGTGAGGGACAGCTTGTCGGGATCGGCCTTGCGCCGGCGGACCACGGAGAGCGTCACGGTGGTTCCGGGCTTGCCTTCGAGCATGAGGCGAATCACGGCCAGCGAGAGCTCGCGGGTGGACTGCTCGCCGATGGACTCGATCACGTCGCCGTCGATCAGGTGCTCCTTGTCGGCCGGCGAACCGGGCAGGACGCTGACCACGGTGGCGTAGCCATAGCGCTTGGAAACGACGATGCCCACCTGGGCGACGCCGGCGGCGGGGCGCTCTTTGTAGATCTTGTACTCGGTGGGAGTGAGGTAGCTGGAATCGGCGTCGAGGGATTCGAGGAGCCCGTGAAGCGCGCCGGTGGTGACGTCGTTGATGTTGGGCTCGGTGACGTATTCGGTCTGCACCTTCTTAAGGACCTCGGCGTAGACGCGCATCTGGGAATAGGCGCCATTCTGCTGGCCGCCGGCATGAACGCCGAAGAGGCCGAACTCGCCCAGAACGAAGCCGCAGCCGAGAGCTGCGAAGATGGCCACGGCAAGCACGAAGACAAAACGCTGGAAGAATCGAGACACATTCACCACCGGGGCGGCCTTTTAGGGGAACGGGCCACTCACTCTATAGACGCAATGATAGCAAAAACAGAGATCAGGGGTCAGAGATCAGGGGTCACGGATCAGGTTGAGCCAGCTCTGGATTTGTCCGCCACGGCGAACTCGCTCAGGGATTCCGCTTGATGAACTCGTCGCGAATTCTGCTGGAGAGCCGAAAGTTTGTTTGTTCCAGCCGTTGGAGCGTGGCGCGAAAATCGATCAGCCCCCGCTGGGCGGCTTTCTCCAGGACGGCAACCGTTCCTGTGACATGGAGATGGCGGAGGATCGCTTCCCGTCGTCCTTCGCTTTCGTCCATGAGCAGAGTATCGATACCTGCTTCCAATGCGAGCAGGATGGCGTCACGCTCCCCGGCATCGAGCTCGCTCAAAGCGGCATCGGGAGTGGAAGTGACGGCGCGGACTTCGCACCACGGAGGGATGCAAGAGGCCCATGCAGAAACGCTGGGCGGCGTCCCTGGACGCTGCAATTCCCGATGGACTTCTAGTGGAATCAGCACTCGATCATAGAGCGCTGGAAGCAATGCGATCTCGCCGATGAGAACGAGGTAATTCAAGGGCGATGCATCGGCTATGACGATCATGCCGGCAGGCGGCCTTCGGCTTCGAGGAGCCGCAGAGTCTGACGATCCCGCACCAAATCTTCAAGGCTGTAGGCGTGTTCCCAGACGTTGTGCTCCTTGAGGAATCCGTCGAGTTCGTAGCGCGTTTCAAAACCCAGCAGACGGCGAGTTTGGAGAGCGGTCAGGGCGCCGGAGCGGTAGCCCTCGATGGCCACAGCTTCGAGCGTAGTCCGCGCCGGATCCTGTCCGGGCGGCGTAAGCCTTTGAGCCATATCGTCGGGGATTTCCACGGTTACCTGCATAACAAGAATCTACCACGGAAAACGATTCGACTGGAGCGATTCCAGGGCGCCAGAAGCGAAAGCGGAGGGGGAATCGGAGATTCCACGGTCTCGAAACCGAGAACCGGGGCGCCGGAAACCTGGCTGTGCGGCTACTGCTTGCCGAGGTCGTAGTTCATGTAGACGACGTGGGTCTGGAGGTACTCTTCCAGGCCGTGCCTGCCGTCAGCGCCGCCGATGCCGGACTTGCGCCAGCCGGCGTGGAAGCCCTGCATGGCCTCAAAGTTCTCGCGATTGACGTAGGTCTCGCCGAACTTGAGCTCGTTCGAGGCGCGCATGGCCACGTCGAGCGAGCGGGTGTAGATGGAGGAGGTCAGGCCGTACTCGCAGTCGTTGGCCTGGGCGATGGCTTCGTCGAGAGTCGCGAAGGTGGCGATGGGCAGAACCGGGCCGAAGATCTCGCGCTGCATGATGGGGGTCTTCTGGCGGCAGTTGGTGAGAACCGTGGGCTGGAAGTAGTAGCCGGCCTTGGTTTGAGGCCTGCCGCCGCCGCATTCGAGTTTGACGCCATCGTCTACCGCCTGCTGGACCGCCTCGCCGACCAGTTCGCGCTGGCGCTTGCTCACCAGGGGACCCATTTCGGTGGCGGGGTCGAGCGGGTCGCCAACGACGGTCTGCTTCATGGCCGCTGTGATCTTCTCAGTGAACTCCGCGGCCACCGACTCGTGAACGTAGACGCGCTCGGCGCAGTTGCAGACCTGGCCGGTATTGATGATGCGGGAGGCGCGGATGGCGCGGACGGCAAGGTCGAGATCGGCGTCGGCTGCAACGATGGCCGGAGCCTTTCCGCCCAGCTCCAGCGAGACCTTGGTGACGTTGGAGGCGGCGGCGCGCATGACGGCGACTCCGCCCTCGACGCTGCCGGTGAGCGAAACCATGCCGACCCTGGGATGGGCGGCCAGTGCGTTGCCGACGAGGGAGCCAGGGCCGGAGACGAGGTTGAAGACGCCCTTGGGCAGCGAGGACTGAGCCACCAGGCGCGCGAACTCGAAGGCGTTGTTGGGGGTCTCGCTGCTGGGCTTGATGACGATGGCGTTGCCGGTGACAAGCGCGGGAGCCATCTTGCGCACGATCAGGAAGAAGGGGAAGTTCCAGGGCAGAATGCCGGCGATGACTCCGATGGGCGCCTTGTAGAGGAGGATGTTCTCGCCGGGGCGGTCGCTTTGGATGATCTCGCCTTCATAGCGGCGGGCGAACTCGGCCATGTAGTCGAGGTAGTCGGCGGAAAAATCGACTTCGACCTGGGCGAGGGAGAGGATCTTGCCTTGCTCTTCGGTGATGACGCGGGCCAGGGATTCGCGGTTGGCGCGGATGGCCGCTGCGATCTCGCGCAGATGAGCGGCGCGGCGGATGGCGGGCAGCGCTGCCCAGGCTACTTGCGCCCTTTCCGCGGCCAGCACGGCGCGGTCCACGTCTTCGACGGTGCCGCTGGGAACCTCGGAGATGACCTCCTCAGTTGCCGGGTTGACCACTTCGAGCGTCTTTGGCGAGGAGACAAACTCGCCGCCGATCAGCATCTCATAGCGCTTGAGGACTGGCTGGGTGGTGCTCATGCTATCTCCTTTGCCGGGGCATTCATCGCAGGCATCTTTCCGCGGCAATGATAGTTCTTTTGTCGAGCAGGGGGAAAGAGGGGATTTCTTCCACTCCGGCGCAGGCGGCCGCCGGCCGGAAACCGGACGCAAGGGGTGACGTAAATTCGATTGTGTAAAAGGCAGGAGGGTGTAAGGTGGCTTTGGCCTCACGAGCTAAAGCCCAATCTGAAAAGGAGCCTTACACCCATGACGAAGATTGTATCGATCGACGAGCGTTT